>SPJJ01048939.1_pt1 | contig 10060 bp, 7 predicted proteins | sample 3741741 | NCBI WGS metagenome assembly SPJJ01 (sample SAMN10925908, study PRJNA522277) | cold seep metagenome | isolation source: Elba SIP-enriched marine methane seep metagenome, extraction at timepoint T1 | place: Italy: coast of Elba, Mediterranean Sea | collected 2014-05 | reverse complement strand
CGGTGTTGGCGAAGGTCGACGACGTCACGATCACGGTCGGCGACTTTCAGTCGCGCATCAATCGCATGTCCCCGTACGTGCGCGACCGCTACACGTCGCTGGAAACCAAGCGCGACTTCCTACAGAAGTTGATCCAGTTCGAGGTGTTGGCCAAGGAAGCCAAGCGGCGCGGTTTCGACAAGGACCCAGCGGTCGTTCGCACGCTCAAGCAGGTGATGATCCAAAAGCTGACCAAGGACGAGTTCGAGAACAAGGTCAAGCCCACGGATATCACCGATGCCGAAATGAAGGCGTTCTACGCCCAGAACCGGCACATGTACACCAAAGACGCCCAGGTTCGCGTATCCGCGATCGTTATGCGCAGTCGCGGCATGGCTTCGAAGGTAGCCAAGGACGCCAAGGGCGCGGTCGGCCGCACCAACAAGGGCTTCCGCGACCTGGTCGGTAAATACTCCATCGACGACAAAACCAAGATCCGCGGCGGCGACCTACGCTACTTCAAGCGCAACGCGAACAACGTGCCCCGCTCGGTGATCGACGCGGCGTTCAAGCTCAACAAGACCGGCGAAGTGGCCGGGCCGATCAATGGTGGCAACGGCAAGTACTACATCGTTCGCCAGACCGGCAAGCGCAAGGCGGTCAACAAGACCTTCGCCCAGGTCAAACGTCAGATCAAAAACCGCCTCTACCGCAAGAAGCGGCGGACCGCCCAGAAGGACTTCCTCAAGCGGCTCAAGGCCAAGGCCAAGATCAAGACCTTCGAAAACAACCTGGCCAAGGTGCGCATCGACCGCTCGCGTCGTCGCGGCCGCCGCGGGGGCCACCACCACGGCTTTCCAAAGCAGCCGACGCCCGCCCCGAACAACCAGCCGAACTCACTGACGCCCAACAACAATTCGCTAACCCCCTAGAATCAATAGGGCCAGGCAACCCCTAGCAGTTCCATCAGGTCGTACTCATGATGCTATCTCCGCGTGTAACCATCGCTTTCGTCGCCGGCGCCCTGTGCGCGGGCCTGGCTACCGCCCACGCCCAGACCCCGGTCAAGTCCCGCGCCACCTCGGGCAAGACCCGGATGATCCTAGACCGGGTAGTCGCGGTCGTGAACAACGCGGTCATCCTGCAATCGGAGCTCAACCTTCGGGTCACCCCGATGCTCGGCGACCTCAAAGCCATCAAGGACCCGCGTGCCCGCAAGCGCCGCGCTGGCAAGATCGCGCGCAGCGTGCTCAATGAGATGGTCAACGAGGAGCTGGTGATTCAGGCTGCGGTCGCCGCCAAGCTGAAGGTCAAGGCCAAGGAAATCCGCAAAACCCTCGACGGAATCAAGAAGCAGAACAAGCTCGACGACGCTGGTCTCGCCCAGGCGCTGTCGATGCAGGGCTACACCATCGCGTCGTACAAGAAGGAAATGCGCCGGCAGATCCTGCGCATGCGCGCGATCAACATGCTGGTTCGGCCCAAAGTTCGCATCAGCAAAGAGGACGTAAGGGCCCGCTATGACGCGATGAATCGGCGCTCCGCCGCCGTGTCGAAGGTCCGCCTACATCACGTACTGATCGCCTTGCCCCACAAGCCGACCGACGTCCAGGTTGCCGCGGCCAAAAAGAAGGCCGCCGAAGTGATTCGCCGTGCCAAGGCCGGCGAGCCGTTCAAGCAGCTGGCGCTCAAGTACTCGGACGACCCCAAGACCAAGGCCGACGGTGGCGAGCTCGGTATGATCGAGCGCGGCACGATTCCAACTCAGTGGGAAGTGATCGTGTTCGCCATGGAGAAGAACGAAGTTCGCGGGCCGATCAGCGGTCCCCAGGGGCTGCACGTGTTCTACGTGTCGGAAGTCGAAAAGCGCAAGGTCAAGGCCTTCAAAGCGGTCAAGCAACAACTGCGCAACGAGCTGTACCGTAAAAGCCTGGATCGGCGCACCCGGTCCTGGCTGGATGACCTTCGCAAGAAGGCCCACGTACGCTACGTGACCAACTGAGGCGGCCGGTCCGCCGAAAAAAGGCGGGTGGTTCCCAGTAGCTAAGTCCGACCGATCCCGTCTAAAATGTTGGTGTAACCACCAGCCAATTGGTCGCCGAGGACACAGTGCCCGATAATCGCAAATCCACACGCCATGCCGTCAACCTCGCCGCGTCGATCGAGGTCGACGGGCAATCGCACGACTCGGTCACGCAGAACCTATCGCTCGGCGGAGGGCACTTTGGCTTCGATGGTCGACTGCCGATGGGTACTCGGGTATCGGTGACGTTTCGCATTCCCACCCAGGAAGAGGCGATCACCGTTGGTGGCGCGGTTCGATGGGCGGCCCCGGCCGGCATCGGCGTGCAATTCGATGGTCTGCGCGCGAAAGAAGTATGGTCGCTCAACAAGTTCTTCGAGTCGCTCCCCGAAGCGGACTGACGCGACACCTCGTCGCCCTACTCGGCTTCGCCGCGGTGATGGTGGCGCCCACGACCCGGGCGCACGCCGACGAGGATGTCGTGATCATCGATCTGCGGCCGGGTGACTCGGCACAGCTCGACAAGTCCCGAGGCGCACTGTGCTTGGAGCTCGGCAAGGTCCAGGGCATCCGCGTGCTCGGTGGTGCAGCCATGGACGCGGCGCTGCGCGGTCAGGCAGACGAAGCGTTCAGCCGTCGCGGCAAGACCGCGCTGACCACGGCCGCCCTCGCTTACGGGCGCCTCGATTGCGCCGCAGCGCTTCGCGACGCCAAGGTCGCCGTGATCAACTACGCGGCGCTTCAGGCGACGAAGAAGGTGGTCATCGATCCGCTGCGCCGCGCCTACGTCTACACGCTGTTGTGCGCTCACAACGCGGGTGACAAACAGACTGCGGCGACGGCGGCGTCTCGCCTGCGCGCGCTCGGTTTCACCACCCCTCCCATCGGCGTGTCAGCGGACATCTGGAACAAGTACCCAGCCGCGATCACCGCGCCCGTACCGGTGCCCGGCGCAGTACCGGTCGCCCCACCCACTCAGGTAGGTAAGGGCGAGCTAGAGATCACCGCCCCGGTAGGTGCGCGGGTGTGGATCGACCATACGGACAGGGGCAGCGTGCCGATTAAGCTGACCCTGCCGGTCGGCGAGCACATCGTAGCCGTGGCCAACGCCAGCGGCGCAGCTGCCCAGTTGACAAAGGTCAAAACCGGTCGCACATCGATCCCAATGGTGATTCAAGGCGCAGACCCCAAGTGGGAGCCGATTCGCAGCACCATCGCAGGCTGGAAGACCGCGTCACGAATCGTGTCGACCAAGCGCTTCGCCGAACTGCTGCGCCAGCTCAAGGTCCGCTTCGCCCTGGTGTTCACGGGCAACAAGGTGGCTGTATGGGGCATTCAGAAATACCGCAAGACCGCCCGTCGGCTCGGCGCCGCAGCGGCAACGAAGCCGGTCGAGCTCGGTGCCCTGGTCACCGACCACGCCAGCGCCTGGGATGGTCGCGCGCCCGATCCATCCATGCCCCTGCTCACCGAGGGCAACACCAAGAAGCTCACTAAGAAACCGCACAAGTGGTGGGTCTACGCCGGCATCGTCGGCGCCGTCGCGCTTGGCGCCGCCGTCATCATCGCAAACGACTCCGCCGACGACAGTCAGCGCGTCATCCTCACGTTCCCGTAATGCGCTGGCTCATCGCAGCGCTGTGCGGGCTGCTGTTGCTGTCACCGGCAACGGCGGCGGCACAGGACATCGCGTTACCGATCCGCATCGATCGCGGCCGCATCACGGTGCGCGCTCAAGCGGGTATGGCGGGTCTGGCCAACGAGGTCGCCAACAAGGCGCCGCGCAAACTGGCGGCGATCAGCGCGGACCTGGAACACCTCCCCCAGCCCAAACGCATCGAGATTCGTTTGGTGAAACGCTCCGCCGACATCGGCCGCGCATCACCACCGGGCTACCGAGTTCCCAACTGGGCCGCCGGCGTCGCGTTTCCACGCGTCGGCGTGGTCGTGGTCGCTACGCGTAGAAAACACAGCAACATCAACGTGACCAAAACCGTGGCCCACGAGCTGGCGCACCTGTCACTGGGCGCTGCCTTGCGCGGACGCGCGCCGCGCTGGCTCGACGAAGGCTTCGCCTACCTGCACTCGTCCGAATGGTCCATGGCGCGCTGGCGCACCCTCGTCGGCATGGCGTGGACGGGCAATGTGATCGATTGGCGCGACCTGGACGCGAGCTTCCCCGCCCAGGAACAAGAGGCCGCGAAGGCCTACGCCCAGAGCTATGACCTGGTGGCGTTCCTCGCCCATCGCGGCAAGCACAAGGGCAGCCACGACGACGGCGACCGCTGGCCGTTCCAGAAGTTCCTGCAGCTGATCTCCAAGGGGCTCAGCCCGAGCCAGGCTGCCCGGGTCGCATACATAAGTTCGATGGATGAGCTCCACGCCGAGTGGTACCAGCGCCTGCGCAGCCGCTATTTGCTGGTGCCGGCGGGGCTATTTGCCCTTGGAATCTGGGTCCTTGGCGCCATCCTGCTGATTATCGCCTACATCCGGCGCAAGCGAATCAACCGCGCCCGCCTGGCCAAGCTCGGCGAAGAAGAAGCGGCCATGGAGGCCGCCCTGTCCGCACAAAACGTGTGACGAGACGCCTGGTTCTATATACTTAGACCAGGGTGGCCAACGATACCGCCAAAGATGTGGCCGCCGCTGCGGCCAAGGCTGAACAGGCGAGCGCCGACGTGCGCACGTTGATGGCCGGAAGCCCCGAGGGAATCATCATCACTCGGGACGGCCACTTCGCGTACACCAACCCGGCGGCGCTGCGCACCCTCGGCTACCGCGACGAGGAAGAGCTGTTCTGGCGACCACTCGCGACGGTGGTGCACGCCAACGATCGCCCGAACGTCGCCGAGCACCTGGACAACGCGGTCGAGCCGCCCGCACGCCCCCACCAACACGAGCTGCGCATGGTGCGGCGTACCGGTCAGGTGATCACCGTGATGGCCGCGTTCCTGCGTGCCGACTACGACGGTCAGCCCGCGGTAGTCGTGTTCGTTCACGACGTCACCGAAGCCCGGCGCATGGAGAAACAACTCCAGTTCACGGACCGCATGGCGTCGGTGGGTACCCTGGCGGCCGGCGTCGCCCACGAGATCAACAACCCGCTCACCTACGTGCTCGCCAACCTCGACCTCATGGAAGACGAGATGCAGACCCGCGCTGCCGCCATCGGCGAAGACAGTCTGAACGAGCTGCGCGGACTAATCGAAGAAGCGCGCGAGGGTGCGTTCCGCGTGCGTAGCATCGTGCGCGAGCTGAGGGTGTTCGCCCGCCCCGACGAACAGAAGGTCGTGCCGGTCAATCTGCAACGGATGATCGAGTCGGTGTCGAAGATGGCCATGAACGAGATCCGCCACCGCGCCCAGTTCGTTACCGACTTCGCGACGACACCGGTAGTCCATGCCAACCCCAACCACCTCAGCCAGGTCATGTTGAACCTGCTGGTCAACGCCGCCCACGCGATTCCTACCGGCAAGGTGGAAGAGAACCAGGTGCGAGTGCGCACCGGCACCGACGCGTCGGGCAAGGCGCTGATCGAAGTCGCCGACACCGGTGTCGGCATCGGCTTCGATATTCTCGACCGGATCTTCGACCCGTTCTTCACCACGAAGGACCCGGGTGTGGGTACCGGGCTTGGTCTGTCGATCTGCCACTCGCTGATCACGGCCATGGGTGGACAGATCAAGGTGGACAGCATCGTTGGTGAGGGCACCACGTTCCGCATCACGCTGCCGTCCTCTGAAGCCGACCCGCCGAAAAAGTGAAACGCCACCGGCCTGCGGGGGGGACGCTGGCCGGTGGCATGATTACGTCGTGGGGAGACGACGTGTTTGCTCTACATCGGGTTGATGCTCTCGACGAACAGGAAGTCCTTGGGCGGCGTGAACCGGTAGCCTTCCTCGCCGACGCGAATCAGGTCGGCGCCGTCTTTGCCGAGTAGGCGACGGATGCGCATGATGTTGGTGAACAGCGCGGCGTCGTGGCGCAGCGGGTGGTATTCCACATCCCACACCGTCTCGACGATCTCTTCTTTGGAGAAGATGGTGCCGGGGGCGGCGGCGAACAGGAACAGCAGTCGCTTGAGCAAGCTGCGCCGGCGCAGGTCGGCGGTCTGCTCGCCATCGCGGAAGATGAGCTCGCGGACGCCGTCGATGGCAAGGCTGCGCTCGCTGAGCTGCAGCGCGCCCGGGTTGGCCTCGGCGACGAAGCTCTCCTGGCCGCCGGCGAGTACCACACGGTAGGGACGCACAGTCGTAAGGCCGAGGTCGGCGAGGATCCGTGCGGTCTCGTCCATGGCGGCTTGGGACATGGTCGCGGCGGCCGCGTGCTGGCCGTCGGTGTCGCTGCCACCGCGGATGGCGCTGAGCGCTTCGGCGGCGACCAAGCGGTGGATGGGCAGGCCGCTGGCCGCGGCCAGCTCGTGAGCCATGGTCGCTTGCTTGAGCGCACACGCCTCGTCTCCGGCGTCGCGATCCAGGGCGGCGAGGATGAGCAGCGAGCTGCTCTCGACGTCCTTCAAGCCGCAGGAGCGCGCATCCCGCAGGGCGCGGCGCGCAGAGGCGGCGGCGGTGGTCTTGTCGCCACGAGCGAACTGCAAACGCGCGGCGGCGACCAACGAACGAGCCACGACGGCCGTGCGGCCAGCGCGGTCGGCGCGAACGGCGACGCTGCTAAAGCCGGCCAGGGCGGCAGACGTGTCACCGGTGGCCAGAGCGATGCTCGACCGGGTGATCGAGTCGTCGATGGTGTCGCGGCCATCCGGAAGCGAATGCTCCGCGCCGGGATTCAGCCACGCCCGTACCTGGGCCAACAGCTGTGCGGCTTCGCTGCGCAGCTCGGCGGCGACGCGGTTGTCATCGACCAGGATCGACAGCTTCTCTGCGGCATCTTCGCCGCGCATCTCGGCGGCGTCGATCATCGCGATGACCAGGTCGGCCTGGGCGATGATGTGGTTGAGACCACGATGGCTCGCGGACTCGAGACAACCGCTGGCCAGCTCGCCGGCAGCGGCCAGCTCGCCGGAGCGAACCAGCAGGCGCGCCAACTGGGCCTCGTTGCACAGAGCGCTGATCTCGTCGCCGCGCTCACGCTGGGCGGCGATCATGTTGCGTAGGGTGTAGCAAGCGCTGCGGTAGTCGCCGCGACGTGCCGCTACCCAGGCGCCAGCGCCGCGGATCTGCTCGGCCACGGTGATCGCGTCCACTTCGAGGGCTACGCGCTCGGCATCGGCCAGAGCCGACTCGGCGTTGCTCATGCGGCGCTCGCGAGCCAGGCAGGCGGCGCGACGACCGCGAATCATCGCGGTGAGGGCGGGATTGAGTCGGCCGGCGCTGGCGGCACGGGCAAGCGACGCGCGGGCGGCGGTCACGTTGCCCTTGTACAGCTCCACCGCGCCCAGAGCCACGTGCAGCTTGGCGCGCACGGCCTCGGAGACTTCGGCGCGGCTCGACTGGAACGCGTCTGCGGCCAGGTCTTCGGCGCGGGCCGGCTCACCCATGAGCAGGTGGATCTCGGTAAGCTGCGCGGCGGCCGCGCAACGGTCGGAGATATGGACATCGGCGTGGATGGCCTCGAGCTGGGCGATGGCGTCTTCAACGTCGCCGCAACGGAAGCTGAGGACGGCCTGGTCGATGGCGGACAGGGCCGGACCGCCGACCTCGAGGGCCTCGATGACCCGACCGAGCTGCTTGGCGATATCCGCGTGCAGGGCCGACAGACGATCGTCAGTCTCGGTGCGCTCAGACAGCACGTCGATCAGCGCGAGCAACTCGCCGCTGGCACCGCGAAGCTGCGCGATGTTGCGTGCGTTGGCGATGACCTCGACCGCGGCTTCGTAGTCGCCGGCCTCGGCCAGGTGAGTGACTTCGTCGCGCAGGCGGTCGACCGGATCGACCAGGCCAAGGGCGCCGTCGTCACCGGCGTGCCATGCAACCCGGCGGCGGGAACCTTTGCCGCGACCGACGGTGGCAACGAGCTCGGCGGCGCGCCGCTCGAGCTGGATGCGGCGCTCGGCCGGAATCTCGGACAGGACCTGGTCCCGAACGACGTCGTGAATGGCGAAGCGGCCATCGTCGAGAGGATCGATGAGCTGGCGCGAGACCAACTGGATCAACGAGGGCTCGGGCTCGATGTCGGGAACCACGGCGGCTACGGCCGCCGGCGCGGCCGGGATGGCGATGACTGCGACGGCTTCGAGAGCGAAGCGCACATCGTCGGTAAGGGTGTCGAGCTCCCAAACGTCGGCACCAAACGCGGCGCGGGCATACTCACGGCGCAGCGCGAGCGGCATGCCGCGGGTGCGCACGAGGGCTTCGTCACACGAGGTCGCCGGCGTCGGACCGTAGACATCCTCGTGGTGGCTCCACAGCTCGTGAGCCGCGGACGGCTCGAGGCCCTCGAGGGTCATCTCGAAGCGCGAGCGATCGTTGCGCAGTGGCAGGACGTCGCGAGTGAGCAGGATCAGCCGGCCTTTGTCGCAACAGGCGGAGAGGGTGGCGAGGAACTGCGATGCATCGCGCTCGACGATGTGATGAACGTCGTCGATGATCAGCAAGCGGTGCTCGCTGGCCAGGGTGGTGGCCAAACTGCCGGGAAGAACCTTGAGCGTGCGCTCACAGCGAGCGCGCACGGCCAGGTCGCGGTCACCGGGGCGGCAGCGTACATAGCTGACGTCGAGGCTACCGTAGACCTCCTGGCGCGACTCGATCTCCTTGGCCAAGCGCGTCTTACCCGCGCCGACAGCACCGTGAATGACGGTGATCGACTCCTGGGTTAGCGCCTCACGCACAAGAGAAAGCTCGTGCTCCCGGCCAACGAACGGAGGTGGTGTTGCTAGACCTAGTCGTCGAAGAGCCGGTGTTACCGTTGCCGGCTTGGAGATACGTCGTCGCACTGTGAACTCCTTCGCTACTACTGCTACTGCCCCGATTTGCCCCGAAGGGCTTCGACAGGTCCCCATAAACCTGCCTTAGTGACAGCTTTCCTTCGCAAGAGCTGGGCCAGCTTTGCCCGCCTCTGCAGTAAGCTTCCGGAACTCTCTGAAAACTCTTCGATGTGTCGGAGATCGTTAGAAGTGGTTAGCGCACCTGTCACACGCTCAGATGTCTGAGGGGGGGCGCGCCCCCTGCGTTTGTGGAGGGTGATACCCAAAGGCATCGATGCCCGGGGGTATCATCGGGGCAAAGCGCCCCGAAAAAATTCCGGCATGGCTGGAATCCCACTCGTCGGCCCGGTCGGTAGATCGGCTGGTCTATAACTCGCGAACTAGCCGAAACCCAACGCGCTCTGCACGCTCGGTCGGCAAATATGCCCGGCGTGTCGTAACCCGACAGTCCGTTGCCCAATCGCACCACGCGCCGCCACGGGAATACAAATAGCGCGGTGCGTCGCCAGCACCGGTTAGCTGGGATACATGATCGACGTCGTCCGGAAGCGTCCAGTCAGCGACACCGCCGGCGAGATCGCGCACGCCATAAGGTGACAGATCGGTTTCGAACGAACCGACCGGTTCAGGAAAACATGGCCCCGCCTGAGACTGGCGCATCTTGCACAACGTGGGATCGAAGTGATTGCCCCAGGGATAGAGCCGACCGTCAGTACCCCGCGCGGCCTTCTCCCATTCTTTGTCCTTGGGCAGGCGATAGCGATGGCCGGACGCTTCGGACAACCAGTCGGCATACGCCTGCGCACTCACCGCGGACACACCAAACACGGGTAGGTCGTGGGTCGTGTCGTCGTCGACCGCCGTGGGCAACGCCGAGCTCCAACCCTCGCCGGTGTGCTCCCACAAAGTTCCGCCCAACGGGGAACGGGGCACGTGGTGGCGGAGCTGTGGCGAATCTCCGGCGCGCAGGTCGTCGAGGAACGCCAGATAGTCGGCGATGCATACCGGCCAGCGCGCCATCGCCACGGTGCCCTCTGCCCGCCAAGGAGTGCTGTCGGCTAGTGTTACGCGGTGCTGCAGCGAACGGCTGCAGTGACGCGTAGCTTGTAGGTGCCGGCGGGGAACTCGACGTCTCGGAAACCGGCTCGGTACAAGGCGTAGGCCGCGCGGTAGCG
>SPJJ01040361.1_pt1 | contig 10065 bp, 6 predicted proteins | sample 3741741 | NCBI WGS metagenome assembly SPJJ01 (sample SAMN10925908, study PRJNA522277) | cold seep metagenome | isolation source: Elba SIP-enriched marine methane seep metagenome, extraction at timepoint T1 | place: Italy: coast of Elba, Mediterranean Sea | collected 2014-05 | reverse complement strand
GTCCCGTGCCGTGCAGTGGGCTTCAGCCTCAGCCGTGCATAGTGTATCGCGCAGAGGGCGGAGGTGGTGTGTGACAAAGCTCGCATTATTTGTTGGGGCGGGTCTTCTCCTAGGGCTGAGCGTGGCCTGCGGGGGCGGCGATGCCCCTGTGGAGCCCGGAGCGGACGCTGGAGGCATGGTCTCCGGTTTCTGTGAGCCGCCGCTGCGCCTGTGCGCGGGCGGCTGCGTGAGCCTTGAGAACAACCCATTGCATTGCGGGGGCTGCGGGCAGGAGTGCTCGGGCGGCTCCTTCTGCGATCAGGGATCTTGCAGCACCGTCTGCACGGCCGGGCTGGCCGAGTGCGGCGGGGCGTGCGCCGATCTGGACACGGATCGTGCGCACTGTGGCAGCTGCGGGAACGCCTGCGCCACGGATCGCATGTGTGTAGACGGCGACTGCGTGTGCGCGCCTGGCATGCAGGACTGCGGCGGCCAGTGCACGGATACCGACACCGCCATTCGGCACTGCGGTCAGTGCAACCTCGCCTGCGAAAACGATGAGATCTGCGGCGAAGGCAGCTGCATCTGCCGGACCGGCAACCGCGAGACCAACTGCACCGATGGCGTGGACGATGACTGCGATGACCTCGTGGACTGCGAGGACCCCGATTGCGAAGGCGCGACCCGGCGCTGCAACGGTGCTTGCGGCGCAGGCGCAGAGACTTGCACCAGCGCGGTGTGGGGCGAGTGCGTGGGCGGCAGCGGCGAGGCCGAAATCTGTGGCGATGGCATTGACCAGGACTGCATGGACGGTGACGAGCGCAACCCGGACAGCTGGGAGCCCAACGATGACTGCACGCAGTGCCGGCTCATCCAGCCCGAGGCCGACCCCAACCGCTTTATCGACGCGCGCTTTGACAGCGTCGATGACCAGGTCGACTGTTATCGTTTCGTGGCCGATGACGGGGTGAGCTATCGTGAGCGCATTCGTCTGGGACTATCGAACATTCCTCAGGGGCATGATTACGACCTGTACTTGTACGAAGATCAGGCCGCCTGCCAGAGCCAGAACGCGCTGGCGCTATCCGTGAACACCGACAACCGCGACGAGGCCATCGACTGGGGAGAGGCCTTTGGCACCAGTGATAGCGGCACCTACTTCATTCGGGTCGTACGCTTCGCCGGCCACTCCTGCACTGAGGACTACCGCCTCACCGTAGACGGCCTCAATTAGCGACCGGCCCACCCGGGTTCAGGGCGTGGCTGATGCCATAGGCGGTGGCGCCGAGCACCACGCCCGCGCCCAGCTGCCACCAGGGCAGATCCTCGCCATCTCCGAAAAGCCACGTGCCTAGGCTCCAAGCGGCGCCCGTGAGGGCCAGGCTGTAGCCCAGGGGTCCGATCAGCACCCCGCTGGGGTTGAGCTCATTGCCAAAGCTAGGGGCGCTCGATGGGTCATAGCCGGTGCTAATAAAGGCCGAGCCTCCGCAGGCTGAGTTGCCATCCACCGTAGGGCAAAAGGTGGTCACGCTGGAGTCCTGACGGGCCAGGGCGACCGCGCTCACGGTGGTGCCGGCGACCACGAGTCCAACGCCCGTCCACATCAGGACCTGGCGGACGGTCTGGGCACTGCCCTGGCCTTGGCTGAGGAGGGTAGGGGTCACGGTGGTGGGGACTCGGCGCTGCACCTGCACTTCACCGGACCACGGGCTGATGTCGCTTCGGCTCAGCGCCAGCTGATGCCGCCCCGGGGCTACGCCCACGATCTGGGTGAGACCGGGCACCGTGGCGCCCACGGTCGTTCCGTCGAGCTGAATCGCGTGCCCGCCCTGCGCGGTGCGCAGCTCGATGCTGCCCTGTGGCTCCCAGTGCCCTGAGGCCTCCAGGCCCCGGCGGAGGTGGTTATTGAAGTTGTCTTTCAAAAAGTCGCGGGCCGCGTCGAGCGTCTGGGCGGTCCCCCACTTGGGCTCCGCGAGCAGGCAGGCTTTTCGAATGTGCACCGCGAGTTGGTTGGCCGCGTCCGGTGCGCCTGGGTCGTGGGTATGCAGGGCCTGCAGCACCTTGTCGGTGTCGACCACGGTGAGGGACATGCGGTCCTCATGTCCGCCCGTGATGTTCGAAAGCACCATCAAGAGCTTGGCGTAGCTGACCTTCTTCTTCTTGAGGTAGGCCAGGTGCTCAGAATAGGGCGCCATCTGACCGTTGCCGAGCTCGTATTGCAGGCGCTCATAGTCCGGCCTGGCGAGTCGGGTGATGCAGGCTAACCTGCCTTCGCAGGAGGCGGCGGCGTTCGCATCCAGGCTCTGGATGAAAAAGTCGGTGTGCTGTTGTACCAGCTGGCTGAGGGTGTCGATGAACTCTGAGCTGCGGATGCGCCCGCTGGCCCCGCTGGGCGTGACGAGCAAGAAGGCCATCGGGCTGCGCTGTTGAACCGAGATCACCTGGGGGCCGAGATCGGCGGTCGAAGGTGGGGCCTGGGACAGGACCGCGGTCATCAGACAGGCGAGGCCGGGCTGCACCCGCGCAGCGTACCACCCCCCGCCTAGGCCGAGCTATTTGAAGCGGAAGTTGTAGCGGGAGACCGCCATGTACTGAGGCGGCCACTGCTGGGGCACGTCCTGCTCGTAGGCCGCGTGACGGGTCCAGTAGGGGTCAAAGAGGTGGGCGCGTGCGAGCACACACAGGTCCGCGCGCCCGGCAGCGAGGATGCTGTTGGCGTCGCTATAGGAGGAGATGGCCCCCACGGACATGGTCGGCACGCCCAGCTCCAAGCGGATGCGCTCCGAAAATGGGGTCTGAAACAGTCGGCCGTATTGCGGCTTTTCGGCCGGGTCCGTCTGGCCGGTGGAGATGTCGAGGATGTCGGCGCCGGCGTCTGTGAGCATCTTGCAAGCCGCGAGCATGTCGGGCTCGGTGATGCCGTCAGGGTGCCAGTCGGTGGCGGAGACCCGCACCGAGATGGGCCGGTCATCGGGCCAGACAGCTCGGATGGCGGAGAACACCCGAAGCGGGAAGCGCATGCGGTTTTCGATCGAGCCTCCGTAGGCATCGCTGCGTGTATTGGTGAGCGGCGAGATGAAGCTGGCCAGCAGGTAGCCGTGCGCGCAGTGCAGCTCCAGCATGTCAAAGCCCGCTTCAATCGCCAGCTCGGCGGCCCCGATGAAGTCCTGCTCCACGCGGTCCATGTCCTCTTCGGTCATCGCGGTGGGGGTCGGGTGGCCCTCTTTGTACGGGATGGCCGAGGCTGCGATAAGCGGCCACGCCTCCTGATCCGACAGGGGCACATCCATGCCCTTCCAAAGCACCTCGGTGGAGCCCTTGCGGCCCGCGTGACCCAACTGCAAGGCAACCTTCGCGCCCGAGTGGGTGTGGATGAAGTCTGTGATGCGCTTCCAGGCCGGTACGTGGTCGGGCTTGTATAGGCCCGCGCACCCTGGGCTGATGCGGCCATCGCGGCTGACGTCGGTCATCTCGGCGATGACGAGGCCGGCCCCGCCCAGCGCGCGGCTGGCGAGGTGCACGAGGTGCCAATCGCCGACCGTGCCATCATTGGCGGAGTACATACACATCGGTGACACGGCGATGCGGTTTTCAAGCTGCATGCCCCTCAGCTTCAGCGCATTGAACATCGGCGGCGGGACTTGGGGCGCGGCAGGTTGCTCAAGCGCGGCCTGACTCTGCGTGTGAAACCAGCCGTCGACCCTCGCCATGAACTCCGGGTCCCGCACCCTCAGGTTGTCATGGGTGATGCGCAGGCTTCGGGTGAGCAGGCTGAACGTGAACTGCACCGGGTCCAGCTCCATGTAGCGCTCGGTATTTTCGAACCACTCGAGGCTCACCTGGGCGGCCCGCTGCAGGCTTTGAACCTCCGGCTTGTGCTGGGCCTCATAGATGCGCAGGCCCTCTTGCACGCTGTCTTGGTCCTTCAGCGCATCGCGAAGTGCGATGGCATCCTCCATGGCGAGCTTGGTGCCGGAGCCGATCGAAAAGTGCGCGGTATGCACCGCATCGCCCATCAGGACGAGGTTGTCGTGGGACCAGTTGTTGACCGAGATGTTGGGGAACTGTCGCCAGATGCTGCGGTTCTTGATGAGCTTGTGCCCCTGCAGCTCCTCAGCAAATAGGGCCTCGCAGTAGGCGACGTTTTCGTCCTCGGTGGTCTTGTCGAGGCCCGCCTTTTTCCAGGTCTGCTCGGTGCACTCCACGATGAAGGTCGAGTGACCTTCCTCGTAGCGGTAGGCGTGCACGCGGAACATGCCGTGCGCGTTGTCCTTGAAGTAGAAGGTGAAGGCCTCAAAGGGGAACGTGGTGCCCAGCCAGATGAAGCGGTTGGGCCGCATATCTACCTGGGGTTCAAATTGGGGCGCGTAGTGCTGTCGTACCGCGCTGTTGACGCCGTCCGCGCCCAGCACCAAGTCCGCGTCTTTGCACACCGCGTCGAAGTCCGTGACCTCAGTCTCGAAGCGCACCTGCACGCCGAGCTCGATGGCGCGTTCTGCGAGAATATTCAGCAGGGTGTGGCGGGACATGCCGCAAAAGCCGTGGCCGGTGGAGCGCAGCGTCTCGCCCTTGTAGTGCACGTCGATGTCATCCCAGTGCGCGAAGGACTCAGTGATTCGGCGGTAGGTCTCTGGGTCGGCGGCCTGCAATTTGCCGAGCGTGGCGTCTGAAAAGACCACGCCGAAGCCGAAGGTATCGCCGGCGCGATTGCGCTCGTAGACGATGACTTCATGCGCGGGATCCGCGCGCTTCATGAGGAGTGCAAAGTAGAGCCCTGCGGGCCCTCCACCAATACTGACGATACGCACGTGCGAGGGGTAGCATTGACGGCAGAGCCTCGCTAGGTCACCCAGGAGGCTGTGTGGGAACAACCCAAGGTTGGGGTGGGTTCGACAGCATCGTGGACAGCAGGCCGTGAACCGACACACCACTTTTTACATCTTCGCGGCGGTCATAGTGCTGCTGGACGTCTTGGCGCACCGGTACCTGTACGTGCGCCTGTTCCGGGACCCCCAGTGGTCTGACGCGGTGCGGCGGGCGGGACTGGTCCTGTGCATCGCTCTGGCGTTGATGATGCCCTTGGGGATCTTCTTGGGGCGTGCGCTGCCGCGGCAGTGGGCCCAGCCCATCGCGCACGTGGCGTTTGCCTGGATGGGCACAGCCTTTTACCTGTTGCTGGTATTATTTGTGACCGACCTGGCGCGTTGGCTGGGCGGCGGGGCGACCCAGCTGTGGGCCCAGTGGTTTGGCGCGACCAAGGAGACCGGGGCGCAGGCTCTGGCATCGCCCGAGCGCCGGGCCCTATTGAGTCAAGCGACGGCCGGCGTGGCGGGTGTGAGCGCGCTGGGGGCTGCGGGCGCTGCGTTGCGCAGTGGCCTGGCCGAGGTGGAGGTGGTGGAGGTCGGCGTCCGCTTGCAGCGCCTGCCTCCGCAGCTCAGTGGCCTCACGCTGGTGCAGCTGTCTGACGTGCACGTGGGTCCGACGATCGGAAAGGACTTCATCCAGACCATCGTGGGGCGCTGCAACGAGGAGCGCCCCGACGCGGTGGTGATCACCGGTGACTTGGTCGACGGCTCCGTGGCTGAGCTTCGTGAGCATGTGGCGCCCTTGGCGAACCTGAAGTCTCGCTATGGTACCTACTTCGTCACCGGCAACCACGAATACTATTCCGGGGCCGAAGAATGGGAGGCTGAGTTGCGCCGCCTGGGCATCCGTGTGCTGCGCAACGAGCGTGTCGTGCTCGGGGATGCGGGCGCCAGCATTGACCTGGGCGGCGTCGATGATCACACCGCGGGTCGTATGCTGCCGCACCATGGGCCCGATGCCTCAAAGATCATCACCGGTCGTGACGTCGAGCGGGAGCTGGTCCTGCTCGCCCACCAGCCCAAGGAGATCGAGCTGGCGCAGCAGATGGGCGCGGGGCTTCAGCTGTCGGGGCACACCCATGGTGGGCAGCTTTGGCCGTTTACCGGCCTGGTGCGGCTCGCCCAGCCCTACATCAGCGGCCTGTACGAGCATGACGAGCAGACCCAGATCTACGTGTCCCGGGGCACAGGCTACTGGGGGCCGCCGATGCGCTTATTGGCGCCGGCCGAGATCACCAAGATCGTCCTGGGTTAGCGCGCGGGCTCAATGGTACGCTGAGGCGTGTTGGCCGACGCAGACCCCAAGCCGCAGCCGCCGTTCGCGAGCAGTCTTTGCCACCGCTGTAGCCACCACCGCTACTCGAACAATCGCCGAGGAAGCGTCTTTATCCTCTGCCAGGTGGCCGAGCAGAAGTACCTTCCGCAGCCTGTCTTGCGGTGTGCTTCCTTTGTTGCGGAGCCCCAGGACGAGGCCACGCCATGAAGTGGGCATGGAGTCTGGGGTTGGTGCTGTGTGCCTGCAACTCTGTGGCGCCGGCCCCCGAGGGGCGGGCCTGCCGACTCAATAGCGATTGTGAGGCGCCGCTGCTGTGTCAGGAGGGCTCTTGCCTGCCGGAGTGCCGAGAGGACCGCGACTGTGCGACGGGCCTGGTGTGCCGGGATAGTCTGTGCGCCGAGCCGCGCCCTGGTGAAGGCGCCTGCAGCTCCATCGCCGACTGTCCCAGCGGTCAGACCTGCATTGGGGGGATCTGCGAGGCCATCACCCTCAATACCCTAGATGCCGGCTACCCTGGCGGGGCCGACGCGGGCGCTGACGCCGGCGCGGACGCGGGGGTGTCCGCCGATGGCGGGGCCGATGCTGGCGTGCAGGGGCTGCCTTATGGCGCGGTCTGCATGGCGGCCTCCGACTGCTTATCGGGCCTTTGCCTAGGGCCCACGGGCGCACCGGCCGGCCGCTGTACCAAAGCCTGCCAAGGTAACGCCGATTGCACCTACCCAGATACGTGCACGGATGTGCCCGGGGCTGGGCTTTTGTGCGCCAGTGGTGCCGCGGGGGCGCCCGCAGGGTCGCCGTGCCCTGGAGGCAATACAGATTGCGCTTCGGGGCTTTGCTTGCAGCTGTCCGCCAGTCAGAGCTTTTGTACCCAGTCCTGCGCGCCCTTGCCCTCTTGCCCCATGGGCATGACCTGCGCTCCGGTGCCGGACGGGCAGGGCGGGGCCGAGACCCTGTGTGTGCCCGGCGGCGCCGGTCAGGGCTTTGGAGGTACCTGCGCCCGAGCCTCGGATTGCGCCACCAACCTATGCATTGGAGTGCCCAGCACGGGGCAGGGCGTCTGCACCTCCTATTGTGACAGCATCCCCTGCCCGGCGAGTTATGCGTGCACGGCGCTCGACGACGGCCAGGGAGGGGTGGCCCAAGTTTGTGCCCCCGGGGGCGCCGTCGGCGGCGGCTATGGTGATACCTGCACCGGCGCGGCGTCCTGTAGCAGCGGCCTGTGCTTGTCCGACCCCCGCTTGGGTGGCGCCTTTTGTACACAGCCTTGCTTGAGCAACGCAGATTGCGTGGCCATCGCTGGCTTGGTCTGCGTACGCCTGCCCACCGGTGAGCAGGTCTGCGCAGCTCCATAACTCGGGTCCCGGGTCCGGCAAGCCGGCCCCACCCGTCTCCGCTCGCCTTCGGCTCGCTGCGCGCCTTCGGCTTGCTTGGAGGTGCTTGGCACCCTCTGCCGTGGAAGTGCACATCGGAATGCAAGCTCGCCTTCGGATCGCTGCGCGCCTTCGGGCATTGCGGGGGACTCGGGTCGCGGGAGGGCGTGTGGGGTCTAAAGGCTGCTCCGGGCGCGACCGGGCCTTCGCTGTCGAAGCCACTGCGTGAGCGGCACCAAGAACAGCGCGCTGATCGTGAGCACCGGGAAGGCCAAGGCTGCGGCGAGCAAGGGCGCAGTGTGCTCGGGACGAATGAGTACCAGCCCAGCGAGGGGCAAGAGGCTGCCGATCGACACAGCGAGCACCAGCCGCTGGGAGCTCAGCAGCTTGCGGACCGTGAACCGCTCCGGCCGCTTGGGCGTGATGACGAACTCCTTGAGCCCCTTGCTCAGCCCCTCCGCGATGCCCGCGCCGGCGTGCGGCACCAGGGGCAGGCGCCACAGCGTCTGGATGGGGTACGCCAGCAGCAACATCCGCGCGGTCTTATGATCGCCCTCGCGCGCGTAGTTGATCGCGGCGGCCGCGGCCGCGATGACGAAGGGGTTCTGCAGCACAGATGAGACGAGCCCGAAGGTCAGCAGCTCCGAGGAGCCCTCACCCCACAGCGCCATCGCCAGCCACACGGGGAATAGAAGCTGAACCACGAAGCCGGGCAGGACGCTGAGGTTCGCCCCCAAACGAATGAACAGGGACATGCGCTGGTTCCACGGCAGGTCTGAGCGCATCCACTCCCACAGGTGCAGCTTCGCAAGCTCAGTTCCGCCGGTCGCCCAGCGCCGCTTCTGCTTCTGCTGAGCATGGATGTCGCCGGGCACCAACTCGGTCGACACCATCGAGGGGTTTGTGGGCTCGTAATCGACCCACTTCCCGTTCCAGCCGCGGGACAGCATCGTGATGCCCGTGTTCCAGTCCTCGGCCACCCGAGACTCGTTCCAACGGCCCGCGTCCTCAAGGGCCTGCAGGCGCAGCAGCGCACAGTGCCCGTTCATCGTGGGCATGCCGTAGTGGGCCATGTAGCCCTCCGTGAAGCGCCGCGCGGCATCACCGACATAGCCATCGGACCAGCTGATGATGGTCTCGTCGCGGTTGCCGACCCGAAACATGTCTTGCACAAACCCCATCTTGGCGTCGTGCACGAACTCGGTCGCCATGGGGCGGATGACCTGGGGCGCGAACGTATCGCCCACATCCAATAGCCCGATGAGGACCTGACTGGGGTCCTCAAAGTAGCCGAGGCGGTGCAGGCCGATGTTCAGGTTGCCGCCCTTGAAACCTCGCGTGCCGTCCCGGTGCTCGACGCGCACCCGGCGCTGTTGGGCGTATAACTCTTTGACCTCGCGCCAACGATCGTCGTCGCTGTTATCGATGAACTGCACCCGGAGCTTGTCCGCGGGGTAGTCCGCCTCCAGCACGGAGTCGATGCTGCGCATCACGTGCTCCACGGGCTCGTTGCGCCCCGGGACTTGAATGATGATCTCGGGCAGCGCCGCGTCATCGACGGGTGTGGGCAAGGGCACGAGCGCCTTAGGTCCCCTCAGCAAGGAGACGGCGGACAGCACCCAGATGGGCACCGCCACCAACAGGTTCCCCATCGCCACGATGACCGTCACTGCGATCAGCAGGCCCATCAGCGGGGCGCCGCCATCGATGAGGCGGGTGCCGAAGATGAGGTGCGCCAAGAAGTACACAACGCCCAAGATGGCGATCGCGGCGTGCACCCGTTGGCCATCCGCGAGGTGGTTGTTCTGTTGCATCACAGGCCTCTACGCCCATCGAGTAGTGCATTGGCGCGCCGCGTCAAGTAGCTCAGCCGATTTAGTGCATCGAAACAGGGTCACGCCCGGGCCCAGGCGGTACGACGCCTCGAAAGAGCCCAGTAGGTGGGGTGCGCTCAGTCGTACATCGAGGTGCGTGTAGGCCCGGTTGCGGGCTCGACGGCGCGGCTAATACAGGATGCCGTCCGCGGGCTGCTCTTTGCCCGGCAGGTCGGTCTCACCCAGCATCTGACGCAGGTCGGTCTCGATCGTGCGGCACAAGGCGTTCATGGGCACGTCATTCATGCTGCGCTCGAAGGGGTCCTCGCTGGAGTCACCGATGCCCTCCATTGTGAAGAAGACCCACGATACCAAGGCTGACGCTGCCACCATGGGGACCACGGGGGCGATCGTATCGAGCGCGGTCTGGGCGATGTCAATTTGCTTTGCAAATACATCGAGCAGGCCAAAGGGCGTCAGCACGACGAATACTCGCGTGAAGATTCTGCTGTACTCTGCGTATTGGCGAGGGAAGGGGGTGTTCTTGATGCGCTCACACTTGCCCTGCAGCGCGTAGAACTCTTGAACGACCTCCATCATCGCGATCTGGTGAAACAGGTCCATCTTCTCTTCGCGCAGCACCTCGGCGAGGGTCTGACCTTGCTTGACCAGAAGTTGGGTTGCGGGATTTGCAAAAGCGGAGACCTCCGCCAACTCTTCGGATGCAAGAAAACCTGACAGCTCCTTATCCCAGTCATTTC
>SPJJ01007794.1_pt1 | contig 10067 bp, 10 predicted proteins | sample 3741741 | NCBI WGS metagenome assembly SPJJ01 (sample SAMN10925908, study PRJNA522277) | cold seep metagenome | isolation source: Elba SIP-enriched marine methane seep metagenome, extraction at timepoint T1 | place: Italy: coast of Elba, Mediterranean Sea | collected 2014-05 | reverse complement strand
GATGCAACCGACGGGAAGGAGGTGGCCCGCTTGATGGATGGGGCTGTGGCGGAGTTGGTCTTCACAGATCCCCCCTACGGGGTGGAGTTCCAGTCGAACATGCGGACGAAGTCTGCCAAGTTTGACATACTGAAGAACGATGACCGTATCCTGGACGGGTGGATCCCCCACGCAATTACACACAGTGAGGGGTGGGTATTCATATGGACCACCTGGAAGGTCCTCGACGCATGGACCCCGCTGGCTGCGCAGTTCGGCCCGGTAACCAACATGGTGGTCTGGAGTAAGGGAGGCGGGGGCATCGGGGACCTCAAGGGCACCTTCAGCACCGACTACGAGGTGGCGCTAGTGTGCAACCGCGGAGCTAGGATCTGCGGCAAGCGCATAGGCAGCGTCTGGTCGATAGGAAAGGACCAGGCGGCATCTTATGTCCACCCAACACAAAAGCCAGTAGCACTGGCCGCCGAGGCGATCAGCAAGACAACCCATAAGGGGGCGGCTGTCATGGACCTGTTCCTGGGATCCGGGACAACCCTTGTCGCCTGCGAGCAGCTGGGCCGACGGTGTTACGGGATGGAGTTAGACCCGAGGTATTGCGACGTCATCGTCCAGCGGTGGGAGAACCTAACCGGCAAGGTGGCAACCCGTGGCTAGCAAAAAGCAGGCAGTGGGGCGCCCCCGGTCAGTGATGGACGCAGAGACGTGCGAGGCCATCCTACGCACCGTGGCGCTAGGGGTTTGGCCGGACCGCGCCGCCAAGATCCACGGGGTGGACCCGGCGACCATGCGTAAGCATAAGCAGCGGAACGCGGACTTTGTCACGGAACTAGAAAAGGCCGAGGCATCCGCGGAGGCCGGGTTCATGGCCAAGATCCTGCGTCACACGGAGAAGCAGTGGACTGCGGCAGCATGGATGCTTGAGAGGCGGTGGGGGGAGCGGTGGGCCAAGCGTGAACACCTAACCACCACCGAGGACAGCGCCGCCCAAGAGACGGGGCCAACCCCACCAGCCAGCCCGGTAGCATTCGCGGAACAACTCAAACGGACAGCCAAGATCTGCGTTGAGGTTCTCCCGTCGGTGGGCGATGACACCAGCGGAGCGTGAGGCCGGGACGCGTGACCGTCTGCTGGCCGAGTTCGACAAACTCTGCCCGGGCGTAGTCGGCAACCCCTACATCCCCCACTGGCCGCTGCCAGCCCAGGCTGCCCTGCTGGGGCTGCACCAGGGCGGACAGGAGGACGGGAAGGTCACGGAGGCGCTATACGGCGGAAGTGCCGGAGGGGGCAAGTCTGACGCCCTGCTGATGGCCGCAGCGCAATACGTCAGCGACCCCGAGTATGCCGGCATCTGCTTCCGGCGAACCATCACCGACCTGGAGCAGCCGGGCGCCTTGCTCGACCGCGCAATGGCGTGGTGGATGCCGCAGGGCGTCCACTGGAATGGCCGTTCGCGTATCTTCACGTTCCCCACTGGCGCCAAAGTGGCGTTTGCCTACCTGAGCAAGCCGAACGACCACCTACGCTACCAGGGCGCGGAGTATCAGTTCACCGGCTGGGACGAGCTGACCCAGTTCCCGGACGCAGCCCCCTACAAGTACGTGGGAATCTCCCGCGTCCGCCGCAAGGACGGTAGCCGCCTCCCGCTCCGGACTTACTCCGCGAGCAACCCCGGCGGACCAGGCCACGATTGGGTCCGAACCCGCTTCATGGGCGGAGTGCACCCGGAGACGGGCGCCCCGATCGTCGCCGAGCACCCCTACATCCCGGCCCGCATCCGGGACAATCCCTACATCGACCAGGACGCCTACATAGCCGGCCTGATGGACCTCCACCCCACGGTCCGGGAGCAACTGCTCAACGGGGACTGGTCAGCGCGCGAGCCCGGCGACTACTTCCGCGCGGAGTGGTTTGGCCCACTGATCCCACCGGAGCAAATCTGGGCGATGTCGGATTGCATCCGCGTCCGGTGGTGGGACCTGGCAGCCTCCGAGAAGGAGAGCGCCGCCAAGACTGCAGGCGTCCGCGTCGCCAGGCACCGTAGCGGGGTGCGAGCTGTCGAGCACTGCCGGGCATTCCGGGCAACCCCGGGCAAGCGGGATGATTTGATTGTGCAGACCGCGCAGGCGGACGGACCCAGCGTCGTGGTGGGCCTGGAGATCGAGCCAGGCAGTGGCGGCATCGCCCAGTTCCATGCGTTGGAGACCAGGCTCAAGGCCCAGGGGTTCCGCGTCGTTGGAGCTCGCCCCAAGGTCCTCCACGGCGACAAGGAGAACCAGCTGGTCATCCGCGCCACCGGAGCCATGGCCGGCAAGCAGGGCCGCGCGGACCCGGTGGCATCCTGCCTAGAGCGTGGCTACCAGCGCCGCGGCGAGGGCCCGCGCACGGCTGCCCCGTGGTGGGGAGTGGACGCCACCAAGCCCGTGGCGGAGCAGGCAGACGGCTTGCGCCTGGTCTCAGGTCCCTGGACGTCGGACTTCCTGTCCATCGTGGAAGGGTTCCCGGACGGGGCGACCTGTGACGAGGTGGACGCCCTGTCCGGAGCCTGGGCCTACCTGGAGGCGCATCCGTTCGGACTGAGGGTTCCCGGCAACCGGCCAAGGCCCGCGGCAGTGGCTAGCGCCGAGTCCCATCCGGACGACCGCCCCCACCCCGACAAAAAAGCGTGGCGGAAGGCTTGACCTCCAGCGGCTGGCTACCGATACTGCAGGCATGGAAACGAACAAAGTGCACAGCCTGCTGTTCCCCGTCTCCCTCGTCAGCGAGGTTCCGAACGATGCCTACCTGGAGGGCATCCGCGCGGTCTGGCATTCGCCCGGCATCGCAGACGCAGCCATCCCGATGCCCCGCCCGCCGTTCTGGCGCGTGCCGTCGTTCCTTCGCTGGCTGTTCGTCGGTGGCATGGTGGAGCGTGGCGTGGTCGAGGTTACCGACATTCGCGGCAACGTCCTGGTGGACGGCTACGCCAACACGCTGACCGCCGCCCGCGCATGGCTGGAGTCGCTCGACTGGGCGGAGGTCCTGGAGGACGAGCAGGACGACCTGGACAAGGGCGACTGGCTCAACGATCAACGCACCGGAGGACTGTAGGGATGCCCATCAGCGTCCAACGTTGTCTCCACACCGCCCACCAAGGGGCCACGGTATGCGGCAACCCGCAGCCATGCCCCGACCATCCCCCCTTGTCCAAGGTGGCGGCCATTGCCAAGGGCATCCGGGAAAGGGAGGCCCAGCTGGCTGCGGCCCACCTAGCGGAATCTATCCGGGGCGAGGTGTCCCGGCTGCGGCATCTGCTGGCGGAAATCAAAGCGGTGGACCACCTGGAGGGGCTGCGACACCACGACTGCGCCGGGGTCTGGTCTTACACTCGCATTGCCTGTGACGCGATGGTACGCGCCGCAGACCACGTGGGCGCCCTGACGCTGACCAAGCAGGACCTGGACCAAGCGGACGACGCGTCCGCAAGGGGATAGCCATGAGCGCGACACTAGCAGCCGTGGCCGCATTCAGCGCGGCCAGTTGGTCCCCCGTGGTCAGCAGTAACCGGACGTGGCAGTTTGAGGACGCCTACGAGGTCCTAGTCCAGTGGGCCAACGACGTCGGCGACGTCGGTATCGGGTTCGACGACGTGGAGAAGGACGTCCAGTGGGTCCGTATCGACAGTGACCGAATCGCCTACAAGATCGGCGGCCACATGCTCTTGGTCATAGAGTGGGACTACGATGCGGAACTGGTCGGCGAGGACATGGTGGGCACGCTGACGATCCACAACTGGACCGCGGGGTCCACCCGCTAGCCGATCTGGATTCCCCAGGCGCTGCTGAGAACGAGCCCAGAGGCCCCGGCCCGCAGCGCTTGCATGTGTAGCCAGCTGTTGATCAAGGCCGGGTCATTGGGGATCGGCCAGTCAAAGTAGCTGGCCCCAGTGATGCTGGGGTGGTTCGGCGTGGCCGTAATCACCACATAGTTGACGGGACTGACCAGCAGGTCCCCCTGGATTCCAGGGACCGAAACGGGGTTCACCGACAGCAGCGTATGGAAGACCATCCACGTGGGCGGACCACCCACGCTGTCGATGGCATACCAGCGGATCGTGGTCCCGATGGCAGCGTTCCCGGTGGCGCTGGACACGCCCTCGAATCCGGGCAGGCAGGGAGAAGCGGCGGAACTGCTGGTGCACGAGCCAAAATACGTCTGCGACGTGGCGGAGGACAGCAGGAAGACGGCGCAGGCAAGCGCCAAAAGGAGTGTGCGAATCATCCGGACCACCCTACCAGATCGGTAGGCCGTAGACACGGGGCCGGAAAGTGGGGACACTCCAGCAACCATGGTAGATGTGCCCACCATTGCCTATATCGGCGGACGTATGACGCATGGGGGCATTAAGCCCCAGACGGAAATGCAGTCCGACGGGACCTACGGGTCCATCGGGACCCGGGACGCCATGGCCCACCGCGTGGTCCCTGACGATCCGACGACAGGGGAGCCGTCCGCGTCCACGCTGAACTGGTATCCAGTGTTTGACGGGACCGCGGGGGACACCGTCTATTCTGTCGACACCGGGGGCGCCACCGCCACCACTGTCCGCGTTACGCCAGACCCTGGCTGGGACGCTACGGGCAATGGGGAGTGGGAAGGGTTCACGCTCCGAAACAACAACCTGACCGGGCTAGGGTTCCGCAACAAGGACATTGCGGTGGTAAGCAACACCAGCGACACCATCACGGTGGCGGGGTGGACGGCCAACCCGGAGGATGCCAGCGGTATCTGGTTCAACCAGGGCCGATGGCGTGACACCCACATGATTGGCGGATGGCGAACCGTGGGCGAGCTCGCTTCGGTTCCCGTGCGCGGCGGGGCAACCTGGCAACTGAACAACTTCGGTTGCAGCCCCATCCCCATGATGGTGCGGGAGCTGTGGACCCACGTCTGGACGTCGGCCCCGTTCTTCCAGCTGGCCCACTACTTCGTAGAGAACGGCACCGAGACGGTGGGCGGGTTCGACGATGCCACCGGCAGCGAGCGGGCCGCGTTCCTGGTCGAAAAGGCCCGCTGGGACGCAGCCTGGACGGTGCTGGCCAACGGCAACACCCTGTCCTGGGACTACATCGTCCTGGACCTGAGCCAGAACGACGTCATCGACTGGGCCACGACGCCGGCCAACGCGGCCAGCTACTATGGCGCCCTTACGCAGATGATCGCGTGGCTCCGGTCGTCCGCCGTGTTCAACGACAGCACCATCCCCGTGCTGCTGGTCAACCATGACGTAGCCATCAACAACGTCCTCAGCGCAGGCAACACGGCCGCCGCCAACACCGTCCACGACCTGGTCGCCCTGGGGGACGCCAACGTCCACACGGTCAAGCTGGACGGGTTGGAGTTGCCGCTCCGCCAGACTGACGCCGCGGTGCCCACCTGGGTTCCGTCCCTGAACGCGTCGAACTACGCGACCAGCGTCTACCTCCGCGACTACCCGCGCGCGGTCCGGAAGAAGATCGAGCTACTGGAGGCTGGGGCCGCCACGGACGACTCCGGAGCGATCCCCACCTACATCCTGGCCACCGACAGCCTGGGCGTGGCGTCTGGGTTCACCAGCGACTACAGCGACGCCAACGACGACCAGGTATACACGGGCGGAGCACGCGACCCGCTCCAGATGATATGGAACGACGCCACCCAGGCGATCGAGACCTACGACGCGCACAGCAACAGCGCGACGGCTGGCACCATCAGCGCCGCGGCGGGTCCGGAGTTCAGCCTCCTAAGCAAGCTGCAGGAGCGGCACCCCGTAACGGGCGCCCTGGTGATCAAGCTGGCAGCCGGCGGCAGCGCACTGGCCACGGAGTTGGTGGCGCATACCCCGGGGGCGGCAGGCGGCCGGTGGGCAAAGTCGGCGAGCGAGCAGTACACGAAGCTCAAGGAAATGATCCAGAACGCCAGCCGGTATGCGAACCTGACGCTTGGGAAGCAGATCAACATCCAGGCGTTCCTGGTGATGATCGGCACCAACGACCAGGCGAGCGCGGACGGCGGGGCAGCCTTTGCTACGGAGCTCCCCGCGTTCTGCGGCGATCTCCGGGACTTCGGTACGCAGGTAGTCGGCAAGGACACCCCGATCCTGTGGGTCGCGCCGCACCTGGGGACGTCGTCATCCATCAGCGGCGAGCCGGAAGCGATCCGGACCGCCCTAACAGCCCGCGCCAAGGCGGACACCCAGTTCCTGGTGGTCAACGTGGACGACCTCAAGCAAGGCGCGGACGCCCTCCACCTGATCCCGTCCGCTACCGTCAAGGTGGGCGAGCGCCTGGACGAATCCCTAACCACCGTGGCATTGCCGAACTGCTGATATGGTCGCCGAACTACGAATCCGCAACCAAGCGGGCCAGATCTACAGCCGAGCGCTGTCCGCTGCTTACCGGGGTGGGATCGAGATCCACGATCCCTCTATTTGGGCGGGGCGCGAGCCGGAGATTGAGGACAAGATGCTCCGCGATGCGGACATCGCGCACGCTGTCCAGTATCGAAAGCACCTGATTGCGGGGCGGCGGTGGAACGTCGAACCGCAACGGGATGGGTCACCCACGGCGCCGCTGTCGACATTTGTGGCGACGGAGCTCCTGGCGACCATCAAGGACTTCACCAACGCCCGCCTCAACCTGTCCAGCGCATTCTTTAGCGGGTCCAGGTTCGGCTTCATCCACGGCCGCCCCAAAATCTTGACTCTCGGCGACGGCCAGCCCCGGACGTGGTGGCTGCCGGAGCGGATCGAGGACATGGACAAACGCTCCTTCCGGCTCAAGCCGGACATCACGGAGGATTCGATCGGGGCGCACTGGCAGCGCTACGACATCCAGGCGCAGGAGTTCGTGGACCTCAGTCCCCAGGCCGCCACGCGCCTGATCCGCCACGTCTACAACGACGACCAGGGAAGCCTGGGACACGGGCGCGGTCTGCGCGACGCGTTGGGCTGGTGGTGGTACGCCAAGCAGAACGTTTTTGATGAGTCGCTGCAGGCGTCGGAGCGGTTTGCCCAAGGCATCCTGACCGCGGCTGTAGATGGTGCTCGCGATTCCGCAACCGGACTGCCCAATGAGGAGGTGATCACTGCCTGGAAGGATGTCCTGGAGGACCTTCGGGCCCGCAACGTGCTGGTCCATGACAAGGCTGACGAGGTGTCCACCGTCCAGGTCCAGGGCGAGGGATGGCAGCTGATGAAGGACCTCCGGGACGAGTTCCGTTCCACGATCTACACGCTGGTAATGGGCGCCAACCTGACCACCAGCGCGAACGAGGGCGGCAGCTACGCCCTGGCGGCTGTCCAGGAGAACAGCACGGAAGCGCTTATCCAGACCGACCGGGAGTCCCTGGAGGAGACGCTCACCCGCCACCTGATGGGATGCGTATGGAAGCTCAACCACCGCAACCTGGTGGACCTGGGCATCCACAACGATATGCCGAAGTTTAGCCTGGCGCAGGAGAAGCGGGAGGACCCGCTCCAGCGCGCGCAGGTAGCCCAGACCGTGTCCGCCATGGGCGTGCCCATTTCAGTGGCAGACGTCCGCGATCAAACCGGATTCAAGAAGCCGGAGGACGGGGAGGAGTTGGTCAAGCCGCCAGCTCCGACCATGGACCCGTTGGCAGCCCTGGGGCAGCAGTTCAAAGCGGGAGCCGCGACCCCATGAACGGGGAGCAGCGAATCGGGAAGCTACTGGAGGACGTCAGCGGACGTCCGGCCAGGATGCACAGCGCAGCCATCGGGGATCTGATGGTGGCCACGGTGCGCGGCAACAAGCCCGCGGCCCGTGATGCCCGCGAACAGCTGGCCGAAGTGACCCGCGACACCATGGGGGCGGCGGAGGTCCTGGGCGCGCGCGCGACGCTGGACGCCGTAATGGCCGCATCCACCCATCTGTCCAAGCCGCTTCCGGATGTGCAGTTCGGCAGTGACCAGAACGTCCTGCCCAGCGTGACCTTTGAGGAAGGACTCACCGAACTGGCTACCCGTGTCCCGGCGACCATTCGCAACTCCGCCGCGCGCACGTCACAGGCCATCGCCAAGTTGTATAGCAAGGGCCGCCATATCGCGTTCGTCCGTGCTGCGGAGGAGTCGGTCACCAAGGCCGCCCAGCAGTTCCTGCAGCGGGCCATGGCGGAGGGCATGACCGAGAACGCCGCCGGCCGGGGCCTGTCAATGACCGTGGACGCGGTCCGAAAAGCTACCAAGCCATGGAGCGACAGCTACAGCCGCCTGGTGTTCCGCAACAACCTCAACACGGCAATAACTGCAGGCAAGTTCCGCCAGGCGCAGGACCCGGACATCCGGGCCATCCTGCCTGCGTTCCGGTTCGATGCCGTCGGCGATGTCGACACCAGGGACAACCACCAGGCCGCAAACGGCTTGGTCATGTCCGTGGATGATACCCGCTGGTCGCAGCTGGCTCCGCCGCTGGGGCACAACTGCCGATGTCAGATTGTGGCCGTGGACGTCATCACCTTGGAGGCCCAGGGCATGATGTCCGAGAACGGCCAGCTACAGAGGATGTCCGCCCCAGCAATCGCAGGCCCAGACGAGGGGTTCCGCCACGGCGGACGCCCGGACCTGCTAGGGGTCAAGGTCTAGACGTGGGCGCCCCCGAGTGGGAGGATACCCGCCGGGCGTTCTGCCCGATTGCGGCCAAGCGTGGCGTGGCGATGATCGCGGACGAGATCCCCGCCGACAAGGTCACCGTATATCGCCTGATGAAGGGCGAGACGAAACAACCGACCCGCGCCATCCGCGCAGGCATCGAGCGCATTGTGGAAAGCGAGCGCAGCAAGGAATCCAACCAATGAACTACCAATCCGAACGCAACAGCCAGGGCCACATGGTCATCCGCGCCGTCCCCATTTTCATGGACTGCAAGCGCGGGGACGACCTGGTGTTTGATCGAACATGGGTGGAAACGGCGCTGGCGCAGGCCCGGAAGGCGGCCGAGGACAACTACTTCCCGCCTCTGCACGTGCACCATCACGGCACGGGCGACCACGTAGAGCCGGCTGGCTTCTTTGAGATCACCCACGCCGCGGAGATCATGTTCCGAGGGAAGCCGCGGCTGGCGCTGTTCGCGGACCTGACCGTGACCAACCAGTCCGTGGAGTGGGATGTCCTGGAGTCTCGCCTGCCCTACCGCAGCGTGGAAATCCAGAGCGCCGCGCGCCCGAACATCGACAGCCTGGCCCTGCTCAACCACCAGGCGCCCTACCTGGAGCTGCCGCTCATGGTGCCGACGGACCCGGGCCCACGCCCGGAAGCGGCCAACTTTGCACTTGCAACTTTCGGCCAGCCCTATGGACCAGAGCCCACGCTGGAAGAGTCTGGCGTGGTAGCGTGCTTTCAGCGTGGCAACACAGCCGCGATCGTATTCGACCAGCGCGAGGACACTATGGCCGCCAAAAAGAAGACCGCCGACAAGCCAGACACCAAGCTGGAGCAGAAGACCACCCCCGAGACCTCCCTGGCCGCCGACGAAGGCGACAAGAAGGAGGACAAGGGCGAGGAGATGTCCGACGAGGACAGCGGCCCCGACGTGGCCGGACTCTGCAAGAAGATCGAGGCCGGCGAAATCAGTGTTGCCGACATGGACGCCATTGTGGCGGCCATCGCAGCCCAGAAGGCTGGCAGCCCAGAGGAAGGCGTCAGCGACCCGACGGCCGTAGAGGCCCAGATCCCAGGTGCAGCTATGAGCAAGGAACAGAACGTCCAGTTCGCCCGCCTACAGGCGAAGCACGACGCGTTGGAGGCCAAGGTCCAGAACCGCGAGGCCGCCGACAAGCGCCGCGACGATGTCCAGGTGGCCATGGAGCGCCTGGAGGGCAAGCCGCTGGGCGCTGGTCTCAAGGACCGCCTGGTCAAGTTCCACGCGGCCCACGGCCCGGAGGCATTCGCTGCCTACGTGGACGAGACCGCCAGCAACTTCGCAGCGTTCGACGGTGACGTCGACTCGGACCTCCGCAAGACGGCGCCAGCAGGCAATCACAGCAAGGCCGTGGACAAGTACTCCGAGGACGGCCCGGAAGCTGTCGCCAAGGCG
>SPJJ01012512.1_pt1 | contig 10069 bp, 5 predicted proteins | sample 3741741 | NCBI WGS metagenome assembly SPJJ01 (sample SAMN10925908, study PRJNA522277) | cold seep metagenome | isolation source: Elba SIP-enriched marine methane seep metagenome, extraction at timepoint T1 | place: Italy: coast of Elba, Mediterranean Sea | collected 2014-05 | reverse complement strand
CAGCGATTTTTGAAATTGAAAACTGGCTCAAAAAATCAAAACAGGGGCTATTTGTTAAAGGATGCCACACAGACACCCATGATGAGATGCTGGTTGAAGTTAGAAAAATAGGGAAGAGAAATGCGCTTTGTGAAACGTTCTTACATCGTCAGCAAAAACAATACGCTGGAAATGCCGACCAGGTAGGTGGTGCTGACTTTAATTTTTCGGGATAGGGGGAGCGCATGCCAGTAGACTTTTTCTCGGTGCTTGTATCTTAGCCAGGTGGCTTTCACACGTCTGTAAATCCATCTTTTAATACGCGGCGTGTTACGAATAAGCCGGAAAAGCAGATAAAGTGCACAAACTAAAAACGCATTGACGATGATGGTGTCACTTTGTTGATGATCGGCGTTAAGCAAGTGCTCAAGCAGCCATTCCAGCCAGGATTCTATAAACTCCATGGCAATATGCAGCAAATCAAGCAGCATATCAAGAAGAGAAGACAAGACATCAATTAACGTATCAATCAGGGTGATAAAAGCAATGATAATGGCAAATTTTTTACCTATTCGGGTAAGCATCTGCACATCTGTTTCATGTAGTTTGTCGTATTTTTTTTTGTTTAGATTTTTCATTTGCGAATAGGAAAATAACCTCCATATTTGGTTGCTTAGTCAGTCTTAGCATTCATCATAATTGAATGACGCGTTATTTGCATCACCGCTTTTTCCAATGTGTAAAGCAGATGAAAAGCAAGCGTAAAATACTATTGCCAATAAAGATTAGTCCGGGCAGTAACGCGACGAATCCCGCAAAGGCTGCGCCTGCGCTGTCATCAAAATCGGGGTTGCTGAGTTCATTGTCTATCGCAATGATGACCAAGGCTTCCAGGGTTATAAACAGGGCGAATACAAGCCAAAAATGTCGCCATTGTTTAACACCTAACGGCAAAAGGCTGACGATGAATAAACACAATAGCAAAATAGAGTTATAGGAAAGCAATGCCATAAAATACAGTTAATCAACACACAGTGAATAATTTTATAATAGACATGTTTGCATGGATCTTTAACCTGATAGGTTCCAAAGTTGATTCTTTACTTCTTATGGATGTGTAAAGTGTTTCGTATTATTTCATCAAGGCAAGGCGATAATGTTTATCCTGCATAGCTCCAATAAATCCGAAAACCTGTTGGCACATTTACAAGTTGTGTTGGAAGGGGCGCCGTTAACATCAGCCTTTGATAAGGAAATTTTTCTGATTCAAAGCCAGGGTATGGAGCGTTGGTTATCTCAGCAAATGGCGGCTAGTTTCAGCGTATGGGGCAATTTTAAATATTTATTTCCAGGGCGGTTTTTTAGTGAAATCGCCGAGCGCATTGATCTCGCGTTAGCCAGCGATGCTTTTGAACGGGATTTGATGGTTTGGAAGATAGAAGCACAACTGCGTGATTTGGATGAGGATGTGTTCAAACCTATTCAATTCTATGTGGATGCTAGTCATGCCGATTTAAAACGCTTTCAATTAGCGCGTCAATTGGCGCAGACTTTTGACCAATATCAGATGATGCGTCCGGATATGCTCGCACAATGGCAGCAGGGTGAGCTGCTTTATGGAGATGCGTCAGAAAAATGGCAATGTGCGTTATGGCAACGTTTGACGGAAATGACACCAGATGCACATCGTGGTGCTGTAAGGTTGCAATTAATAGAACACTTGCAAAAAACGGCGCCCGGGACGTTTGCCAAAGCGCTTCCGCAACGCATTTCGGTGTTTGGTATCAACAGTCTGCCGCCTTTGTTTTTAGCATTTTTACAAGCGTTGTCCAGGCATTGTGATGTACATTTTTATTTACTGAATCCCGTACAAATCTATTGGGCAGATGTGTCTGGCAAAACACTGCAAGCACAATTGCAGGAAATTAATGCGCATCCCTTGTTGGTCGCCTGGGCTCAGCAAGGTCGTGAATTTCAACAGATGTTGCTGGAGCAGGGTCAGTTTGAGCTGGAACTGGACAGTTTTGAAGAGCTCGACATTGGCAATAATCTGCAGCAGATTCAACAAGATGTATTAAACAATACTGTTGAGTTTAAACAATTAACCCAGGACGACTCGCTGGTCATTCACGCTTGTCATTCACACTTGCGCGAAGTGCAGGTTGTGAGGCAACAGTTATTGCTAGCGCTGGAGCAGGACGACACCTTGCAATTGCGTGATATTGTGGTGATGGCACCGGATATCCAGCACTATGCGCCCTTTATCAGTGCCGAATTTGCCGATATTCAACATAGTGTGGCAGATCGCAATTTACGTTTGAGCAACGCGTTGCTGGATGTATTTGTCAGCTTTCTTCAGGTTTGCCAGAGCCGTTTCGGCTGGCAACAGGTGATGCAACTATTGGAGCAACCACAGATTTATCCGCATTTTGACCTTAATGAAGATGATGTGCAGTTGATTCGTTTCTGGGTCGCGGATTTGCAGGTACGCTGGGCACGGGATGCCGAGCACAAACAGCAATTGCAATTACCGAAAAGTTCAGGCAATAGCTGGCAGGCGGCGTTGGACAGATTATTGATGGGCTATGCCTGCGCGCATGAGGACTTTATTGATGGCGTGTTACCTTATGCGCATATTGAAGGGCTGTCTGCGCAGGCATTGGGCGGGCTGTATGATTTTTTGATGTTACTGTTTAAATCGGCAGTCGAGCTGGCCAAGGAGAAAACGCTGCAAGACTGGAGTGAGGAATTATATCAAGCCGCAAACGCTTTGCTGGGCGTGGATGAAACAAAGGAGCGTAGGCAGTTAAATGAAATTATACTGGCACTGGGCGGACGCTTTGCCGACGTGTCTAAGTATCCAGTGAGCCTGTCCGTGATTATTCATTGGTTGCAGGAGCGCATGGAAGAAAGTAAATCCTCCAGTGGTTTCCTACGCGGGCAATTGACCTTTTGCTCTATGCTGCCGATGCGTTCCATTCCTTTTAAGGTCATCGTCTTAATGGGCATGAGTGAAGGCGAGTTTCCCCGCGTCGAACGTCCCCCAACATTTGACTTGCTCGACATGGAATTTAGGCTCGGTGACCGTTCGCGACGCGCGGACGATCGCTACCACTTTCTGGAAACCTTGCTGTCGGCACGCCAACAATTGGTGATCACCTATATTGGTCAGTCGATTAAAGACAACGAATGCATGCCGCCATCGGTGGTTATTAGCGAATTACTGGACGTGTTAAGCCAACATTATCAATTGAATGATGTGATTGTGCGCCATCCACTGCATGCGTTTAGCCGCACATATTTTAATGGCAGTCAGGCGAGATTATTCAGTTATCAAGCACAGGATTGTGCGACCGCGGAACAGCTTTTACAAGAGGTTGCCAATCCACAATGCTGGTGGCAAGGCGAGACGCAACACGCTGTGGAAAATATCATTGAGATTGCCGATTTGCTGGCCTTTTTTCGCCATCCACAAAAACATTTTTTAAAGCGACAATTGAACATGCGGCTGCTTGGGCTGGATGCCGAGGCGCAAGAGCGCGAGCATTTTGCACTGGACGGACTGGAGAATTATCAGTTGCAACAGACCTGGTTGGCAGCGGAATTACAAAATAAGCCCCTGTCTTTACACAAATTGCAAGCCAGCGGCTTATGGTTGGAGGGGGCGGTTGGAGAGGTACGTTATCAGCAGGATTATGTTCAGGTACAGACATTTGCCGAAAAAATACGTGATTTGCATGTGGGCGAGCCTTGTGAGGCGTTGTCGATTGATATGCCTGTGGGGGATTTCCGCTTGCTGGGCAAACTCGGCAATATATATCAGAATGCCAGCTTGCTATGCCGATTAAGCAACGTGAAAGGTAAGGACTTTATTATCGCCTGGCTACATCACTTAATAGCCAGTCAGCTCACCAGCAAGGACACCTATTTGCTGGCTAAAGACAATGCACGTTGTTTTCCGGCCAAACTGGGAAGTCAGCAAGACTTGCATGCCATGCTCAAGATTTATCAACAGGGGCAGCAACGCCCAGATGCTTTTTTTAGCGAGTCCATATTCGACTACCTGAAGGCCGCGCAGAAAGGAAAGTTAAGTCGCGAACAAATTCTGGACAAATGCCGGAAAGAATTGCTGGGGCGCATAGAAAAAGGTTTAGAGGAGGAAATCGCCCAGTTGTTTACCACGCAACAGGCGGTCAATGCATTATTTGACCAGGCATTTGCCGAGCTTTGTGAGCAACATTTATGCACTGCCTGGATGCGCTCACACGATGTGTAAACCGGCATTTAATCTTCTCTTGCATGTTTTCATCGTTGACAAAAATCATTTAACACTATGAGCAAACAAACCGTATTCAATGTGCAAAATGCGCCATTGCGTTATGGCATAAGTTTGATAGAAGCCAGCGCAGGCACAGGCAAGACATTTACATTGGCGATGCTGGTATTGCGCAGTGTTGTCGAGCAAAATATTGCTATTGACCAGTTGTTAGTGGTGACGTTTACCAAGGCCGCCACAGAAGAATTGAAGACAAGAATTCGCCAACGATTTACCGAGGCGCGTCAATATTGTCTTGATGCGCAACTGAATAAAGATAGCAATCTACGCAGCTGGTTAAACAGTTTGAGCATACCGCGAGAGCAGATACAACTGCGCCTGGATTTTGCCTTGCAAAATATGGATCAGGCTGGTGTGTTTACCATTCACGGATTTTGCCAGCGCGTGTTGGCAGAACATGCACTGGAAAGCGGACAGTTATTTAACAGTGAATTAAGGGGGGATTTAGCGCAGGTTGAATTGCAATGTGTGGATGATTATTGGCGACGGCAGGTGTACCCGTTGACGGCATGGCAGGCTTCGGTGGTTTGTCAGGATTGCCAGACGCCAGAGCAATTACTAAACAGTCTAGGCAGCATAGATGCCACACTTGAGTGCTTTCCCAAACCGCTGGATGGAAGAGCATTGCTGGATAAAATGCAAGATCTGGCAAGGCAGGCTTCCTCCCACATTAAGTCCATTCTTAATGCCATCCATGCCGTGGCCGAGGATGGCAAGTTCAATGAGACATATCTTAATAATTTACCGCAAAACCTGGATGAGTGGACAGACTGGTTGGATGCAAAGTCGGTGTTAAAGCCTGAGTTGGAAATGCTGAGCAGTGTTGAGGTAATGAAGGGATTGAATGGTAATAAATTCAGGCGAAGCAAAAAAAATCCGTTGAGTTCAGAGGAGCAAAAAACAAATTATCTACAAGCAAATGCGATTGATTGCCAGGTCATTGATGCTTTATTGAGTACATTGCACGAGGTTAAGGTGAATTTTCGCAGTGCCGCATGGGCGCAATTACATCAGCAAATTGACGCCACCTTGCAGGCCATGAACGTGTTGTCCTTTGATCAGTTAATTACGCGTTTGGCAGAGGCTTTACAAGGTGACAAAGGCAGCTTGTTAATTACAGCGTTACAACAACGTTTTCAGGTGGCGTTGATCGATGAATTTCAAGATACAGATCAAAATCAATGGCAGATTTTTTCCAGCGTTTTTGATTCCCCGCAGCATGCCTTGTATTTGATTGGCGACCCCAAGCAGGCGATTTACAAATTTCGCGGTGCGGATGTCTTTACCTATTTTGCCGTTCAACAGCAGGCGCAACAACACTACACGCTGGGCTATAACTGGCGGTCACATCCGCAATTAGTGGCCGCAGTGAATCGTTTGTTTGCACGTACTGATCCATTTGTTTTTAAACAATTGCAGTATATTGACGTGACTGCCGCGCGGAAAGTGGATGAGGGCGAAATAAAGCTGAAGGCACAACCATCAGCACCTTTCGTTATTAAACACATGCCACCAAATGACAAAAGTGACTATTGGTCTGTGAGACAAAAAGAGACTGTCCAACAGACGATAATGTCGTCAATTTGTGCAGAAATTGTTGATCTGCTGATCCAGGGTGAAATCATCAGCAAACAACAGTCTCGTTCTGTGTGCCCTCGGGATATTGCCATTTTAGTGCGGGGAAACCAGGAGGCAGAGCGCTATCAACAGGCGTTGGCTGATTACAACGTGCCTTCGCTGTTGAACAATAAGGCATCGGTGTTTAAAAGTCATGAAGCGATCAACCTTTATCATGTATTGCAGGCGATTGCCCAGCCCGGGCAGTTAACCACTTTAAAACAGGCATTGGCGATTAACTGGTTTGCCCTGGATGGCCAATATCTGTATGCGCTGGAACAAAATCAACACGCACTGGATGGCTGGTTAGCGCGGTTCCAGCAGTATTATGAATGCTGGCAACAGCAGGGTTTAATGAGTATGTGGCGGCAAGTGGTCGAGACGGAAAAGCTTAGCGTTAAAATTGCCAACCTGCCTCAAGCTGAACGCATCTTGACCAATCTGCAGCATTTATTAGAGTTGATTCAACAAGCGGTGGTGGATGAGCATTTATCGGTACATAAGACCTTGGCCTGGATAAGTCATGCCATTCAGCAGGACGAGCGTTTTAATGGTGATAGCGTGCAATTACGTTTGGAAAGTGATGAGCAGGCGGTCAGAATTATCACCATGCACAGTGCCAAAGGTCTGGAATATCCCGTGGTATTCTGCCCGAGTTTGTGGGAGCGCAAGCTGCAACTCAAGCAGCAGAAGCAGCGGGTGAAATGCCATGAACAGGGAAAATTGCTGGTGGATTTGGGCTCAGAAAATTTCGAGATGCGTAAGCAACAAGCCTTACAGGAAGAGTTGGCTGAAGAATTACGGCTGTGCTATGTGGCGCTGACGCGGGCGAAATATCGCTGTTATTTGTATTGGGCAGATGTGCATACACAAAAAGAAGCGAATGATTCGGCATTGGCCTATTTGCTGGATTTTAAAGGCCAGGATTTCAATGCGCAGCAACAGGCATTGCAACAATTATGCAACGAGCATAGCGAGGCCGTTTGTTATCAATTGCTGGAAATAGAGCCAAATTCAGTGCGGCTATATCAGGCATCACATGAAGCCGTTGATTTGCAATGCAGACAGCGTCATCGCAATCTGTTTAGTTATTGGCAAATGAGCAGTTACACTGGCTTATCTGCATTGAGTCAGCAGGATGCGCCAGAGCTGCCGGAAGACAAGGCAGACGAAATGGAACATTTATCCACGATGCATGAATCGGAACCAGCGTTACCCAAAGGCGCACATACAGGCAATGTGTTGCATCAATTGCTAGAAGATATTGACTTTGATGAACTTGCTCGGGGGGAAAATATTGCCAGTCAACGCAAACAGGCGTGTCGACACTATGGCTTGAAAATAGAACGCGGGGGATTAATTGATGAATTATTACAAAATGTGGTGACGACACCGCTGTCATTCGACAATGGATTCTGTTTGTCGCAACTGAGCCCGGCACAATGTCTGAAAGAAATGCCATTTTATTTGTCCCAGAAGTCTATGAATACCCGTGAAATCAACGCAATTCTTGCTGAGTGCCCAACGTATCAAACGCTGGATAATCGCCAGATGAGCGGTTATCTGACCGGTTTTATTGATTTAATCTGTGAATATCAGGGACGTTACTATGTTATGGATTATAAATCCAATGCGCTTCCAGACTACCAGACTAAAACCCTGGTTGATGCGATGCGTGAGCATAACTACGGCCTGCAATATTGGTTGTACACCGTCGTTTTACATCAATACCTAAAACAGCGATTGCCAAGCTACGATTATGAAACGCATTTCGGTGGGGTAAAATATTTGTTCATGCGTGGGATGCAGCCCCAACTGGCCGGCAGTGGCGTGTTTAGTGATCGCCCGGCATTACTGCAAATTGAACGCTTAAGCAGTGTATTTAATTAAATCAGCCTGTATATTTCTGCAGAGCTGGCTATGAGCGCGTTGGCTTATGGGGTGTGTCGCAAACTGGTTTTCCTCTCATTGAAGTGAGGCTTTTTTATTTGGATTAAGTATGAAAAAAGCGCATGGTTTCCTGAATCTGCTGTTTTGCATCGTGCATTATTTGCAGGGAATTATCGGCATTTAATTCGCCGTTTTGCAGTAAGGCATAGCTGGGTAGAGAGGTGATGGGAGGGAGTTTTTTAGTGTGTTGGCTGCCTAACAGACTGTGATATTTTGCCAGTAAAACGATATCGCTGAGCCCGACAGTTTGGCTATCACCTGCCATAAACCAGTTTTGTGTCTGCAGAGGAATTTTGCGCATGTCTTCCGAGAAATTCCATTTTTCCAGAATCAACGTACTCATTGCGGTGCCCACATAGTCCAAGGCTTGATAAACCTCGTCCATATTCAGCGTGCTTTGGGATTGGTTGCCGACAAAGGTAAGAAAAGGAATCACGCCAATATTTGAAATTAATCCTGCCAACAATGCTTCTTCAGGGTTGCCCACTTTAGTTAACTGGGACAAGCAATGACTCAATGCTGAAATTTTAATGCTTTGTTTCCAATAGGCCTGTGCCAGTTTATTGAGTTCCTGATGATTGTTTTTGTATAGTTTTCTCAAACTGATGCTGGTGACCAGGTTTTTAGTATTATTAAGACCTATACGATTGACGGCATCAAGACTGGTTGTGATCGGAGAAATGCCACGGTATAAAGGACTGTTAGCAATTTGTATAAGGTTGGCAGAAATGCTGGGGTCGCGATTGATGATTGTACTGACTTCGGCCAGTCCAATGTCTTTTTGTATGGCTTGCCTTAATTTAAGTGCTACATCAGGCAGAGTGGGAAGATCAATCTGGCTGGCAGATACAAATGTGTTCAGTAGTTGATTGTTAAGTAAGTGTTTGGGCAGGTTTTGTTGAATCCCGGATTTTATCAAATAAGGTTGACGGTAAATATCCATAGCCACTTTTGGAAAAAACAGCACGATACATTGGGTTTTACAGATGGCGGTGGAATTTCTGTATTCTCCGCTGGATAAAGGGTGGAAGGCATCAAATGTTTGTTCTTCAATTAACAAGTTTTGTTTACCGGTGGTTTCTATGTATACCTGGCCTTTCATCAGGTAAACGAGTGATTCGGCAATTTCTCCACGGTTAAATATTATTTCCCCAGGCTGGTAGGTCACTTGATAAACATTCAACTGGCGTAATTGTTTTTCACCTAATTTACCCACCGGGACTAAGCGTAACAGTGTTTTTATGGAGCCTTTATACTGTTTTTGTGTGTCGGCAGAGCCTGGCGCTATTCGCTTGTGATCGTTGTGTTTGGATGAAGGCTTAAGCAGGGCGTTAAATAGTTTCATTTTGTCAATGCCGTGGCGTTTAGGAGACTGTCGGATTATGGATGATTCTACTGCGGCGATGTGAAACCGACTGATTTTTCCGGTCTTTTTCGTTACGTAGCCTCACTATGCGCCTCAAAAGATCAAAAAAATCCGCTCGATGTCCCACTCGCCTCGCGACGAACCCCATACCCCGACAGCTTCCTAGGCGCGAAGGTTTCACCACTGCGATTTTGTAACGTGCGTTATATAAAACATGTTGCAATGTATGATTCATATTTTTACCATCCAGAGGGTATTCTGAAAAAACAGCTGATAATGATTTTTCAGAGGCCCATTCTTATGATGAAACGTGCGAGCTAGATTATGAGTAAAGAAAATAATTGTGCACTTCGAAAAGAGTATAGTGAAGCCAGTTTTATGCCTCGGGCTGGGTTCCTGAATATTCTTAATCTTGTCATCAACAGTATAGTCAGCCTTTATCAGCTTGTCAGAATGTGGCGAAACAGCGTGATAAAGATGGCTGGCCTTCTTTGCTTGATATGGCTGAGTCTGTTTTGTCAGCAAAGTGTTGCTGAGGTATCGGGCAAGCAGGTTGATTTGTATTATTTTTGGTCACGATATTGTCCACACTGCCAGGAAGCTAAACCCTTTATCCAGCAATTGGATGAAAAGTATGCATGGCTAACAGTGCATAGTTTCGATTTGATTGGGCATCAGCAGAATCAGAAACTGTTTCAGGACATGGCTCAACAAGCTGGACAGCCAGCAAACTCGGTTCCAGCCTTTATTTTTTGTAATGAGATGGTGACAGGGTATGATCACGCCAAAACTACAGGGCGAGTGTTAGAGAAAAAGCTGCT
>SPJJ01003122.1_pt1 | contig 10077 bp, 9 predicted proteins | sample 3741741 | NCBI WGS metagenome assembly SPJJ01 (sample SAMN10925908, study PRJNA522277) | cold seep metagenome | isolation source: Elba SIP-enriched marine methane seep metagenome, extraction at timepoint T1 | place: Italy: coast of Elba, Mediterranean Sea | collected 2014-05 | reverse complement strand
GCGAGCGGCTCGAAGACCTGCCCGCAGCGCGAGATGCCTACCGGCGCGCCCTGGAGCTGAGCCCCAAGAGCAGTGAGCTCGCCATCAAGCTGGAGGCCATCGAAAAGGCGATGGCGGCCACCCCCTAGAGCTCATGGGCGTTCGACCTCAAAGCCATGCGCAGGCCTGGCTGCTGGGCAGTCTGACCTGCATCATAGGCCTGACAGGATGCGCTCCTGAGCGCTTTTTGAGCACGGACAGTGGCGTGCAGCGCGACATTCGAGGCGTGCATGCCGTAGCAGACGACACCTTTTGGATGGTGGGCGGCGCCGGCCTTGTCCTGAAGTTCGCGGACGGAGAGTTTGTCGACACGTCGACGGACGCAGACCCAGGCCCGCGCGTCGCCGACTTTTATGACGTCACCGACCTGCGCGGCGAGCTGGTCATCGTCGGGGACGGAGGGCTGGTGCTTCGTGCGGACGGGCTGGAATTTCCCGCCGACGATAACCGCGACGCCGAGCGCCTTCGCACCGTCTTTCGCGCCGGTCCCCGAACCCTCTTCGCGGGCGGCGACCTGGGGCGGGTCCGGCGCCGGGGCGAGGACGACGCTCGATGGCGCGGGGTGAGCGCAGGCGCCGGGGACGCACGGGTCACCGGTGGCTGGGGGATCTCGGAGGCCTCAGTGGTGCTGTGCACAGATGAGGGCACGATCATCGAGCAGGTGGACAACGATTGGGTCAGCCAGACCGTGGTGACGGAGACCTCCACCGTGCCCCTGCCCCTTTTCTCGGTGTGGTCTTCAACCGCAGGCGCAGACCTGATCACGGTGGGCCTGGGCGGCAGCATCTTTCGACGCGCCGCCGGTGAAGACACGTGGGCCCAAGAGCCCTCAGGGGTCCGCCAGGACCTCTATGGGCTGTACGGCACGGGGCCCGATGACGTCTTCGCTGTGGGCGCGCGCGGCACCATATTGCACTACGACGGCACCGGCTGGAGTGGGCTGCCCTCCAGTACGGCGCGAGATCTGTTCACGGTCACCGGCTCGCTCGACGGGCGCACCGTGGTCGCGGCGGGGGCTGGCGGCGCGGTGGTGGTGCTGAGGCGATGAGCCTCGGGGCCGGCTGCCCCTGCGGTGGCGACAGCCTGCAGACCTGCTGCGGCCCCTACGTGCAAGGTGGGTTGCCTGCGCCCACCGCCGAGGCGCTGATGCGCTCCCGGTACACGGCCTATGTCCTAGGGCAGATCTCATACCTCAGTGCGACGCACTTGCCGCAAATGTCGGAGCAGTTCGACCCCGCGCAGGCGGCGCATTGGTCAAAGGCCTCGCAATGGCAGCGCCTCGATGTGCTCGATGTTGTGGGTGGGGGGCAGGACGACGCGGAAGGCTACGTGGAGTTTATCGCCGCGTTCCGTCAAGACGGGCGCGTTCAGACCCACCACGAGCGCTCCCACTTCGTCCGGCAGGGAGCCCGTTGGTACTATGCCTCGGGCACATCCGCGAAGCAGGCCTCGCCCGCCCAGCCGAAGGTCGGCCGCAATGCGCCTTGCCCTTGTGGCAGCGGCAAGAAGTTCAAGCGCTGCTGCGCCTGAGGCGGGCGCTCACAAGCGGCCCATGAGTCACGACCTCATGCCGTCCTGAGCCCGGGGACTCGGCGATGCGGGCCTACGCCGGCACGCACCGGGCGGCTAGCTCCGCAATGAGGACTCCAGCTCCATGGTCCAGGTGCCATCGGGTTGTTTGAACCAATAAAAGAGGATCTCGGTGTCTCGGTGGGACTCCTCGGACTCCCGCACGTCCCGGTCTCCGAGGATGTGAAAGTAGACCAAAGTGCGCACGCGCCCCCGCTTTTTGGAGCGGTCCAGCTCAACCTCCAGCACCTCGTAGCTTTGAATGTCGAGGACCTCGTGTCGGATGCGAAAGATGCGCTGGATCAGGGCGGGAATGTCACGAGCCTTCTGAGTGGCTTCGAGGTGGTAGGTGGAGGCCTTTTTGAAGTCCTTGAACTTGATGTCCTCCAGGAACTCAAGGGTGCGGTCCCGAAGCAGGGCCTTGTCGGGACTCAGGACCAACGCGGAGACCCCACTGGGCCCGCCCTGGCTGGAGGTGAGATACAGGGCGGCGCCGGCCAAGCCGAGCACCAGCACCAAGATTGCAGCGCTCTTCATCGTCAGTACCTCGCTCGCGACAGCCACAGCACGGTGCACACATACCCCAGCAGCGTCATCCCCAACAGCATGAGCACGGCGAGGCCGATCGTCCACAGGCCCTCGCCACTTCGTGCCGTATCCAACAAACGAAAGCCCCAGTGCACCGGCATCAGCTTTTGCACCTCATCGGTCCAGTTGTGCATGCGGCCGCCCGGCAGCAGCAGCTCGGAGAACAGGATCTGCGGGATAACGACCAGCGGCACCATCATCACCGCCTTGTCGGCAGAGCTCATCACCGCCGAAATCGTGAGCCCCACCGACGTGCCGCAAAGGGCCGTGAGCAAGACGGCCGCCCCCAGAACAAGGGCGTTGACCTCCAACGGGATGAAACGATCGACGATGATAGTGAGCAAGGTGCATTGCACCGTCATCGAGATCGCCTGGACCCGGTATTTGGACACCACGTAGGCCCCAGCGTTGAGGTTGTACATGCGCTCTCGCAAAAACAGCGCGCGCTCCTTCACAACCTCTCGGGCGCTATTGACGGCCCCCAAGAAGAAGGAGGACAGCACCAAGACAAAGTACAGGGTGGGAGAATCCGTGCTGGCGTTTGACCACACGCCGGCCACCAGGCCGCCGATCAAAGGCGCTTGCACCAAGAGCAGGAGCATCGAGCGCGGGTCCGCGAGCATCACATGCAGGTAGCGATCGGACAGCACCGAGGCCTGTCTCCAGTCGACGGACAAGCGACTCATATCGGGGCCTGCATTCGGTCGAGCACCCAGCGGCGATAGGTTGAAGAGGCCTCCAGCTTGCGCGCCCAGCGTCGAGGGTCCGTGCCCGATAGCGCACGGTAGACGGCGGGCAGATCGCCCACCTCGAAGAACTCGGGCACTTCGGCGGGCTCGCCAATGAAGACCAGGCGTCCACCCGCGAGCACCACAACGAGATCCACGGCCTGCAAGGAGGCCAGCACATGGGTGGTGACCACCGTGAGCCGAGCCTGGGTCGTGAGGCTTCGAAAGAGCGTCATCATCTGGTGCTCCAGTGCCGGATCAAGACCGCTGGTAGGCTCGTCTAAGAACATCAAGGGTGGCCGGGACAGCAGCTCCATGGCCACGGAGACGCGCTTTCGTTGCCCGCCGGATAGGTTGCGGATCCGGACGCTGGCCCGGTCGCTGAGCCCCACTTGGGACAGCACAGTTCGCACCTCGTGGTCGATGCGCTCGCTGTCTGCCTCAGGCAGCCGAAGCCGCGCCGCGTACCGCAAGGCGCTTTGCACAACGAGCGCGCTGTGCAGCACGTCGTCCTGGGGCACGAAGCCGATCTGCGTCTTGAGATCTTCGAAACGGGCGTACAGATCTTGCCCGTCGACCGTGACGTGCCCCTTGGCGGGCCGAAAGCCATTGAGGGCGCGCAATAACGTCGACTTGCCGGATCCCGAGGGTCCAAGCAGCGCGACGAGCTCCCCCGCGCGTAAAGCTAGGTTGACGCCCTGAAGGATCCGATGGCCGCCCGCCTCAAGGCTCAGACCGCGGGCGGTCAAACAAAAGCCCTCTGGCAGCCGCCTATTGTTCAAAGAGGACGAAGTCACCCTGCTTGAGGTCATAGCCACTGACGACCGGCAGATCTGGCGGCACAAATTGCACCTGGAGCTGGCTCACGTAGTAGATGCCGAAGCCCTCCAGATCGCCCTCAGGCACCTGGCCGAAGTAGATATCGATGTCATTATTACCAGGGCCAAAGCCCCGGTCCTCGGTGGCGACCAAGGTCACATTGCTGATGCGCACGTCATAGCAGTGGCGCTCATCCGGCCCGATGCCGAGGTCCGTGATCCGGTAGCGGTAGCTTTGGTCGGCGCGCACCTGCGCGTCATTGCTGCTGGGGTCGGTGTGGGCCAGGATCTCCTGCCCGTTGCCCTTGCCGTCCAGGTCGAGGTCGTCGAGCGTGTCTGCAAACAGGGCATTTGTGCCGCTGCGGAACTCAATCCAATCTGGAAAGCCATCCGCGTCGGTATCGAAGAGCGTGCGGTTGGTGCCCAAGAGCTTCTCCTCACAATCCCTGAGCCCATCTCCATCGGTGTCGATGACCACGTCTTCACAGTCCGGGAAGCTATTGGGTGTCATCGGGTCCAACCCCAAAGTGCGCAACAGGTGCTCGAGCCGGTCCGAGTAGAAGTCGCCATCACTGTCCGCATCCAAGGGGTTCAGCCCGAGCACAGCCTCCTCCTCATCGCTGAGGCCATCCGCGTCCGAGTCCGGCACAAAACCATCCGGGGTCGGGATCGCGTTGCGATTGAAGACCAGCAGCTCCTTGAGCACAAAAGGCCGCTGGGTGCTGCGAAAGTCGATCGATGAAAAGGAGGTCTGATCCGCGTAGGAGATGCGCGCGTACCGTCCACCGCCCGCCAGTGACATGCTGACGCCCAAGGTCTCCGCGCGGCAAGAAGACCTGCAGTCGACCTCGCAGCCATCCGCCCCAGCGCAGTCATAAGGGTACGTGGGGTCGCTGCAATCCACATCTTCGCCATCCCCGTCATTGTCGACCCCATCGAAGCAAAGCAGCTCGCCGCGGGCGCAGTAGTCGATGCTGCTGTTGTCGGGCAAGTCAGCCTGCGCGCAGATCGTGCGGTTGGGGTCCGCATCGCAGACGGGGTTGGCGGGGTCGCAGAGCTGCACGCAGCGCCCGGTATTGACCTGAAGCCCTGAGCGCACACAGACCAGACCCGCCCCCGCGCCGCACTGCGCATCGCCATCGCGGGGGTCGCAGGGCACGCCCTCCAAATGGGAGGGCTCGATGAATACCGTATGAAAGGCAAGTTCGGCTGCCCCCAACGTGCGCACTTGGTCTCGAAGCTGACGCACTTCGCGCTCGAGGAAGTCGACCTCGCAGTTATCGGGCGGCTGCGCGAAGATGTCCTCGCAGCGGGTGGGCGGCACCGGGGGCGAGGGGGCGCCGGAGGTGACGTGCACCAGTACGTACTTGGTGCGGGACAGCGGCCCCAGATCCTCTTGAAAGGCATCACCGGTCACGATGCTTCGCGCCAACGACAGCGCCGAAGGCAGGTCGCGCGCGCCGGCACCGTTTCGCAAGCTAGCCAGCGCGCCATCGATGAGCGCGTCATCGCGTGAAAAGCCGCTGACCACTCGGCCACGCTGCTCTTGGATGAGGCTCTCCGCGTCGCTGCCGTAGCGGATCACGCCCACCCAAACATTGGCGACGGGCAGGTACTGCTGGATGGCTTGCTGCATGGCGAGCACGTGCTCACCAAAGGGCGTGGCCTCACGCATGGGCCCGCTGGAGTCGACGATGAAGAGCATCTTCACCGGGAACTTCCGCGTCGCCGGGTTATCGGTGCACAGCACGCCGGTCAGGGTGACCTTGTCCGGGATGCGGGGCTCCTGCCCCACCTTGCCGTACAGGGTGCGATCGGTGCAGGCCGTCGCAAACACGCTCACGAGGATCGCGGCGCAGACGATGGGTACCCAGGGCCTCACCGCGAGGACCATACCACTGTGCCCACCTTCCCGGCTCCCTTGCAGTTGCGCCAAGGACCGTATCTGCCCTGCAACGGCGCTTGCTGAGCTCAGGTTGAGCCCCAGAAGCGTCGGCGCCAATGCTATGCTCGCCGCAGATGCGCCGAATCGTCGTTAGCGCGGGCCTGCTGCTCACCATCGCCTGCGGCCAGCAGGCTTCGGACCGCCCGGACGCGGGACCGGCCGAGGTGATCGAGCCGCCGGTGTGGACCATCGAGCTGGGCGTGCCCACCAATCAGGACCTGCTCGCGGTGTGGGGGCGGTCGGTCGACGATGTCTATGCTGTCGGCTGGGATGGCACCATCGTGCACTACGACGGCGTCAACTGGCGCCTGGAGACCACCACCTCCACGCAGCCCCTTACCGCGGTGCACGGCCGCCCACGCGCCGAAGACGCGCTGCCCACAGATCCGGAGCCACCGGTGATGGCGGTCGGCTGGCAAGGCACGCTGCTGGCCCGGGGGCCGGACGGCACCTGGGCCCCCGCCCCGAGCACCAGCACGCGCACCGAAGACCTGTTTGGCATCGCCCTGGGCGCGGACGACAGCGGTTTGGCCGTCGGCGATCGGGGACATGTCTTGGGCTGGGATGGCATGCAGTGGGCCGCGCTGCCCTTCACCGTGCCAGGAGAGTTCTCAGGCGAGCCCATCGCCCCAAAGGGTGTGCTCAAGGGGGTTTGGTCCGCCAACGGCCGGCGCTACTACATCACCGGCTCGGGCGGCGCCGCCTACCGCTCGGCCTCAGGTTACGAACGCTTTGAAGCCCTGGATACGCGGATCAGCGATCCGCTCCGGGGCGTATGGGGCACCGGCAATAGCAACGTCTACGCGGTGGGCCTCGACAGCTTGATCATGCGCTTCACTGGGCAGTGGCGGCGGGTACAGAACAACGGGGCCGACACCCTGCCCCGCACCTTCCTTTTCGGGGTCTCCGGGCAGTCTGAGGCGGACATCACCGCGGTGGGCTGGAAGGGAATCGCGGTGCGCTTGGTCGATGGTGCGTGGATCTCCGAGTCGACCGGCGTGCAAAACGACTTGCGAAGTGTGTGGGTGGATCCCGAGACCGGCGTAGCGTTTGCCGTCGGCAGCACGGGCCGCGTCATCCGTCGCACGCCGCCGCCCGAGCCTGCGCCCGAGGAATAACCTTAGGATGTGATGGCGTGCTTCTTCACCAGCCGGTGCAGGTACTTGCGGTCCATCTTTGCCGCTCGGGCCGCAGCGCTCACGTTTCCGTCGTGCTCGTTGAGCAGCCACTGCACGTAGCCCGCCTCCTTGCCGCTCAGCCACCGCTCCTTGGACTGTGAAAAGCTGAGCGCGGGATCGAAGGCCTCCGAGGCCGCCTGCGCAGTTGGGCGGTCACGATCCGGCTTTTGGGAGGCGTGCAGCGGTCCGATCTCCAGCCGCCGGCCCGGCCGCACCGCCGACAAGAGCACGGCGCGCTCGATCACGTTCTTCAGCTCACGGCCGTTGCCGGGCCAGTCATGGGCGGTGAGCCGGTCCACCACCGCGTCCTCCAGCCGAGGCGCCGGCAGGCCCCGGGAGTCCGCGACCAACTTGAGGAAGTGCTCCGCGAGCAGCGGGATGTCCTCGGCGCGCTCCCGCAGCGGCGGCAGCTTGATCGTGACCACCGAGAGCCGAAAGAACAGGTCCTCTCGAAAGACGCCGCGCTCCACATCTCGGGACAGGTCCCTCCGGGAGGCGGCGATCACCCGAAGATCCACAGAGGTGGCCTCGGGGGCACCGATGCGACGGACCTCGCGAGCGTCGAGCACACGAAGCAGCTTGGGCTGAAGCCCCAACTCGAGTTCATCGAGCTCGTCGACGAAGACCGTGCCTCGATGCGCGCGCTCAAACGCGCCGGCGCGATCGCTGACCGCCCCCGTAAACGCCCCCTGCGTATGGCCGAAGAGCTCGGACTCGATGAGGTGGCGCTGCACCGCCCCGCAATCCACCACCATGAATGGGGCCGCCGCCCTCAAGGAGGCCTGGTGCAGCGCCCGGGCTACCTCCCCCTTGCCGCTGCCGGTCTCGCCCTGCACCAAGACGGTGGCGTCCGTGGGCGCGATGCGGTGCAGCAGGCCGAACAGCCGCTTCATCGCCGGTGAGCGCCCGATGAGGCCGCCATATCGATCTTCGTTCCAATCGTACTGCTCGACGGCCTGGGGCGTCGGCACGAAGGCTATCTGAGCGGTGCCCGCTTCGAGGATGGCCCCCGCTTCAATGGGGGCCTCCTTGATGCGCGCGCCTTTGACCCGCGTGCCATTGGTGGAGCCGAGGTCGACCACCACCCAAGCCCCCTGCCCATCCGGGCCACGGGTATGCTGAATGCGGAGGTGGCGACGACTGACGGTGTCGTCACTCATCACCAGGTCGCAGTCGGGCTGCTTGCCGACGGTGACGGTCCCCCGGTCCACGACGCAGCGCTTGCCCGCGTCCGGGCCGCTCTTCACGGTCAGCTCTAGACGCCAGATGTGCATGCCTTCGGCAGGCTAGCCGAATGAAAACCACACAAAAAGCGTTTGACCCTGGCCACACAGGGGTTAGCTTGCCCGCGCTCGTTTGGGTTCCGGGCCGCGGGCTCGGTTTCCAAAGCAAACTCCATTACTTACCTATCGGAGGACTACTTCGTGTCGTTGATCGAAGTCCGTGATCTGACCAAGAACTACGGTTCCGTGCACGCCCTCAAGGGCATCTCGTTTTCCATCGAAAAGGGCGAAATTATCGGCCTGCTCGGTCCCAATGGGGCGGGCAAGACCACCACCATGAAGATCCTCACCGGCTTTTTGCAGCCGAGTGAAGGCACCGCGACCATCGGCGGGCACGACGTGGTGGATGACCCCATCTCGGTGCAGCGGGTGATGGGCTACCTGCCCGAAAACGCCCCGCTGTACCTGGATATGGCGGTGCAAGAGTACTTGCTGATGATGGCCGAGCTGCGCGGGCTCGATGGCGCCAAGCTGCGCAGCCTGTTCTCGGAGGCCGTGTACGCCACGGGCCTCGAAGAACGCCTCACCCAGAGCATCGGGAACCTGTCAAAGGGCTATCGCCAGCGCGTGAGCCTCGCTCAGGCCATCCTGCACAAGCCGGACGTGCTCATCCTCGATGAACCTACCAACGGGCTGGACCCAACTCAGATCGTCGAAATCAGAGCGCTGATCCAGCGCCTGGCCGAGACGGCCACGGTCATGCTGTCGACCCACATCCTTCCCGAGGTCGAGGCGACCTGCCACCGGGCCATCATCATCATCGACGGTGAGATCAAGGCCGACAACCGCATGGACGAGCTCACCGCCTCGTCCTCCGCCGTCGTGGGCATCAACGAGGAGGCCAGCGACGTCGAGGCCGCGCTCCGTCAGGTGCAAGGCATCAGCGGCGTGCTCGCCGAGACATCCGCCCAAGGTTTTGTGCGCTACAGAGTGACCGGCGACAAGGACTTGGCGTTGTGCCCGCTCATCTTCGACGTGGCCAAGGACAAAGCCTGGCGACTCAGCGAGCTTCGTCCCGAGACCCGCACCTTGGAGTCCGTCTTTCGAGAGCTGGCCGAACGAGGGGGAGTGCAGGCATGAATCACGTACTATCCATCGCCCGCAAAGAGCTGCGGGCTTACTTCCTTTCCCCTGTCGCGCTCATCTTCCTGGGCGCCTTCCTATTCTTGAGCCTGGCGACCGTCTTTGTCTTCAAGGGCTTCTTCGCGCGCGGCATCGCCGATGTGCGGCCGCTCTTCGCCCTGCTGCCCATCTACCTCATCTTCCTCAGCGCCGCCGTCACCATGCGGCTGTGGAGCGAAGAGCAGAAGATGGGCACGCTCGAAGTATTGATGACCCTTCCCGTGAAGGTTCACCATTTGGTGGTCGGCAAGTTCCTGGGCGCGCTGGCGCTGACCGCGATCGCCTTAGTGCTCACCTTGGGTGTGCCGATCACGGTCTCCCTGCTCGGCGACCTCGATTGGGGGCCGGTCATCGGCGGCTACCTCGCGGCCCTGCTGCTCGCCGGCGCCTATCTATCGATCGGCACATTCATCTCCAGCATCACAGAGAACCAAATCATCTCGTTGATGCTCACGGTCCTGCTGTGTGGCGCCTTCTTCTTGATTGGCGAGGACTGGATCACGAGTCAGGTGGGCAACCGACCCGCCGAGGTCTTGGCCGCGTTGGGCACCGGCGCCCGCTTTGAGAGCATCCGGCGAGGTGTCATCGACCTCAGGGATTTGATCTACTATCTCGGAATCATTATCGGCTTTTTGGCCCTCAACTCTCACGTGTTGTCGTCCAAGGGCTGGAGCGAGGGCGCCCGTACCGCGAGTCGCCGCCACGCGGCCACACTGACCGTGGTGCTCGCCTTGGCGAACGTGCTGCTGCTCAACCTGTGGAGCAGCCACGTCTCAGCGCTGCGGGTGGATATGACCGAACGCGGGG
>SPJJ01005025.1_pt1 | contig 10079 bp, 7 predicted proteins | sample 3741741 | NCBI WGS metagenome assembly SPJJ01 (sample SAMN10925908, study PRJNA522277) | cold seep metagenome | isolation source: Elba SIP-enriched marine methane seep metagenome, extraction at timepoint T1 | place: Italy: coast of Elba, Mediterranean Sea | collected 2014-05 | reverse complement strand
TTCCTGTGGTTCAACTGCTACCCGGCCCAGGTGTTCATGGGCGACACGGGCTCGCTCTCGATCGGCGGCATCCTGGGCGTGATGGCCGTGGCGCTGCGCCACGAGATCACGCTGCTCTTCGCCGGCGGCATCTTCGTGATGGAGGCGCTGTCGGTCATCTGGCAGCGGACCTACTTCAAGTCCACGCGCCGCAAGGCGCAGCGCGCCGGCGTGGCCGACGCGACCGGCAAGCGCTGGTTCCGCTGCGCGCCCGTGCATCACCACTACCAGATGGGGGGGCTGCACGAGAACAAGGTGGTCATCCGCTTCTGGATCGTCTCCGTGATCTGCGTGCTCACGGCCCTCGCGCTGCTCAAGGTGCGCTGATGGACGCAGCGCAGCTGCCCGGGACCGACGCCGCCCGCCATGCCGCGCGCATGGTGCTCGGCGCGGCGCTCGGGCTGGTTGCACTCGGGCTCGTGATGGTCTACTCGACGAGCAGTGCGCTCGGCGCGATCGAAGGCGGCACGCACACCGCGATGCTCGTGCGTCAGATGCGCTGGGTGGGCCTGGGCGCGCTCGCCGCCTGGATCGCGGCCTCGGTGCCCCTGGCATGGCTGCGGCGCGCGGCCGTGCCCGCCATGGTCGTGGCCATCGTGCTCCTCGCCCTCACCCTCGTGCTCGCGCCGGCCATCAAGGGCAGCCGGCGCTGGCTCTATGTGGCCGGCATCAGCATCCAGGCGAGCGAGCTGCTGAAGATCGCCGTGCTGCTCTACCTGGCCGACCGGCTCGCCCGCCGCGACGCGGAGCAGGCGCAAGGCCGGACGCCGCGGCTGCTGCCGATCCTCGCGCCGGTCGGCATCGGCGTCGTGCTGGTGCTGGTCGAGCCGGACCTGGGGACGTCGCTCTTCATCGCTGCGCAGGCCGTCGTGCTGCTGGGCCTCGCCGGCGTGCGGCCAACGCGCGTGCTGCCGCTCGTCCTGACCGTGGTGCCGGCCGTCCTGTTCTTCGCCTACACGCGCTTCCCGCACGTGCGCAACCGCCTGCACCTCTACACCGCCGGCGCCGACCCGGGCACGCAGGTGCACGAGTCGCTCGTGGCCATCGGATCGGGCGGGGCTCTGGGCAAGGGCCTCGGCCAGGGCGCGCAGAAGCTCGGCTACTTCGCCGAGGCGCACAACGACTTCATCTTCGCGGTCATCGGGGAGGAGCTCGGCTTCGTGGGCTGTGCCGCCGTCGTCATCGCGTACATGGCCCTGGCCTGGTACGGCCGCCGTGTGGCCTGGGCCGGCCGGGCGCTGGGCTCGCACGCGCTCTACCTGGCTGCGGGCGCCACCTTCATCGTGACCTTCCAGGCGCTCATCAACATCGCCGTCGTGACGGCCTCGGCCCCGACGAAGGGGGTCTCACTGCCCTTCATCAGCACGGGCGGCAGCAACCTGCTCATGGCCTGCACCTGCATCGGCCTCATCCTGAACGTCGCGCGCCGGACGGCGCGGGTGGAGGCGGAGGCGTAGGTTGCGGGCGTCGTCGCGCCTCGGAACTGACGCAGAGGACGCAGAGGACGCAGAGGTCGCGGAGGCAGACAGATGCGGCAACGGTGGATCGGGACGGTTCGGCGTAGCGCAGGGTCGCGACGGCGATGCCGACGGGCACCGTAGGCGGTGAGCGCAGGCGCGCTGCCTTGGGCGGCGCGGCGTGAGCGTGTGCCCGTGGCATCGGCGTGCGGACCGGAGCGGGCGGGCGCCTCGCCTGGGCGTGCGTCGTCCAGCGGTGGGCCGACGCTCCGTGCCCTCCGTGGTTCCTTCGAGGCCCGTTCCGGTTTCGGCAGCCATGCGGCCTGGACTCTGCTCCTCTGCGTCCTCTGCGTCCTCTGCGTCTCTGCGGTCCACTCGGGGCGCCGCGCGTCCCTCTCCGGCGGGCGATCCGGGCGACCCTGGGGCTATCAACGGCCTTCCGTCGCATCCTGCAACACGTCGCGATGTGGGTCGGTTGGTGTCGCAATCCGATCTCCCCTAGAATCCCGCCCGGACGTGAGAGTCCCACGTGGAGGTCGTTGACATGCGCCGGTTCCTCACCATCACCAGTGCCCTGGTCCTTTCGTTCGCGCTCGTCGCCTGCGGCGGCAGCGGCGATTCGGACAACACCCTGCAGACCGGCCTCACCGGGACGGGCAACCTGAACCCGGGCAACGGCCCCGGTCTTCAGCCGCCCGTGCCGACGCCCACGCCCGCCGCCCTCGTGGACATCACCGGCACGGGCATGAACGGCCGCGAGCAGGCCTTCGTGAGCGACCTGCTCGAGAAGCTGAACGCCTACCGCGCGAACAACGGCCAGCCCGCCGTGGTCTGGGACCGCGAGGCGGCCGCCGTCGCGCAGACGCACACCGCCAACATGCAGCAGTTCAGCCGCCTCACGCACGACGCGCCGGACGGCAGCTGCAGCGCGCCCACCGACTGCCTCGCGCAGCGCCTGACCAACGCCGCCGTGCTGTACGCGGCCGCCAGCGAGAACGTCGCGCGCGGCTACCTCACGGCCGACGAGGTCATGCAGGGCTGGATCGCCTCGGGCCCGCACAACGCGAACATGCTCGACCCCCAGTGGACGCACGTGGGCCTCGGCTTCCGCGAGGACCCGGGCGCCATCAGCCCGAACGTCTACACCGGGTCCTGGTGGACCCAGGTCTTCAACAGGAAGTAGCCGGGTAGCAGCAGGGTCCACACCCATGTCCGGCTCCCCGCATCGCCGCCTGCTGGCGTGGCAGCTCGCTCGCGGACTGTCCGCCGACGTGCTCGCCTTCACGCGCAGCCTGCCCGGCGGCTTCGAGGCCCTCGGCCGCCAGACCGAGCGCGCGACCTTCGCCGCGCTCGAGGAGATCGTCGTCGGCGCGGCGGCCGCCCAGAGCGACGCCAAGGTCGCCGCCTGGATCCGCGCCCGCGGCGAGCTGACCGAGCTCGAGGCGTCCCTCGACGCCTGCGAGCTGCTCGGCCTCGGTACGACGGACGACCTGCGCATGCGCACCGAGCGCATCGCCGGCCTGCTGACCGGCCTCGTCGAGCGCGCGGAGACGCTGTCCGCAATCTGATCCGTGCGTTCCACCGTGCGCGTGCTACCAACGGAGCATGGCGGACGACGGGCGGCGGATCCTCTTCTCGGGTGGCGGGACCGTCGGTCATCTCGCGCCCGGCTTCGCCCTCGCCGAGGCGCTCGAGGCCGACGGCGTCGAAGCCCTCTTCGCAACGCCCGGCGAAGCGGTCGAGCGCGCCTGGTTCGAGCAGCGCACGCCGCCCCGGACGCTCCCGGCCGTGCGCCTCCCGCGCGGCGTGGGCTCCATGGCCGCCTTCCCCTTCCGCTTCCACGCCTGCGTGCGGGCCGCGCGGCGCGCCCTCGAGGAGCTTGCGCCGGCCGCGCTGATCGCGCTGGGCGGCTGGCCCTGCGCGCCCGCGGCCTGGGCCGCCCGGCGGGCGGGCGTCCCGCTCGTGTTCCTGGTGCCCGATGCCGTGCCCGGCATGGTGGTGCGCAAGCTGCAGCGGCGCGCCGAGCGGATCTACCTCGCCGATCCCCGCGCCTCCGCGGCCCTCGGCACGAGCGCCGCCGATCCGCGCGTGGTGGTGACCGGCCCCTTCCTGCGGCCCGGCGCCGTCGCCACGCGCCGCGATCCGGAGGCCTTCGGGCTCCACGCCGGCCGGCGCACGCTCTTCGTGACCGGCGGCAGCCTCGGGGCCGAGCGCCTCTACGAGCGCTTCCTCGATGGCCTGGCCGCGGCTGTGACCGCCGACCCCGGACTGGCGGAGCGCATCCAGGTCCTGCATGCCACGGGCAAGACCGGCCTCGACGCCGCCGCCCGCTACGCGGCCCTGGGCATCCCCGCCCATGTGGTGCCCTTCGTCCACGACATGGGGGCGGCCTACGGCACGGCCGATCTCGTGCTCTGCCGCGCGGGCGCCGGCACGTGCGCGGAGCTGCAGGCGACCGCCACTCCGGCGGTGCTCGTGCCCTACCCGCATCACGCCGACCGCCAGCAGTTCCGCAATGCCGAGCCCCTGGTCGCCTCCGGCGGGGCGCGCCTCGTCGAGCAGGCGTCCTTCGATGCGGCGGCGGTCGGGGCGCTGCTGCGGGACCTGGAGGATGCCGAGGCCCTTGCGGCCATGCGCGCGGCGCTTTCGGGCGACGCGCAAGACGGTACGGCTGCGGCTGTGGCGGATCTGAGCCGATTCCTTGGGTGGGCGTCCTGATGTCGGAAGCCCTGCGGATCATCGCGCCTTGATGCACGACCTCGTCCCCGATTCCGCGCACGACGCGCGCCCCAGCCTCGACGGGGTCCGCCGTGCGTACCTGATCGGCGTCGGCGGCATCGGCATGAGCGGGGCCGCCGAGATCCTGCGCCGGCGCGGGATCGACGTCCGCGGCTCCGACCGCGTCCCGCCCGCGGGCATGGCGCGCGACGACGAGCCGCTGCCCGAGGACGTGGACCTCGTCGTCTGGTCGGCGGCGATCCCGCCGGAGCATCCCCAGCGCGCCGCCGCCGAGGGCCGCGGCCTGCCGGGCTGGCGCTACGCCGACCTCATCGGCGCGCTGATGGCCGACCGCCGCGGCGTCTGCGTGGCCGGAAGCCACGGCAAGACCACCACCTCGGGCATGATCGCGGCGGGCCTCGTCCACGCGCAGCGCGATCCGAGCTTCGTGGTGGGGGGGCGCCTCACCGGGCTCGAGTGCGGCGCGCGCGCCGGCGCCGGCGAGCACTTCGTCGTGGAGTCCTGCGAGTTCGACCGCTCCTTCCACGCGCACCGCCCGGGCGTGGCCGTCGTGACGAACGTCGACGAGGACCATCTCGACTACTACGCCGACCTCGCCGAGATCCAGGAGTCGTTCCGCGTGTTCGCGGCGCTCCTGCCCGAGGACGGGGCGCTGGTGGTGAACGATGCCTACGCGCCCCTCTTCGAGGGCGACGCCCGCCTGCGCGCAGCGGTGCTCAGCTACGGTTTCTCCGACGACGCCGTCTGGCGCGTCGAGGCGCCAGAGCTGCTGCCCGGCGGTGCCGGCGTGCGCTTCGCGCTGCACGAGCGCGGCCGCTCGTGCGGGACCTTCGAGCTTCCGATGACCGGCAACCACAACGTGCTCAACGCCACGGCGGCCATCGCCGTGTTCGCGGCCTGCGGCATGAGCATGGACGAGGCGCGCGCAGCGCTCGCGGACTTCCGCGGCGTGGCCCGCCGCCAGGAGATCGTCGCTGACGTAGGCGGCATCACGATCGTGGACGACTACGGCCACCACCCGGTGGAGATCCGCGCGACCGTGCGCGCGCTGCGGCGGCGTTTCCCGGAGCGGCGCCTCGTCGTGGTGTTCCAGCCGCACCAGGCGAGCCGCACGCGCTGCCTCATGAAGGAGTTCGCGGCCGCCCTGGCGGAGGCCGACGAGGTCTGGCTGCCGCCGATCTACTTCGCGCGCGACAGCGAGGAAGAGCGCCGGGCGGTGACCTCGGGCGATCTCGCGCGGCACGTGCGCAACGAGGGCGGCGACGCCCGCGCGCTCGAGGATCTCGACGCGGCCGTGGCGCACGGCGCATCCGCGCTGCGCGACGGCGATGTCGTGGTGACGATGGGGGCCGGCAACGTGGACGAGGTGGCGCATGGTCTTGCCGCGCGACTTCGCTGACGCCGCCGAGCGCGCGGAGGCGCTGGCCGGCCGGACGTCCATCGGCGTCGGCGGCCGCCCGCGCTGGCTCTTCGAGCCCTCCTCCGAGGCGGCCTGCGCACAGATCGTGCGCCTCTGCCGGGCGCACGGCGTGCCGCTGCGCGTGCTCGGGGGCGGCTGCAACCTGCTCGTGGGCGACGGCGAGATCGAGAGCGCGGTCATCGCCACCCGCCGCCTGCGCGCCTTCGACGTCCAGGAGTCCCAGGTCACGGTGGGGGCCGGCTTCGGCTTCCCCGCGCTCGTGCGCCGCGCGATCGAGCTGGGCCTGCCGGGCCTGCCGGGCTGCCCGGGCATCCCCGGCAGCGTCGGCGGCGTGGTGTTCATGAACGCCGGCGGGCGCTTCGGCACGGTCTCCGATGCCCTCGTGGGGGTGCGCGGCGTGGACGGCGAGGGGCGCGTGTTCGTGCGCGACGTCGAGCCGGGGGAGCTCGGCTACCGCTCGAGCCCCTTCGGCGGCTGCGTGGTCACCGCCGCGGTGTTCCGGCGCGATCCCGCCTGGACGCCGGAGCGCGGCGCGGCCCTCTACCGCAAGGCCATGGACTGGAAGCGCGGCTCACAGCCCCTCTCCGCCCGCAGCGCCGGCTGCATGTTCAAGAACCCCTCCGATGGCCGGTCCGCCGGCCGGCTGATCGAGGAGGCGCGGCTCAAGGGCCTGCAGGTCGGCGGCGCGATGGTCTCGACGCAGCACGCCAACTTCATCGTGAACACCGGCGCCGCGACGGCCGCCGACGTGCACGCGCTCGTGGAGCAGGTGCGCGCCCGGGTGCGCGAGGTGCACGGCGTGGACCTCGAGCTCGAGGTCCAGGTCTGGGACGGCTAGGCCCTAGGCCGCGATCTCGCTGTCGAGCACGTGCTTCGTGACGGTGATCTTGTTGCGCCCGAAGACCTCGCGTAGATCGAGGATCTCGACGTCTTCCTTGTAGAGACCCTCGCCGGAGGAGGCGAGCTCGGTCTGCACGATGGGCTCCAGCGGCGTGTCCGTGAGCTGCAGCACGCGGGCAGTCTCGCCGCTGCTCAGCTCGACGCGGCTGCCGACGGGGTAGATGCCGTTGATCTCGATGAACTTGCGCAGCAGGGTCGGCTCGAAGTGCCCCTGCATGTCCATCATGATGCGGTAGGCGCGGGTCGGCGGCATGCTCGGCTTGTAGGGCCGGACGGCCGTGAGCGCCTCGTAGACGTCGGCCATCTTCACGATCATGGTTGCTCCCGACGGGCGCGGGCCGCGGATCGTGCGCGGGTAGCCGGTGCCGTCCGGGTTCTGGTGGTGCGAGAAGGCCGCGGCGACGGCCAGCGGGTCCGGGTTGCTGCCCTCGAGCAGGATGTGCCCGCCGTGCACGGGGTGCATGTTCATCTCGCGCCGCTCCTCGTCGTCGAGGCGCTTCTTGGAGTGCAGGACCTCGAAGGGGACCCAGGCCTTGCCGATGTCGTGCATCAAGGCGGCGAGCCCGATGCGCTCGATGAGCTGGCGGTCGTCGGTGAGGTGGCGCGCGAAGTTCAGCGCGATGAAGCAGACGCGGATCGAGTGCCCGAAGGTGAACTCGTCGTACTTCTCGTAGCGCGCGAGGCGCATCAGCGAGGTCGTGTCGTGCGTGAGCTGCTTGAGCACGTTCTCCACGTAGCCCAGGGCGGGTGCGGTGTCGATCTGCTCGCCCTTGCAGGAGTGGACCATCGCGTCCTGCAGCACGCCGACCACGTTCTGGTAGAGCTTCGCCGGCACGCGCACGTCGAGTGCGCCTTCCAGGTCGAGTTGCTGGACCACATCGAGCTCGTTGCCGATCTCGCTCTCGACGCGGTCCACCCACGAGCCGCGCCCGCCGGCCGTCTCGGTGTAGGGCGGGAGGAAGCGCACGGACGTGCAGCCGGCCTTGTCGAGGGCGAGGTTCGCCACCTCGGGGGATTCCACGTCGCGCGTGCCGCGCGCCGTGAAGCGCACGAAGGCGGTCAGGTCCTGGAGGCTGGTCGTGGCCTCGAAGGACAAGCCGCCGGCCTCGAGGCTTGCCAGGGTCTCGATGAGCCGGCCCGCAGCCATCGTGGCGCCGAGCAGCGGGCGGGACTGGAAGAACACGAAGCCGTCGCTCACGCCCAGCTGGACGCGCGGACCCGGGTTCTCGGCCAGCAGGCGGCCGAGGCTCGCATGCAGGTTGGCGAGGGCGGTCTCGAGGCGCGGATGCGCCTCCGCGTAGATGCGCGCGTTGGTCAGGGCGACCACGAGCTCGTCGACGAAGGCGACGGGTCCACCCTGCTCCAGGGCGCGTTCTTCGTCCGTCAGATGGCGCTCGCACATCGGTGTCTCCCTACGCCGCCTGCGACGCTTCGTCGTCCGACGCGGCATCCTTGCGGGGGCTGCTCTCGTCGGGCGTCGTCGCGGGGGCGGATTCGATCTCGGGGGTCGTGGCCGGCAGCTCCGGCACGACCGGCTCGTCCTTCACGTCGCGCAGCTTCTTGGCCACGGACTTGGCGAGCTTGCGCACGGCGGCAGGCTCGGCGCCGCCGAAGGGGCCGAAGGCGGTCTTCTGCAGCTCCTTGAGCAGGTGCCAGCCGTTCGCGGACGGGTAGCGCGCGAGGTTGCGGATCGACTCGAGACGCTCGGGGCGCTCGGGCAGGGGATCGCGCGTCTCGCGGATGTGGCGGCACAGGAGGCCGACCACGGCGCGCTGCGTCGTCCCGGCGTCGCCGCGTCCGAGGTGCTGGTCGATCAGCGCCGCCAGGTAGGCGGGCGTGATGTGCGCGGGGTCGTGCAGCTGGAAGAGCACGAACGCTTCGTCGAGGGGCAGATCGACGGAGCGCAGGAAGGCCATGGCCTCGCCCACCAGGGCCTGCCCGTGGGCGTCGAGCAGCAGGCGCACCAGCGGCAGGCGCGTGGGGTGCGGCCGCGTGACGGCTGCGGCGGCGCGCTCGAGCGGCAGCGAGGCCAGCGCAGGCCGCATGGCCTGGGCATGATCGAGGATCGCCGGACCAAGGGCGGCGCACACCTCGTTCAGCTCGGCCATCGCGCCGGGCTCGGAGGCATCGGAGGCGGCGAGGAAGAGCGGGAGGCGCGCCGGGCCGTCCTCCAGCACGAAGGCAGGCGTGAGCATGCCGCAGCTGCGCAGCAGCTCCGGGTGCCCGGCCTGCAGCAGGAAGCGCACGACGGCATTGCGCCGCTGCACGGCGGTCTCCGGGTCGGCTTCTCCGCCCTCGAGATGCGCGCGCAGGACCGCCAGACGGTCGGCATCGGCGTTCGTGAGCAGGCGCGCGAGCATCGGATAGAGCCCCGGCAGCTTCTCCGGCCGCTCGAGGTTCACCAGGTAGTGGAGGCCGGTGGCCAGCTGCTCCGCGGGGCACTCCGCGCCGCCTGCAGCGAAGTCGTAGGCCAGCTCGCCCGGCAGCGCCCGCCACTCGCGCGCGAGCGCTTCGACGTCGTCGTGCACTTCGTCGTCGCGCTTGCGACCACCGCCGGGCGTCTGCTCGACGTCCTCGCCGGTGTCCGGCTTGAGGCGCTCGAGTCCGGGGCCCTTGCGCCCGAAGTGCGAGCGGCTCACCTCGTACAGGAGGTTGGCGAAGTCGCCGCTGCCCGCCTCGCCGCTCCCGTCCGAGCGGATGTTGCCCGGCAGGGCCGGCCCGTCCTCGTCGAGCGCATCCATCACCTTGCAGACCGACGTGATCAGCGTGTCGCGGCTCTGCAGGGCCTCGGCAGGCACGTCGTCGAGGATGCGCTTGAGGAGGTCGCCGCCGCCGACGGTCTCGGTCTCGTCGGCCTCGTCGGTGGCCAGGCTCTCGAGACGGCGGCGCACCTTCGGGTGGGCCATGAGGCTGCGCACGAAGTGGTTGGTCTCGGAGCTGCGGAGGTTCGTGCCGACGTGGCCGCCCCGGTAGGGGCCGTCCTGGGCGAGGCCGCCGAAGGTCCCTTCGAAGCGGCGGTCGATCAGCACGAGGTCGTCGTAGCGCTCGGGCCAGAGGGTCTCGAAGGCCAGCCCGACTTCCTTGCGCAGGAAGTTCGCGAGCAGCTGCTGGGTGAAGGCCACGAGGGATCCGGCGCTGAGATCGTGGAGGAACTCCACGCCCGCGAGGCCCGCGTGCATGAGGCGATCCCGCAACCACGTCACCGACGTGCCTTCGATCGAGCTGCCCTCCGCCTGGTCCACCATCACGTGGCTGTCGCGGAAGAGGATCGTGATGCCGCGCTCCGGATCGTGGCCCGGGCCGCGCTCGGCGAGCCGGCGCTGGAAGGTCTCGACCAGCGCCCCCAGCTGCGCCTGCACGCGCTCGTTGGTCTCGGGGTAGATCGACAGCGCCTTCGTGAAGTCCGCCCAGGCCGTCGCGAGGCGCAGGCTCTCCGGGGTCCCCGGATCTTCCTGTTCCATCGATGCGTCGAGCATGTGCGCTACCCCGCTCCCGCCGCGCTGCGACGGGAGTTGTCGCAATCC
>SPJJ01033876.1_pt1 | contig 10083 bp, 6 predicted proteins | sample 3741741 | NCBI WGS metagenome assembly SPJJ01 (sample SAMN10925908, study PRJNA522277) | cold seep metagenome | isolation source: Elba SIP-enriched marine methane seep metagenome, extraction at timepoint T1 | place: Italy: coast of Elba, Mediterranean Sea | collected 2014-05 | reverse complement strand
GTTGTCCTTAGCCGTGGAGAACATCCGCGTGTTGCTGGCGGGCAGGGGCTGACTGGGCGGAATGATCTCGCCGCAGAATCCGGCGACTGTGCTCAGGCCCAGTTGGATCGCCGTAGCCTCGATCAGGGTAGGGGCGCCGGCGCCGGCGACGGGCGACGAGAACGCGACGTCTTCGGATACGGCCGGCATCGCCGCGGTGAACATCTTTTTGGTGATGACGCGGCCGACCCGAGTCGTGCGTCTTACGACGGGAGGCGTCAGCTCGCTGGGAGGTGGCGCAGACACCGCGCCGTAGGGCGACGTGATGCGGTGATCGATCACATCGGTCTTGGCCGCGAGCAGCGCTGCGCCTAGGGCCGATGCCGCCTCGGGATCCACGTCCATCCTGGGCTGGCGCTCGAACACCTTGGACAGACGACGCTGCACAGCCGGCATCCGGCAGACGCCTCCAACCAGGATCAGCTGGGCGATCTGACCAACCTGGACGCCGGCTTGGCGCATGGCGTTTTTGCACACGCCGACGCAGCGGTCGACGATATCTGTGCTGCGCTCGCGCAGGATGTCCTCGGTCAGCAGCATCTTGAGGTCGACCACGGTGCCGTTGGGCACGGTACTCACCGCGGGGATGGCGACGTTGACGCCGTAGTCGGCCTGGGCCGAGATTTGGCGCTTGGCTTGTTCGGCCGCGTCGCGCAGGCGCCACAGGGACGGTGGATGCTCGCGCAGGTCGACGCTGTGCTGGCGAAGGTGCGCCTCGGCGAGCCAGTCGACGACCCGGTCCCGAATCAGGTCGCCGCCCAGGCCCGGGTCCCACGAAGTGGCGACCACCCGGGGCTTTTTGCCCTCCACCGCTACGATGGAGCACTCGAACTTTTTGCCGCCGAAATCGCATACGGCGACGAGCTGCTCAGGCGCTTGCTCGAGACCGTAGGCGAACGCCACCGCGACCGGCGCATCGATGACCCGCTCCACGTGTAGCTTGGCTTCTTTGGCGGTTTCGGCGGCCACGTTGCGGTCGACGTCGTCGGTGTTTGCGGGCACTGTCAGCACGGCGCTCTTGCAGTCGAGCTGGAGTGCGGCATCGGCCATGCGACGCAGGTGGTCGAGCAAGATCTGAGTTGACGCCACGGGACTGAGTCGACCGGCGCGGGTGTCGCGCACACCGCCATCGAGTACGTCCGCGCGTGCCAGGGTGTTTTGCGGGTCTTCGACGAGCCTGGCCACCGCTTCCTGGCCGACGAGCACGTTGCCACTGGGGTGAAACGAAATCACCGACGGGATGATGCTGCGCCCCCATGGATCGGCGAGCAGCCGCAGCACACCGCCCGAGTCCACCGCTGCCACGCAGCCTTTGGAGCTCCCCAGGTCCATACCCAGGATTGGAATCCCCGACCCCACGCCGGCATCGTATCGGAGGTTGCGCCTCGGGAGTGCGGCAAAAGTCCGCTGTTTGCCCCGGAACGGATTCCAATGGGCGCCGGTTGCGGGCGGGCGGGATGTGCTACGACAATGAAACTGTGCCCGGATTGCGTATCACCCTCGCCATCGCTGTGTTGGGGCTCGGCCTGGCCGTGCCCGGACCGGCCCGCGCCGATAACTCGTTCAAGCTGAGCGGCTTCTTCGGCGTCCGCACCGCGTCGGAGGTGTCCGAGTTGGGTACCCCGTCGACGACCTCTGTCGGCAATTCCATCGGTCTGGGCCCGCGCCTGCGTTTCGACGTGTTCAAGCGCTTCGCCGTCGAAGCTGAGCTGGGCGTGTTTCCAGGTAGCACGCGCGTCAATGATGTCAGCGTCGTGGTTCTGGACCCGCGCGCCCACGTCGTGGTGAACCTGCCCGGAGGCTCCGGGTTTTCACCCATGCTGCTAGCTGGTGTCGGTGGCCCCGTCGGCATCTCGGCCAACTCGGACGTGATTCGCACGGGGATCCAGGTGGAAGGCTACGCCGGTGGCGCCATCCAATACTCCCGCGGCGGCGGTCTGAGTTTCCGACTGGACGTTCGCGCACATGGCGGCCCGGCCCGCGACGACAGCAAGGTCGCGCTCGGCATGGAGGTGCTCATCGGCATCTCCTACCGGGCCAAGTCGCGCAAGGAACGCGGTCTGCCGACCCTCGCCAAGGATCTCGATTCGGACGGCGACGGCATCAACGACAACGTGGACAAGTGCATCAACCGGGCCGAGGACAAAGACGGGTTCAAAGACGACGACGGTTGCCCCGACATCGACGACGACCTGGACGAGGTGCTCGACGTCGCCGACAAATGCCGGCGCGATCCAGAGACCTACAACGGCTACAAGGACAACGACGGTTGTCCCGACACCCTGCCAGAGGACCTGTCTGCCGTCGTCGGCGTGCTCGAGAACGTAATCTTCTACCCGCGCAGCAACCGGCTGCATCGCCGCGCCAAACGGCCGCTGCGCAAGCTGGTCAAGGTGCTCACCAAGTACTCGCGAGTTCGCATCATCCTCATCGGCCACACCGACAATTCGGGAGACGCAGACGCGAACCTTGTGCTGTCAAAGAACCGGGTCGAAGAGGTCAAAAAGCGCCTCATCAGTTCCGGGATCGAACGCTCGCGGATCTCCGTCGTGGCCCGCGGCGGCGAGCAGCCGTTGTTCGACAACGAGACCCGGATGAACCGGTTCAAGAACAACCGGGTCGAGCTGAAGCTCTACCAGCGGCGCAAAGAGTAGCGGCACCAGGCCGCTTGTGGCGATTGACACAGCTCCGCCTATGCGTGCGTCAGCACGCTAGGCGTAGGAATGAGCTGGGCAGCAGAGCCGCTTAGGCGAGAATGAAGCCGCGACCGCGGGGACCGTTATCGCACGGGTTCCGCTTGGCGCACGGGTTCTCCGTTTTGTCACACGGATTTTTGGTCTCCGGCTGACACGGGTTCTTCTTCTCCGTGTCGTCGGTCTTGGGATCCGTCTTACACGGGTTCTCGGTATCGGTCTTACACGGATTGGTTTTCTCCGTGTCGTCCTTGGTCGGTTCTTCGACCTTCTTTTCGCCGCCACCGCACGCGGTCATGCCCAACATGGCTCCCCCCAGTACGACTGCGCGAAAGATATCCTTCGTAGCGTTTCGGCGTCCAAACATGCGTCACAGCCTATCACAAGTCTGTGGGCGCGCTAGCTCGACGACGATGGCTGCTCGGAGCCCGTACTCGTCGGTACGGCGATCAATCCGCGCAGCCGCACCACCAGTTGTTCGATGATGCTCTGGGCGATCGCCGGGCGGGCTAGCAGCAGCGCTTTGAACTCATCGCCCGGCAACACCAACGTGCGAGTTTTTGTCATGGCGCGCACAGTGGCCGATCGGGGTGCGTCTGAAAAAACAGCCATTTCGCCGATGCATGCGCCGCCGCTGAGGGTGCTCAGCAGCCGCTTGGGTTGGTCTTGGCCACCGGTGTACACCTCGACTTCGCCGCGCACCAGCAGGTAAACGTTGTCGCCTGCTTCGCCCTCGCGACAGATGTCCTGGCCCGGTTTGAACCGCTGCTCGTGGGCGATGTCGATGATTTGTTCCAAGTCGTCCGGCTCGAGCTGGCGCAGCATGGGCACGTTGCGCACCAGCATCATCTTCTCGAGGCCGGTGAGCGTTTCGATGCGCGCGCTCGCATCCAGGGTCGCGTAAACCCCGTCGCCCACGTTGCCGATGCCCTTGGTGGTTTGCGCCAGCTGGGTGGGATTTTGTGCCGGCATCTCTCCGGTGACGGTTCCGGTCACCGCACGTACGGCGGCCTGGCGTACCCGGTCGACATCGTCGCCCAGAGCCTTGGCCATCAGGTCGCGGGTCAACCGGCCGCGAGAGCCCAGGGAGCGGAATGCTGCCTCGCGGACCAGCCACGACTCGTCGTCGGTGGCGTCGATCACCGCCTGGCGCGAGGCTTTGTCGTCGAACCGAGACATCAGCAGGGCGATGACCGCGCGTAGGTAGTGCGACGAATCGTTGGCCAGGGGAATGAACGCTGCCGACTCGAAGCTCGTCGCCTCGCTCTCGGTGAGCTTGGCCACCGTGGTGAGCAACGCTTGGGTCAGGTCTGCGGACGCGGCGGCTCGAATGCGCAGCCGGGCTTCCTCGCGCTGAGCCTCGTCGTCGGACATGAGTTTTTCTCGCGCCTGATCCACGAAACTACGCTTGCCGACGGTGGCGAGCAGGGACAGCGCCCGGTCCACGTGTTGGCGCGCGCGCCACACGCACAGGTACTCGAGGAACGCCAGGCTGGCGGACACGTGGTCGTCGTCGCTCGATGCCCTGGCCGCGGCCGCCGCCGTGCCCAGCAGGTCAATCTCGGCCAGTTCCTCGTGGTAAAGCGTGACCACGGGGCCATCTTCGGCCAGCAGCCGCTGCATCGATTCTTTGTGCTCGTCTTTGGGCACGCCGTGTTCGACGCGGATCGAATCGAGCACGCTGGGGTCGGCGGCGCGGCCGAAACGCGCCGCGGAGACGACGGCGCGCTGCAGGTCTCGATCGTACTGCTCGCGCTGCAAGCGCAGCTCCACCGAGCCCTGATACTCGGGGTCGAACAGCTGGCGTTCCTCGTCGCTGAGCTCCGCCAGAATCTTGTCGTGGTCCTTGTCGGAGACACCGAGTTGGGCGCGCAGACTGTCCAGGATGACCAGCTCTCCCTTGGTGACGACGCCGTCCGCGACCAGATCGCGCACGGTTTCTTTGTAGGCGGACAGGGCCTGGGCCCGCTGTTTGGTGCGCTCGTTGTGCAGCAGGTAGACGTCCTGCAGGCTGGCGTCGTCGCCGACGTCGTCGTCCCATTGCCAGCGCTTGAGGATGCCGCGGGCGAACTTTTCGCGCACGAAATCGGACTCGTCGCGTTCCCAGCGCCGGAAGAAGATCGCCGCCGACGCGAACACGACCACGATGCTGAAGCCGTGCACGACCCACAGGGGCGCCTCCCTCAGGGTGGGCTGGCCGCCGAACAAATAGAAGATGTTGAATGCGATGAACCCGGACAGCACCAGGGTGTGATGGCGAATGCGCTGGCGCTTCTGCTTGCGCTGATCTTCTTTGGTGGTCTTGCGCAGGGCGAGCTTGCACGCGATGGACTCGCCCAACGCGAACACACCGAAGCTGGCCAAACCAAACGCGAACAGCGTGAGCGGTGCCGCGGCGACGATCGGGATCGACTTGAGGAACGTGAACCCCGGGTCGAGCCATCTGCTGGGCTGGTCGGTCTCGTAGGTCCAGATGCCCGAGAAGTAGTAGTCCCAGCCGCCGGATACCAGGTAGTAGTAGAAGTAGAACGCGAACACGACGCCCGGCCAGAAGTAATAGGACACCCGACGCGGGCGTTCCTCCATCTCGCGCCAGTAGCCCTGCTCGAGGTCGATGTCCGGGCAGTTCTTCTTGCAGGCGGTGCACGGGCTGCACTGCGAGTTCGCGTCACCCATCAGCCGGGACGGCTCGGTGTACACCTTCTCGACGAAGCCGACCGGGCAGAAGTAGTTGCACCAGGTCTTGCCGGTAAACACGAAGCCGATGACGATGGCGCCCACGGTGGCCACCACGAGAAAGCCGCTGAGCCAAATCGCTGAGCCGTTGGTCACGACCAGTCGCAGTGACAGCGCGACCATGAGCACGCCCAGTTGCACGTACAAATAGTTCGCTGCTAGCCACTTGCCGGGGCGGCGCGAGCCGCCCAGGCCGATGAACCGGCCCAACAGGGAGAATACGGCCAGGGGACAGATACGCCGCCACAGATGGTAGCCGCCGACGATCCAGAACAATGGCAGCACCGCGATGGCGCATGTCCACAGCAGCCGGTTGCCGTGCTTGACGCCGAGGATGGTGGGAATCGTCGCGGCGAACGCCAGGATCATCACGACTCGAGCGAACGTGATCCACTTCGGGACCGTGCCGCCTTCGGTAAGGACCTTCAGTCCCTTGGGCGGCTTCTTCTTGCGCTTGGCCTTGGCTTTCGCGCGCTTGCTCCCGGCGTCTTTGGCGGTCTTGCCGGCGGGAACTTTTCCCTTACCGGACTGCTTGCCCGCCGCAGCGTCGGCGGTCGTTTTCGGCGCCTCGGGTTCCATCAGATAGTTGCGACGCGTGTGGTCACGCGGACGTTACGCACTCCCGGGACTTTACGCGAAAACGCCCGTGGGCGGGGAGACTTGACGCTTCAGTTTGGGTAGGCTGAGCCCGCCCATGGGGGGAAAGCCACGCAATCCACAGGAGTCGGCTCCGATGACGAACCCGCTAGTCGAGCGCAGTGTAAACACCATTCGTACCCTGTCCATCGATGCGATTCAGAAGGCCAACTCGGGGCATCCTGGGCTACCACTGGGCGCTGCGCCCATGGCCTACGCGCTGTGGCAACGTCACCTGAAACACAACCCGCGCAACCCTAGCTGGTTCAACCGGGATCGCTTCGTTCTGTCCGCTGGCCACGGCAGCATGTTGCAGTACTCGTTGCTCCATCTCACTGGATACGATTTATCGCTGGACGATATTCGCAATTTCCGCCAATGGGAGAGCAAGACGCCGGGACATCCCGAGGCATTCTTGACCGCGGGCGTCGAGGCTACGACGGGACCTCTGGGCCAGGGAAGCGTCAATGCGGTGGGGATGGCCATGGCTGAACGCTACCTGGCGCAGCTATTCAATCGCCCCGACCATGCCATCGTGGACCACTACACGTACGCCCTGGTTTCCGACGGCGACATCATGGAAGGCGTCAACGCCGAAGCGATCTCGCTCGCGGGTCATCTCAAGCTGGGCAAGCTCATCTACCTGTACGACGCCAACGACATCACCCTCGACGGTCCGGCTGACCTGCATTTTACCGAGGATGTGTGCGCGCGCTACGAGGCGTGCGGCTGGCAGGTGTTGCGCATCGAGGACGGCGACCACGACATCGACGGCATCGCCGCTGCCATCACGGCCGCCAAAGCTGACACCCAGCGGCCGTCGTTGATCTTCGTCAAGACTACGATTGGCTTCGGCTCGCCCAACAAAGCGGGCACGGCCAGCTCTCACGGTTCGCCGCTGGGCGTGGATGAGGTGGCGCTGACCAAAAAGGCACTTGGCGCCGACCCCGAGCAGACGTTCTTCATCGCCGACGACGTACTGGGACATTTCCGCGAAGCCGTGGGCCGCGGCGAACAGGCCCAGGCGAGCTGGCAGGCGACCATGGACAGCTATCGCAGCCAACACCCGGACCTGGCCAAGCAGTGGGATACGTTCCTCGCTGGCGAGCTGCCGGAGGGCTGGGATGCCGAGCTGCCGAGTTGGTCGCCAGGACAAGCGATCGCAACACGCTCTGCCGGTGGCAAGATCCTCAACCAGCTCGCCACCAAGATTCCGTGGCTGCTGGGTGGCGATGCGGACCTCGGTTGCTCGACCAAAACGCTCATCGCCGATGGCGGCGACTACGAGGGGCAAACAGGCAGCGGTCGCAACATTCACTTCGGTGTGCGCGAACACGCCATGGGCTCCATCGCCAACGGCATGGCCTATCACGGCAATATTCGGCCGTACACGGCCACGTTCTTCGTGTTCTCGGACTACATGCGCCCGGCGGTTCGCCTGGCTGCGTTGAATCATCTGCCAGCGATCTACGTGTGGACCCACGATTCGATCGGGCTGGGCGAGGATGGGCCGACCCACCAGCCCGTCGAGCACTTGATGAGCTTGCGCGCGATGCCGGAGCTTCACGTGGTCCGTCCGTGTGATGCCGCCGAAACCGTGGAAGCGTGGAAGCTGGCCCTGGGCCGCACCAACGGTCCCACGGCCCTGGTGTTTTCTCGCCAGAACCTGCCGGTGCTGGATCGCGGCGAGCTCGGTGCGGCAGAAGGCGTGCTGCGTGGCGCCTACGTGCTGGCCGACGCGGACGACCCCGAGGCGATCATTATCGCTACCGGCTCCGAGGTCCACGAGGCTCTGGCCGCTCGAGACGCGCTCTCGGGACAAGTCAGGGTTCGCGTGGTGTCCATGCCGTGCTGGGAGCAGTTTGCCGCTCAGCCGGTCGAGTATCGCAATCAGGTGTTGCCGCCGAGCGTCCGCGCCCGCGTCGCCGTCGAGGCCGGAGTCAGCTTTGGCTGGGAGCGCTGGGTCGGCGACCACGGCACCATCATCGGCGTCGATCGTTTCGGTGCCTCGGCGCCGGGTAAGGTGCTGTACGAAAAGTACGGCCTGACCAGCGACCACGTGGCCAACGCGGTCAAGTCGCTGCTCGCGTAGACCCGCTCAGGCAGTCGCGGTGCTGGACTCGGCGATGCCGATCAGCGCATCGTCGTTGACGATGGCGACGGGGACCCGGCGTTCGACCACCTGACCGCTGCTCATGCCGCGGATCAAGGTTTCGCGCAGCACCAGAAAGCCGTCGTGTTGGGCCAGGCCGTCGGACAGACGCACTCCCTTGCGCACCTTGATCACCCCGCGGATGATGACGTCTTCCAGCATGCAATCCACGTGATGGTCGTCGCGTTCACCGGCGGCCTTCTCCAGGTGGGTTTCGGTCTCCGCTGGCGCCACCAGGATGATCGACTGCTTGTGCAGGGCGAAGAACGGCAGGGTATCGTCTCGGCCTGGCAATGTGACCTCGGTCATCTTGACGAAGCTGCTCTTGCTGTTGAGGTGCTCAACGAAGCTGTGCAGCTTCGAAACGTGGATAACACCGCGGATCCAGCCCATACGTGAGTACACAAAGGAGCTGACTTTTCGCTGTTCGGGACGGTAAGCCACGGCAGCATGCTAGCACTTAGAAAGCATCCTTGACGGGACCTCATCGGGGATGTAGAAGGGCTGACTGTGTCGAAGTACCTGTTTATTGTTACGAGTTTACTGCTGTTTGTCGCATGTGGCCCCTCCGTGTCGGAGCAGCCGTTCGACGCTATGGGCCAGGGTCCCGATGCGCCCGCTGCCGCGGACGCTCAGACCACCGACGCTCGGATGCCTCCACCCAATTCGGCCATCTTCGCGCACAGCTCCACGGAGTTGTTCCGCATCGACCCGGTCTCGCTCAACCAGACCAGCGTGGGCACGTTCACGTTCGCGGGCGACAGCGAGAACATCACCGATATCGCTATCGACAAGTCCGGCGTAATGCTGGGCATCTCGCTGTTCTCCGTCTACTCCATCGATAAGGACACCGCCGCGGCCACCTTGCTGTCCACGTTTCCGACAGGGCAGGGCGGGCTCACCAGCCTATCGTTCGTGCCCGAGGATCTGAACGACGCCAGCAGCCCAGAGCTGTTGGTCGCAGCGGATTTCGAGGGTGAGGTTTGGCAGATCAACCCGAACACCGGCCAGCGCACCTCGCTGGGCAACTACGGCACCGGTATTGGCTCGAGCGGAGACATCGTTTCGATCGTCGGCTTCGGCACCTTCGCGACGGTGAACGTGGAAGGTGAGAGCACCGACCATCTGGCGCGGCTCAACCCGGCGACCTGGGCCGCCTCGGTCATCGGCGACACCGGCCGCGACAAGATCTTCGGCATCGGTTTTTGGGGCGGTGACATCTACGGCTTCACCGACAACATGGAGTTCGTGACCATCGATGCATTCACCGGCATGGTCACCGACACCCGCGTGAGCAGCGTGCAGTGGTGGGGAGCGGCCGTGACGACCCTCGCCCCTGTGGTCGACTGAGCTTACAAACCGGCGTGCGCCGTCAGGGCCACGCAGGGGTGGTTCCGTGACCGTTGTGGCCGGGCAGACCGCCCTGGCTACAGATCCGGTGTGGCTCGTGGGGGCTGCTTCGCCCGGCGACAACCGGTGTAGGCGGACGAGGCGTTACTCACCTTCCACGCCTTGACCAGTTTGCCGCGCTGCTTGAGGTAGATCTGTTGCAGGGCGAGGGGGAAGCACATCTTGTTGATCGGGCAGATCCACAGCTTCGCCCGCCCGGTGGACAGGTTCGGCACGTAGCGCGATTGGGTCTTCATCTCGATGTCGACATTGTTCAAGTTGACCGTGTAGGCGCCATTTACCTCGCGTGCGTTGGACGCGTAGCCCGGAAAGCAGTAGCGCTTTTGCGGCGACTTCATCCGAGCGATGAAGTAGGCCATGCTGTTCCCCCAGCCCCAGCCTTTGTAGACTTTCTTGCGGGCGTTCTTGCGCAGCTGG
>SPJJ01014347.1_pt1 | contig 10085 bp, 10 predicted proteins | sample 3741741 | NCBI WGS metagenome assembly SPJJ01 (sample SAMN10925908, study PRJNA522277) | cold seep metagenome | isolation source: Elba SIP-enriched marine methane seep metagenome, extraction at timepoint T1 | place: Italy: coast of Elba, Mediterranean Sea | collected 2014-05 | reverse complement strand
GCCACCTCGCAAAGCTCGATCGCATTCTCGATCAGGCCATGGTGTTGTTGGCCGCTGAAGGGGCGGAGTCGCTCACTCTCAACCGCGTCGCCGAGTCCCTGTCGTTGACACCTGCCGCGCTCTATCGCTACGTGTCGTCCAAGGACGAGCTCATCACCCGCCTGCAGGCGAAGTCGCTCACCGCTCTTTCTGAGATCGTCGTCCGCTGCCGTGAAGCGTGGAACCGCTCCGCCATCGTTCAGCAGGCGCCGCCACAGCTCCGCCCGCTAATCGCACTCGTCACCCTCGGACGGCTGTACGTCCGTTTGTGGGAAGACGACTCGCCGCACGTTCAATTGATCGCCGCTCTGATCAGCGACCGACGCCCGGTCGTGGCGGACACCTGGGCACGCAATGTCACGCCGCGGTGGATGACGCTACTCGGTACCGTAGCCCAGCTGATCGAAGAAGCCGAAACCGTGGGCGCCCTATCGCCGGGCAAGCCGGTCGAACGCGCCGCGCTGTTGTGGGCCTCATGGCACGGCATCGCCCAAACCCACAAACTGCGGCGACTGGCGCCGAGCGTGTTTGCGGTTCGCTCAATGGCGCGAGAAGCCAGCGCCGGCCTCACGCTGCGCTGGGGGGCGACAACGGAGAACCTCGAGGCAGCGCTCGCGGCCTCCGAGCGGATACGACTGCGCGTACCGTCGCCGTGACAACGAGCGGCGGTGCGAGGGCTCGCTAGCTCTTGTTGCCCTTCTTCTTCTTCTTCTTCTTTGGCTCGAGTTTCACCTTGAACCGAGCCTCGGGCAGCTTGTCTTTGGCCAGCGCCTCACGAATGGCCGCCAGGCGCTCGACGGGTGCGCCGATCTGCTTGTGCTTATCGATGAGCTCGATTGCGCTGGTGAATGCCTGGCGAGCGAGCTTTGGCCGCTGCAGCGCCTGCAGTGCGTCTCCTCGGGCGAGCATGGCAACGCCGTTGTTAGGACCGACGGACAAGGCCACATCGGCGTGCATCAATGCTTTGCGCGCCTTCTCTCGTCTCAGCGACCGCTCCGCGTACGTGATGTTGGCGCCGACGACGCGGCCATCGAGAGAGAAAGCCTTCTTGGCCCATTTGCGCGCCCGCCGGTTGCGCCCCAACGCGTGGTAGACCAGCGACAGGTCCGACGGGATGTTGGCCTCCAGAGGCGCTTTGGCTATCGCGCGCCTGTACAACTTCGCCGCGATCTTCAACTTTCCGGTGTCGCGATGAATGTGCCCGATGGTCGCGGTGGGCAGCCACCACTTCGGCGCCAACTTCTGCGCGCTCTTGGCGTGCACCATGGCGAGCTTCCATTGCTTGTGCGCGATGTACGCGTAGGCGAGGCCGAGCTGAGCCAGCGCCCAGTCATCCTCCGCCGCCACCGCTTGCTTCATCACGCGGAGGCCCTGGTCTTTTTCATTGCGAAGCAACGCGACCCAGCCCCAGCTCAGGTGCTTGGCGCTGATCCAGCGCTTCGGCGCCCCGGTTTGTTTCGCGGCGCGATCAAAGTCCTTGGCGGCGTCCTTCCAGCCCTCGACCTTGCCGTACACACCACGGTGCGAACCGCGCTTGTCCTTGTAGCCGCGGATGAAGCCGAACCCTTTGTCCGGGTAGACCAGCTCGGGCTTGGGCTTGGTGTCGACAGCGTTTGCCGCTGTCTCCGGTGCGTCTTTGTTGGTGCCCTTGTCGCAGGCGACTCCGCCCAAGACCAACGCGCCGACAACACTCGCGCCGACCAACAATCTGGTCCCGCACGCGCGAACCAACCCCGTTTTTGCAATGTCCATACAACCCTCCGAATACTGGCCGCGCAGCGCCCGTGCGAACACGACCCGAGCCCCTGGCGGCGGCCGGTTATATCAAACGATCTGGCGGTCACAGGTCGCACATAGTGAGATTCTCAGCCAGGAACAGCCGTTAGCCAGCGTGGTTGCCCAGTTGCGCCGCGGATCTACCTGGTTACAACCTCTAACCACTAGCGGAGCTCGGGGGCAGTGGCCATGTCGTCGGCGGTTTACTTCCGCTTCCAGCTGCCGTATGACACAGCTATGAGCTTCGCGGCGACGGTACTCGCTCAGCTGGAACAGCTTCGTAGCGCCGACCCGAACACGCAGGTATTTGGCGCTCAAAGCCATGGCTACGCGCTCAACCCGCCGTTGCCCGAGGCGGAGGTTCAGCGATTCGAACACAAACACAGCATCGAGCTGCCGGCCGACTTCCGCGAGTTTCTCACCAACGTGGGCAATGGAGGCGCCGGGCCGTTCTATGGTGTGTGCGTGCTCGGCCTGTTCGATGCTGCCGGGAGTGGCGATGAGCCGTGGCAACCAAACGACGGCATCGTCGGCGTGCTGGCCGAACCGTTTCCCCACAGCGACACGTGGAACCTGCCCGATGAGTTGTTCGACGCCCCGGGCGACCTGAAGTCCGACGAAGCCGAGGAGAAGTGGCAGCAGGCCCACGACGAAAAAGCCTGGGCACCTGAGCTGATGAACGGCGCGTTTCCGATCTGTCACCAGGGCTGCGCGTTTCGCACGTATCTTGTGGTGTCGGGCCCAGAGCGTGGACACGTTTGGAGCGACGGCCGAGCAAGCGACGAAGGAATCGCGCCCCATGTAGGAGCCAACGGCGAGCGGATGACGTTCGCCGACTGGTATCTCGACTGGCTCCGCACGTCCCTCGACGGACGCAACCGGAGTGCACGATGACCTGCGTAGCAACGAACATCGGGATTCACACAGCGGATGCGGAAGCCGTCGCCGTGAGATTCACCGGCGCGGAGCTGCACCTCACCTTCACCGACTGGCAGGAGCAACCGCGCGCCTTCACCTTCGACGACGTGCTCGCGTTTCGCTGGCAAGAGTTCGCCGAACAGGGCATTCGCGACGACATGACCTACGAAGTCACCGAGTCGCCCTGGCTCGCCGAACAAGCAACTCTGCAAGCCGTCCCCGCCGATGAGTACGCCCACTACAAACTGTGCTTCAACGCCTGCGGGGTGCTGGACATCCTATGCCGCCGCGAAGTCACGACGACCACCGCGGACGAGTAGCGAAATGACTCGGCGAGCTCGTCTACACCTCGGCGTTTGAGCCACCTGTGCGCCCGGAATCATTCGTGATTCTTACGGACCGCACAAAAATGTTCGAACCCTTGCAATGCCGGGGCAATCGGGCGACATGAGTGAGTGTGGCCCGTCGTGGGCAGCTGACTCCTGAGATGTTCGCCGAGCGCTTTCGCGGCTCGTCGCGTGTGCTGTGGTGCATCGCGGCCGCGGTGCTGGGAGAGCGTGCGCACGCGGAGGATGTCGTGCAGGAAGCGGCGATCACGGCCCTGGGCAAGCTCCATACATTCGAACCAAGCTCGAACTTCTCGGCGTGGATGGGTCGCATCGTGCGCTTCACCGCGCTCAACCATCGGCGCAAAGTGCAACGACGCAGCCAGCGACAGGTCGACGACTTCGATGTCGAATTCGCCGCGGCCAAAGCCGTGAACCCGAGTGCGGACTTCGACGAGCGCACCCGGGCCGCATTGAGCTCACTGGGCGAGGTGCCGCGCATGTGTCTGCTACTCAAGGTGGTCATCGAGCTCGAGTACTCCGAAATTGCAACCATCCTGGACATTCCGGAGGGCACGGCGATGAGCCACGTCCACCGAACACGCAAAAAACTTCGAGACCTGCTCGCCGAAGAACCGGTGCGCGCGAGGGGACACCGATGAGCAACGACCAACAACTCGGCCCCGTCGAAGAGTCCCTGCGACGGTCGTTTGCGCCGCCCGACCTGTCGGCCCTCGAAGCGTCAATCGACGCGGCGGCTCGCGACCAGGCAGCCCGCGACCAAGCTCCGGTCGTGGACGAGCTCGCGCCCAGACGTCGTCAGATCATCCTGGTCGCTGTGGTCGCGGCTGCCGCCGCTGCCCTCGCCCTGCTGTTGCTGCGGCCCAGCAATACGAAGCCGCAACCCCAGGTCGCGAAAACCACACCCCGGCACGAGTTTGGCGCCAACCTGGCGCAGTTCGTGAGTGATCGCCAACTGCCCGCCGTCGTATCTGAAACCAGCTGCCGCGCGGTCCGCCGTCCGCCCACCAATTGCGTGGACGACACGGTGAAGCCATGGCTGCCGGCCAACGACCGGGTCGAAGTGCTGGCAGAGTGTGGCGCTCCGGAAGGCCCCACGTGCGCCAGCAGCGGTCTGCAAGCCGGCACCGGCATCCAACTCAGAATGCTCCCTGCCGGGCCGCGGTTCTTGGTGTGTATGGACCCAGTCGCAAAGGACCGCCAACCGCTGTTGCCCGAGAGCTCAGGCCTGAATCTATTCCGCCGCCAGCTAGGCAACTATGTGATCTACGAGATCACACCGCTGTCGAAGCCCCAGACGCTGCCGCTTTTTAAGTTGTAAGTGCAATGCCAGCCTTTGCTGGCGACATGGGTCGGGTGTGCACTGCTCCGATACCCCGTTGCTGGGAACGCGTTTCGGCGAGCTCGCTCGCAACACCATCGACTACTGGATGGCGCCAGACGATGCGTCGATGACCGCCGCGACGATCGCCCAGGCCATCGAACAAGCGCCGGTGCTGCCAGGTGCGTCGTTGTCGCTATACATCCACGTGCCGTTCTGCGCACAGCGTTGCCGGTTCTGCGCGTTCTCCGGTGGCAACTCACCGGACACACGACTCGCCGAACGCTACGCCGCCCTGCTGGTCGCCCAACTGAACGAACAAGTCGCCCACTGCCCGATGCGCGGACAGCCGATTCGCGCGGTCAACATCGGTGGCGGCAGCCCGGACCTGCTCGGCGTTCACATCGCTCGGGTGCTCGATGCCATCCACGCCCTACCAGGCTTCGGCGACCACACCGAGCTCGCCGTCGAGATGACAGCGAGCACGACACGGCGAGAGTTCGTCGACATCTTGTGTTCTCGCCGGGTGGACAAGGCGTCCTTCGGCATCCAGTCCCTCGACCCGGACGTGCGCCGCTACATGCGACAGCCCGCGTCGACCCGCCACGTCACTCGGCTGCTCGAGTGGATCGATGGCCGCATTCCGATCGTCAACGCGGACGTGATCACCGGGCTGCCCGGTCAAACTCTGGCCACGGTAGAGGCTGATCTAAACGAGCTGATGCAAGACCCGCGGATCAACGCGATCAGCTCGTACCTGCTGACCACGGCGGCCGCCCCCTCGCTGCTGGCTGCCACGGCGGACGGCACGATTCCTCAGCCGCCAGCCCCGCTGGAGCAAGCGCTGATGCGGCTGTCTACGTATGGCGCCTTCCGTAGGGCCGGTTGGATCCGCCGCGGAACCAACACGTACATCGATCCGAACCGCATCGACGGCGCGGTTGCCGACCGCATGGCGGGACACGAGTGCATCGGTGCCGGCCACTACGAAGCGTTTCTGCTGGGCGTCGGACCGCAAGCGGTTTCGTGCATGCCCGGCGTCCGCGCCGAGAATATCGTCGACGTGGCGGATTGGTGTGCCGCCGTGGAGCGTGGCGACAGCCCGTTTTACCTGCCGAAGTGCTCGACGGAGCACCAACGCGACATGGCGTTGTGGGTGTTTCCACTGCGCTGGGAAGGCCTGCCCGAGCAGCGCTGGCGCCGGCTGGTCGACGACGGCGCGATATCGCAGCGCCAGCTCGACACCCTGGCCGCGTTCGAGCACGAAGGCTTGGTCGAACGCCGAGCCGGTGGCTACGCATTGTCGGTGCTGGGCGAGGTGTTCATGGGCCACCTGGTTCGGGGCCTCAAGTCCGAGTGGGGCCAACGGGCTCTCGACTCCTACGTCGACGAAGGCCACGCGCTGGCTGCGGCCGCGGCGAGCAAGCGGGCCGACGACGCCAACCGCCTCAACAATCGCCAGGTAGCCAGGACCATCCTCGACGTCGTGCGATGAGGTCGGCGCGATCATGATTCCGCGCAGCCTGTGGTTTTTGAACGCCGGCACGGTGGTAAGCCGCCTGGGCACGTTCGTCGTGCCCTACCTGACGATCTACCTGTCGCAACAGCGCGGCTTCAGCTTTCTGGTCACCGGCCAGATCGTGTCCGCCGGCAGCCTGGGACTGTTCGCCGGCAACCTGCTCGGCGGCTGGCTCGCGGATCGCTGGAGCCGCAAGGGCACACTACTGGCCGCGCTACTGATCAACGCCGGGGGCCTGGCGGTGCTGGCGAGCGTTTCGGGGGCCGGCTGGCTGTACGCCGTGCAGCTATTCGTCGCCTTGCTCGGAGTGGGCATGTACACACCGGCGGCCAACACGGTCATCGCCGATGAAACCGACGAACAGACCAGGCAGCTCGCCTACACGATCAACTATGTATGCATCAACGTAGGCATGGGCCTGGGGCCGCTGCTCGGTGGCCTGCTCGCCCACGTTGGCTATGGGTGGCTGTTCTTCGGCGATATCGCCAGCAGCCTGGTGTGCTTCGCACTCATCGCCTTCGGACTGACCACGACCGGCGGCTCGCGCGCGGCCGCCGCCGGCTCGCCCATCCGGGTGTGGCTACGCCATCCCCACGTGCTCGCGTTCTGCGCCATGGGCTTTCTGCTGATAGCCCCGCTCATGGGCCTCGAGTACGCGGTGCCGATCCTCGTATCCACGGAGCTGCAGCGTCCGCTGGTGTTCGTCGGCCTCGTCTACACCATCAACGCGGTGTGCATCCTTAGCCTGAGCTTCCCCATCGAGCGCTTCCTGCGTGGCCGCGAGGAGCTGCGCATGATGGTCCTGGCCGGCCTGCTATGGACTGCGGGTATCGGCATGCTCCTGGCGGGCTTGTCCCTCGCCACCCTACTCATCAGCACTGCGGTGTGGACGGTCGGCGAAATCATCGCGTCGATCGTCGTTCCCACGTTCGTATCCAAACGCGTGGCTCCCGAGTGCAAAGGCCGCATGCTCGCAGTCACCGACGCAGTGCGCAGCGTCGCCGGTGTGTCGGCGCCGATCGGGCTGGGCTTTTTGTGGGACAGCGCTGGGGTCAACGCGGTGCTGCTGGCGTTGTTCGCGCTGCCCGCCGTTGGCACGCTGCTGTACCTTCGCGCGCTGAGTAAAACGCGGGTAACCGGACCGATCTTGGCGGCGCCGCGATGAAACGTATCGTAGAGCTCGACGCCCTACGCGGCTTTGCCCTGCTCGGCATCATCTGGGCCAACGTGATGTGGTTCAGCGGCGTCGCCGTATCTCCAGCGGAGCCGAGCAGCTTGGACAAAGCAGTTGTGTTTGCCATCACGGTATTCGTCGACGGCAAGTTCTACTCGCTGTTCTCATTGTTGTTCGGCATCGGCTTCGCGTTGTCCGCCGCCAAGGGGCGATTTGGCCGGCGACTAGTTTTGTTGTTCGTCCTCGGCGCCGGGCACGCGGTGTTCGTTTGGTTCGGTGACATCGTGAGCCTGTACGCGGTCACCGGGGTTGCGCTGTTGTGGACCCGCAACTGGACCGCGCGCCGGCTGGCCGTGGTTGCCAGCGTTTGTCTAGCAGCGCCCATCGCGGTCGGTGGGCTGTTAGTGGCAGCGAATGCGCTCGGCGGTGTCACCAGCGGCTCGGGGTACGGCCCGGGCTCGATGTTGCCGGCGTTCGCTACCGGCAGCTACTCCGAGGTGCTGGATGCCAACTGGGCATTTCTAGTAGACCGCTGGTATCTCGCCCTGCTGTCCAGCCGGTTCCTGCGCATCCTCGGCATGTTCCTGCTCGGCGCCGCCATCGTCCGCGCCGGCCTGCTGCGCAATCGCGAGTTTCATGCACGAGTCCTGCGCCTGACCTGGCCGCTGGCAATTGCTGCCAATGTCATGCTCGGCTTGTTGGGTCCAGTCGCGCCTCCCCGACCGCCCACTGTGACGGGCTGGCTAATCGACATCGTGGCCACGTTCGCCGTACCGGCGGGCTGCATCGTCTACGCCACTGGCGGCATGCTGGTCGGACGGCGACTCAGCTGGCTAGCCGCCGCGGGCCGGATGTCGTTTACCAACTACGTCGGCCAATCGTTGGTCATGGCCGTGTTGTTCTACGGCTACGGATTCGCCCAATGGGGCCGATTCGGCGCGACGACCGCCGTGGCCATCGCCACCGCGATCTTCGCCGGCCAGGCCGTGCTCAGCATGTGGTGGCTGCGGTATTTCCGCTACGGGCCCATGGAATGGCTCAGTCGGCGATAGAGCGCCGACTTCGGCGGATGCGAAGGTGCGGGCTACGCGAGAGCACGGCGCAGCCCGCACAGGGGGCTTACAGCAGCTGCGATGCAATCGCGACCTGGCAGCCGAAGCCGACCACGAACAGCAATGTCCGGATCACCGGAATCCCAGCGGTGTACACGACGTAGTGCGCCAGCCGGGCCCCCACGTACACCATCGCCGCCACTCGGGTGATGTGATTGCCGCCACCGATCAGCTGGAGCGCCGCCACGAGGGTAGCGAACACCACCAGGTTCTCCACGGCGTTCGCATGGGCGCGCTTAGCCCGGTCGGCCCACGCCGACAGAGGCCGGGCGTCCGCGCGGGGGTTATCCAGCGTCGGCATGATGCCGCGAACCATCATCGAGTCGAGAATGTATGGCACCCACATGAACGCGGTCGCCGTCGCTATTACCACCAGCATCGTGAGTTCTGTCGTAATCATCGTAGTCTCCTAGCGATCCGCGAACCCAGAGGGACGCAACAGGTCTGCAGAGATATTCGCTGGAGTCGACCGCCGATTCACGACCACGGTAGTTCTGTGCTTGCGACGGATATCGGTCGAGATAATCAGGTTCGGACGCCAGACCTTGCCCGCAACGCGCCTCCAGTTGCGAAACACGATTTGCTTGAGTGGCCGACCGCGACGGTCGAAGTGGCGGAACTTGAGCATGACCAGCACGTCCTTGCGCAGCCACACCAGCGTACGGCCATACGGTGACTGTTTGCGAACGCGCGGAGCCTTCGGCGTCGCCTCGATAACGTACACGGGATGACCATCGAAGGTGTCCTCGCGTAGCATCCGGTAGCTGTAGTCGGGTACGCGCTTGCGTTTCAGGTCTTCGTAGTTGAAGTCCGTGCCCGCAAAGCGATCGCCCAGCTCCGCAGCTCCAATTCGTCGCTTCTGGTTGAACGCAGGGAAGTAGACCCACTGGAGGTCCGAGCCGACCTTGTTCTCCTTCGTGAGTAACCGGGTTCCTTTGACATCTCCCGGAGACAGAAAGCGGATGCGCTGAACGTCGCCCGCCTTGTCCGCTGGGTCTTGCCGCCTCAACACCTCGACCTTGCGCACCCGTTTTCGGCCGCCCCGCTTCTGCAGGATCATCGTCCAGCCGGTCTTCTCATAGTGCAAACGGTGGCGCCGGTCGCTGCGATCGACTAGCTCACGGGCGCTCGGGGCCGCCGCGACCCCCGCGCTCATCGTCACGACGAGGCCGAGTGAAATAGCAAATGTGTAGATTGTTCTCATGTCCTTCTCCTTTAGAACTTGGTTTGTGCGGACCAGTAGATCCGCGAGTTAGACCGGTATCGGCCGACGAGTTGACCGCTGGCGCCACTCATGAGAGCGGCACCAACTTTGAGCTGTACGTAGTTGGCAACCGTCACTTCGAGCTCCGGTTGCACCAACAGATCGTGTTTGCCACCAAGCGCGGGCAGCTCCGCGAAGCCAAACCCCTCCAGACCCTGCACGAGATTGAGATGCAAGTGCCAATCGGTCGCGTGATACGTAATCCGCGACAACACCGCCAATGGGAATGGGTAGCGCAGACGGGAAAGCTGGTCTCGCGGCAGCGTTCCGGACACAGGCTGTGTAACCGACAGGTCGACTGCGACCTGAATGGTGTGAGCGTCAGCGAATTCCGCCGTAGTGTGATCCACCGACACCACCGAGCTGACGTAGCCCTCGTCGGTCACCACGCCCGCGTCGTCCGCTGCTTTGTTGCGCGGTATCGTGAAGGCGGTTTCGGCGGCGACACGCGTTTTACCGAATGCCCGCGCTACCCCGAACGTCGCGATGTGCTGGCGGCGAAAGTGCGCCCCAGTTGGCAGCGGCAACGGAATGCGATCGAACATAAACGCGTAGCCGAGCTCCCACTCGTACGCCCACAGTGAGCCGGAGACACGCCCCGCGAGCTGTACATCG
>SPJJ01022374.1_pt1 | contig 10087 bp, 7 predicted proteins | sample 3741741 | NCBI WGS metagenome assembly SPJJ01 (sample SAMN10925908, study PRJNA522277) | cold seep metagenome | isolation source: Elba SIP-enriched marine methane seep metagenome, extraction at timepoint T1 | place: Italy: coast of Elba, Mediterranean Sea | collected 2014-05 | reverse complement strand
GGCCCGCCGATGGAGTAACCGAGACCGTCGTCGGGACAGTTGACGATGAACGGGTACGGATCGCCGGCTCCCGCCGAGTCTGCACAGCCCCGCGCGGTCTCCGTCGACTCGAAGCCGAGTTGGGACCAGGTGCCGAGGCTGCCAAAGAACAAATTCTGCCGCGGTAGTGCATCCGCCGCCGACACCGTCGACCCGGCGGTGATGATGCTGTGGTGCCAACCGAACGTCAAATCCACCCGGGTCTTGTTGTCGTTGAACTTGGATGTCCATTTGGCCGCTAAGTCGGTCGTCATGGTCTCGCGCTTGAACGAGACCGCCGCCGGGTCGCCGCGCACACCGACGAACTCCCCCACGGACGGCGTTGCCAGGAGACTGACCTGTCCCTGGTGCGAACGCCCGGCGGCGAAATTGAGCTTGGAGACCAGATAGTGGTTGGTGGTGGTGCTGTACAGGCGCCGGCGATCCAGCTCCTCGTAGATCAGAAATCCGGTATCCGGATCCTCGTCGGGAACGCCGTCGCCATACTCGGTCGGCCGGCAGTCGGACAGCTGGCCATTGCCGAGCAGAATGCGGCAGTCCGTGCGCCGTTTGGTGATCTTGTCGACGTTGGTGCGGCTGAAGCTGGGCGAGTAGCCCACGTAGAACCACAACTTGTCCTTGATGATCGGCCCGCCGAGCTCGAAGCCCACATCGGCGTTGTACGCCAGGTTGGTTTCGGTATCGATGGAGCTGGCCTCGGTCGGAGTGCGCTTGCGGTCGGCGACCAGAAATCCCGGCGTGAGGTACGAAAACACCGTGCCGTGAAACTGGTTGGTGCCGCTTTTGGTCACCGCCTGAACGATGCCGCCCGTGGACCGGCCGTACTCGGCGTTGTAGCCACCGGTCAGAATCTCCATCTGCTGAAGAAAGTCAGTGGGTACGGTGGCGCCCACGTTGCCGAAGGTAATGCCGGTGACGTCCACGCCGTCGAGCACGATGCGGTTCTCCAAGGACGTGGAGCCGCTCACCGCGGTGCCGATGCCGTCGTTCGATGTTCCCGCCGCGGCGCCGAACGCGCCTTCCATGGTGCGGCCCGGAATCGGAATATCGTCGAGATAATCCCGGGTAATCAGGGTGCGCTGGGCCGGCGTCGTCGAGTCCAGGTGGGCCTCTTTACCGTCATCGATGATGATGGTCGTGCCCGCCTTGCTCAAATCGATCGATGCGTGCACGCCGGTGGTGTTGTTGATGGACACGACGACGTTGCGCTTTTCGACGTTGACGCCGCCGAAGTAGAACTTGACCAGATAGACCCCTGGCGGCAGGTTGGTGATCTTGTACTGCCCCTTGTCGCCGGACATCGTGTTCTGGGCCTTCTGCAGGCTGGTGGAGGTAACCACGACAGACGCGCCGAATAGCGGCTTGTTGGTCTTGTCCCGCACGACCCCGGAAATCGCCCCGCTGGTGGAATCCTGGGCAAACGCGTCAGACGCACCGAAAAGGCCAATTAGGGATACAATGAGCGCAGCTCTGCCAGTAGACATACGTGTCCTCCCGCGAGCCGCGCTGGCAAAAACTGCTGCGCCGCTCACACTCTCAATGTCGCGCGAGTCACGTCAGCATTCAAGGCCGCGTGAGTCGATGTAAAATGCCTTTAGCCCGTGTCATTTAGCCCGTGTCACATAGCGAAACGCAGCTATCGTTTGATAGCCCCGGGCATCGTTTTGCTCGCTGCACTGACGACCGCGAGTTGCAGCAGCAAGTCGGCTGATGAGTCGACGCAACAGCGCACCGCGAACCCGACGGCGCACCCTGATGCACGCACCTCGCAACACGCCGAGCATCACGCGCATCACAAGGACTCGTGGTCTGTGAACCGACTGTTAGACGCGGTGCTGCCGCTGCTAGGCAAGACGGTTTCGGAAATCAAAACGAAACATCAAGGCGCACTGACCAGCAAGGCGAGCGGCCATGTACTGGCACTTCCGCCGATCGGTCGGCGGCCGCGCAAGACGTTCGTGACGATCGACGTCACCGGTGGCCGGGTCAGCGAGCTCGCGGTGCTGTTCGACATGGCGAACGACGGCGACAAGATCCGCGCGGCCCTGGTCAAGCGCTTCGGTCCGGCGAAGACCAGCAAGCAGCACAAGTGCCGGATGCGCGGCTGTGTCTATGGCACCAAGCCGGCCGTCGTCGCCAAAGAGATCGAGACCCGAGGCACATGGCTGCTGCGTGTGCAGCCATGACGGGGTTCCCAGTTCGGGCACGACGATGGCGCCAGACAGTTCACAACATGGGAACTGGCAAACACGAATCGGGCGGTTACCGCTGGCACGCGCGCTGCACCCCGAGGTCCCCATGACGACGAAACTGATCACGCTCACGGCGTTGGCCGTCGCCCTCAGCGCGTGCGGCAGCGACGACCTCACCGAGGGACTCGCCGATGCCGGCCCGATCGACGCGACGCCCTGCTTTACTCCGAACACCGCGTTCTTCAACTTCGCCGGCGGCGATTACTCCGCAGGCATCGATGATCCGGCCGCCAACACCAGCGCCATCCTCAGCGGCAGCCAAACCGCAGCGGCCACGAGCCTGTCGCCGACGGCGCAAGCGGACCTGCTCAGTTGCGTGCGCGGTCACCTGGCGCCATTCAACATCGACGTGGTCGATAGCGAGCCCGCTAGCCTGCCGTACCTCGAGGTCGTCGTCACCGCCAGTCGCGGCGCCGACCTGGGCCTGGCCAACGTACCGGTGCAGACCCAGGCCACCTGCAGCGGTCCGCGCAACGCCGTCGGCTTCGTGTTCGACGGCGGCTTGAATGCGACGCAACTGTGCCTGCTGTCGATGTTCACCATCACAACCAACGCCGGCGTCGAAATCGTCTCGGACTGTCGCGACGTCAACTACGGCGGCCTGGACGACTGCGGCCCGCGCAGCATTCTGGACGAACAGGTCGATTGCGGCATATCCAGCCCCGGGCCATGTATGTGTGGCGGCACCACCGTAAACCCGCATCAGAAGATGCTCGAGGTCTACGGCCCAGCCTGTCAGTGATTGTCGACGGCCCGGCGCCGGCCAGGTGCTAGCATCAGCTCATGAGGGTGATGCGGGGGATGCTACTGGCTGCTTTGCTGAGCGCGTGCGGCAGTTCATCGTCACCCGCGACCGACGCGACGCCACCGACACCCGATGCCGCAGCACCTATGGTGTCGTGGACGCCCTGCCCGTTCTACACCGGCGGCGCGGGCAGCGAGGCCGAGTGCGCCAACGTCGATGTACCCGTGGACTGGAACGACCCGGCAGCCGGGACCATCAGCCTATTCGTCAAACGCGTGGGCAACTTCGACGATCCGACAGCCAAGATGTTGTGGTTTTTACAAGGCGGTCCGGGCGGTGCCGGCAACGCATATGAAGGTCTGTCGCAAACCCTGCTCAACGCGGACGGCCGGCTGTCCATGTACATGCTCGACCACCGCGGCACCGGCCGCTCGGCGCGTCTCGGCTGCCCGGTCCAGGAGGCAAACAACAGCGACGAGGGCTACACGATCACCATGGCGGAGTGGCCGGCGTGCATCGCAGCGGTGACCGGCCAATGGGGGGATAAGCTCGCAGGGTTTTCGACCACCATGGCCGCCACGGACCTGGGCATGCTGATCCAGGCGACGCGCTCGCCCGGCCAAGAGGTGTTCGTCCATGGCACGTCCTACGGCACGCGATGGGCCCAACGCTACCTGCAGTTGTTCGGCGATCAACCCTCCGGCGTGTCCATGCTCGGTGTGGTCGCGCCGAGCTTCTCGTTCTCGCGTTACAACTTTCAATACGAAGCGGTGGGCGCCGACTACCTGGCCCGGTGCGCTGCCGACGGATTCTGCGCGAGCAAGCTCGGCGCGGACCCCGAGGCGACGTTTCGCGCGGTCATGGACGACATCGCGGGCAGCTGCCCCAGCGCCCCCGCCATGGGCCTGACCCGAGACGCCCTGCGCGGTTACTTCGGCAAACAATTGATCGCCGGCCGCGACGAGCGGTTGATTCCGCTGGCGATCATCTATCGCCTCGCCCGCTGTGACACCGCCGACCAGACCGCTCTCGCCCACTTCGCCAGCAACGTTCTGCCGTTCGCCGGGTCGGTGCTGGACGATCCGCTGTTTTCGCGAGTCGCCAACCACCATATCGGCCTCAGCGACCTATGGGAGGAACCGAACCGCACCCTGGCCGAAGAACACGCGCTGATGGAAAACGCATTGTGGGCGCTGGGCAGCAATACCAAGTTCGAGCTGGCCACCACGTGGCCGACCTACCCGCGCGACGCGTACATGGGTTCGTTCGCCGACACCGACGTGCCCCTGCTGATGCAAAACGGTGATCTCGATCCGGCGTCCACCCACGCGGAAGCGGTGTTGGTCGGCGACCACTTCACCGGAACCAACCAAACGTTCGTGACCTTGCCGGGTGCCCCCCATGCGTGGACCACGCCGACGAGCGACGGATACGACTGCGGCATCAATCAGTTCTTTAACTTCATTCAGGACCCAACAGCGGCGATCCTCGACTGCACCGGCATCGTCTTGCCCCTGGACTTTCGAGGTAATGGCGATTTAGCAGCGGCGTTCAACACCACTGACTTGTGGGAAAACACATCGGCGACGGCGACCGCGGCGTCGCGAAAAAATATCGTTCAGCGAACACGCGAGTTGGCAAACAGGGCGAAAGCTGGCGGCCTCGTGCCGTGAGCAGTATCCTGCGCGGCATGTCGGGATCAGGTGCGATGGGAATCACTCAAGCAGAACGAAGTTGGCCGCGGGGCGAGACCCTCACGTTCGACGAGCTAGCTCGCATGAGCGTGAGCGAGCTCGATGCGGTCTATCGCGGCGGCTGCGTGCCGTACTCGTTGGAAGTCCTCGACGGCGACCTGCGCGGCCGAGTGTTGACCATGGTCGGCCCGGGTGGCAAACCGCCGCTGCTCGACCTGGTCCGCGGCATCGAAGCCTCCGACTGGTTTCCCTGGCGGGGCAAAACGTTTTCGGCCGCGTCGCCCACCGAAGGCGGCGGCATCAATCGCATCCAGTTGCCCAAAGCCGCGGCCCGCGAGTGGTTTCCGTTCGCCACCAGCTTCGGCCGCTCGGCCATCGACGACGAGCCGTGCATCCTGCTGGACTACGATCGCGGCGGCAACCCGTGGCTGATCCGCAAGATCCGCGACGAGCTGCGCGAGGTCGCGCCCAAATTGTTCCTCGGTCCAGCGATGCTGATCACGCCGACCAAGCCGCGACTCATGATGTACTTTGCGCTGCAGCGTTGAGCGCAGCCATGATGTCCTCGCCGGCGGCTAACTGAACGCCCGCGATCACGACCTGCCTGCCATCGGCGGTGATCATGCCGGCGCCGTAGGCCATGCGCGGCGAGTTGTGCGCCGCGCCGACGCGACCGTGGCGGTCAGCGCAGATGATGCCGCCTTCACCGTCGACCCGGGTCACCAGGTCGTCGACCGCGGCCCATGCAGCCGCAGCCGCATCCCGGTCGCGCATGTAGTCTGCGCACGCCCGGCTCATGGTCACGCGCACGATGCCCTCGCCCACCCCGGTTGCCGAAGCGGCCCCCGAGGCGTCGTCGGCGAACGTGCCGCAACCGCACAACGGGGTATCGCCGATGCGGCCCGGCCGTTTGAACGTGGTACCGCCTGTGGACGTCGCCGCGGCCACGTGACCATCGGCGTCCACAGCGCAGGCGCCCACGGTGCCCGGATCGTCCGGCTGCTCGACGCCATGGGCTGCACGGCGCTCGCGAGCCCGCTGCAAGCGTGCCTGAGCGAGCTCGGTGATCAGCGAGCCCGGGGCCGCGGGTTCGAAGCCATGCTCGCGCGCGAACTCCCACGCGCCGTCCGCGCATAGCAGCACGTGCTCGCCATCCTCCATGACCACCCGCGCCAGGTCGATACCGCGGCCCAGATCGGGCACCGCGGCGACCGCGCCGAATGCCATGGTGCGTCCGTCCATGATCGCCGCGTCGACTTCGACGCGCCCCTCGCGGGTGAGCACGGAACCGACGCCCGCGTTGAACGTCGGGTCGTCTTCGAGCGCGACGACCGCCGCCTGACTGGCGTCCAGCGCACCGTCCCCCCGCGCCAATACCGCCAACCCCACCCGCACCGCGGCGGCACATCCCGCCTTCGCAGCGTCGATCCGATCGTTTGTGTAGCGACCCGCGCCACCATGAACCACCAAAACCGGCAAAACAGCCATGTGCGATCGATATCACTGCATTGATGTACCTATCTACCGAGAATGTCGCGAGTCCCTAACAAAACTCGACGGCGCCACAACGGGTCAAAAGTGGTAGCGACACTACCGAATAATCTCCGAAGAAATCGCAACTTGACTCACCCCGGGCACCCCTATATAGGGTGGGTTTCGCACCCACATATTGGGTCTAAACCGAGCCTGTCCTATCCATAAAGTGCAAGTTGCCCAACTGGGTGAGCAACTAGCCAATAGTTTCCAAGCTGGGAAGTTAGGTCGTTAACATGAGCAATCCATTCCGCGCCTTATCGACGTTGGTCAGTGTCGGCGCGCTGGTATTCGCCCTTGGCTGCGCTGGTACGGGCGGCGACAACAACTGCAACGACGGCATCGACAACGACGGTGACGGCCTGATCGATGATGCCGACCCGGGTTGCGAGCTCAACGGCGACCTGGAAGCGCCGGACCCGGACTTCCCCGAGTGTTCCGATCGCATCGACAACGATGGCGATGGCGACACCGACTTCCCGGCGGACCAGGGTTGCGATACCCCCGAGGACAATAAGGAATACAACGATCCGGTGCCCCAGTGTAAGGACGGCATCGACAACGACGGCGACGGCAACATCGACTACCCCAGCGATCCGGGTTGCTTCGTATCGTTGGACAACGACGAGAGCGACGACTGCCCGAGCGGGCTGCAGTGTCCCAAGTGCGCCAACGGCGTCGATGACGACGACGACGGCGTTACCGACTATCCCGACGACCCGGGCTGTGACCGCGCCAGCGACAACGACGAGTTCAACGCCGACCCGTCGATCTGCGGCGCCAACGTCACCCTGTTGCCCCTGCCCTCGGACGGCATCGCACTGGCCACCGTCGAGGCTGGCGGCAGCAACGAGCTGATCAGCACCGAGTGCGGCGGCGGCGGCGAAGAGACCGTCTACACCCTGAATGTCACCCAGCCCAAGACGCTGGTCATCACCACGGACTTCCCGGAGACGACCCTGGACACCGTGATCTACGTGCGCTCCGACTGCCGCATGGCGGCCACCGAAGTCGGCTGCGACGACGACACCAACGGCACCGCATCGACCCTCTCCGTCGACGTGACTCCGGGCGTCTACTACATCATCGTCGACGCCCACGACTCGGGCAGCTCCGGCGACTACAAGCTCCAGGTCAGCGAGTACCTGCCCGCCGGCGCCGAGTGTGACCCGGCCATGTCCGAGTGCGCTCCTGGCCTACTGTGCCGGTTGCTGCTGCCGACTTCGACCACGGAGACGTGTGAGAAGCCCGAGTGCGACGACGGCGAGGACAACGACAGCGACGGCCTGACCGACTATCCGGACGAGCCCGGCTGCACCGACGCCAACGACAACGACGAAGCCGACACCTGCCCCGGCGCCGGATGCCCGGCCTGCGGCAACGGCACCGACGACGACATGGACGGCCTCACCGACTTCAGTGGCGGCGACCCGGGCTGCGACTCGGCCGCCGACAACAACGAGCTCGATGAGTGCATCCCGGGCGTGCCGGTGAACTCGCTCACGCCGGCTGGCGTTACCGGCACGACCAGCGGCGCCGGCAACTTCGTCGGCAGCTGCGACTCGTTCAGCAACCTGCCCGAGGACGTGTACTCCTACGTGCTCGACCGCAACCTGACCTCGCTCACGTTCTCGACCGTGGGTTCGACCCTCGACACGGTTACCTACGTGCGCTTCGGTGTATGCGACAACTCGACCAACGAGATCGCCTGCCAGGACCCGGGCACCGGCGGCGAAGACGTCATCATCAACACCCCAGCCCAGGGCACCTACTACGTGTTCGTGGACGGCGACTTCAGCACCGGAAGCTACGTGCTCAACGTCAGCGGCGTCGTTGGCGGCGGTGAGACCTGCGACCCGGCCGACACCAACTTCGTGTGCGAACCGGGCTACGCCTGTGACGTGGACACCTGCGTCGTCGCCGCGTGCAACGACACCATGGACAACGACACCGACAGCCTCACCGACTGGCCCAACGACCCGGGCTGCTCGAGCATCAGCGACAACGACGAGACCGACGACTGTCCGTCCGGCCCCGGTTGCCCGGCCTGCGGCAACGGCGTGGACGACGATATGGACGGCTTCATCGACATGCTCGACATCGGCTGCGCGTTCGCCGGCGACGACGACGAGGACGACTGCTCCGGCGAGACCGACCCGGTCGAGCTGATCACCGCTGCGACCACGAACCTGGACACCACCGGCCTGACCAACGACTTCGAGCCGCCGGTCGGCTGCTCGGGCACCAGCGGTAGCGGCGCCGACAAGGTCTACGTGCTGCAGGTTCCGGGCACCCTGACCACCCTCCAGGTGGATACCGAAGGATCGCCCCTGGATACCATCCTGTACATCGCCGATGGCACCTGTGCCGCGGCGCCGACCGCCTGCGACGACGATGGCGGCTCCGGGCTGCAGTCGTTGATCACCATGACCAACGTGGCCCCGGGCAACTACATGATCATCGTCGATGGCTACAGCGGCCAGGGCTCGGTCACTCTCAACGTGGCCGGTGAAATCGCCGCCGGCGCCACCTGCGATCCGGCCAAGCCGTGGTTCTCGTGCCCGGCCGCCCACTCGTGTGATGCCAGCGGCGCGACGCCAGTATGTGCACCGTCCGAGTGCGCCGACGGCATCGACAACGACATGGACGGCCTCATCGACCTGTTCGACCCGGGCTGTGAGAACCCGGAAGACAACGACGAGACCCCGGACCCGATGCCGCTGCCCGAGTGCGCCGACGGCATCGACAACGACATGGACGGCGACATCGACTACGTCAACGGCGACGTGGGTTGCACCCAGGCCTCGGACAACGACGAGACCAACTGCACCGACTCGGAGCCGATCGTCAGCGTGACCACCACGCCGATCATGGGGACGACCGCCGGTGGCACCAACGACCACGTACCCACCCTGTGCGCGACGACCTCGACCGCACCGGAAGTGGTTCACGAGCTGGTCATTCCCGGTGACCTCACCAGCCTGGACATCGACACCGTCGGTTCCGGCTACGACACCGCGCTGTACATCAGAACGCCCACCTGCGGGACCGGCGACCTGGCGTGCAACGACGACTGGGCGGGCGGTATCGGCCCATCGGAAATCAACCTCGGCGCAACCGCCGCGGGACGCTACTACATCATGGTCGATGGCTTCAGCAGCAACAGTGGCGCCTACACCCTGAACATCAGCGGCGTGATCGCGACCGGCCAGCCCTGTGACCCGGCCCAAATCACCGGCGGCTTCTTGACCTGTGCGGTCGGTACCACCTGCACCGACCCGGGCTCCGGGTTCGTCTGCCAGTAGCCTGATGATCCACGTAGACCCCTGCGTCGCCGAGCGCCTCAGCACGGACGACCAGGGGCTTCTGCGCGCCCGCTACGACCGCATGGTAGCGGCGGCGGGCCTGTCCGAGCAGCCCGCCCTGGAGCTGGTCACCAGCCTGCGCCTCACCGATGACGCGACTATTCACGAGCTAAACCGCACGTACCGCGACGTGGACAAGCCCACCGACGTGCTCGCGTTCGCCATGCGCGAGGGCATGGGCGGCGACATGTTCCCCGAACAGATCGGCGACGTCGTGGTCTCTATCGATACCGCCGAGCGCCAGGCCAAACGAGGCCTGATGCACGAGCTACTATTTCTCACCGCCCACGGGCTGTGCCACCTGCTCGGCTACGACCATCAGGACGATGAGCAGGAAGCCGAGATGAACGCGCGGATGGCGGCGCTGCTGGCGGAAGCCGAGAACACCGGCCCCGTGCAAGCGGCGTAGCGCCGGACAGGGCCCGTTCCGGTTTGCGGTTTCCGGTTCCGGTTCCGGTT
>SPJJ01038613.1_pt1 | contig 10098 bp, 7 predicted proteins | sample 3741741 | NCBI WGS metagenome assembly SPJJ01 (sample SAMN10925908, study PRJNA522277) | cold seep metagenome | isolation source: Elba SIP-enriched marine methane seep metagenome, extraction at timepoint T1 | place: Italy: coast of Elba, Mediterranean Sea | collected 2014-05 | reverse complement strand
GATTGTCCGTGTCTCCGCCGTCCTCTTCGAGCGTGAAGATGACCAGGGAGTGCGGATCCAGCGAGCTCCAGGCCCCAGGGAACAAGGGCTCCGAGGCCACCACACGCGCGCTATCGGGCACGGGGGCGTCCTCGCCCGCGACGATTGTATACAGCGCCGGCGGTGGGCCCTGGGTGGCCGCCCGCAGCGTGATCAGGCAGTGGCCGTCGGTCGCGACCACCGCGAAGGAGGCGGCTACGCCGGCCGCCGTCGCGACATCACCCACCGTGCTGACCATGGTCTCCAGCGCGGAGGCCATGGCCTCGGGGCCCTCAGCCTCGCTGGCATTGAGCGCATCGAGCCAGGTGGCGAACAATAGCTCGGCGGGCTCGTTGGTCTTGAGCGACTGGTAGGAGTGGTCGCTGAGTCTGTCGCGGAGCGGACGAAGGAAGACCTCGTCGTAGCGCTCGAGCTCACCATCGAAGGTGAACAGGTACCGGCCGTGCGTGAAGGGCTGCTGTCCACCGGCGGAGGCGGGCAGCTGATCTGCGCTGCGGATCGCCGCCATCATGCATTCGCTTTGGTAGCGGCGAGGCACGGCGAGCAGGGGCTCCGCACGCGAGGCGGGGCGCTGCGAGGAGATGCCAACGGGATTGGGTTCGTCGTCCTCCGGGTACCACGCGAGGCCAAAGCCATCGGGATATTCGCGGGCCTGTTCCGCGAGTGAGTACGAGCCGCCCTCCAAGAGATTGGAGATGGTGGTTCGGGGTCCGAGGTACGCGGCCAGTCTGCCCATTTCGGGCCCTGTCTTACCGGATGCAGGGCTCTAAAGCCAACCCGTGGGCGCCCTTCGTGAGGCGCGAATCGCTTTGCGAAGCTAGGGTTGAGCGTCGGCCAGATCCACGATGCTGAGCCGCTGGTTCCCGTGCAGCACGTACAATCGTTGGGTCTGGGGCACGTAGATGGAGCTGCGCACCGCGTCGTCGATGCGCACCTGCTCCTGCAATAGGGGGCGGCCATTGTCGCGCAGCACCTGGGTGACGCGGCCCTGTAGGGAGACCGTGATCCAACGGGACCGCGCGCTGTCCAAGAACAGCTCCTGCAAGCGCTCGACGCCTGCGACCGCGAAGCGTTGAGGCTCACCGTTGCCGGGCCCCGCTTCGAATACGCAATGCACCCTGCGGCTGCTCGGGTGGCAGGCCGCGATGAAGCCCACGCCGACGCCGGTCGACCGAGGCGAACTCGGCGTGATCGCGCCTCCGGTCTGCATGATGTTCTCGGTGGACTCAAAGTGCGGCCCGTACGTCAAGTCTGCTTGCACGGCGTAGACCGTCGTATCTTGGGTGGTGAGGTAGGTCGGACCGCTGCCATGCAGCCCGGTGACCCGCTCTGGGGCCGCGGCGGTGGCGGTCACCGTCCCTGTGAGGCCGTCAACCTGCCAAAAGGTGGGACCTGCTGCGGTATTGAGCACCATGAGCAGGTCCTGGGCTCGACCGTGCATGGCCACCACTTCCCCCGGCAGAGGCAGGGATAGGGGCGCGTCATTGTGCAAGATGCGCAGCGTCTGCTCGTCGACCACGTATGTAAAGCCGCCCTGCGCGGCGATCCTGCGGCCCGCGTTCAACGCTAATACTTCGGTGCTGGCCCCGGAGTTGGGATCAATGATGAAGGCCTGGTTGCGGGCCACGCCCCAAAGGGTCTGGGTAGAGTCGTCGAGCGCTAGCCCCAGGCTGCCCGTCGGCAGGTCCAGCTGACTCAGGATCCGCGCCGCTGGGTCAACGTCGGGGGTGCGCCGCTCCAGGTACAGGCCCGCGTGGCTGATGTCGCTGATGTGGCCGCACTGGGTGACGTTGCAGCCCATCATGGACCAGGCCTCAGTGGCGGTGCTCGTGACCTCGCCTCGGCAGCAGACGGGCTGCCGGGGCAAGCGGGTGCCATTGCTGTTGGGCGGAAAGAGCGGCGTCAGCTCTGCCGTGGTGCGGTCCACCTCGACGTCCACGCGCCCCCTCCACTGGCGCCGGTCCTCGGTGCCATCGGTGCAGTCGACGAAGACCCCGAGCACGCACTCGTCCCGTTCAAGGTAGGCGTAGCAGGCGGTGCCTTGATCGAGGTCGGCGAGCAGGTACCAGTCGTTGCCGAAGTCGCGGGGGTAGGGCGGCAGGCAGTAGGGCGGGCTGGCGGCCTCAGCCGGGGGCCCGATCTCGCTGCGCGGGGGGATCTCAGGATCTGCGGGGGCACCGCAGGCGCCCGTGGCGGCCACAAGGACGAGCCACAGGGCTGGCCGCGATGCCCAGCGCATGAGGAGGCGGTGCCTCAGGCGGCTACGAGGCCGTGTTTGGCCACGTAGCTGTCGGCGAGGCGCGCGACCTGGGTGTGCAGGATGTTGAACCACTCCATGCCGGGCAGCTGCTGGATGCGCCGCTCGACCTCGAGCAGGGGCTCACGCTTTTCGGGCGTCTCGAAGTGCAGGGCCGCGATGTAACCGAGGTTGTCCGCGCCACCGACGCCGGATCCTACGACGGTCCAAAAGCGCTTGATGGTGAAGCGCGTCAGAGCCTGGGTCATCTTGTCCGACTCCAGGCGCTGCATCGCCTGGTCGAAGTAGAAGCTGAAGTGCTTGCGCTCCTGCTTGACGATGCGGCGCAGCAGCTCGGCGAGCACCGGGTTCTCGGTGCTCTCGATGATCGCGTTATATGCGGCGGCGGCGGTCAGCTCGTTGATCGCGCCCCAGGTCATGTGGGCGGCGATAAAGCGCGGCGTGAGGTGCGCGGCGCCCTGGGACAGGAAGGCCTCGGCCACCTCGCGAAAGGAAGCCTGCTCGGTGACCTTGCGATACCGGTCGGGCTCTTCGGGGCGGCCCGCCTCGACGAGCAGGCGCGAGATCGCTCGGCCGTGCCACAGCTCTTCGTAGACCCACACCGACAAGAACGACGTGATCTCGTGGTCGCGGGCGGAGTGCCCGGCCAGCAGATCCCGCATGTACAAGATCGTGTGCGTTTCGGTGTCGCCCAGGTACTTGAGGATGCGCTCCTCAGAGTCAGAAATGCCGACCTTGCGACATAACTCCCAGTCGAGATCATCCAGGGTGACAGCCCCAGAAAGGTCTACCAGTCGCTCGATATCTATGCCCGCCATGCGTCCTCTCGTCATACGCTGCCCGGCGCTCTCGGGATCCCCGAGGCCGGCTACGTAGAGCGCCCTTTAGCGGATCTGTCGCGCGGGTGGAAGCGGAACCGGGCTCACTCGCCCAGCTCTATCTTCTCCATGATGTCCTCGTCCTTTTCGAGCACCGGCCGAGGCAGGGTGTCGAGCAGGGCGCGCAAGGCGTGGAAGGACGGGGCAATGAAAGGGGTCACCCTAGGTCCGTACTCACCCTGATACTCGTCGATGACCGTGCTGACGTGGGGGTCTTGGCTGGGCCAGCTGCCGCCGGATGCGGCGCTCCATACCTCTACGCCGTCCTTGCAGCGCAAAAGGCGGCCTTGGACCTCGACCTGCACCCCTTCGCCGTCTTGCGTCAGAGTGGGGCTGAGGTGCAGCACGCCGTCGATACCCTCCCCACAGAGGTCGGCGGGCATGGCGGACTCGGCGCGCTCCTCCTTAGCGATGAAATCGCGGTGGTGATTGGCGTAGCGGCGGCCCATCGCACTCCACATGGCACCGACCTGGGGATCGTCGGCGGGCAGGGGCGCGGTGATCACCACGAGCCGCAGCAGGGTCTTCTTGTCGACCTGCTCAAAGTCACTGCGGATCGTCGCGTGGCGCACGGGGCCGCAGGCCCCGAGGCCGAGCAGGAGGACCGCAACAGATGCAGCTCTACGCACTGGATACCTCGCGATCACTGGCGGGTGCGCTGGGGCTCCAGCCGGTGCGTTTGTCATGCGCGACCTGCAAAAGGGGCATCATGACGGTGAAGGACACGAGCAGGGTGCCCAGCATGCCCAGGCAGGCCACGATGCCCATCGACTGAAGTCCTTTGTGGGCGGCAAACATCAGCGCCGCCCAGCCCACCATGGAGGTAATGGTGGAGCAGGCCACGGCCACGCCCACCGAGCGCAAGGCCTCTTTCGGACTCACGCCCTCCCTGAAGCGATGCAGCAGATACACGCCGTGGCTGATTCCGTAGCCAAGGATGATCGGGAAGACGACCACGTTCATGAAGTTTAAGCGCACGTCCATCAGCGCCATGACTCCCAGCATCACCGCCATCCCGGCGCCCAGGGGTAGCAGGGCATACAGGGCGTGCTTCAAAGACCGAAGGTCCACCAAGAGGATGATCATCAAGAAGATGGCGGTGAGCCCGACGGTCTTCTTACCGTCCTCAAGGACGATCTTCGCGAGCGTAGCGAAGAGGATCGGCAGGCCTGCGGCGTGAAACTCGGGACCGCCCGGCACCGAGATGGTCTCGACGTCCTCCGCGAAGGCCAGCATTAGCCGGCCGTCCCACAGGTCAACGCCCGGATATAGGTAGGTGAGGTAACCGTGGTTGTCCGGCTTGGCGGTGGGCAGGTGCGTCACCAGCTGCCGAAAGATCGGCGGCAGCTCTTCAAAGCCGAAGGGCTGCGCCTGCAAGTAGGATTGCGCCTCCTCCCACCGAGCCTCGTGCTCGGGAGGCAGGCTCTTGGGGTCGACGTTTTGCAGCTCGGCCTGCCACGCTTTGAGGATCTTCTGATTGGCCACCTGCTGCTCGCGGGGCGGCACGAAGGAAAAGGGCGTCAGGGCGCGGGCGACGGTGGGGAAGCGCTCCTTGTCGATGGGATGAAAGAGATCATGCAGGACCTTAGAGTCTTCAATGGTCTTGCTGTACACGGCCACCGGGTCGCCAAACTCGCCGAAGCGGCTGCGAACCTCATCCTGCAGGACGACGGAGGGCTGACCTTCCACCATCAGCGCGCGGGAGTTGTACTCAAAGCCGACTTGGGGCGCGAACAGGCCGAGCACCAGGGCGACGGCCGCGGCTAGGCCCAGCTTGGTCCAGGGGCGGGTGATGCGCGCCGCGTCGACGGGGAAGTTATCCGAGCTGTCGTCCTTGGCGTCCATCAGCTTGGCGACGAGGCCCGGCCGTGAGCGCTCCATGGCGATGAGCAGCGCCGGCACCCATAGGTAGGTGACGGTGCCCACAAGCATGACGCCGACGCCCGCGAGCAGCCCAAAGTCCGAAAAGCCCCGAAAGTCCGAAAAGAGTAGGGAGGCGAAGGCGGCGCCCACCCCGATGGCCGATGCCAAAGACGCCGGCCCTGAGTGGGCGACGGTATGGGTGACCGCCTCTTCTACAGGCAGGCCTTGGCGCAGCTCGTAGCGGATTCGGTAGGCAAAGTGGATGCCGAAGTCGATGCCGAAGCCGAGCAGGATGCCGCCCAAGATGGTGGTCACCACGTTCAGCTCACCGATCGCGAGGCGCGCAAAACCAAAGGTCATGACCACACCGAAGATCAGCGCGGAGACCACCATCACCACCATGAAGAGGTGGCGGCGGAAGAAAAAACCTAGGGTGAGGCAGACGCCCAATAACGCGATTCCGCTGACCGGCACCAGCGAGGCCTTCATGCTGTAGGAGTCTTCGTAATTACTTTGGTAGGTCCCCGAAAAGCCGAACTCCACTACATTGGGGTCGCCGGCGGTCTCGGGCGTATAGTCTTCGACGAGCTTCATGCCGCCGTCTTGGTAGGCCAGCAACCAGGCGCGCAGGTCATTGACCAGGGCCTCCGTCTTGCCGAGCTCGTTGCTGTCCCAGCGCGGCTTGATGCGCACCAGCAGGAGCTTGTCGTCGGCGCTGAGGAAGTACTCGCTGGCGAGGGACTTACCGCCGATGCGCTCATACTTATCTTGGATGTCGGAGACGTCGAGCTTGAGCGGTTCCGTCTTCTTGATCTCGAAGAAGAAGGGGCTGGCGCGCTTTCTCACATCGGCCAGCCACAGCATGGTGCGGCGCTTGATCTCCGCGAGGTCCTCGGTCTCAAGGTACATCGCGGCGTGCGCTTTGAAGAACTCGATGGGCAGCTTGGCGGTGGCGGTGCGGATGCGCTCAGGGTCTTCTTGAAGGTGGGCCGCGATCTTATCGCCCACGGCCTTGAGGGCCTCGGGGTCGTCGCCTCTCAGCCCGATGGTCAGCATGCCGGCGCCGCCCGACATATCAATGATGCGATTCATGTCCCGAACCGGGCGGATGCCGGGGTCGAGCTGATCGAGCTGGTTGGTATTGATGGTGAGCGTGGTGCCCAAGGCGCCGGCCGCGAGGGCTACCAGCGCGACCAGGGCGAGGATCAGACGGGGGGCGCGCAGCAGGACGCCGCACCAGGCTTGAAAGATACGTTGACGCACGTTTTTGGGCTCGTAGACAGGGGCTTAGCCCTTGTTCTTGGCCTCAATCTCGGTGGCGCGGGCCTTGAGCTGGGTCATCAGACCGGCCCAGCCCCCTTCTTTCATCAGCGGCTGAATCTGATCCTGCCGGATGTGGGTCAGCAGTGAGGCGTCGCCCTCAAAGGTCACATCCACCAGCCGGTACTTCGAGCCCGTCTTCGACAAGCGGTACCGGACCTTCACCTCCTGCTTCTTCATCGGGTGCAGGACCACGAGGGTGGAGGTGATCTCGGTGAAGCCGTCGACCTTCTCCACGTCGCCGTAGAGGATGGTCTCGATCTTCTGCAGGTTGTCCTTCAGCTTGGGGAAGGCAATCTCCGAAAAGAGCACGTGGAAGAGGGAGATGAACTCCTTCTTTTGGGCGGGGCTGGCCTTGGACCACTCATCACCAAGCAGAAAGGCGCCTTGCGCGTCGCCATCGACGTACTTCAGCGCGACGTCATTCTTGCCGTAGCGCACCGCGTTGACGAAGACCGTGATGGGCTTTTTGACCTTGCGGACCGAGGACTTGGCGGCCGCGCTGCTGGGCAGGGGGGCCAAGAGTCCGGCGAGGACGAGGGTAAGCGATAGATGACGCAAAGCGGAGTACATGTGTGGTCCGGACGCCGTTGCCTAGCAAGTCCGCGACCCGGTGGGCAAGCGAAGGTCTGCCAGGTGTCACGGCGTTCAAGCGGTGCGACGCAGGGGCGGCGCGTCGAATTCAAGAGGACTTGGCGGCGGCCATGTCGTCGCTGGGCTCGTCCTCGACGGGCGGCAGGCTCTTGGCCAGCGCCTCATCGTCGTCCTCATCATCGTCGTCGTCCAGATCGGGCAAATCGCCCTCGGGCAGGGCGCGTGGGGTCTCACTGCCCGTACCGAGCAGCCCCTCGTCACGCATGCGGTCCTTCAGAGCGAGCAGATCATCGTCCAGGTCCGGCTCACCGAGCAGCTTGATTTCGTCCGACAGGTCCCTGTCTGGGCTGCCATCCGTGAGCGCGGCGACCTCCCAGGTGGCCTCTGCTTCGGCCTCAGCGCGCTCTACCCGCGCTTCTAGGCGCTCGAGCCGATCCGCGGCGGAGGTCTCATTCGCGGCGTGAAGGGTGCTGGCGATGTGGCGCTGGGCCTCGGCCCGCTTGGCCCGCGCCATTAAGATGGTGCGGCGGCGCTTGGTCTCTTCGAGCTTATTGGTCAGCGCGCTCAGGGCCCGCCGCAGCTCATCCACGGCGCCGCGCTGGCTGCGCAGCTGGTCCTCGTACATGCGCCCGGCGGCTTCGTGCTCCTTCTTCTTGGCCAGCGCTTCGACAGCGAGGTCATCGCGGCCTCCACGCACCGCCTTCATGGCGTTCTTTTCCCAGGTCCGGGCGCGCTCGTTGTCCAGCTCCTGCTTTTTGATCAGGCGCTTTTCGTCCGCGATGGCCATCGCGACCCGGCTCTTGGCCTCGATGAGCTGCTTTTGCATCTCCTCGATGGCGGTATTGAGCATTTTCTCCGGATCCTCAGCCTTGGTGATGATCTCGTTGATGTTGGCCCGAAGAAGGTCGCTGATTCTCGAAAAGAGGCCCATATTCTCACGTCCGCTGTGCATTCGACGCCCATCCCTCTGGGCGACGGTTTGACTGACCCTGTGTCTGGATCAGTCTAGCACGCGCACGCCCTGACCGTTGAACGCCTCGGGACCCCGGTGTGTTCCACAGGCCGATGTGACCGCGCCGACATAGGCGCCTCAGGCTGAGTCTGGCGCGTAGGCGGATTATTGTTGATGTGTCATGGTCTGCCCCAAGATGCTCCGCCGAGTGCTCCCACGGGTCCGTTTCACGCGGATCCTCGGCCTCGTGGCCGCCGCCTGCGTCCTCGTCGGTGGTCCCGCGGAGGCGAAGGCGCCGCCTGAGGCTACGCTCTTGCAGTGGATCGACGGCCGGGAGGACCTGTCTCGCAGCCAACGGAAGCGCTATCGACGCACCATTCGCCTTCGCTTCGGCGGCGCGGCGATGAATGAGGACACGCCGGATCGACCCGAGATCGGCGTCGCCAAGGCGATCTTGGCCAGCGCCCTGTTCATGGACGTGTCGCCCAAAAAAGCGGCGGACGCGGCCTGGGAGGGCTGGCGCGGTGCGCTGGGCTATGTGCCGCCTCCCATCGCCATCCACTACCAGCTGCTCACCCTGCAGGGCCGACAGCCTCGAGGGCGCCCCATCGATCTCGCCTTCAAGTTTCCGGAGTACTTCAACGAGGAGATCGCCCCAGAGCTGGTGAGCTTTTGGGAGCGCTCGCTCAAAGATGGAAAGATCCCCGACGATGCGTTGTTGGAAACGCAGGAGGCCCTGCAGCAGACCCGGATCAAGATGAGGCCCTTGTTGGTCGACAAGCTGCGCCTGATGGCTCGTCTCGATCGGGAGCGCTCGGTCGCAGGGCCTGTGCGCCGCGCGGAGATCCAGCGGGACCTCGAAGAGCTTGAGGCCGAACTGAGCCGAAGCTTTTCAAAGGTGACGCGCCGTGCGGCCGTGCTGGACCGCAGCCGGCGTCCCTATGACCGGCTGCGCATCCAGATGGAGGACATGGGCCTCAAAGCAGAACCCGAGGACCGCTTGCTGGATCCCGCCGCCCCGCCTCCGCCGCCGGTCGAGGTGCCCATGCCGCCCGAGCCCAAGGTGGAGCGCGGCGTAGACGGCACGCCGCTGACCGTGCCCCAGGGGCGTCCGCCGGATCGCCTGCCGCCCCAGGCCCGACCCGGCGCCCGAGCGCCCACCAAGGACCCGGTGCGCGGGCGTTCCTTGGCTGAGCTGGCCACCGCCTACGGACGCCGGCTCAAGGAGGCGGTCGGTTCGTGGCTGGGCACGCCCTATCGATGGGGAAATGATACCCCGAAGATCGGCACCGACTGCTCGGGATTTGTGCGCAGGCTGTTCAACGAGACCTTCCGGGTTCGGCTGCCACGGGTGAGCCGGGATCAGTACCGCATCGGCACCTCCGTCTCGAAGGCTGCCTTGCAACCTGGGGACTTGGTCTTCTTTGATACCTCGGATGCGGGCCGCATCAATCACGTTGGGGTCTATGTCGGAGCGGGACGATTTGCGCACGCCAGCTCCTCTCGCGGGGTCATCTACGCCAAGCTCAAGTCTCGATACTTTCGTCGCGCCTACCGGGGCGCACGTCGGGTGCTGACCTACCCGAGGTAGGAGTTGTGTGGGGTCGGGTGCCAAGCACACGCCGCTAATCCGGCGAAGTCTGCTCAAGCGCATTGCCAAGGGCAGTGCGGTGGCACTGAGCGCGATCTTCCTGCTGGCCTTAGGGCTCGCGTGGTGGGCGCTCGATAGTGGTCACGCCGCCGAGGTTGTGCGTCAGGAGCTGCTGACCGAGCTGCAGACGCGCTGCGGTGTGCGGGCTGAGTTCAAGAGCCTGACGCTGGACCCTTTGCGCAGAGAGGTGCAGCTCTTCGATGTGAAGATGCGCACGCTGCACGGCGATGAGCCCCTGCTCGCGGTGGAGCAGGCGCAGGTTGCCTTGCGGTTTTTGCCGCTATTTTATGGGCGCTACCAACTCAAGACCGTCGCTCTGCTCGGGCCTGAGGCCACGATTCGCATCGCCGATGGCAAGATCTTGAACCTGCCGCCCTGCTTGGAGCCCGATGAGGATGCGGCTTTCAGCCCCTTCGCGCTGGGCGTCAACGAGCTGACTGTGGAGCGCGGCAGCTTCGACCTGGTGGTCGAAGACGTCTTCTCCGCCGAGTTGGCAGACATTGGTATCTCGCTGACGCCGGGTCAGGGCGGCGGCATGGACGTC
>SPJJ01025335.1_pt1 | contig 10098 bp, 11 predicted proteins | sample 3741741 | NCBI WGS metagenome assembly SPJJ01 (sample SAMN10925908, study PRJNA522277) | cold seep metagenome | isolation source: Elba SIP-enriched marine methane seep metagenome, extraction at timepoint T1 | place: Italy: coast of Elba, Mediterranean Sea | collected 2014-05 | reverse complement strand
TCGACGGCAGTGATCTGCGCGGCGTGTTGACGAGCGACAGCCTGAGCGCGAAGCAGGCGTTGGCCATCGTGCCAAAGATCTGCGCGGCCTTGCAGTACGCCCACGATGAGGGCGTCGTGCACCGAGACATCAAGCCGGAGAACATCCTGGTTACCGACGGCGGCGACGTCAAACTCACAGATTTCGGCCTGGCCAAGCTGCTGGGCCAGGGGCCTGAAGAGCTCGCGCTCACCGAGACCGCTCAGGGACTGGGCACGCCGCGCTACATGGCACCGGAACAAGCCAAGGCGGGCGAGACCGTGGACCATCGCGCCGACATCTACGCGGTTGGCGTCGTGTTGTACGAGCTGCTCACCGGAGAGCTGCCCATCGGTCGGTTCGACTTGCCGTCGCGGCGCGTCGAGTTGCACGAGAGTGTCGACCGCGTGGTGCTCAAGGCCCTGGCCGCGCGCCCCGAAGAGCGCTACCAGCAAGCGGGGCAGCTGGGTGCTGACCTGCGGCCACTGAGCGATTCGCCCGCCGGTCCGGTGAACGTGGCTAGTTTGGTGAAACCTCTGAGCCGCTGGTGGTACGTGTGGGCCATCGCGCTGGCGATCACCGGTTGCGGTGCGTCGATGGGAATCGGCTTCTACAAGATGGACAAGCAGCTCGACGCCATGCATCGGGCGGTGATGCCCGGAAAAATGCGGATGGATCTCAGCCCGGGCTCGTACACCGCCTATCACGAGATGCGCAGCACGGTGGACGGCAAGTTCTACTCAACGGATCGGTTCGCCAATGGGTTGGTTTGTCGCGTTGTTGATGTTGCCACTCAGCAGCCGGTGAAGTTGAGCGCCGCGAGCACCAGTACTTCCTACGAAATCGGTTCGCGCAAAGGTATGTCGGCTCTCGAGTTCGATATCGACAAGCAGGGCACTTACGAGATGGCGTGCGGCTGGGACAAGAGCGAAACCAAGGACAAGGCCCAGGTGGTCATTGCGGTGGGCCAGGGCGTCGGCTCGACCATCGTGTTCATCGTGGTGTTCGCGTTTGCATTCATCATCGCCGGCAGCATCGGTTTCTTCGTGGTCTATCGCAAACGCAAGCGTGCTCTGTCGGCCCTTCACGTGCACAGCGTCGCCCGCGCCGTAGCCTGGCAGCGGCAAGCGCGCTGAGTGAACGCGGGGATTGCCGCATCGACTGCCAGCGGCACGACGAACGCCGCTGGCAGTGTCCGAGGTCGCTGTAACGGCGGCGTCAATTGTCCGGGCCGAGCACGTCCAGGCGAAGCGCTACCGGCACGCCCAGCCACATCGCGTGGTCCCGGTGGTCAGCGAGATCATCGCCGGTGTTCGGATGAACGAGCACACTGAGTCCGTTGCGATGCAACGCGAGCCACGGTACCAGGCTGCCGAACTCGGCAGTCGCGAAGATGATCTCGGCACTCCAGGTGGGGTGTGGGCCAACCGGGCGCTCGTTCCAGTTGCCCAGCTCGACTTCGAACTGGTTGCCTATGCGTGCGCGCAATGCCCGGGCGGCCTCGGCGGTTGTCGCGTCGAAGTATAGGTGAGCGTGAAAGTCCCCTCGTTGAGCCACGATGCGACTGTAACGCGTGTTGGCGAGTATGATGGCTGGCATGGGCGGCAAACCGCGTTTGGCCGGAGACCAACTGACGACTGCCATGGCCAAGCTTGCCGAAGGCTTCGCCGGCGAGCACAGCCTCGATTTCTCTGTCGGCTCTGTTCGCGAGTTCGAGAACATCGTGCGTCGTGATCGGCGCCGGCGCGCTCAGCTGTTGGTTACCTGGGGCGCGTACTTTGGGGAAGTGCTCCGCCGGGCGAGCAAGGCCAAGCCGCGATGGCGGGACTACGAGACCGTCGCAAAGACAAACTCGATCGTCGCGGCTCTCGACTACGGCCCCGATGTGTCCGCGTTGCTGGTTTCCGACGCCACCGTACTGTTGCCGATCGCCAAAGTGGCGAAGTTTCTGGACAGCGGCAGCCAGGATAGTCCGGCCGCGTTTGCGCCAGTCGCGCTGAACATGCTGAGACCCGCTGCCGCCACGCCTGCGCCGGCCGAGGTCAGTCGCGATGCGTTGAATCCCAAGGCAACCGTTCTGTTCGAGTCGTTCTTCCACGCGCCATCGCTGGAGACGTTGCGCAACCTGCGCGCGAGTCGAACCAGCCGCGAGTCGAACCAGCTTGCGCGGGCGCGAGGCGGCGTTCCTGGCGCGAGAGCTCGGCGCGAGCCCCGAGCAGCTGTACCCGTTTTTCGCCGAGGCCCCGGTTGGCCGCGGCTATCAGAAGTTCGATGCGGGCAACGTCGCGGCACGCAACGTGTGGCTGTTGCTTAGCCATGGGGTGGCTGACCGCGTACACACCTCGGAGGCGTTGATGGCGATGCTCGGCGACGACAGCAAGCATGTCCGTCGCAACGCGGCCTACGTGTTGGGCCGGGTATGGCTCGATGGCGACATGGCGCGCTTCGAACACTGCTTCGATAGTGGCGACGGGGAAGTCAAACTCGGTTTGCTGCACTCGCTTCGTTGGCTGATAGGCGACGCCGTCATGGATCACCTGGAGTACTCCGATATTTCGCCCCATGCGCGCGTGCTTCGCGCCGGGCTCGCGGGCACCAGCAAGCACCGCAACGAGGCGCTGGACACGGTGCACCAGATCGCGGTGCGCTTGCGCCTGTCGATATCCCCCGTGCTCGACGCTCTGTGTCGGGTCTTGGAGACTGGCAAACCCCAGCAGGTCGAGACCGTGATCAACGCGTTGTCCTCGCACATCTATTCGATCAAGCACGGGCGGGCACGCTGGACCGACGAACTGACCGCGGCCGTCGATCGTCTGGTGGTGCATGCGTACCCGGTCCCCGGCAACGTCAAGCCGACCAAAGTCCAGATCGCGTGCCGGTATGCGTTATCGGCGTTGAGCCACATCGAAGACGTGGTGCCGGCCGATCGCCAGCGCGCGATTCGCCAGGCGCTGGCACAGGTGGCCAAGCTGCGCTAACTGCGCCATTCGGGAGTGATCCTCGCGGTGCAACCCCTTGAAGCTGTGTCACTATTCAGTGCCCAATCCGCGGCGCCAAAGCGTCGTCTCACTGTGGTACGGTCTGTGTATTCGGACGGAACCCGAGCCGTACCATGGTGCTGTCGCATGGCGAAAACCGACGAATTTGAGGCACTGAAAGATCAACCCAACGCCCCGCTGTTGACGGCTGTCGTGCCGTCGCGCGTGTTGGCGGTGGACGACGAGCCGACGATTCTCGATCTGTTGGAGTTCATGTTCAATGGCCCGGAGTGGGATACGGTTCTGGTCGGCGACGCGGAAGCCGCTCTCGAGCGCTGCCGCTGGGACAGTTTCGATCTGATCATCGTCGACAAGAATCTGCCCGGGATGTCCGGCGTCGAGCTGATTCGGCGAATCCGCGAGGACGATGACGCGGTGGGGATCATGATGGTCACGGGCTACGCGTCGATTGAAACCGCATTGCTCACCCTCAACCTCGGCGTCGATCGCTACCTCGAGAAGCCGTTCGAGGTTTCTGAGCTGATGCGCGAAGCCCGCGAGGTACTGACGCTGGCCGCTCAGCGCCGGGACGAACGGGAACGCGTCGAGGAGTACACGGCGCGAGCGTCCGGCTCGGGCGCCTATCCTACGGTGCCGCGCAGCCTGGATGTATACGTGGCGGCCCGCGCCGCCGACGTGCAGCAGACGCTCGCCGGTTACATGACGGCGCGCGACACCGTTCACCCGGTGCGTTCGGTGGCGAAGCTGCTCGCGGGAGTCGGCAGGGACCAACCGGATGTCGTGGTGTGCGACGCCGATTTCGATCCCCAGGGAGTCGTCGGCCTGGTCCAGGACATTCGATCGCAAGCGCCCCATACCGAGTGCATCATCGTCGGCGACGTCGATGACCTGGATGTGGTCAAGCGGCTGATCGAGTTGCGCGTCGCGGTGGTCAGCGACGCAGCCGACACCAAGGTCGCCGAACAATGGGTGGACGCGGTGGTGTCGTATCTGCGCACCACGCCGCGCGGCCTGTTCGACTAGCGCCAGTCGACCCAACGCCGTTGGGACCCATGGGACACCTGTGTCCCGGGGCGGGGGCCTGCCGCGAATTCGGCCACTTAGCGTTGGTCCGCGGTTTGCTCTTCCGCAGTGCATGAACAGGAGGAGCTCAATGAAACACATCGCCATTACCGCAGCGCTGGCCAGCGTCGTCTATGCCGGCTGCTGGGGCACCGTCGACGTCGCCAAGACGATCGACATGGACCACACCATCACTCTCGATCTCGATTCCGATTGCACCGGTGACAACAGCTCGGTCGAAGTAGTCGGCGGCGTCGACTACTGCGTGGTGCGCATCGACTGGACCGGCCCGATGCTCGATTTCGCCAGCATCAAACCAGATGTGCTCGAAAAGACCGACGCCCATGGCATCGACATCGAGGACGTAAGCATCGCGGCCATGTCGATGCAGACGCTCAGTGCGTACATCACAGCCAACGGCCAGCAGCTGAGCTTCGCCAACCTATCGGCGGAGTCGTCGATTAGCGCGAGTCTTGCGTTCGCCCCGGCGGCGCCGTTCTTCAGTTACGCCGATAGTGGTAGCGGGCCGAGTTTCGTCGTTGATGACATCACCTACGACGCGCCCCAGTATGCGGCCATCGACAGCAGCGTGATGGACAACTTGTCGACGGCGTTTCGCCGGGATCGTTCGGTGGAGGGAACCGTCAGGTTCGAGTTGCGATTGCCGCTGGCCGACTTGCGCAGCGCGCTGACCGCCAACCCGGGCCCTTACGTACTCAACGTGAGCGCTCGCTTTGGTTTGGTCGCCCAGGCGCCGATCCCATTCATTCCCTGGTAGGAACGTGGCCTCGGCGGCGGCTGGCGTCAGACTTTGCAGGACATGTCGGCGCCACAGCACAGCGGCGACTTGATTTTGCCGCAGCCGTCGGGGCACTTGGACACTTCGACCTTGGTGCCGTCTGGCTTCTCGATGGAGTCGTCTACGAGACCCTTACCGCATTTGGCACAGGTCATGTTGACACCCATTCCACACTTGTCGCATTCGTAGGTCGCCATGGCCAAACCCTATCAGATTCTCCCTCGAGGGGCGTAGCAGCGTTTTCGAGTAGAGCGCTACAGTGGCAAGCTCGGCGGTCGTCAGTGCTGTCATGTCGGGGAAATAGGACGCTCGAGAAAAAACAAGCGCCCTCGACGCACGCTAGCGTCGAGGGCGTCAGTGTTACGCGGGAACTACTCGGCGAGGACGCGTACGTCGAGTCGCACCGAAGTGCGATCGAAGATGGCGTGGTCGATATCGTTGCCCTCTTGAGCGACGTCGAACTCCAGGCGGTAGCTGGATACCGTCGCGCCCGCGGCCAGGTCGGCCTCGACGGCGCTCTTGACGTCGAGACTTCGGTCGCCGCCCGGGTTGGCCTGTGCGTCCGAATCACTGAACACGCCGAGGGCCGCGGCGCTGCCGCTGAAGTCGTTGAAGTCGATGGCGTCGGTGATCGGGTCGAGGTGCAGCAAGCGGATGTTGCCGAGATCGACGTAGGGGTGGCCGACCACATCGGTCTGGCGGACGAACAGGCTCGCGTCGGTGAGCTGCACGACCGCAGGTAGTGTCGCCAGGTCGATGGTGATGAAGCCCCGCCATGTGCCGTTGGACGCGGTGTCGCCCACGCGGATATCGGTGCCGTATGCGGAGCCGTTGTGGCCGCCGGTACCGGCGTCGACTCGCACGAGCTGCATGGTCACGGCACGGGCCGACGCAAAGCTGCTCGTAAATCGATTGTCGAGGGCGACGCCTGCGGCGCTGCGTGCGCTGGTGTCGACGACCAGGTCGTAGTCGTAACGGTCCACGTCGATTCCGCCGGCCGGGTAGTCGACCACCTCGGATGCATCGACGGTGAGAATGGTGTTCGCGCTGTTCCAGCTGAACGCCATGGACTCTTTGGGCAGCGACGTCGAAGTCCATGCGGCCTCGACGCTGGCCGTATCCATCGGCTCACTGAACGTGAGGATCAGCGGCGTGTCTTTGAGCACTCCTCGCTGGCCGTCGCTTGGGGACACCATCACGGTGGGCCCCTGGGTTTGTTCGCCCGCGTCCGCGCTGGGCTCGCCGGCGTCGGGACTGACGTTGTCGTTGTTGGTCACGCCGCCACATGCGGGCGCGATGAATGCTGCGAGTAGAGCCGCCATCAACAATGGGCGGCTGGGTTGGGTTTCGGTCGGATTCGTGTCGCTTGTCGTCATTCGCTTGCCTCCTGTACTCAGCTAGAGAAGGCCAGCTCGCAACGTGATCGAAAAATCGTACGAAAAACCGCAACCGGCCACGATCGTTCAATAATCGTCGTCGGCGCGTTGGCGTAGGCCGTCTGGGTAGCGGTTAGTTGGGCAGGCGTGGCGTGATCCGCAGCCAGACCACGCGCTCGCTGCGGCACATGCGGCAACGGGTCGAGACTTTGCGGAGAAGCTCGCCATCGTGTTTGGCCACGGCGTGATCGTCCACGGTCAGCGGACCGGTGCATTGGGCGCAGCCCAGGCGGCGCGCGTGCTCTTCGACCACTGCGGCGCTGACCACGGTCAGGGGGCGCTCGGGGGCGCCGCCGGGCTCGAGCCTGGCCAGGCGCTCACGTTCGTTGGCCAGTTGGCGAGCCGCTCGCTGCTTGCGCCGGCGGTCGATCTTGTCCCGGTTCTTCGCCGCCGGTTTCTTCTTCTTCTTGCCGCTCACTGCTCTGCTACTGTGCCATGCCCGGAGCGGTCCATGGCACGGCGACGGTCGGCGACGGTCAGTCGTCGGCTCCAGCGGGTGCAAACGCCTAATATGAACGGTCGGAGAACCTGGTACACCGCTTGCGATAGCGTACGGAATGGACATCAAGCGAGACCTCAAGACCACCCTCGACGTCGTACAGAGCTACAAAGACGCCAAGAACCGGGTGGCGGTGCTAGTCGAGTTGGCGGCCGCCTTTCTCGTCTTGGCGCTCGTGGTTGCGGATTACACGACGCCGCGAGGAGTGGTTGCCGGCGGGACCGTCGTGTTGGTTCACCTGGTGGGCTGGTGGTTCGCCATGCTCGCGTGTGTCGGTGGGCTCGGCGTGATGTTGCTGCGGCGCAAGACGCACGCGCGCACGCTCAGCGGCAAATGGCTCGCATTCTTCTACGCGATGCTGGTGTGCATCCGCTGGTTTCTGTACGGCGCGATTGTGATCGCCGTGGGTGCTGTGGTGTATCGCCACGACTACACGCCGCTGGGTGGCTTTCTCGCGGCTGCGGTCGTGGGGCTGGCGATGGTTGTTCATGCGGTGCGGAGTTTTTTGCGAATCCCTCGGGACCGCGAGGACGTGTGACCTCGGTCGTGTTAGATGTCCGGCGTACCGGCCATGCTAAACCGACGACAGTTTCTGTTATCCGCTGGCGCCCTGGCGGCGAGTTGCAGCTCCGTTCGTCCCGTGCCCACCGTGTACAAGGCTGACCACCCGGGATATCCGTACCACCCGATCGTGTTTCAGCTCGATCTGTCGATCCTGACCTATCAGTTGTATGGCCAGTCGCTGGTGTGGCCGTTCGATCCCTACTACGAGGACATGGTGGGCTGGACTCATGGCCGCGACCGCTTCCTCGACAAAGTGCGATCGTGGGTCGCGAGTCGAGCGGCAACGCACGGACCCGCCGGCGACTCGTTGGCGCGGCTGCGCGGGCCCGGAGTGTTGTCGGGTAGGCCCAACAACCCGGGGCACGATCCGATCCTCTACCGCTACAGCCAGGTCTACCCGTGGACGAACTGTCTCAATCGTCCCTTACGCTGGGTGCTGTACAAAACCCCGCGGGCGATCACGGGGCGGATCAACGACGTCTACGTGTGCGTCGGCGGTAACGCGAGCGGAGGCGAGCCCAGGCTGATCAAGCACCTGGCCAACCCCGCCCGTAGCACGAACGCCGGCGACACCTTGTTCTGCTTCGAGGGCGGTACGGGGGATAAGGGCGAGCCGGGGCAGCCGGCATCCCAGAGCCTCATGGGCTGCGTCTTACTGCGTGACACAGGTTCCAGGGACTACGACGTGCACATCGCATTTCGCGGCAGTCGTAGCGGGGCGGGCGGGCGCGCGCTCCGGCAGGCACTGAGCCACAAAGACGCCCGCGGCAACCCGGACTGGATCACCGATATGGGCTACACAAAGATCGGTGCCAAAACGGGGGCGCGGTCGATCACGACTACGGGCGCGGTGAGTCGCGGCTTCACCACGTCGATGGCATCGATGATGCCCCAGGTTATGGCGGTACTCACGAACATCGCCGAGTTGCGAGCAGGTGTCGCCCCGTCGCACATCACGGTGACCGGTCACAGTCTCGGTGGCGGCCTGGCGCAGATGTTTACCAGCGCGATCCTGCTCGGCGGTGACTACGGACCGAACGCGACCGGACCGAACATGCCCAAACGCCTCGCGGCCTGGCCGTGGCGCTCGATCAAGCTGGTCACGTTTAGCTCTCCGCGCGCTGGCAATGCGGAATGGGCGCGCATTCTGACCGAGACCAAACTGCAATCCGAGTTCTTTACCAGCCGCATCGCACCGACCGACAGCGACGCTCTGCGCGTTACCGACGAGACCATCGTCGCTCGGTTGCTCGCACGCGATCGTCCCGCCGCCTATCGGGTATTGATCTCGACCGACCCGATCACCACCGAGAAAGTGGGCGGCGGTGGCAAACACGTGGGTAAGACCGTATACGTCGACCAGCGACGGGTGTTTCCCGTGGGGCTCGACTTCGCTGCGCACGAGATCGGCGAGGTCCGCGACTACATCACGACCTCTCTGGGGGACAAGCGCGTGCCGCCCTCTGCATGGGCCTACCCGACCCAGTCGGAGGTGAACCCGGGCCGGGTGGACGGCAACAAGGGCAGCGTGACGGAAGTCAAACGGCTGGCCGCCGCCCTGGCGCGCTACAGCAAAGCCAACGGACTGCACTTGGATCCCGCGAGCTACGATCGCGACGTGGCCGCGTTCATCGCGCTGATGAGCTGAGTCGCCGGCCGAGCCGTTGTCGGCCGGTTGGGCACGTTGTCGGGTTGTTGAACAACTTGTTCAAGCCGAATAGCGGAGCCTAATCAACGGGTTACTGGTTATCAGAGGCTTGGGAGCGGCACGAGCCGTGCAAGTACGGAGGTCATGCCCACATCAGCAACGAGCGATCTGGTCGTAGGTGAGCGACGCACCACCGGGGCGAAGCGAATCACGCGCTCGTGGCAGCTCGTACAGGCCTGTTCGCAATCCCTCGTGGGCTCGTTGTTCTACGATGGCGTGACCATTGGTTTCGACGCCCGGCTCGGCAGCCAGCAGAACATCAACCTGCAACTCGCCATCGATGACGTTGTGCTGGACTACGACGCGAACGACGACGGCGGTCACGTGGTTCTCGGCGCTGCCCACTACGACGCCATGCAGGCGCTGCTGACCGTGTTGTCGAACCGCTACGGTCGCAGCTCCAACCCGGTCCACGTGGCGCTTCTCGACCTGGTTGGCCACTACGCACTGGCGTTGGTGCCGATGCACTGACCCAACGGCGACCGGGCGCGAGTGCGGTATGCTGTTCGGATGCAAGACGATGCTGTTGGTGCGTGCGGTCTGTACCGAACCACGCGCCCGTTGCCCGAACACGACGCGGTTCGCCCCGAACTGTTGGTCTACTTCCACAGCCACTCCGAGCAAGGGCCACCGATCATTTTGCTGCCCGAAGCCAACACCAACAACCGCTGGCGGTTTCGCCGCGACGGCTTTCTAGTCCGCGACCCCGAGTACGTGGCGAGCCTGGAGGCGCTCAAGCCCGAAGGTTTGTATCGAACTCGAGAGCACTTTCATCCCGACGAGGGACGTACCGTAGGGGCAAACGCGTTGGTACAACTCGGCTACAACCCCAGCGCATCACCGATCATCTTCTTTCCGTCGTGGCGAGCTGAAGACAACGCCTGGGTGTTCCCGAGCAAAGGGATGGGGATTCCGCAGAAGATCTACGACCTGCTCGAGCCGCTCAACACGCGCGGGCCGTTCCGGCCAAAACCGCTGCACTAGTCGCGCGATACCAGCGGCTGCAACACGTC
>SPJJ01052647.1_pt1 | contig 10103 bp, 6 predicted proteins | sample 3741741 | NCBI WGS metagenome assembly SPJJ01 (sample SAMN10925908, study PRJNA522277) | cold seep metagenome | isolation source: Elba SIP-enriched marine methane seep metagenome, extraction at timepoint T1 | place: Italy: coast of Elba, Mediterranean Sea | collected 2014-05 | reverse complement strand
CCGGCAAGATGTTCTTGCCTCAGGTGGTTAAGAGCGCGCGGGTCATGAAGAAGGCCGTCGCCTACCTCATCCCCTTCATCGAGGAGGAAAAGCGCCTGTCCGGTAATGAGGACACGGGGGCGAAGGGCAAGATCATCATGGCCACGGTGAAGGGCGATGTACACGACATCGGCAAGAACATCGTCGGCGTGGTGCTGCGCTGTAATAACTATGAGGTCGTCGACCTCGGCGTCATGGTGCCGGCCCAGAAGATCCTCCAGGTGGCCCGAGAAGAGAACGCAGATGTCATTGGACTCAGCGGGCTCATCACCCCGTCCTTGGACGAGATGGTGCACGTCGCCAAGGAGATGGAGCGCCAAGAGTTCGACATCCCGCTCATGATCGGCGGCGCGACGACCTCCCGGGCCCATACCGCGGTCAAGATCGAGCCCGGCTACAAGCGCGGGCCGACCATCTACGTCACGGACGCCTCACGCAGCGTGGGCGTAGTCTCGAATCTGCTCTCCGACGAGGGCTGCGAAACCTACCTTGCAAACATCCGGCAGGAGTATGAAAATGTTCGCACCCAGCACAAGGGCCGAAAGAGCCGGGTGGCGCTGCTGGACATCGACGCTGCGCGGGCCAACCGCCTCAAGATCGACTGGAGCCAAGCGACGGCACACACGCCGCTGCAACCTGGACTGCACACCCTTGAGGACTATTCAATCGAGGAGCTGGCCCAGTACATTGACTGGGGCCCCTTCTTCAAGACCTGGGAGTTGGCCGGTCGCTACCCCGCCATCCTGCAGGATGAGGTCGTGGGTGAGCAGGCCACGGAGCTGCTGGCCGATGCCAAGGCGCTGCTTCAGCGCATCATCGACGAAAAGCTGCTGCAGGCCAAAGCGGTGGTGGGGCTCTTCCCGGCAAATGCCACGGAGGACGACGACATCGAGGTCTACACGGATGACAGCCGCAGCGAGGTGCGCGCTGTCTTCCATACCCTGAGGCAGCAGAGCCAAAAGGCTAAGGACCGGCCCAACCTTGCGCTTTCGGACTTTTTGGCGCCCAAGGGCTCCGGCGTCGCGGACTGGATGGGCGGCTTCGTTGTCACCGCGGGCGTGGGCCTCGACGCGCTCGTGAAGCGCTTCGATGAGGACCACGACGACTACGGCTCCATCATGGCCAAGGCGCTGGCCGACCGCCTCGCGGAGGCCTTCGCAGAGCGCCTGCACGAGCGGGTGCGCACCGAGTTTTGGGGCTATGCTTCCAACGAGGGCCTCGACAATGACGCGCTCATCAAGGAGGCCTACCAGGGCATTCGTCCTGCGCCGGGCTATCCCTCGTGCCCTGACCACACAGAAAAGGGCACGTTGTTCTCCTTGCTTGAGGCCAGCGAGCGCACGGGCGTGCGCCTGACCGAGAGCTTCGCCATGATGCCGACGGCCAGCGTCAGCGGCATGTACTTTAGTCACGCCCAGTCCCAGTACTTTGGCGTGGGCCGCATCCAACGGGACCAGGTGCAGGCCTACGCGGACCGCAAGGGTGAGGACCTAAGGGTCACCGAGCGCTGGCTGGCCCCCAACCTCGCCTACGACCCCGACGCGTCTTGAGCCCCTCGGCGCCCTAACCCTTTGAATCCCCAAAACAAGGTGCGACCATACGCTCACCGAGGTCCGAGTGTGGCCCTGGTGCCCGATCATGCTCGCCCTGGGGACCGCCGAAGTCTTGCTTGCCCTCGTGCTTCAGGGCCCGGGCGCGGACGTGCACGCTCAGCACTTCGAACCCGAGGACGTGCTGCGGACCCGGCTGGGCGAGCGACGCTTCACGTTGGATGTCATCAACGACAGCATCGCTACGATCTACGATGAGGGCTACAGCAGTGGCCTGCGTCTGTTGCTGCGCACCGGCCCCTGGTTCGACGCCTTGGCCCTAGCGCCGCACCTCGTGCCCGCCGAGCGCAGAGTGGCCGAGTACTGGACCGTGGGCATCGCACACGAGATGTGGACGCCGGCCGACCTCACCGCAGATCGCCTGTCGTTATTGCTCGACGACAGGCCGTATGCAGGCCTGGTTTCGGCCGATACCCAGGTCGATCTCGTGCTCAGCGGCGGCCTGCTCGACTCCGGCTATACGAGACTCTCCGGCCGCATCATGGTGGGCGCGACGGGTGACTGGTCCGGCTCAGCCTCGATTCAGCGAAGCTGGCACTCGGGGCTGCGGCGCATCACGGGCGCAGACTACCCCAAGGATCCGCAGGGCTGGGACATCTACCAGGTCCCCAATACCGTGGTCGTCAACCTGCGTTTCGGTATCGAGAGCGAGGTGGTTCGGGTCGCCACGGAGGGCACCTGGGGTCGCCTGATGGGCGCACCGCTGGGAACCCGGGCCACAATTCGCGGCGACTGTGATGTGGGGACCTTCCGCGTGGGCTGTGAGGGCGGGCTTATGCTGCGCATGGGCTGGATGCCAGAGCTCACCTTTGATGGGGCCACGCCCATCGTGGAGTCTGCGCAGCCGACGCCCCTGCCGATCTCCGCCCATCTCATTGTGGGCACGCGCTTGGGGGTCGTGGCCTTTGATGCCCTGCTCGACGGCCCCATCGGAACCGATAGCCCCACCGCCTCCAAACGCATTGTGCGGGCTCGCCTCGAGATGGGTGTGCTGGTGCAGCTGTGGGCCACAGAGCTGACCTATGTGTACATCATCGAGACCAACGAGCTGTCTCCCCTGCCCTACTGGGCGCAGCCCTATCAGCGCATGGGGCACGTCAAGCTGTCTTACCGTTGGTGATCGATCTCGTCCTTAAATCGTTGCCACGCGGACACCGTATCGAAAGCCATCTTGCGGCTGGCCCTCAGGATATTGTCGACATGTTCGTCGAGCATCTGAATCTGGGCCATGCGAAGCTGCAGGCCGTGCGGCGCCGCAATCTTTGCAGGATGGCCTCGGCCGAGCTGCACACCCACATCATAGACCACATCCGATAGCTCCTTCGGGTTCTCGAAGGTCTTGCCGATCTTCACCTCACGGTAGTTATCGACCCAGGAGTGGATCCAAAAAACTCGCCCATGGTGTCTGAGGTAGCCCAGCAGCTTGTAGGGCTCGTAGGCGATGCGCGACTGGCCGACGAGAATGCGGAAGGGGTCAATCTTGTCCTGGTGGCTGATGCACGAGATGCCGCGCAGGTTGCGCACCTCTTTGACCTCAAGCACCACGTCATCCTCAGGCGCATCGCTGGGACCGCGCACACGAACCAAGAACTTGATGTCCAGCGCTGAGCCAATGCCCATCTGCAAGCCGCCGATGCTCTGCACCTCGAAGTAGCGGGGATCCAAGGCCTTGTCCTCAGCGCACATCATGCTGATGTAGGGCTGCAGCGCCTCCTTGAGCTCCGCCTGCTCCTCGGGCGCCACCGGCTGCACGATGCTCTCAATCCACTCAAAATACTTCTTGCGGTCGTACTTGAAGCCCGAACGGATGCGCTCGGCCACGGGCGGCTCGCTGCTTTTGACCTTGGGGTCCTTCAGCGCCGAACGATAGCCTTGCAAGAAGCGCTCGATGATCGCATCCGCCTGGTCCTGCCAGCCGCGCGCCTCGCAGGTCAGGCGCAGCGAAACGCTGAAGCGCAAAAGATCGATGGCTGCGGGTCCAGATGTCGAGTCATCAAAGTCGGTCAGCCCGCGCCCCAAGTCTGTGACCGCGTACTGCTCCACGTGCGCGTCGCCATGCAGGTTGACGTCCGGGACCTGTCCCACAGTGGCCGCGAGGCGCCGACAGGTCTCCGTAGCGAAGGCTCGGTTGACGAATCGAAAGTAGCCGTGGGGGCTGGCCATGATGCGCTCCAACAGCTTGGGGTTCGCTGCGAAGTCGTAGCTCGAAGGCTCCACGTACAAGGGGTTGTTCACCTCATTGTGCACCGCGGCGCTGGGACCCGGCGGCGGTGGCGTGGGCCCCGCGTTCACACAGGCCGCGGGCCCCACTGCCCCGAGGACGAGTGGCAGGGCGATGGCGATGGAGCGCTGGCGAACGGTCAAGGTGTGCTCGTACTACCGCAAACGCGCGTGATGGGCACGGTGCATATGCGTCGACAAGTCTTGACGTCGGCCAGAGCATTCGGCATGTTGCGCTTCCTTTCGGAGCCCCGTCTGTTCGCCCGGGTGGCGGAATCGGTAGACGCAGCGGATTCAAAATCCGCCGGCCTTACGGTCGTGTGGGTTCAAGTCCCTCCCCGGGCACTCCAGTAAATTCGAAGAGTTACGGGGCTCCGAAAGGCCTTCCTTCGTCTGCCCCGGACCGATGAGCGATCGGCGGTTTGGCAAGCCTACTTACATCGATCGCCGATAAACCGGGGATCGTCTGAGCACGAGCAGGTACCCTCGATTTTCTTGGACTTGAGCTCAGCGGCGCAGTGGGCCTCAGCCTCCGGCAGCGGCACGCTGAGGCAGTAGCTATAGTGGTTATTTCCATCGGGCAGAAAGTACGCGCAGTAGCTGCGGCCGGTGGGCTTGGCCGGCGCCGGAGCCTGGGCGGCGGCCGGGGCCGCCTGTTCTCTGGGGGCTTGGGCAGGCGCAAGTGAGCGCGGCACCGCGGGGCAGCCACCATCCGCCAAGAGGATCGCGAGGGCGCCTTCGCACGTCTCCCAGCAGGCGTAGGCGCTGAGGTTTGGGTCATCCTGCATGCAGCTGCCCGGGCAGCTGTTTCGAAAGAGCATCACGAAGTCGGCGCAATCCTTCTTGCTAGGGCCTTCCTCCTTTGGCGTCGGCAGCTCGACGTTTGCCAGCTTCTGACGCGGGCGCGCGGGCGGTGGCGTGGGTGGCCGCGGCGGAGCGAAGACCACCGGCGCGGGGGCGGGCTCGGCGGCGCGTTGCGCCATGCCGCTGCGAATCGTGCGGGCGATCGTCAGCCCCTGCTGTTGCCGTCGGCAGTCCTCCGGCACGGCTTCAAAGGCCTCGGCGGCCACAGCGAAGCGAGGGTCTCCGAAGGTGGGGTCCAAGATCTGGCCCGTCAGCTCGTTGAAGGTCGCCTCGGCCTGGTCGTACTCAAAGCAGCGGCGCTTAGGCGCCTCTTTGCAGGACGTCGCGAGGGTGCTGAGGATGGCGGCGAAAATGAGCGCGTGGCGCATGGCCGCGATGTATCACGCTGACCTGAGACAGACAGCCCTGGCCTTTGGGTCAGGGCGCAGGTGCCTCGATGCGAACCTCGTGGGGCGCAAACTCCGGCGCCGAGGTCGCCACCACCTCCACCTCACCCGACAGGAAGGTCACAGTGCCCTCCTGCTCAAACAGCCGCATCAGATCGGCCTCGGTCTCTGGGACAACGCGCTTGGGGCGGGGCTCGCGGTCGGCCCGGTGCAGCTGCGCGACCACACGAACCTTGACCGGCATAGTCGGGGTCTCGGCCCCTGCGCCCGCGACGCGTTCAGACACGGTGGATAAACCTGAGGTGCCCAGCGCGAGCTTCAGACCGAAGAAGAGTGCGGTCACGATCGCAGGCGAGAAAAACCACACCCGGTCTCGTGCATGGCGCATGGACGCGTCACGCATCGACAGCAGTGTAGGGAAGGCGCAGGCGAAATGCCAAGGGGGGGGATGGAGGATGAGGCGCGGATTGACACCCGCGCCTCAAAGAAGCCGGGCTCAGCCCTTCTTCTTCAGCTCCTCATCGATGATGGTCTTGAAGGCGGGGAAAGGCTGGGCGCCGGAGACCAAGCGGCCGTTGACGAAGGTCGCCGGAGTGCCACGCACGCCGATCTTTCCGCCATCAGCCATGTCCTGCTTGACCCACTTGGTCAGCTCCGGATCGTCGAGGTCCTTCTCGAACTTACCGGTATCGAGGCCCAGCTCCTTCGCGTAGCGCACGAAGTCCGCACGCTGCAACGCGCGCTGGTTCTCGAACAGCTTGTCGTGCATCTCCCAGAACTTGCCCTGACGGTGCGCAGCCAAGGAGGCCACCGCGGCCGGGGTCGCGTTCTTGTGGAAGGGCAGCGGGTAGTGCTTGAAGGCGACCTGGACCTTACCCTTGTACTCCTTCTTGATCTGCTCGATGCTGGGGTTCACCCGGCCGCAGAAGGGGCACTCGAAGTCCGAGTAGACCACCACCTTGATGGGCGCGTTCTTGGGGCCCAGGGTGGGCGCGCGACCGATGTCGATCTTCACGGGACCGGCGGGCTTGGCGGGCTTGGCGGCGGCCGGCTTGGCACCATCGATGGTCTTGCCCGACTCTTTCTTCAAGATGGTCGCGTAGACGTCCTTCTTGGCCACGCCGCTCTTGATGAGCTTTTCGGCACGAGCGAGCTCCTTGTCGATGATCGCCTTGAAGGCGGGGAAAGGCTGGGCGCCGCGCACCGGAACGCCGTTGACGAACAGGGTCGGGGTCCCGCGGGCGCCGAACGTATTGGCGTCCACCTGGTCCTTCTTAATGCGGTTGGCGACCTCAGGGCTGGCCATGTCCTTTTTGAACTTGGCGACGTTGAGGCCGATCTCCTTGGCGTAGCGCTCCAGGTCAGCGTCCTCGAGGGCCTTTTGGTTCTCGAAGAGCTTGTCGTGCATCTGCCAGAACTTGCCCTGGGCGTGGGCGGCCAATGCAGCCTGGGCTGCGGGCAGCGCGCGCTTGTGAAAGCCCAGCGGCTGGTTGCGGAACTGGAACTGGACCTTGCCCTTATAGGTATCGAGCACCTGCTTGATGGTGGGGTTCACGCGAGAGCAGAAGGGGCACTGAAAGTCCGACCACTCAACGATCGTGACCAGCGCGTCCTTGGTATTGCCCTTGGCGGGGGTGCCGGGCACCAGCTTCACGTTCTGACGAACCTGAGGAGGCTGCTCGCGCTTTTTCTGCTTGGGCGGAGGCGGCGCGGTGGTGCGACCGTTCTTGGTCAGCGCCGCGTAGACGTCGCCGCGGGAGGTTCCGCTGGAGACGAGCTTCTTGGCCTTGGCCAGCTGGCGGTCAATGACCTCCTTGAACTTCGCGAAGGGCTGGGCACCGACGAGCTTTTCGCCGTTGATGAAGAAGGCCGGGGTCCCCGTGGCGCCGATCTTGCGGGCCTGGGCCTGGTCGGCCTGGATCATCTTCTTGCCTGCGCCGGACTCGATGTAGGCCTTGACCTTACCGACGTCCAAACCGAGCTCCTCGGCGTACTTATCGAGCTGCGCGGGCTGCAGGGCCTTTTGGTTCGCGAAGAGCTTATCGTGCATCTCCCAGAACTTGCCCTGCTGGCCGGCGGCCAACGCGTACTCCGACGCCAGGGGCGCCTCGCGGTGGAAAGGCAGAGGCTGGTGCTTGAACGCGATCCGCACGTCCTTGCCGTAGGTGTCCGTGACCTGCTTGAGCGTGGGGTTCACGCGAGAGCAGAAGGGGCACTGGAAGTCGGAGAACTCCACGATCGTGACCAAGGCGTCCTTGGGGCCCTTGGCGAACGCGTCCCTGACCGGGACGTTGAAGATGTCCGACTTGGTATTTCCGCCCGGGGCCTTGCTCGGCTTGGCCTTGGCGGCGGCGGTCTTTTTAGCTTTGGCCGGGGCTCCGCCCTGACCAACGCCCACTGAGTACCCAACGGCCGCTCCCACGACCGCAGAGAACAAAAATCCTACAAATGCTGCGCCTGTTTTCATATCGACGAAATGCTCCTAAAAATGCCGTTCCCACGCCCTAGGAGGCACCCGGGATCGAAAATCGGCAGCGCCTTAGCCCCTGGTGGAGCTGCCTGTCAACGAGCCCAGGACCGCCCACGATGCCGTGGAATCGACCTGATTGCTTGGCGCCTGGATCGGAAAGACCGCCCTTGTCCCCTTCTCCCGGCTGCAGACGCGAACCCACGCCGCGTCTGATTTGTTTCGGGTATCTGCCACGCCCACCGTCCGACGGTCCAGCACGAAGGCATACCCCTCAGGAGATCCTCCGATCCCATCCGCTTGACCACTCCTGCGGCTCAGGGTTCAAACGGCCCCGTGCACCGGTGTATCGCGATGTGCGGGCTGCTCGCATTCGTCTCGGGTTGTGAAAAGGAGGCGCTCAGCGGCGCGGCTTTGCTGCAGGTCAGCCCGCTGGAGGTCGACTTCGGGGCGGTGCCCACCGGGGAGTCCCGAAGCGTGCAGATTCGCCTGCGCAATACCTCAGCGTCCGCCGCCCTGAGGCTCGATGAGGTCAGCATGGCCGAGGGCTCTTCCGCCACGTTTGAGGTCTCCGCGGCCCCCATGGAGGTCGGGCCCAGCGCCGAGTCCGTCGTGACCCTCACCTATACGCCCACCGAGCCCCAGGCCGAGGCCGGCGAGATCCTCATCCGCTCTAACGCAGTGCAGCAGCCGGTGCGCCGCATCCCCGTGCGATCCGCCCAGACCTATCCGAAGATTTCGGTGCAGCCGGACCGGCTCGACCTCGGCAGCACCCTCGCGGGCGGCTCGGCGAGCGGGGTTATACGCATCCGCAGCGTCGGTGATGCCCGCCTGCTGCTGTCCCGAGTGGCCCTGCGCGGCGGCGGATTCCCCGGCGAGCCCTGCACCTCCCACGGCCAGTGCCAGGCTGCGCAGTGCCTCAGCTCGCTCTCCGGCAAGATCTGCGCACCGAGCTGCGATGCGGGCTGCCCGGCCGGATTGGCCTGCGCGATCAGTGAGGCCGGCACCGAGGCCTGCTTGGAGGCCGAGGGCACCCGCCCTGCCCTGAACCTGCGCGGCTTCGACCTTGCGCAGGATAGCCTGCAGGGGCCGGTCATCATCCTGCCGGGCGAGACCCTCGAGCTGCCCGTGACCTACGCGCCGGCCCAAGGAGATCGCGGCAGCACCCAGCTGCTCATCGATAGCGATGACGCGGACCGCCCCGTGGTGATCGTGCCCCTGCTGGGCCGCCCCGAAGACCTGCCGCCGGTCGCGGTGGCGAACCTGAACGGCGCGCCACCCGACCCCATCCTGCCTGGAACCCGGCTGGCGGTGAGCGGCACGGGCTCCTTCGACCCGGAGGGCGAGGCGCTGTCATGGGCGTGGCGCTTTCTTCGACGCCCTCAGGGCAGCCGGGCCACCTTTGAAGACCCCCAGGCCGAAGATACCGCCTTCACGGTGGACAGGCCGGGGCAATACATCGCGGCCCTGGAGGTGCTGGATCCCAGCGGTCAGGCCTCCAGCAATGACGCGCGGGTGAGCGTCGAAGCGGTGGCCGGCCCCGGCTACGAGGTCGAGCTGACCTGGGACCGCCCGGGCACCGACCTGGACCTGCACGTCGTCGCTCCGTCAGGGCGCATCGGCGCGCTCACGGACTGCTTCTTTGATAACCCCCAGCCCGACTGGGACCCGCCCGGAGCGATGGGGGACCCGCAGTTCACGGCCGAGGCCGGGCGCGAGTCCGTCAGCGTGAACGGGCCGCCGCAGGGCGTGTTTACAATCGCGGTGACCGTGGTCGCTGCCTCCCCCGAGGGCCCCACCTCGGCCACCCTGAGGATCCGCCTGTCCGGGGCCGAGGTCGCTCAGTATACCACCACGCTGCCCGTGACGGCCGAAGCTTGGGACGTCGCAACCCTCACGTGGCCCGCGGGCCGCATCACCGACCTCGACTCTGTGCGCTGAGAGACTGCCATGCAACTCCGCCTGCCCCACCTGCTCACCTCCTTCACGCTCTTGCTCAGCAGCACAGCTGCGGCCCAGACCACGCCCCTTCAGATGGACGTGGGTGACCTCAGCCAAGGCTGGTCGCTGACCTCGCCCAACGCAGGGCCCAATGACTGGGTGGGTGTGGCCTACCTTCCTCCCCTGGAGCACCCCTTCTCGGTGGTCTCGGCCACGATGCACTACATCGACACCTTCTGTTGCCAGACCTTCGCGCCCGCCTGCGATGCCACCTGCGGCGTCTTTGATGACTGGGAGCGCCGGGTGATCACGGGCTCGGACCTCGTCGCTGACCCGGCGGGCCTGACGCCCGACCTCAGCACGCCCCTGCTCAACGAAGCCCCCGTGGGACAGACTCCGCCCGCCTTCGTCTCCGCCGGCGCGACGTCCACCAGCTTCCCTTGGACCCTCACCCCCGACGTCTGGACCCTGCCCGCCAATACCGTCTTTGATCGCCCCGGCCGCATCTTCTACGCCGTCAAATACGTCAGCGGCGACCAGTGGATGCGCTTCGTCGCCGACGACGCCGCGCTGGGG
>SPJJ01053763.1_pt1 | contig 10106 bp, 7 predicted proteins | sample 3741741 | NCBI WGS metagenome assembly SPJJ01 (sample SAMN10925908, study PRJNA522277) | cold seep metagenome | isolation source: Elba SIP-enriched marine methane seep metagenome, extraction at timepoint T1 | place: Italy: coast of Elba, Mediterranean Sea | collected 2014-05 | reverse complement strand
TCTTCCGATCTGGCGTGCCGAGCATGCTGCCGGTCTGGGTGAGCCTGTCGTCGGAGCTCGACGCCGGGTTCCGGGGCCGCCCATCCGCCGAGGTCCCCAACTCGTCCGACTCGTGGGCCAGCCCGAAGTCCAGTACCAGCACGCGCCCATCGCTGGCGACCATTGCGTTCGCAGGCTTGAAGTCGCGGTGCACGATGCCCGCCCGGTGGGCGGCGGCCAGGCCTTGGCCGGCCTGAAGGAACGTGGAGACGATGGTCTTCCACGCCGGCGGGTCCACATGCCACTGCTTCATGCGCTCCTCGAGGGTCTCGCCCTCGACGTATTCCATGGCTACGAAAACCGATCCCTCGAATGAGCCCACGTCGAACACGGAGACCACGTTGGGGTGGACGAGCCGCGCCAAGGACTTCGCTTCACGCTGCAGGCGCGCGGTTCGGCCGTCGTCATGGCCACCAGCGACCCCGCGGAGGATCTTGATCGCCACCTTGCGGTCGAGCTCCGGGTCGTAGGCCGCAATGACCACGCCCATCCCGCCGGCACCCAACCGCTCGAGGACGACGTAGCGCCCCAGGGTCGCGCCCCGACGCAGGCCGCTCGCGTGAATGGAGCCGCCGGGCTTCGATTCGCCCTCGACCGTCTCGTCCATCTCGGACGAGGCGCCAATGACGGTATCGGCTTCAGCCTCGGTGGACACCCGAAGGCAGTCTACCTGACCGGACGCACTACCAACGGACGACGCTGGCGCCCCAGGTAAACCCAGTGCCGAACGCGGTCATCGCGAGGATGTCGCCTTCGCTGAGGCGCCCGGCGAGATTGGACTCGTGCAGCGCCACCGGAATGGTGGCGGCCGACATGTTGCCGTACTTGGGCAGCACGTTGACCATCTTCTCGGGAGCGACGTTGGCCTTCTTCCGAGCGGCTTCCATGATTCGCATGTTGGCCTGGTGGGGGATGAAGAGGTCGATGTCGTCGCCCGAGATCTCGGCGGCTTCGAGCGCCTTGCCGACCGCGCTGCTCATCGCGACCACGGCGTGCTTGAAGACGGTGTTGCCTTCCATGTGGACCGTGTGGGCGATCGCGTCGACGGTCTCGTGGGTTGCGGGCTGCTGGGAGCCGCCGGCAGGCTGATAGAGGATGGGGGCGAGGTTGCCATCGGCGCCCCAGTTGGAGGCCAGTACGCCCGACTCGCCGACGCCCGGGGTGACGATGACCGCGCCCGCACCATCGCCGAAGAGCACGCAGGTCCGGCGGTCCTTCCAGTTGATGACCCGGCTCATCACCTCGCCACCGACGACGGCGATGCGCTTGGCGGTGCCGGAGACGATGAGGCTGGTTGCGAGCTCGAGACCGTAGAGAAAGCCAGAGCACCCAGCGCTGACGTCCAGGGCCGGCATCCCCTTGATGCCGAGCTTCTTCTGGGTCCAACAGGCGGTGGATGGGAACAGAGTGTCGGTCGTCGAGGTGCCGACGATGATGGCGTCGAGCGAGTCTGGGGTGACCCCGGCGTTGGCGCAGGCGTCCGTGATGGCCCCAGCACACAAGTCGGACGTGGACTCACCCTCGGCAGCGATCCGGCGCTCCTTGATGCCGGTACGCTCGGTGATCCACTCATCCGAGGTATCCACCATCTTCTCGAGGTCGCTGTTGGACAGCACCTTCTGTGGCAGGTAGCTGCCGGTCGCGACGATCTTGATGCTCTTCACCGTGTCTGGTTCACCAGCAAGATGGCCGGTGCTCCTCTGAAACGGGGCTGTTACCCCGGCCGCTACACCGGGTCAAGTGCGCTGGGGCTTGCACGCCCTGCACGATTCCGGGTGTTTCCGCGGACCCCCGGGAACAATCACACCCCAGACGGCGTCAGGGCTGATGTGGGGATGGACCGAGCTGCAAGCGCCGTGTCGCCGCTGACGAGGGTGGTGTGCAACCCGTTTTACGTTTTGGGACTGACGCCATCAGCGCGCGCAGCTCAGGTCACGCTGCGATATCGAGCGCTGCGTGGTGACCTCCGTCGTGGTCGGTCGCTCACGTTCCAAACCCCGATCGGGGTTCTCCCCCTGAGCGACGAGCTGCTCATGCGCGCGCACACCGAGCTTCGAGACCCCGACCTCCGCTTGGAGCATGAGCTGCGGTACGTGCCCGCCAAACGTCGCACGTCGTCTCTTCACGTCGTGCGAACGGAGTCCCGATGAACGAAGTGCTGTGGATGTCCGCGCTGGTCGGCGGCGCGGTGATTCTGGGCCTGGCCCCCTCGCGCCCGCTGGATCACTGCGATCCCGACGGTGCACGCGCACAGAGCCTGCGCCGCGCCGAGCTGCGCGGCACGGCGATGTTGGCAATCGCCGGACTCACAGCGGCGTTGACGTTGCAGGCGTGTACGCGCGGGGCGTGGGTTGCCGGCGGCGTGGTGATGCTGCTCGGAGCGTCCACCGCGTTGCTCCTGCAGCCGGGACCGCTCGTTCGCGCGGTGCTCGTCCCGCTGGGCATGTGGAGACTGGCCCGGGCGGCTTCGCGCTGGGGCGGTCCGCCCTGGCTCCGTGATCCCGAAGGCGGCGCGGCGTTGATGGGCGTGCTCGCTTTGCGTCGACGCGGCACTCACGACGAGGCGCTCGACGAGTTGGAGCGCGGCGTCCTCGCGGCGCCTCTGAGGGGCGCCGGTCTCGTAGCCTCGGGGTTGATCGCGGATGCTCGAGGCGAGAACACCGAGGCGCGACGCCTTCTGCTGAGCGTCGACGAACTGGATCCAGACGTGTGCCCGCCACTGGCAAGAGCGATCGCCAACGACTGGCTGCTCGAAGACGCGGCGTCGCGCGATCGCTGGGCCGAAGTGCAGGCTCGTTCAGAAAACGCGCTGGCGTTGTCGGCCGCGGGTCGGCTCCTGCATACGGTATCGCGACGTCTGCTCGGCCACGCCTCCCGCGGCGAGCTGCTCCGGGCTTGGCTCTCGGCGCCCGGCCGCTGGAAGACGTGGTCGCTGCTCGAGCGCGCCTGGGATGAGCCCGAGCTGCCGAAGTATCCGATCGTCGATCACGAGCTCAACCAGCGCGCCGCCAACGGCTACGGCCTGGCCGGCACGGGTGCGGCGAGTCTGCACCTCGACGCGGTCGGTGCCCATCGCCGCGGCGAGCTGACCAGCACCGAGCTCGAGCGACTCGGTCGGGCTTGGGACGAGACGCTGTGGGACATCGGCCTGCGCAAGCGCGTCCGTGCGCGGGCGCTCGAGCTCGACTGTGGCCGCACCGTCGAGGAGTCGATGGTCGAGCTGCACCGGGCGCTGTGCGTCGAGGTGGCCTCGATGATGCCTCCGATCGGGGACATCCCGCGCGGGGGCAAGACGCTCGAACGCGCCGTGGGGTTGTTCTCGGCGGCGCAAGAGCACCGGATCGCCTGTTCGCTGAAACGACTCGACGCGGCTCGTAACGCCGCGATCTCCCCCACCGCGATCGACCTGTGGCACGACTGGCTGGAGGTGCAGGATGGGTATGCGCTGCATCGGCGGGCCGATGCTGCCGACGCGCTGCCCGTGTTCCAGGCGATCGACGCGAAGGCGTCGCCGCTGGTGCACTGGCTGTGGCACGAGCGGAGCGAGCGTCCGCTGGCGAATGCGATCGCGACCTGGCTGGCGATGGAGGCCGAGAAGGTGCAAGACCAGGCTTCGGCGGCGTATCACCGACAGTACGTGGCTGCGGGGCCTTAGGGGCCTCCCAAGGGCCGCCGTGCCCCTGCCCCGAATTCCCGACCCCGCCGTGACGGATCCGACCAGAGCCGGCCATGCCAGGGGTCATGATGGCTTATTGGACTCGCACTCCGTTCCTTTTCGCGCCCGTTCTCGCTCTGATGACGGCTTGCCCCGCGGATGACGATCCGATCGCTGAAGGTGGCACCGAGGGGGAGACGGAGGTCGCGGGCACGGGCACGGGCACGGGCACGGGCACGCTCGCGGGCACGGGCACGGGCACGGGCACGGGCACGGGGACTGACGGAGAGATTGGGACGGAGACGGGGACGGGCTCCGGTGGGGATACTGACACCGACACCGACGGAGAACCCCTGCCGAACGACTGCTCCTGTTTCAACCCCGACATCTTCTCGGTCGAACAGAGCTTCGACCCGTGCCTCCCGCGCGCAGAAGCCCTCCCGGGCTGCACGGACGAAGCACCACCGTGCGACGCGATCGAACTCGATTTCGGCGACCTCACGGCCGCCGGCGCTGAGGCGGTTCGCTGCGTCGCCGAACGCCTGAGCGAAGGAGAGACGCCGCTATTCACCGTCTCCAGCAGCGATGGCGCGAACAGCAGCCGCACGGAGTACACGCCGATCGGCGACGGTCGGTACGCGGCACTGAGCTGCGAGATCTTCGACAACCCACCGTGGGACCAGTCCATCGAGACCCACGACGTGGCGGAGACCACCTACTTCAGGGCGTGCGTCGATGACAACCCGGACGACCCGGGAGCGTTGCTCGCGTGCCTGGAGGCTGGCCTCACGGGGTCCACCAGCCCGATGCCAGCGTGCTAAGCACTCCCCCATGCGATGGCTCGTGATCCTCGCGACGGCGGGGATCCTCGCCGTCAACGGTCTGGCGAACGGCCTGCCGATCAACGGCAAGACCACCGGCGACATTTCGGATGGCTTCGACATCCTGTTCACGCCGGCGGGCTACGTGTTCTCGATCTGGGGACTCATCTACACGATGTTGATCGTGTTCTCGGTCGTGCAGGCCTTGCCGTCGCGCCAGAGCTCGCAGGTCGAGAAGGCTCGTCCCTGGTACCTGCTCAACGCGGCCGGCAACATGAGCTGGATCTTCGCCTGGCACTACGAGCTGTTTCCGCTGTCGCTGGTGCTGATGCTCGTGATCCTCGGCTCGCTGATCGCGATCGAGCGGGCGGTGCGGGGGGTCGAAGGGAGGTTCGAGCGAGCGTTCGTCCGGGCGCCGTTCAGCCTGTACCTGGGCTGGATCTCCGTCGCGACGATCGCCAACGTGACGGTGGTGCTGTGGGAAGCCGGCGCGACCGGCCTGCTGTCGAGCCCGGGCTTCACGCTGGGCCTGATGGTGGGTGCAACCGGGATCTGTGCGGCGGTTTCGGTGCGCCTGGCCGACCCCGTCTATGCCGGAGTCTTCGTCTGGGCGCTGGTCGGGATCGGGGTGGCGAACGGTGAGACGAGCCTGTTGCTCTGGGGGGCGCTCGTGCTCGTCGGAGTCTGTGCAGTGACGGGCGTCCTGGCACTGCGACGGGGATGAGTCCTGGTACCATCTCCCCCGCGAGGAGCTCGTGCGAGAACAGGACGTCGGCACCTACGAAATGCTCTGGGACTGCCGGTTCTGCGGAACCGGACAGCTGCTGGGACTCACGCACCGGCACTGCCCGGCCTGCGGCGCCGCCCAGGATCCCCAGTTCCGCTATTACCCCTCGGACGATCAGAAGGTCGCCGTCCGTGACCACGTCTTCTCGGGCGCGGACATCGTTTGTCCGGCCTGCGCCACGCCCAACAGCGCCAACGCTGGATTCTGCATCGGCTGCGGCAGCCCGCTGCAGGGCGGGAAGACGGCCGCGGCTCGCTCGGACCAAGTGGCGGGCCCCGGGCAAGGCTTTGCGGGAGAGTCGATCAAGGACGCCAAGGCGGAATCGAGGGCCCGGCGCGACGCAATGGTCAACTCCGCGATGGGCCGAGCCGCGCCCAAGGGCATGTCGAAAGGGCTGAAGATCGGCCTGATCATCGGCGGCATCGCGTTCGTCATCCTTGCCGTCGTGCTCACGCTGATCTTCTGGAAGAAGGAGGTCACTCTCACCGTCGAGGGGCACGCTTGGAAGCGAAGCATCGGCGTCGAGGTGTTCGGCGCCGTCAACGAATCGGCGTGGTGCGACCAGATGCCGGCGAAGGCGTACTCCGTGACCAAGCGGAAGGAGCAGCGCTCCACCAAGAAGATCCCCGACGGCGAAGAGTGCAAGACCCGCCGGAAGGACAACCGAGACGGCACCTTCAAGCAGGTGCGCGAGTGCAAGACGAAGTACCGCGAAGAGCCGGTCTACGACCAGAAGTGCCGCTTCAAGATCGACAAGTGGTCCGAGAAGCGGCGCGCCAAGGCTGAGGGGTCCAGCCAGGACCCAGCGCCATCTTGGCCTTCGGTGAAGCTGAAGAAGACCGGCAAGTGCAAGGGCTGTGAGCGCGAGGGCAAGCGGTCGGAGACCTACACGATTCGGTATGAGGACGCCGGGACCGACGAGACCCACGAGTGCGACGTGTCCCTGGAGCGCTGGACGTCCTCCGAGCCCGGCTCGACGTGGACGGCCAAGGTTGGCGTGGTCACGTCGTCCTTGGACTGCGACTCGTTGGTACCGGCAGGCTGAGTCAGCTCTACGGTTTCGCGAACTGGAAGAACCGCAACGACCAAGGGTGTTCCCGTGGCGTACTGCGATCGCAGTAGTCGCCGCGCGCCGAACCCTTGAATCGAGTGATGGTCGATGTAGGGCCATGGATCCACGCTTGGGAGGCGACCCCACTTGGGGAAAACCCCTGAGTCGCAACTTGGACTAACGGATCTCGCTTCGTCCGGAAAAGAAGCGAACGAGAGCGACGGCTGAAACTCATGAACAGGCCACGTATCAGTGTTGCCGGGCCGGTTGCGGCCTGGGTCGGGATCTCTTTGTCTCTGATCAGCTACGGCTGCTCTCAGACGCGAGACCCTGAGGCCGTCGACAGCGGAGGAGAAACGGGAGCGGCGTCGACGACGGGGACGCCGGGGACTACGACGGTCCCCGGGTCCTCGTCGTCCGGCGAAGCCGGGTCCAGTGATGACGGCGTCGAGCCACCCCGCTACGACGTCGGAGCGATTCCCGACGCGCCCAGCGGAGAGTGCGGTGGAGGTGCCGGTGGCGAGTTCTCGTTCATCTGGATCGCCAACAGCTCCGAAGGAACGATCTCGAAGATCGACACCATCACGATGGAAGAAGTGGGCCGCTACCGCACCGGCCCGGGCTCGTGGGAAGACCCGTCCCGGACCTCGGTCAGCCTCAACGGCAACGTGGCGGTCGCCAACCGCAACGGGGGCGTGAGCAGCTTCTTCGCCCGGCGTGCAGACTGCGTCGACCGCAACGACAACGGAATGATCGACACCTCCAGCGGCAGCAACGACGTCCTCCCCTGGGCCGACGAGGAATGCCGAGCCTGGTACGCCCCGTTCGAGTATGGGTCTCAGCGCCCGGTCGCCTGGGCGCCCGGCGACTTCAACCCCTCTACGTGCACGTACTCCAACGAGAAACTGTGGACCTCGGGCGCCGCCGGTTGGGAGCAGAAGCCGTTTCCCAAGCCGGGACCGAAGGGCGGCGACGGCAGTGTCGACGTCATCCTGATCGACGGCGAGAGTGGGGACGTCGACGAGCTGGTCACGGTCGAAGGCGTTCCATTTGACGGATTCGGCCTCTACGGCGCTGCCGTCGACGGAGCCGGGAACTTCTGGGGCAGCCAGCTCGGCACGGGCAGCCTGGTCCGCGTCGATCGGGACACGCTCGAGCCGACCGTGTACTCCATGGGAGCGAACGGCTACGGCATGACCGTGGACCACACCGGCAACGTCTGGGTCTGCAGCTATGACGTCGGCCGCTTCGACCCCCAGACCGAGAGCTGGCAGACCGCGACCGTCGGCGGCAGCGGAGGTTGCATGGAGGACGGCGAGGGCACGCTGTGGCTGGCCTCGAACCCGCTGATCGGCATCGACATCGAGACCCTCGAAGTCGTGCAGAGCATCAACCTACCGTCCTACGTGCACGGAGTGAGCGTCGACTTCCAGGGCAACGTGTGGGGCGTGACGATGATGGAGAGCCAGGCGTTCCGCGTGAACCCGAGCACGGGCGACATCGACACCTTCACGGGCCTCAACGGCCCCTACACGTACAGCGACATGACCGGCTTTGCGCTCGCCAACGCCGGCGGATGGGAACCGGCGGGATGACCAAGAGACTGCTCATTGCGGTCGCCCTGGCATCCGGCTGCACACAAGACGTCGCGTCGCCGGACCTTGGCGTCGACTCGGAGGGCGTCGGCACCACCACCGGCGCGGGAACCACCACCGAGGACGACGACGGCTCGACCACCGAGCCCAAGCTCGACCTCGGCGACGACGGGCCCGGGCCCCAGGGCTGCGCCGGCGACTCCAACTGCACGCTCATCGACATCCTGTTCGTGGTCGACAACTCGGCCACGATGGGTGAAGAGCAGCTCAACCTGGCTGCGAACTTCCCCCTGCTGGTCGAGAAACTGGAGGAGCTCACCGGACCGACCGGACAGATCGTCAACGCGGACGTGAACATCATGGTCACGACCAGCGACTTCGGACATCCGCTGTGCACCGACTTCCAAAGCGAAGGCTATGCACCGCAGCAGGGCGCACCGGTCTTCACGGGATGCAACAGCAGGCTGGATGCGTTCTCCGAGCCCTCGCACTACGGGTCCCTGGAGATCCCCGAGGCGTGCACCGACGTGTGCACCGAAGACATCGTCCCCGGCGGAGATCCGTTCATTCACTTCAACAACGGGGGCACGAACGTGCCGTACAACGACATCGCCGGCGCGCTGTCGTGCATCGCCCCTCAGGGGATCAACGGCTGCGGCTACGAAGCGCCGCTCGAGAGCATGCTGCAAGCGCTGCGGCCCGAGGCGTGCTGGAACGACCCGGGCGCTCCGGGCTGCGACGAAGACGAGGAGTGGTCATGGCTCAACACAGGCTTCTTGCGCAACGGCTCCACCGTGGCCGTCGCGATCATCACCGACGAGTCCGACTGCTCCGTCGCATCCCCCGACGGCTTCTCGTTCTTCACGGACGACGACAACAGGAAATACTGGAAGCGCAATCCCGAGCTCGACGCGAAGTCTCCGTCCTCTGCGATCTGCTGGGACGCGGGGGTCAAGTGCACGGACGACGATGGCGATGGGACCTACGAGGCATGCCAGTCGCGCCCCAACGACGAAGTGCTGCACTCCACCGGGCGCTATACCCAGTTCCTGGACTATCTAGAGCAGGAGCGCGGCCACGATGTCGTCATGCTGGGCATCCTCGGCGTGCCCCCGGTGACCGCCCGCAGCGAACTTCCGCCCTATCAGCCCACCGAAGGCGGCGTCGCCGACCTGGTCTACCGCGACTGGCGGGATGGCGAATGGGATGGCTCGCAAGGCGGGGGTGACATCCTCCCCGACGAATGGGCCGCAGGCGTGAGCGCTGCCGACAAGCAGTGGGAGTTCGGCATCGGCCCCGGCTGCACGGGAATCCGAGCCAGCGAAGCCGACGGAGAGACCGACGGCGACGACGAGATGGCGTTCACGGGCCAAGCGATGCCGCCCGTTCGGATTCGGGAGGTCTGCGAGAGTCGCAACTTCGTGGACGACGACGGCCGTGAGCAGATCCGCTGCTGCATCGAATCGATCTGCGGGGACGACTTCTCCCCCGCGATGAAGTGCCTGGCGGACATCATCGCGGGGACGGCGATTCCCGAGGGCTAGAGCGGTGGGAGGAGGGACCACGGGTCGGTCGTGCCGAAGGCACTCGTCGATGCCGCCTCGAGGTCCGGGCGCTCGAGGTTGACGTCGAGCGGCGGCAGCTCGCCCGCGCAACTGTCGTCAACGGGAGCCTGCGGGTCGTCCATGAACGCCAGCATGATGTCCCGCGCGCACGCCTCGCCCTCGAGCGACTTCCCTCCGTTGCCGGAGAGCGTCAGCGCATGCGCGCCATCGGCAACGCGAACGAGGGGAATGCCGTGCTGTTCGGCGACCTGCTCGGCCCACGGCAAGACGGTTTGCAGGTCGTAGTCGGCGTTGAGCGCGAGCATCGGCGTCTGCGACACGAAGTCTCGGTCGAACTCGACCTTGGGCAGGTCGCCCCAAAGCGGCTCGATGTTGATGAAGAGGTTGTCGATGAACCCGAGCGAAGCGAAGTGGTTGCGGGCATCGGCAGATACCGCGACCGGGTCTGCATCGGGTCGCAGGAGCGTGGTGGCGATGACCACGGTGCCCAGCGGAGCCGAGAACATGAGATCGAAGGGCGGTGGTCCGCTCGCCGAAGGCGTCTCGTCGCTGGCAAGGCTCGGGCCGAACGGATACTGCTCGACCGGTCGAAG
>SPJJ01026459.1_pt1 | contig 10112 bp, 7 predicted proteins | sample 3741741 | NCBI WGS metagenome assembly SPJJ01 (sample SAMN10925908, study PRJNA522277) | cold seep metagenome | isolation source: Elba SIP-enriched marine methane seep metagenome, extraction at timepoint T1 | place: Italy: coast of Elba, Mediterranean Sea | collected 2014-05 | reverse complement strand
GATTCTAATGAGTTTCCTTAGTTAGGAGCAGCATATAGTGAAAATATTACGACAACTCTCAACCCACGCTCGAGCCCTCGGATTAGTTTTTTCCATTACTTCACTGACTGCTTTTGCATCTTTTGACCAAGATGGGGATGGCATTACCGATGCAAATGATAATTGTACGCTGATTAATAATCCACAACAGTACGACAGCAACAATGACGGAATTGGCAACAAATGTGATGCTGATTTGAACAACGATGGTATTGTAGATTCCTTAGACCAAGACCTGATGTTAATATTTCATCAGGATAATAATCTTGACGCAGATATTAACGAAGATGGGCAAATAACTAACTGGGACTTATCCATTCTAACCAGCCGCTTAGGTAATCCACCGGGACCCTATGGTATCAACAATGCAAAGCTTTATGCGCATCCACGCTTATTAGTTACCGACAAGAAATTTATGGCGCTGGCTGATAAGCTGACTATTCAGCCCTATGCAAAATTTTGGAGAACGATTAAACCTGCCGCCGATATATATGCAAATGAAATCCCACCTTGTCCGATTGCTAATCCTAATTGTGGCGCACCCGACAATATTTCTGAATACACGGACAATACTATCCGGAACTTAGGCAACAAACTTCCGTATATGGCTATGGCTTTCCGGTTAACAGGCGATGCTATTTATCTTGATGGTGTGCGCAACTGGATGAATGCATTAAGCTCTTATCAGAACTGGTCCAATAACCATGACATTGGTGCCGCACACATACTGATGGGCATGAGCTATGCATATGACTGGTTATATGACAGTTTTACTGAAGCAGAGCGCCAAACCTATCGTGACAAATTGACGCTGCAAGTTAATATTATGTATAACTCTTTGATCTCAGAGGATAGTCCATGGTGGGCCTCTGATTATTATTCAAATCATAATTACACAAATGTGTCAGCCATAGCAATAACGGCAATTGCTTTATATGGAGAATCCACTGAAGCTGATGCATGGATAGCTGCAGCTGAAAACAATTATACGAATGTAATTAATCATTTGTCACCTGATGGAGCATGCAAAGAAGGTGTCTCCTACTGGGCTCTGCAAATGTCTCACATATTACCTTACTTTGTAGGAATGGATCGCTACGCTCCACATATAAGCCAACAGATGCTGGACAGCAGCTATTTTCAGAATGCAGTTTCATTCCGCCTGTATTCATCTCTCCCTAATTATTTTCAAAACGTTGATTTCTCAGACAGTCCTCGCCATGATTATGGCAAGTCGTCTTATGTTTTACGTGGTTTAGCTTCCATATTTTCCGACCCTCTTGCTCAGTGGCTGTCTGACCGTATAGAAAATGCCAGATTATCCAATGGTGAAGTGCCCGCTGCTCATTGGCTGGATATGCTCTGGTATTCATCAGAAATTGCAAAGACACCGCCTGATAACCTGCCGTTATCCAGATACTTTGACAACATGGGCATTCTTATTTCCCGTAGTTCCTGGAACGATGATGCCTTTTGGAGCTTTCATAAATCCGGTGCATATCAAGGTTATCATGCAGAGGCTTTAAACTTTTATCCCAGCAGTCATTCACAACCTGACGAAGGTCAATTCCTGGCCTGGTCTCAAGGCAGGTGGCTTGTGATCGAAGATGGCCTGGTACTGCTTAAGCACACAGAAAACCATAATCTGTTAACTTTTAACAATAGTGGTCAGCTTGGTAGCGACAGTAAATGGTTTAAAGGATGGCAAGTTAAGTTTAACAACGGGACAGTCATACCCGTCTATAACTCAGTCACTGATGACACGCAATATATAGTGACAGAAATTGCACCTATGTATCGTTCTTCAGCTGATGTATCCAGCTGGCAGCGATCATTTATAGCCTTACAGGAGGGTTATCAGGTTATACGTGATGACGTCATTCTCAATAATCAGGGACAAATTGACTCCTTTGTGCACGCTGATTATGTTGCGCTACCACTTGATGATAGCACAGTGATTCTCAATCCGGTCGATAGCGTACCCGAAGCAACCGATCTCACTGGAAATGGTCATGATGGAATCATAACAGGTGGTTTTACTACGCCAGGTACCTTAGGTAATGCGTTAAAACTGGAAGGCAGAGGGTCATTACACTTTTTTGGTTCATTAGATAAAGTTTCAATTCCTACTCTCGAAGGGACTGCATTTCCTTCCTCAGGCTCCCTTTCACTTTGGCTAAAATCAGAAAACTTTGCTGATGACGGTTTTCAACCTCTATTCGATTATACAGATCTAACTCGTGACCATATCTTTATCCAGACCTCAGAAGGTACTAATACTAACCCTATCTCTGGTATAGAGGTGTCTTTTCAGTCAGCTGATGACGGTGCAAACATTTTTGAAAATAGTATCAGCCTAACTGATAATGACTGGCACCATATAGTCATCACCTGGGATACAGTGAATAACCAGGGACAGATCTTTCTCAATAATAGCCTGATCTATAGCGCAGACATTACTAATGAAAACTGGGCACCCACTGAACAGCTGGTTACTTTTGGAAATGGATTCAAGGGAAGTATTGATGAAGTACATCTATTTTCACGCGTAGTCGATGAATCTGAAATTAATAAGCTGTTTAGCCATACGCTGGAGACGACAGTTACAAACCTGCTCGGTCACTGGTCTTTAGAGGTAATTAACGATGCAGACAGACCGGATTATCGTGAATATAGTTATCGGATTGTACATCCTGCAAACAGCGTAGTGAATACTTCTACCTATGTGATACCGCCAGAGGAACGATCCGGCCCTCAAGGCAACTATGTAGGTACCTTGCTCAAAGCCATGTACAGTGACACTAGCACTGAATCCATCATTCATTTTGTAGGCGATGTATCGATACCTGCAAACTATGATTCAGTATCAAACTCGCTTTCAATTGCTCATGGTTCTTATTCCATAGACATTGATTTTGATGACAGAACCGTGGTCCGTACACCCATTGCTGCACCCTAATGGATAAATAAGTGAATTAGTTCCATAAGGAATCAAGTTTTCTGTTGTTTCCAACAAAACTAAACTTAGTATGTAAACTTATGGAACTATACAATCGCGTGAAACGTGCTTTGATAATACACCGTATCATTCACGCTGATAATTGGCTTGAATTATAGAAGACAATCTAGCAGATACTATCTCATACTAATGTGTCGCATACTATTACTGTAACTTAAATGCGCTATTTATAATTAGGGAATAGTAAGACAGAAATACTGTCAACCGAATAAGAATTAAAATAGTAAAGGTACGATAACCACAGGAACCACAAAAGGATTCAAGATAGTAACGGTACTGAGTTCTTGATATTTAGCATCAGTAGCAAAAAATAACTTATCATCCTCACCCTCAGCACCCTCCACAAGCTTGAATCCCTTATGATCAACACATCCGTCACTCTCGGGAAAATCAAATAAGAATTCGTTATTTTCTATTCTCCAAACACCATCTATAAATGCTTCATTATTGGTAATACGTCCATCAGCTAAAACTTCGACACCTTGCCATAAACCATTAGTAATAAAATAGTTTTTTAGATTCTCAGCGCTTAGATTCAAGTTATTAATTACATTCCCTACCAGACCTATATTATCCGCAAAATATGAATCATCTACATATGTTCCACCTGCACTTGAAATTTTGACAGTATATGTCTTATTTTGCATAGACACGGGTTCTACTCTTACTACCCTGCCTGTATCTTCAGTAATAATAATATTGCCTTCGTCTATGATATAAGGTCCTATGAGCTCTCCGGATACAATGGCTTGTCCATTAACAGTAAACTCCGCCATTATTTCACAAATCGGATAATCTATACCTTTTACTCGAACAATTTTTCCAGCTATAGCATTAACAGTGAATTCAGCATAAGAGTTAACCGAGGCTACAGATAAAACGATGATCATGGACACTCGAAAAACCATACAATTTAAAAAGCTTTTCATTTTCGTTCCTGTATCCTAAGGCTTTTGTATACTAATACGCACTTTTTATGCCTATAATAAAGAGTCAATGCAAGAGGGCGCTCAACATTAAACTCAGAGAATTAAACTCACAACACTGAAACAAATTGTTTTATCAGTTAACTCAAAATCACTATTATTCCATTTCAACTTTAATCCATTTGGCAGTACCTACATTGGCTTTATTATTTGCATCGACGTATTTTACTTCTACCCGTCGTCCTGGCTGACAGTCTGCTCTAGTCCCCGTTTGATTGGTCTTTCCCGACTTACTGTTGTCCAGCCATATTTGAGTATCAGCACTGATTTTGACTGTATAAGTCCCCGAATCATTTGAAACAATGATTGAATTACGCTGTGAATCAACCGACTTTATATTACCCAGAATAGAATTCTGGTTTGAAATGCCGGGGGATTTGCCTATGGGAATAAAAATTTCCGCAGCCTGCTGGGCTTGAGTAGTATATGCAACTAATGCAAATGCTAATGTAATAATGAATAAAGAAACTTGCTTTAACATGACGTTCTCCTGGCTACCTCAATAATTACGCTTTCTGATCGCATTGGAATCACTCGATAAGATAAGTCTTGGCTTTATCCATTTTTTTATCGCCCGCTTGGCAAGTTTGATACGGGATGAAGGGGTATCTACCGCCTTGCTGACGAGTAATTTTGCATCTTGTAAATTCTCTACTGATTTTGGATGTAAACCAACACTGGAAAGCACCATAATGGCATCGTCTATGTCAAACCCTACACGGCCAACCAGGTCTCTGGGATGCTCTCCTGACAAATATTCATTACGGGCAACTGCTGTCAGCATCGTATTCACCTCACGAATATTGTCCAATGTGTTAATAACCCGAAGAAATGCGGCAATTGCATCTATCTGTGTCGCATCTAAATTAATTCTTCCGCCTGGTGTGTTGGCGAGCCGTTGTCCTGCAGGTGAATTTGCAAATGCATCATTATTATAAAAGGCAACGGCGGCTTCCAGGGATTCTACTGCATTATTATGAAAAAATGGTGGCGTATCTGCAGCCTCGACCAACGAAGGCGTATTAAATGCGCCGTTTCCGGGGTTGCCCGCTCCATCATCTTCAGGATTTAATTCACCACTGAGATCTGCGGGTTGATCAGGCAGATTTTCTACACCGGTATTGAAGTTTAAGTTGCCGACGACACCAAACCCTGTGTTTGCTCCCGCATTGGCATGACATCCCGCGCAACGACCTTCGTTTTGAAACAGCTCCTGACCACGCAGTGCGAATGCGTTTTTTAGAGGTAAGGGCAATTGCAGTTCCTTTTGACGGCCCAGTGTTAACTGAAACGCTTCCAGTGCATCCAGTTCCTTTTCGGTAGGTAAACGAAAATCGATACCGGATCGGCGCTGTGTCGTCTTGGTGAAATGTTGAATCACAGCACCTGTAGAAAACGATCTTAAGCTTCCATCGCCTGGTGCACCATCTCCTGACCAGCCAGTATGCGGGCCATCAGGGCTGTCTATAGATATTCCCTGGGCAAAAACATGAGGAACTCCCCGCATATTAAAATTATTTGCAAGATCATCAAATCCATCCTGATTTTCCAATATTAATCCAAATTCTCGCATTAACTTTGGATTTTCAAAATTTTCTTTCAATGCAGGCACAAACTCGGCAACAAAAAGCGGGTCTTTTTTAGGTAAAGTAGCAATAAAAGCTTTATCTATCGTTAAGTTGTTTTCAGCCCTGTGGCAGGTACCACACGTTCTGCCATTACCATTAAAAGTCTCTTTAAAAAACAAATCCCGCCCCATGCTTACTAAGGGGTCCCCGTTGTCTTTGGGAGACGGAATTTTTGGACCAGGTGATGAGGTTTTTGATGAATCACACGCTGAAAGGACAAGTATACTTGCTAAGATAATTATTTTATTTATTTGGATACTTTTCATAGCGACAACCCTCTAGATTTAGCACAACATGATGATCAGGAATACTATTAAACACAGCCTAATCAACATTAAATTCAATTCCTTTCAGATTTATTTTATTGTTTCCGTATTAGAGTGTCCGTATGAAAACCCTAACTTACAAGTTAACTCTACTCCTAGTAGTAAAAAAAAGTAAAGACCCATATGGGTCAAAATTTCAGCCTATTTCTAAATTTTTCTAATGGGGTATAAAAAGCTGGGGGGTCAAACCCAGGTCAACATAGAAACTGAGGACATTTGCAGTATTGTGAAACGTCTGGCTTAGGAACAAACAGATTAAAGTTAAAATCTACCAGCAACTAATACAAGCTATTTTTTTTAGACAGGAAGTCCGATCAGATCCTTTATCTTGCATACTAAGCGAGTATAAAGCCCGCAGATTAGCCGGTGACTGTCTTAATTAACTGGCTGATTGTTATAGGCTTATTAGAAACAGGCTGTGACGTTTTCTTCCCTGTATGTATAACCAACATAGAGTGTCCTGAGTCGGAATGATCAGAACCTTTAGCCCCATTGGCTTTAAAAGTCCGTGCAAATTCCCCCCCAATCAGCCAGGTCAATTGACTGCCTGTTTCTTTAGGGATGATTTTATAAAGCGTATCCAGGCCTCTACCGTATCCAAATAAATCATTAAACTTCGGTTCTATATGCTTTTTTTGCTGCTTATGAGTGTCCCAGGCCACATAATCCATGGATGCCATGCTCATATTAAATATATCCTGGCAGACTAAAGCATCATATAAATTTCGTATTTGAGTAGCAAAACGTTTGTCATGTAATGCCTGCTCACCTTTTATCAAATTTTGCAGCTCTACAGGCACTGGAAACTCGGCTAACCTTTGCGTGATAGGCTGTCCTAGACGACGTAGCTTAACTTCATGTTCAACGATACGCCTGTATATGGAATCTTCAGGGATTTGCAGACTTTTAGCAGCATAATAATTTTTTAAACTTCTTGCCAGAATGCTCTGCTGGTTTTGTTTACTGGTCGCTTCATATAACACCATGGCCCGGGTATCACCCGCTGGAATGATATTGCTTTGAGTATATTTATTACGATCTGTGGGGTGCGGGCAGTGACAGATTTTTCTCGGACTAGGTGTTAAGGCAGCAACATTGGTATTTGTTTCTACCGCATAACGTCCACCCCAGCCTGCTTTATTAACATCCTGCAGGGTGGCCTGCTCATCCCCTAATTCCATGATTAATTGACAATGCGCATGATCACGGGTTTTACCGGCAATTACATTATGGTAAACGCTAACATGACCTTGCTCAAACATGTCTTTTAGCCAGGCACATTTCTTCAGGATACCAAACTCTGTCTGGCCCGATTTTACAGGAAAATAGTCTTGTTGCCATCGTTGCTGCCAGGATTCAGGTTTATCATCTAAGCCATGAACACCCGCTCGCTCTTGCCAATGTTTAAATTCAACACTATCCGGATCTTCATTAAAAGGGGGCGGCATTAAATGTAACCAATCCGGGCCGCCAACCAGCATTAAATTAATGATAATAGAGCGATTAAACGATGGAAATTCTCCGGTTAAACGCGTTTTTTTATTCGCTGCCCATAGGTAGGGACTTTGCAGGCTTAACGCCGAAATAAGATTTGATAATAAAAACTGTCGCCGATTCATTTTAACCTCCTTCTCCTGCAAACATATAGGGTGTTGCGACAATAAAATTGATAGCAAGCCCTATACGGTGATTATCACGAATTCTATGTTTTGGATTTAAACTGTTTAATGCCAGTTTTTTTTGTGCATTTTGCTTTAGCCTATTTTTAATCTTTGCCGATGATTTCAATACAGTGCTATCAATCAACCTATCCGGATTTTTAAAGTTCAAAACAGTTGCCAGATCCAGCCCTCTGGCCAGTAGAGCATTCACATAGGCACGCTCTAATATTCCATAATTTTTTAGACCATCGCCTATTAGCCGCTGCCAAAGTAATTCACCGACTTGATCCGCTTGATAGTGAAACGTAGACTCTTCAGAAAAAGCCAGGCTCCAGTCTTTTTTCCATGAAAGCTTTGGTCTTTGGGCCGTTGAAACTAAGTGGGCGCGCGCTGTCGATAGATTATATTGCTTTAAAAAAATCAAACTGCTGTTGATGGCTTCTTCACTGGTTTGTCCGCCAAACACATTGTGCGCCGGACGAAATACAGACATGCCTTCTTGAGCATATAAATATGGCCGTAAATAATTAAAAATCTCAGCATCATTTAAAATAAGTTGATTTAACAATATTAAATGGCGCTCGATTGTTGTTAAATATTTATAACGGTTAGGACTGTGAAATTGTGTCGAAATGGCATATTGCTGTAAAAAAGTCAGCAAATTTTTAGGCTGTATCTTTGCCCATGCTGCACGGATTTGTGTGGCTTTTTCACTAGTTATATTATCATCAGCCAGTTGCCTGATAATTATTACAGGCAGGTTTTGTAAGCTTTCCGTGTGATTGATGGCTACATCAGATAACATCATTAAGCGATGTAAACTATTCCGCCCCGAAATAGGCTGATGTAATATTTCCAGGTCATCAGGGTAATGTTGAACACCTGTATACTCGGCATTAGCATGTCTACCGGCAACTTTTATGCCTGTTAAAGCTTTAGCTGTATTTTTAATACTGGTATTTTCATGATATTCACTATCGCCTGCGCCTAAAATACCAAAAAATAATTGATGATATTCCCTGGCAAAATCATCGTTACAAACACAAATGCCATCCTTAAATATATTGTTTCTATGGCCATACTGTACAGCAATAGCTGCAGATGCCGCTGCATTTGCTAAAGTTTGCTGATAAGGCTGTTTGATATCAGCTAAAGAAGTTAAGATGTCATCGTAATAACTGACCACCTGGTTTTCAGCAACACCGGCATTTAAATTTACCGCTAAGTGATAGTTTGTTTCCCACAAACCGATTTTTTGTCGAAAAGGGTTATAACCTCTGGCTAATGTTGCATATAACCATGTCCATGTCGCATTAACCTGTCCACCATTATAATTTTGAAACTTTCTGCGGTGCTGTTCCGGAATTGGGTTTTCTGGATGATTTGATGACCAGAACTGTCCTAATGCTTCGATGCTCTGTTGGTTAAACGGATAAGCAAAGCTTTTTTGGCTCGGGGAAAGAACCGGATTATGGAAAGAAAAATTCAGCAAATTCTTTATCGCCACCTCTGGAGGCAGGTCGGCCTGTAGTTGAATTTCAGCTTCTGACATCTGACCGCCAAAAGCAAAAACATGTAACACTCTGCGTACTGCATTTTTATCCCATGCCAGATCCGATACGGGAATAAACCCACCGGCCTGGGTAATGGTGCTAAAAAAAACTAACGCAATGCTTAAAAGATAAGAATTTCTCACATCTTAATCCTAATTTAATTATCAGTAGATTCCTGACAAAACTACTGACAGAAATATACTATGCAAACATCTCAACCAAACCAAAATGCCCTGGCTTTGACCTATCTATATCAAATTCCTCACAGCCTTGTTTATTCTGTTTATTGATACTTTTCAACAATAGTTTATTTAAAGGAGATGAATAGGAAATTAACAGATGATTACGGATAAAAATTGAGGCATTATTAAACATGTTTTCAGCTCGCAGTGTGTCTTGATCAGGTATCCTCCGGTTAAGGCACTGGCGACTCAGCACACCAATTTCTATCTCTGCCATATTTAACCAACTTCCATGCTTTGGTGTGTAATGAATTTCTAGACGCTTAGCAATCCTCCGCGCTTTTTCTGCAGCAAACGCTTCATAGAGTGACCCTGGCTTGTGGGTGTTCAAGTTATCCATGACTAAAATTATTTTTTTATCTGGATAATGTTCATCCACTCATTCTTTTATCAGCTGTGCCTTAAAAGTAATGTTTTAAGCAACAGATCGGGTCGGGAAAACGGGATTGCGCCCGTTTTCTCTCCCACACCACCGGTAATGCGGTTTTCCGCAACGGCGGTTGAATCCAGCAGCGTGCACTTCTATTTAGATTATGCTGCCGAGAGTTCTGATGGTACATATAATCCATAGCGTTTTAAAGTGGTATTACTCAGCACTGCATGAAGAACGGGGCTTTTCGCTATTCGCCATGCTCCGCGTGAACTGCTCGCCACTTTT
>SPJJ01049123.1_pt1 | contig 10115 bp, 6 predicted proteins | sample 3741741 | NCBI WGS metagenome assembly SPJJ01 (sample SAMN10925908, study PRJNA522277) | cold seep metagenome | isolation source: Elba SIP-enriched marine methane seep metagenome, extraction at timepoint T1 | place: Italy: coast of Elba, Mediterranean Sea | collected 2014-05 | reverse complement strand
GCTGCTCATCGGCGAGGATTCCGACCAGGCCCCGCCGAAATGGCTTCGGCGCCTCGGGGAACGCCAACAGCGCCCACGCGAACAATTCTGCCGCTTGCAGCTCGTGGTTCGCCAACGCGTGGAGGATCCGCGCGCGCTGTGCCGGGTCGCTCATGCCCTGAACCGGAGGTACCCGCACCTCCTTCGAAGACCGAATCGGCAGCTGCGCCGGCCGCGCCGAAACAACGTCTCGTCGCGCGGCGCCGGGCGCATCATCGGTCAGCTCACGCGGCGGCGCTCCCAGCTTCGCGTCCAGCGAAGCCTCCACCAACAACCCCATCGCGTAGTCACGAATCTCCATCGGCGACGCCCAAAAGTTACTCAACTAACGCGGTCGCCGCTCCAACAATGTGCAGCAATCCGTGGGGGCCACGAAAAAAGGCCGACCCCAGAGGGCCGGCCTTCGAATTCCGGTGGTGGGTACTACTTGCGGCGACGGCGGTAGAGCAGGGCGCCGACGAGCAGAGCGAGGGCCGCGGGGGCGTAGGGGGAGTTGTCTCCGCCGACGCTGCAGCCGCCACTTTCTTTGGGCTCGCCGTTGGGCCAGCAGACGCCGCTGGTGCAGGAGAAGCCCTGCGGACAGCCGTACTCGTTACCGGCCGTGCAGCTCTCGGCGCAGAAACTGTCGTCGCCAGCCGTACCGCACAGACCGCTGGAGCAGTCGTCGCCGGTGACACAGTCTTCGCCGAGACCACCCGGGTTACCGGGGCCGTCTACGCAGCGGCCATCGACACATGCTTCGCCGTTAGCGCACTGGCAGGGCTCGCCGAGGATGACCGTGATGGAGTCGCTTCCCGGGGTGTCGCGGTTGTCGTAGGCGCGAACCTCGACCATGTGACCGCCGTTGGACAGGTCGGTGGGCGCGTTGAATACCAGCGGGAACGAAGTGATGGAGTTGGTGAGCACACCGTCGATGTACAGCTCGGCTTTGGTGACTTCCACGTCGTCGGTGGCGTCGAGGCGAATCACGAAGCCCTGCTGTACAGTGGCGCCGTCCAGCGGCTCGGTGATGTTGACGGTCGGCGGGGTCGGGGTGCCCGGGCCGAAGATGGCGAGCATGCTCTGCACCGAGTTCTGGGTGCTGCCGCCGCACTGGCAGCTGCGAGCCTGGTTCTCACCGCAGGGCGCGTCGTAGTCGCGGAAGCTCTTGGCGCCGCAGCCCGACAGGTAGGTCATCGGGTCCGGGCAGTACAGCTCGTGGTCGAGACCGAACACGTGAGCGGTCTCCTGAGCGACGACCTCACAGATTTGCTGCACCGACTGATAGTTGTTGGCGAAGCTGTAGTTGATCGAGTTGTTGATGACGCCGCAGCTGAACGGTGCCACACCGCCGGTGTACTGGCTGAAGCCGACTTCCTGCGGGTAGCCCGCAACGATGGAGCGGAAGTACGTGCCGCTGCCGGGACGCTGGTCCGTAACGCTGACGCCGAACGGCTCGAACATGCCCTTCACACAGCTGACCAGGGAGTTCCAGGCGGCGTCGCCGTGACGCCACTCGGATACCGTGCGGTTGCCGCTGATGATTCCCGAGCGATTCGCAGCGGCGTTCTCCTGCCCGCCCTGAAGCTGGCAGTTGCCCTCGCAGCGGTCGAGGAAGATGACGTTGTCGGCCGCGGTCGGCCTCACATCAGCAATGCTGGGATCAATTTGAATGTAGCCCCCCAAGGGGCGGGCCTGCTCTTCAGCAGACACCGTCCCGGCAGCTATTCCCAAAGACGAAATGGCGAACGCGACGATAACCGGGATTCTCATGGGGCGATTGATACCTCACTGCACTTCATAAGGGCCAGACGCCAACTCTATCAGCGCCTTACCGTTCATTACTAGGATGCGTTAGCCGTGACAGGCTGTACGCGCATGTCTTACACGTTCCGTTCCAATAGGGAACGCATATAGCGTTCAACCAGTTGCATCCGGATAGCGGGGTCAATAATCCCCGTACTGACTAGCGAACTAGCCGCATCACTGGGGCAAATTGCCTCAGAACATTCGTGAGATCAGCTGGCGGATCTCATCACGGACAGCGCGGAACGCGTGCAGGGTTTCGGCCTCGGAACCGAGCTCGGCGGCCGGGTCTCGTAGCGGCCAGTGCAAATGATGCACGTTCTTTGGTAGCTCCGGGCACTGATCTTCGGGGCACAACGTGATGATCGTCGCCACCCGCTTGATCGGAATCTCGGCGAGTCCCTTCGCACGCTGGTTCGAAATGTCGATGCCGACTTCCTTCATCGCCCGCACTGCAAATGGGTCGAGGCGGCCAGGTGTGGAGCCTGCGCTGTAGATCTTCATGTTCGCCGGAGCGATGAAGCGCGCGAACCCTTCGGCCATCTGGCTGCGAGCCGCGTTGGCATCACACACGAACAACAAACCGTCGCGGTCGCTGTCGGTGATCGGGCGCGCTTGGGTTGCCGGAGCCACTACAGCACTCCCCCGTTAGTGGCCTTGATAGATCGTAAAGCCGATGTAGCCGAAGTAGGCGGCGAGCAACAGCACGCCTTCGGTGCGTGAAATCTTTCGGGCGCCACGCATGGAAAATACACCCAGGACCGTCACTGCGCCGAGGAAAATCAGATGTCCCTTCAAGTAGCTCAGGTCGCCTTCGATGGGATTGATTTGCCCGGTGACGCCGAGAATCAGGAACACGTTGAAGATGTTGGAACCAATCACGTTGCCGACGGCCAGCGCCGAGTAGCCACGCATGGCGGCGACGATGGACGCAGCGAGCTCCGGCAGCGACGTACCGAGGGCTACAACTGTGGCGCCGATCAACGTGTCGCTCAGGTTCAGGGTCTTGGCCATGCCCACGGCGCCATTGACGAACAACTCACCGCCGCCGATGAGCAGGGCGAGGCCGATCAGCGTTATCGCGAACAGGCGTAGCTTGCCTTCGCCGCTCGGCGCGCCACCAGCCTCGGCACTCTCTTCGACTTCCTCGGCGCTGGCGACGTGAGAGCGGTCGCTGGCCGCGGAGGTCAGAGTGATGACGGTGAATGCGATCGCCAGCGCCAGCATTGCGCCGGCCTCGAGCTGATTGATGCGGCCGTCCCACAGCACCAGCGGCACCACGGCGACGGACACCATCAACACGGGTATCTCGCGGCGTATCAAACTGCCGTCGACGGCGGGCGGTGAGATCAGTGCGGTGACCCCGAGGATCAAACCGAGGTTCGCGATGCACGAACCTATGATGTTGGACGTAACGATCCCGCTCTTGAAGTCGAGAATCGCCGCGGAGCTCACTGCGAGCTCGGGAGCAGAGGTACCGTAAGCGACGACGGTGAGACCGATGATGAGTGGCTTTACGCCGAAGGCCCGGGCGAGTCCGGCCGAACCTTTGACCAGCCATTCGGCGCCCAGGTACAGCACCAACCCGCCGAACAACAGCCGGCCTACATCGATCAGGATCTCCACGTGTTCGTCAGCTCGAGTTACGAATGCGAAGCTTTTCAGACACCTGGGGCGCGATCAAGCATTTGACCCGTCATTCGGGGCGTCCAGCGCCAGAATGCGCCGCTCCAACATTGCGAGCAACCAGACCACGCCTCCGCCCAACACCGCCGCAACGATCACGACCGCGAGGTTCGAAGTGTCCACGCCCATGTTCTTCATCTCACCGAGCTTGGGAATGTAGTTGTCCTTCCACGGCCACAAGGCGCGTAGGGAGCCGGCCATCAAGCCGGTGAGCGCCGCCATGGTGAGGTCGTGGTGTTTGTCCAGGAGCCATTTGAGCAAGGGCACGAACGTGGCGATGCCAAGGACCAGACCGACGCCGAACACACCCAGCTTGCCAAAGGCGCGATCGTGAACCGCGCCAGCGACCGCCGTGTACTGGCCCAAAATGACGAGCAACAACGAGCCGCTCACTCCCGGCAGCAACATCACACTGATGGCGCCCATGCCGCCGAACAACAGCATCCAGGTCGCGGGCTCCGAACTACTATGAGGTAAGCCGATGAACAACCACGCGCCCCCGGCGCCGACTGCCGCCGCCACGAAGTGGCTGGCGCTGACCTGTTCGATCCGCCGCCACGGCTCGCGCAAGCTCACCAGCACCAGGCCGAAGAAGAACGCGTAGCAATACGGGGCCGTTTTGGGGTGGAGCAAGAAGCCCGGGTCGTCCTTGGGGCCGACGAGGATTTTGGTGACCACGTAGTACGCGACGACCAACCCCATACCGAGTGGTATGAGCAGTCCCAGCGCCGACTTGATCTTGTCGCGGCCTTCGGCGGAGCCGAGGTGCCAGGGAGACCGGACCATCACCGACAACGAGTCGATGAACCGGTCGTAGACACCGACGATCAGTGCGATCGTACCGCCGGAGACACCGGGCACCGCGTCGGCGGTACCCATCAACAGACCCGACGCGGCGGCGAGATGAGGCGGCGTCGGTTTTTGGGACTGGGGGTTCATGGCGCGCGGACTATACACAACCCGCCGCCGGGGTCACTTGCGTAGGCTTTTCAGCTGGTCGCACGCGGCTTGGAGCTTGTAGTTACAGGCTCTTTGCAGGTACAGCAGCGCCGCGCGTGGGTCTTTGGGGCCGCCCTCACCACTGGCGAACATCTCGCCGATGGCCAGGCAGCTGGCGGCGTGGCCCTGTTCGCAGTGCACCCGTCCGTAGTTGCGGCTGTTCTTGTACAGCTTGTGTGCCCGGGCAGCATCTGCTGCAACGCCGCTCCCCCCGGCGTACATGGTCGCCGCTGCCCGGCACGCCAGACCCGAGCCGCCTTTGCAGCCCTCGCGGTAGCGGACCAGTGCACGAGCCAGGTCTTTGGCGACGCCGTCACCAGCCTCGAGATGCCGCCCCCGGTAGTAACAACTATTGGAGTGCGCGAGCTCGCATGCCCGCTTGCACGCCGCCGCTCGTTGGGGCCCGGGACCGATGACGCAGTTGCGCGCCTCCAGCTGCATGCGCCGGCCGCGGGCTTCACCGGTCAGCGCCAAATGGCTCTTGCTCGCGGCTGGCTCGGGCGCCGTCTTGGCCGACCCAGAATCGTCTCGTTTGCTGCACGCCACACAGGCCACCGCGAGTGCCGCGACCAGCGTTAGGCGTCGAATGGCTGACCCGTCAACCGCGTGTAGTCGGCGGCGATCGCTTTGGCGGTCTTGCCGCCCAGAAACATTGCCTTGAGCCCGTCGTCGCGGATCTTCGATGACTTCGCCAACAGCTCTTCCCGCGCGGCGGTGATCGCGGCCGACGCGGTCTCGGCGCGTCCGGCCTTGTCACTGATCGTCGCGTGGATGTGAAGGACCTGTTCGGCGCCCTCCGGTTGTTCCTGTTCTGTTTGTATGCGCGCGGCCTCCGCAGTCGCGTCGGCGGCTTCTTCGAGCTTGCCCTGCTTGTCCAGGGCCAATCCCTGAATGGCCAGGCCGTAGATTTCGCCGACCGCCATGGGCATCTTGCGCGCCAGCTCGGTGGCCGAGCGCGCCAGCTCCAACGCACCTTCGGGCGGCTCGCCCACCTCTACCTGGGCTAGGGCGATGTAGATCAACGCGCGAATCTCCTGATAGCGCTCGCGGTTCTCGGTGGCCAGGGCCAGGCCTTGTTCCAGCAGGTCGAGGGCGCGGCGGTAGTCCTGTTTCTGCAGGTACACCTGACCCAGGGAGATCGTGCTGTCGGTGGCGCTGGTTCGGTCGTCCATCTCTTCGGCGATCTTGAGCGCCTTGGTCAGGTAGCGTTCGCCGCGGGTGACGTCGCCAAGGTCTGTGTACGTCTGGCCGATGTTGCCCAGCTTGAGCGCGATGGAGTCGCGGTCGCCGAGCTCCTGGTCCAATTTCAACGAGCTCTTATAGTGGGCGAGCGCCTCCTCGAACTCGCCGAGCGCCGCGAACACGATGCCCATGTTGTTGAGCGCGCGCGCTTCGAGGCGGGGCAGAGCGAGGCCGCGGTAGATGACCAGGGCCTCGGCGTACGAGTGGATGGCATCGCTGAGCCGGCCCATGTTCCATAGGGCGGTGCCGCGGTTGTTGAGGATCGTGCCGCGCTGTAGGCGACCTTCGCGATCCTCGCCGCACATGGCCAGAGCTTGTTCGCACAATGCGATCGACTCTTCGTTGTTGCCGACGAGGCGCGCGATAGACGAGCGCAAGCGCAGCGCCTCGGCGACGCCGAGCTTGTCCCCGGCATCGCGGGCGTGCTGCAGCGCTGGCGCGACCGCGCGGGATGCGGCGGGTGCGCGGCCGACGTCGATGTAGAACTGGGCCAGGAGGCAGTAGGCCAGGGCGACCTTCGCCGAATCGGCCAGAGCCTCGGCCTCTTTGCGTAGACTGTGGATCTCGCGCAGCTGTTCGGGGCGACGGGCGAGGCGGCCGAGAATCTCTTCGCGTTGCTTGCGCACGGTGAACCGGCGCTCGTGGTCCTCGGCGGGCAGCAACTTCATGGCTCGCGACAGCTGGCGGAACGCGTCCGCGTTGCCGCCGACATCGACCGCGTGACTCGCCGACGCCAGGTACCGATCAGCGGCCTTGTCCGCATCACCGGCGAGCTCGAGGTGACGGGCAATAACCGCATCGTCCTGCCCTTTGCTGTAGGCCGGCGAGTGAGCGATGTGGTCCGCCGCCGCCCGGTGCAGTCGGGTGCGCTCCTCTACGGGCAGTAGAGCGTACGACACCCGCATAGTGATGTCGTTGCGAAACACGTACTGGTTGTTGCGTGCCGCGATCAACCCTCGGCCGACTAGCTGGTCGAGGCGTTCCTGGATCGGTCTGCCCATCAAGCGTTCGAGGGCGGGCGGGTCGAACACCCGACCGAAGATCGCCGCGTGAAACAGCGTCTCCTTCTCTTCCTGAGGCAACACGTCGAGGCGCGTGGCGATCAGCGACTCGACCGTCGACGGCACCTGGATCATCGCATCGCGAGCGACCCAGCGCAGCAGGCCAGGATGCACGCTGTCTTCGGGCTCGGCGACGACCACGCCTTTTTCCGTGAGCGCGTCGAGCATTTCTTCGACGAAGAACGGGTTGCCGCCGGTGCGCGCGACGATTTGTTTGGCCAGCTCGCCCACATCGTCGCCGGGCACGAAGCGGCCCGTGACCATTTCGATGCGGTGTTTGGGACCGAGTTCCTCGAGTTGGACGACGTCGGCGTTGGCCTCTTCGGCCAGTTTGTAGATTTTCGGGTCCGGCCGCGAGGTGACGACGCCCAGGATGGGCCGGGTCCGCGGCACCTTGAGCAAACGGACGAATAGTTCCATGCTCTCGTCGTCGGCCCAGTGAGCGTCTTCACCGACGACGATCAATGGCTTTTTGTCACCCAGCCGTTGCTCGACCCGAGTGAGGGCTTCGTAGATGCGCTCTTTGCGTTCAGCCGCGTCGATGTTGGTTTCGCCATCGATCCGGGCGCCGAGCAGCATGCCGGCTGCCTGGATCAGTCCGCGGACTTCGCGGCTGTCCGACTCGCCCGGGTACAGCAGCATGGCCAGGCGCTCCATGCGTTTGAGTACCTCGGCGGACGCGGCGCCATCTGCCAGGCCCATCAGGTCACGCGCCAGATCGGCGACGATGGCGAACGGGGTGACCACCTTGGACACGTGGGCGGCGACCCTGAGCACCACCGCTTCGTCTTTGGGAATGCTGTCGAGGAACGCGGTCACCAGGGAGCGCTTGCCCACCCCCGAGTCGCCGACGATGAGCAGCTGGCGCTTGCGCCGGGTGACCAACGCGTCGCGATAGGCGTCGCGCAGTGCCTTGAGCTCTAGGTCCCGGCCGATCAGCTCGCCTCTGGGTTTGCGCAAAGCGCGCAGGCGTTCGGCCCGCTCTTTGGGCCCGCGCAGTCGATAGACCCGGGCGCGTTTCATGCCCGGTTCGCTGTCCTCTTCGCTGCGCGTGATCAGCCCCGGTTGGGTCTCCGGATCCGACGGCACGTCGATGCTGGTCAGCTCCTCGAAGTTCCAGTCGTAGCGGGCGAGCCGATACACCCGACCGCCGACCAGGACTTCGGCACCCTGGGCCTCGCGGGCGAGTCGGCGCGCGATGGTCGTCGTCGCTTGGGCGAGCTCGTAGGTAAACTTGCGGCCGCCCTGACGCGTCAGCATGGCCATGCCGCGTTGGATGCCCACAGCCAGGCGCACGGCGGGATCCATGTCCAGGCCGATGCCGTCGAGGGCGTCGACCAGGGCGAGCGCGAGGCGCAGGGACCGGGTGGCGTCGTCCTCGGAAGCGACCGGTAGACCGACCACGAAGCGGAAGCGCTCGTTGTCGAGCTCGTCTACGTGGGCGTGGTGTTTGAACGCGATGTTTTTGGCGACCTTGACGAAGCTGGCCAGAATGCGCGCCGCGGCTTCCGGGCTTTGTTTGCGCGACAGCTCCGGCAGGCCACACACCTGGCCCTCGAGCACGAACACGTATTTGCGCTCGCGTACTTCGCTGCTCTGCCGAGGAGGCGGCGTGACCGCTGCGTCAGCCTTGGCCGGCTTCAGCGGCGGTGGCGTATCGCTGACCGCTGGCGCCGGGGTGCGTTGGGCGCGCGACGGCGTCGTGCTTCCCGGAGGTCGCGCCTGGCGCCGGGTGGTGGCCGGCACGACGGTGTTGACGAACTGGGCCAGGGCGCCCGAGTCGACCAGGTCGTCCTCGTTCTGAGCGTTCTGAAATTGAAACCGGCGCAGGGCGTGCTGCATGTCGCGAGCGGTTTGGAAGCGGTCGTCGCGGTGAAACGCGAGTGCCTTGAGGATGACGTCCTCGAGGGACTTGGGCAGATTGGGTTTGAAGTAGCGCGGCCGAGCGATGGCGCCCGCCTTGACCTTCTCCAGCACGCCCTTGCCCTTGCCGGTGAACAACGGCCTGCCGCACACGAGCTCGAACAGCACGACGCCAGCGCTGAACACGTCGGACCGGCAGTCCACGGGTTCGCCGCGGGCCTGCTCCGGAGACATGTAGGCGAACTTGCCCTTGATGACGCCTTCTTCTTCCTGGATGTCGCGGGCGCGGGCGATGCCGAAGTCGACGATCTTCACGCCGCCATCCCACGACACTAGGATGTTCTGCTGCGAGATGTCGCGGTGCACGATGCCCAGGGGCTCACCGTAGTTGTCGGTTTTGCGGTGGGCGTAGTCGAGCCCCTTGGCCACCTGCTGCATGATGTAGGCGGCGAGTGGGATCGGCACGGAGCGCTTTTCTTTGGCCGACTCCTGGACCAGGCGCAACAGGTCCATGCCCTCGACGAACTCCATGGCCAAAAAGTAGGTATCGCCAACCGCACCGAAGTCGAACACCTGGACGATGTTGGGATGGTTGAGGCTCAGCGCGATCTTGGCCTCGTCCACGAACATCGACACGAACTGCCGGGAGCGTGCGAACGCCGGGTGGATCTTTTTGATCACCAGGTCTTTGGCGAGGCCCTGCGCAACCGTGGTGCGGGCGAGGAACACCTCTGCCATTCCACCGACGCCGATGCGCCGGATGAGCTCGTACTTGCCGAATTTGGATGGCGAAGCCATGGCAAACGTGCCCGGCCGATTTTAGCCTAAAGCGGTGTGATTTTGAGGTTGTCGAACGAGCAATCCGAGCGCCAGTTGTCGAATCCGAAGTATTCGTGCCCCTTCCCCTCCAGAGGCCTGGGATCTACATAGCGCAGGAATTGCTTGCCGTCGATCGACCATGTGACCGCGTTGCCCTTGCGAACGATCTTCCAGCGGTACCACTTATTGGGTGTGACGCGCATTTTCGTATCGCTGACCATCTCTCGGCCGTGCTCGTTGCGCCGGGCGATCAGCGACTTCTTGTTGTTCCAGCCGCCCGCGAGAATGACGTAGCCCGTGGACGTGTAGGCGCCTTTGTTGGGGGCGTGTGACTTTCCGTCACCGAACAGCTCGACCTTTATGTCACCCGAGCGGGAGTCGGATTTGACGTCCAGCTCGATCATCACGTCGCGCGGCAGCTTCTTGCGCAGCCACAACGGATGGTTCTCTGCGCCTTTGATGCGCAGCACACCGTCCTTCACCTTGTAGATGTGCCGTGTGGGGAAGTAGTTCTTGCCGATGGAGCTGCGCTCGAACTTGTCTTCCCAAACGCCGTCGATGGCGGGCGGATCGGGGATCTTGCATGCGCCGAGCGCGCAGGTCGCTACGACCGCAATGAGC
>SPJJ01040016.1_pt1 | contig 10119 bp, 7 predicted proteins | sample 3741741 | NCBI WGS metagenome assembly SPJJ01 (sample SAMN10925908, study PRJNA522277) | cold seep metagenome | isolation source: Elba SIP-enriched marine methane seep metagenome, extraction at timepoint T1 | place: Italy: coast of Elba, Mediterranean Sea | collected 2014-05 | reverse complement strand
CGACCGCATGTGGCTCGATGGCGACGAGATCGGCGAGAGCTACGGCGTGGGCGGCTTGGGCCTGGTCGGCACCGGCCGCGGCGGTGGAGGCAGTGGCGAGGGCTCGATCGGGCTGGGGAGGGTCGGAACCATCGGCAAGGGAGGCGCGGCTGGCCTGGGCATCGGCGACCTCGCCGAGCTGACCCAAGCCAACACCGAGGCCCAGGGGGCGCTGTTCATCTACCGCGTCGCCGACCCCGTCGACCTGGAGGCGCATCACTCGGCGCTCGTCCCCATCGTGTCGACCGCCATCGAGGCCGAATCGATCACCTGGTTCTCGCGCGGCGAGTACGATGGGCTCACGGGCGTTCGACTGGTCAACACCACCAAGCAGACGCTTCCCGGCGGCACCGTGTCGTTCTTCTCCGAGGGCGGATTCGTAGGCGAAACGGTGCTGGGGCGGCTCGTTCCGGACGAGCGACGCTTCGTCGCGTACGGTGCCGAGCTCGACGTCGAGCTGTCCCGGAGCACCAGCGCCGTGGGAGAGGCGACGAAGCAGGTCCACTACGCCGAGGGGGTGCTGCAAGAGCTGTTCGTCGCCCGATCCGACGTGCGACTGAACCTCGACAACCGCTCTCGCCGGGACCAGCGCGTGTATGTGGGCCTGGACCTGTCCCGAAACTCGAAGCTGACCGCGAACGACCAGGACGTGGAGCTCGACTTCGACCTGCAGACGGGCACGCCCCTGGTCGCGATGACGGTGCCCGCAGGCGAGTCCGCCGAGCACGTGGTCCGAGCGGAGACAGCAGGCTCCCGCGTGCACGAGACCGACGCGGCGTCCCTCGAGGCACTCGCCGACCGCGAGGGCGTCCCGCCTGCCGCCGAAGCGGTTCTGCGCAGCGCCCTTGCGGCGCGCCAGAGCGCCGAGCGGCACCGCAAGGAGGCCGAGCTCGCCAAGCAAAAGCTCGACGATGCCACCGACGACCTTCGGCGCATTCGCGAGGACCTCACAGCCCTCGGCAAGGCCGGCGTCCGCGGCCGCCATCGCGACAAGCTCAGCCGGCAGGTGGTGAAGAAGGAGCAGGCGATCGTCGACCTGCGGGCCCAGCGTCGCGCCTCCTTCCGGGCGATGCGGGAGGCCGACCGCAAGGTCGACGAGACGCTGGCGACCCTCCCCGCGCGCTAGGTGCTCCCCGCTGGGGGCTACTCCACCCCCCGATCCATCACCCAACGCGTCAGCGCAGCGCGGTTGCGGATGTTCAAGCGCGTGTAGATGTGATCGAGGTGGCTGGTGACCGTCCGTACGCTGATCCCCAGCGCCTTCGCGATCTCGGGATTGCTCTTTCCTTCGGCGACGAGGCGCGCAAGCTCGAGCTGCCGCGCGGAGAGCACCGACGCGGCGGTGGCCTGGTCGACCTCCAGGTACAGCAGGCGAGCCTTGGCGTCGGGTCCGAACTGGATGCGTGCACCGGCGCGAAGCTGGCTCTTGGAGATGCGCTCACCGTCGACGAACGTCCCATTGGTCGAACCGAGGTCCGTCAACGTCACGGCGCCGTCGCTGCCGACCTCCAGCTGGGCGTGAGCACGAGACACGCCCGACTCCCGCAGTCGGACGTGGGCATCGCCCGACTTCCCGACGACCATCACGCCGGACCGCAACCGCAGCTGACGTCCGGGCGTCGACCCGGTCAGGAGTTCCAAGAACGGAGACAAACCTCGGGCTGGTTTCTCGGCGTCGCGCGGCCGCAGCGTCGTCGGTTCATCGTCCGCCACGGGTTCAGGATAGCCGACATCCGCTCATCCCTCGGGGTCGCACGCGACATTCTGGATGCCAGCGCCCGTCATGTCCGAGTACGTGTAGGGGCCGATCAGGTTCCCGTAGCTGCCGACGATGGTGTCGGTGGTGGTGTCGATCTTGTGCGCGGCGCCGGCGACGGCCCAAACGTTGCCGTGCACGTCCCCGCTGACGCCCTTGACGGACCCATCCGGGATCGGAATGCTGCCGCCCAGCTGCGCGGTCTCCGGGTCGAGCCATACCAGGCCGGCGGCGTCGTCGGTGGTCCAGATTCTGCCGTCGAGCGATTGGCCGATCCCCCCCTGGCCGCTGAACCCGGTCGCGACCAACCAGTCGCCGCTGGCCGGGTCGAGCCTCCCGGCGCCGGTCGAGCCCGCGTAGCTGGAGACCCACACGAAGCCATCGCGATCGACCGTCAGACCGTACGGCGAGAGGCTCGGGTCTTTGACGAACACCTCCGTCTCCAGCGTGTCGGGATCGACCGACGCGAGTCCGCCATTGTTGATCACGAGCCAGAGCTTCCCATCGGGCGCCACGGCTCCGCCGTACGGGCCGAACCCGCTGCAGCTGAACCCGTCTATGGTGACCTCATCGAGCACGTCCCCGCTCGCGCCGTCGATGCGCTGTACCTCGACGTCGGCGAATGCGTCGCCGAATCCGGGCTGGAATCCGCCGCTGCACCCGGCCGTCCACACGGCCTCGTCTTCGCAGTTGGTCTCGTCGAGCCGTCCACTCCAGGCAACGGGACGCTGCGTCGACCACTGGGAGGCGACGTACCAATCCACGCAGTCATCCTCGCCCCACGGGAGCACGTCTTGAGGCCCGGTCGAGGTTTGAACACCAGGGACGCCGTTGGCCATGGGGTCGCAGAACGTCTCGCGCGCCCAGATCTTCGTCAGCCCCCCGTGTCGGTTGGCAACCGCCACAGCGCGACCGTTGACGCTCACCGACGTTCGGGAGGGGTTGCCATCTCGATCCGGTCGCGTGATGTACCGACCCTCTTCCACCAAGGTATCGGTGTTGATCTTGGAGACGGTCCCGTCGAACGAGTTCGCCACCCAGATGTAGCTCCATGCATCGTTGCCGCAGTCGCACTCCACCCCCGGAGGCGGACCCTGGTCTCCAACGTCCAGCACCGGCCCGCTCGTCGCGCCCTCGGGACCGCCGCTGGACGCCTCGGCGCTCGAGCTGCTCGCATCGCCGTCTGCGGTCGCGTCGCCGGTCGCGCTGCCCGGCGCGGACGATTCGCCACCGGGCTCGTCGGCCGCCGTGTCCCAAACGCCGGTTTCGTCGGTTTCGGAGCAGCCCACCAACAGCAGCGCCGCCATGGAGATCTCGAGCCGGTTCATCCCTCACGACCCTAGGCATCCGAGCCAGCCACCGCATCGGTCGAGATGCGTACGCCAATCGCGCGCCCTCGGTCGGGTGCACTGGCTCGGCCGCCTCGGTTCCGCGAGAATGCGGCCAGGCGCATGCCCACGGTGACAGACTCGATGGACGGGAAGACGGCGACGACGACCGGCTACCCACCGTTCGAGCCGGACGACGAGCACATGCTGAACGCCGGAGCTGTCGTTGCCGGCCGCTACAAAGTGATCGAGCGCGTCGGGTCCGGAGGGATGGGTCACGTCTACCGAGCGGTGGACGAGACACTGGGCCGCGACGTCGCGCTCAAGCGCCTCCGATTCACCGACGCCGCCGCGGAGCAACGACTGGCCGACGAGGCACGCGCGATGGCGCAACTCAATGACCCGAACGTGGTCGCGATCTATGACGTCATCTCCGACGTCTCGGGGCTGACGCTGGCGATGGAGTACGTCGATGGCACCACGCTGCGAGAGTGGCTTTCCGAACCACGGCCGTGGCGACCGGTACTCGACGCGGTGCTCGACGCCGCGGCGGGACTCGCCGCCGCGCACCGAGCGGGATTCGTCCACCGAGACTTCAAGCCATCCAACGTTCTCGTCGCCGCCGACGGGACGGTCAAGGTCACCGACTTCGGGCTCGCCAAGTTCGATGCTTCGGGGGGCGTCGCAGTCCCCGACGCCGAGTCGCCCGCACCTCCGCAGGCCACGACGGCGTCGACCACCACCCTCACGCAAACGGGGACCGTGATGGGTACGCCGCGCTACATGGCCCCCGAGCAGCACCGGGGCGCGCGGGCAGATGCGCGCAGCGATCAGTTCTCCCTGTGTGTTTCGCTTTGGGAGGGCCTTGCCGGAAAGCCCCCGTTTCCGGGCACGCGCGATGAACTCGCCGATCAGAAGCTCGCGGGTCCGCCTGCCTGGCCGGCGGCCCTCGACGTGCCCCCATGGATCGTGGCCGCGATCGAACGAGGCCTCTCCCCGGCGCCCGAGGATCGCTGGCCCACCGTCGACGCGCTGCACGCCGCGTTGTCCGGCGCCCGCCCGAGGCTTCGCCGGCTTTGGGCCGTGACCGTCGGCGTCGTGCTCGTCGGCGGCATCGCGTGGGGCTGGTCCGCGCTGCGCCCGTCGGCGTGTCCCGAGTTCTCGATCACCACGGACCACGCGGCGCGCGTCGAGGGGGTTGGCGACGCGATCCGGTCCAGCGCAGAGCCGTTTGCGGCCGAGACGGCGCGCACGGTCGAGCGCGTGTTGGCGGACTACGCCCGACGCTGGGCGGGCGCTGCCGCGGACAACTGCGAAGCGACGCGGGTGCGTGCAGAGCAGCCGGCAGAGCAGATGGATCGCGCGGCCGCGTGCCTTCGGCGTGCCTCGGCTCAGTTCGAGTCCGCGCTCGATGCTCTGGGAGAGAACGCCTCGCCCGACGCCCTCGCCGCGGCGCCCAACCTGCTCTTCGCCCTTCCCGACGTGGACTTGTGTCGAGACCCGAACTGGCTGTCCGCGTCGGTGACACCGCCCGCGCACGCGGCCCAACGCAAGCAGGTCGACACGGCGCGCCAGCGACTCGCCAGCCTCGAGGCGTCGGTTTGGGCTCGTGACGCCGAAGCGGCGGTGTCGAGTCTGTCCGAGCTTCGCGAGGAGGCGGTGACGATCGGATTCTCCCCGCTGGTGGCGGAAGTGGACGTTGCACTCGGAAACACGGCACGGACGGCGGGGCAGCTGGTGGTGGCGAAAGAAGCGCTCGAGCGCGCGTACGCTGGGGCCGTGAGGGCGGGTGACGACCATACGGCCGCGATTGCTGCGCGAAGTCTCGCCCTGGTGGTCGGTTTCGACCTGTCCGAGCCCGAAGAAGGTCTGCGCATGATCGACGCCGCGCTCGCGCTCGACGCTCGTGACGGTGCCGCCCCCCTCGAAGGCATTCTCGCGCGCTCGGTCCGCGGGCTCATCCTGCCTCGCGTCGGGCGGCAAGACGAAGGGCTCCAAGAGCTCCGTTCGGCTCGCGCCGCGTCGCGCGAGCTGTTGGAGCCCGACCACCCCGCTCGCAACGTCGTCACGATGCGCTTGGGGGTGGCGCTGTTCAACATGGGGCGCAACGAGGAAGCGCAGGTGCTGTACCGCGAAGCACTCGACGTCGCTCGGGCTCGGTGGGGCGATGACCACCCTCGGACCGCGCTGCATCGGAGCAACCTCGCCCTCGCACTCCAGGCCCTCGGACAGCTCGACGAGGCGCTCACACTTCTCGACCGCGCCCGCAGCTCGTTGGAGTCCGTCCGCGCCGAGCAACACCCCGACCTCGCTCGGATCGATCTCAATCGCAGCGTCGTCTACGCCGCGCTCGGGGACAACGAGCGCAGCCTCGAGATGGCCGATGCCGCGCTGGCCGCACTCACGGTCGACCCGGAACAGGCCGGGCCCATGGTTGCGCAGGCCCATCGGGCGCGGGGGATCGCGCTCGAACAGCTCGGCCGCTTGAGCGACGCAAGCACCGCCTACGCCGCGGCGGCAACCGTGAGCGAGCGCTCCGACGGGACCGAGCTTGGGACCGCGATGAACTACCGGATCCGGAGCATCCGGACGGGGATGCTTGCCGGCGAACTCCCCGACGCGGCCCAACGGGTCCGCGCACTCCTCGAGCGGATGAACGAGATCCTACCGCCGGAGCACGCTGACGTCGCGCTGGCCTGGGAGACGTTGGGCGAGGCCGAGCTCGCCGCAGGGCGAAGCGCCGAGGCCGTCGACGCTTTCGGGCGCGCGATGGCACTCATCGAGACCGGCGAGCTGCGTGGGGCTGCCGTTGGCGTCGTGCGCTTCAAGCTCGCGCAGGCGGTGGCGGCCGACGGCGACCCGGCGCGTGGTCGGGCACTCGCGACCCGGGCGCGAGAGGAGATCGCGAACACGTCTGCGAGCTACGCGAGCGACCGCGCGATGCTCGTGAGCATCGATGACTGGCTGTCGCGCCACGCGAACGCGCGCCCGGCGGACCCGGCCCCGTAGCAGGCGGACTTCGACCCGCGCGCAGGTGTCGTACGCAATCCGACCGATGTCGCGCGTCGGGTTCGCCCGTACCGTCGTTGCATGCGCTCCTCCGCACGCTCCGTCCTCGTCCCCTCCAGCGCCCTGTCGGCGGCGATCTTGCTCTGCGTGGCTTGTCAGTCGGGCCGCGCAACCGACCTGCAGCCCGGTCCGTGCGGAGGGGCGGGCGCGTGTCCCGGGACGCCCGAGGAGACGGGCGCTTCGGGCTCGGGCGGGGTCGAGACCTCCGGCGGCGGAAGCTCCGACGGCGGACCCTCCAACGGCGGGGCCTCGACGGCGACCTCGGGCGATGCGTCGGGCTCGGGACCCTATGAGGACACCGACACTCCGGGTGACGACCGTGGCGAGTCGAGCAGCGGCGGCTGGGGCGACGATGCCTGCGGGATGGAGTACACGCGCTGCCTCGAGGAGACCGGCGATCTCCTCGCGTGCCTGCCGCTGTACGAGACGTGCGGCGGAGGCAACGACACCGCCGGCGACTCAGGGTCCGGGGGCACGGACTGCTGCGACGATCTCAGCGACGCGTGTGCCGAGGGTGAGGGCGCGGACGTTTGTGGTGGACTCGAACAGATCTGCATCACGGCCGACTGCGGCGACTTGCAGGCCCTGTGTCCGCCGACGCAGATCCCGATGTCACGGCCGTGCCAGTCCGCCTACCTCGCGTGCCACCCCGGGTTCGTGGTCAACAACTGCCTTCGGATCCCTCTGGAGGCATGCCTCTCGCACGTGAACGACGCCGCGTTCTGCGAGGCCAGGGACGTGACCTGTTCGGAACGCATCGCGTACTGCGAAGACCTCGTCGGCTTCGGCTCGAACTACGTCGCGTGTGCCGAGAAGGGTGATGTGTTCGACCGATGCTGGGACGAGCTCGGCTGCCCCGAGTCCGCGCCGACGTGTAGCGACGTGGCGCTGTTCGAGTGCACGTCCGGGCCCGGCCCGCTGTGCGCATCACCGCTCTACTGAGAGCGTTGCTCCGCTCAGCCCCCCGCGCCGGCGTCTTTCCACAGGGCCAGGACCGCACCACCAGGATCGGCGAGCACCGAGAACGAGCCCATCTGCGGGACGTCGGTCGGCTCCATCAGCACGTTGGCGCCGGCCGAGCTGGCTTGCTTCGTCGACGCCGCGACGTCGTCGACCAGGAAGTACACCATCCAGTGCGTGGGTGCCTGCGGGCTCGGCTTCTTGCGCAGCGTGCCGCGCATGGCGTCGCCCTTCTTGAGCAGGATGACGTCTTCGCCCATCGGCTCGGCGGAGTAGCCGATGAGGCCCGTGTAGAACGCCTGCGCCGCCTCGAGGTCGTCGGTCACCAGCTCGCGCCAGCAGGGGCCGTGCAGCTGTGGCTCCTCGGACGGTGCTTGGTCGGGCCGGTTCCCTTCGAACGCGGCGAACGTTCCCCCGGTCGAGTCCTGGGCGACGACCGCCCGCCCGACGCCGGGGATCTCGTAGGCCTCGCCCAGCAGCGAGCCACCAAGCGCCACGATCGTCTTCGCCGCCTCGTCGAGATTCTCCACCGTGAGGTAGCTGAGCCAGTGCGGCGGTGCGCCGTCCTTGCCCTGCGCGATCCCGCCGACCCGTTGGTCCGCGTGGGTCATGATGCGGTAGGTGCCCTGCGGGCCCATGTCGCGCTCCTCGGCCTTCCAGCCCAACAGGGAGCCATAGAACTCCACGGCGCCTCCGGCCTCGGTGGTCAGCAGCTCATCCCATACGAATCGTCCGACGTTGCTCATGGTCTAGGCATGCGCCCGCACCATCCGACATGCACCCATCTAAACTTACACCGCCGCTTTTGCAATGGATTCTAGGGACTTGGAGTCGAACGTCCACCCGGTCAGCGCGCCCCGAACTGTTCCACTGCGATCACGGCACCGGCGAGCAACAGGAACCACAGCGGCACGTACGGCTGCAGCCAGCGTCGCCGGAACTTGCGAAAGCCGGTCAGCTGCACGTCGGCCCAACCGCCCTCGCTGAAGTCGGGCCGGGTGCCCCTGGCCCGCAGGTGACGGACGAACGCGGGCATGCCGAACAACAAGCCGACGATGAGACCGCCGGCGTGCCCGATGTTTGCGATCGGACCGAACGCCCCAGTCGCACACAGCACGAACCACCCCATCCCGAGCACTACGGTGACGTCGTCCATGTGATAGCGGTAGCGTCGGTTGTAGCGCGCGCTCATCCACACGAAGCCGAACAGCGCGTACACCACCCCGGACATCCCGCCGAACGCAGGACCGGAGACAATGTACTGCCCGAGGTTGCCCGCGAGCTCGGCGACGACCACCAAGACCACGAGGAACGCGCTTCCGTGGCCGGCTTCAACCTGAGGGGCGAGCCGCCAGACCCACAGCATGTTGAAGGCGAGGTGGAAGATCCCGAAGTGAAGGAACATCGGGGTGAGCAGGCGCCAGACCTCGCCTTCGCGCACGCGCTGCAGCGGTTCGGTCGACGCCCAGTGATCGATCGTCAATGACCACATGCGCTCGACGTCGGGCTCTCCCAGGACGTCCACCAGCCCGACGATCAACGAGCCAACGATGAGGAAGAGGGTCACCGCGCCCAGATCCAACCCCGGCACCCCGCGCCACCGCGTGTTCACGTCGACGAAGCGCTGCGCGTGGTCTTCCTGGGCGCGCGCCTGGTCGCGGCGGATCGCCTCGGCCTTCTTCGCGACGTCCTCTTTGGGCGCGACGTGCCCCCCCTCGAGCACGACCCGGGCCGGCTCGAGATCGTCCTCGTCGATGACCCACACGCCGGTGCCCCGGACCCTTGCCTCGATGCCCTCGACCGTCAACCGGTCGACGACTCTCTGGGCGTCCTTCCCGTCGGAGGCCTCGACCAGCTTTCGCACGCCCGGAGTCTCTCATAGTCGGCGACGAGGCAGGGTCGGCGGCTCACAGCGTCTCGCCACACCGACCGCACAGCCACGCGCGCGGGGCCTCGGGGTCCTCGCTCAGCCCGATGAACGCGGTGTCTCCAGAGGACACCTCTGCATCGCATCGGCTGCAGCGGGCGTCCCGCCCCAGCACGACCGGGTTCCACGCGTAGATGTGGTCGAGCGATTTCGGTTCGGCGTGGCCGTCCGCTCCGCCGTCGAGCAAGGGGCCCACGTCCGGATCGGCGAGCCCGAACGCATCTTCGAGAATGCCCCGCACCAGGTTCGAGACGGACATCCGACGGCGGCGTGCTTCCTCGCGGAGGACGGTATCGAGTCGCCGATCCACGCGGGTTTGCACCAGCCTGTCTTTGCGGTGCTCCTTGGAGCGGAGCTTCTCCGCCTTGCGCATCTTGCGAAGATCGGAACTCATCGGAGGTCTCGGCTCGAACCTATCGCACCGCGCATGCGCTCGCTCCAAGAATCCGTTGACATTGTATTTGATTGTATTACAAACAGGCCCATGACGAGTAGAGCTGCCGAATTTCAAGCGTTCGGTGCCGAAATCAATGATCTGCGGCGGGAGATCGAAGCTCAAATCGGGCCCGAGGATGTCGTGCGCGTCAAGCGACTCAGCGCGTTATCGCGCGGACTCGAGCTCGCGGGCCGCCTGCTGATCCACTTCAGTCCGGAGCCCGTCAGCTTCACGGTGGGCGTGCTGGCGCTGGCGGCGCACGAGCAGCTGCACGGCTCGGAGATCGGGCACGCGGTGCTTCACGGCGCCTACGACAAACTCCCCGGAGCCCGAGGTTTCCACAGCAAGAACTACTGGTGGGAGACACCGATCGACGAAGAGAGCTGGCGACGCGGCCACAACGTTGCGCACCACCAGTACACCAACGTCGTCGGCAAGGATCCGGACTGCAAGTACGGTGCGATTCGACTCAACGAGAACGTCCCGTGGCAGCCGGCCAACGAACACCAGCACCTCCACCCGCTGATCGTCTGGCCTTCGTTCTTGTTCAACATGGCCGCGCACTTCAGCGGCCTCGTCGACGTGTACCTCCGCAAGCCCGAGG
>SPJJ01047303.1_pt1 | contig 10121 bp, 8 predicted proteins | sample 3741741 | NCBI WGS metagenome assembly SPJJ01 (sample SAMN10925908, study PRJNA522277) | cold seep metagenome | isolation source: Elba SIP-enriched marine methane seep metagenome, extraction at timepoint T1 | place: Italy: coast of Elba, Mediterranean Sea | collected 2014-05 | reverse complement strand
TTTTCAGGTGTAGTACAAACAGTTTTAATAGTGGAGTTTTCAACATGACAAGTAAAACCAAGCCCTTGGTGTTATGTATTCTGGATGGTTTTGGCCATAGAGAGGATGAGTTAAATAATGCGGTTGCAATGGCAGATATGCCGTGCTGGGATGAATTAGTAAAAAAATATCCAACAACACTGTTGGATTGTTCAGGGTCTGTGGTTGGGTTGCCAGATCAGCAAATGGGAAACTCTGAAGTTGGGCATTTACATATTGGTAGTGGCCGCTTATTGCGTCAGGAATTATCCCGAGTGAATCAGGCGTTGATAGACGGAAGTTTTTTTGACAATGAGGTATTGTGTCAGGCCGTCGATCAGGCGAAGGCTAATGATAAAGCGGTGCATGTGTTGTGTTTGCTTTCACCGGGAGGCGTGCATAGCCATGAAAGCCAGATTATGGGAATGCTGGAGTTAGCTGCCAAAAGAGGCGCAAAAAAATTATATTTGCATGCTTTTCTTGATGGCCGGGATGTGCCGCCGAAGAGTGCAGAAAGTTCGATCAAGCTGATTGAGCAAAAATTTGCAGAAATAGGTGTAGGACAAATTGCGACATTAACAGGGCGTTTTTACGCAATGGACAGAGATAAGCGCTGGGAAAGAGTCGAGCTGGCTCATGCCTTGCTTGCCAAAGGCCAGACTGACTATCAATTTTCCTCGGCGATGGAGGCTTTGGAAGCGGCTTATCAACGAGATGAAACGGATGAGTTTGTGATGCCTACAGCCATTCTCGATGAAAAGGGTGAGGTTATAAAAATTGATACAGAGGATTCAATTGTATTTATGAATTTTCGTGCTGATCGAGCCAGAGAGATTTCAATAGCTTTGGCGAAAAAAGAATTTGATGGGTTCGAACGGAACTGCGAACCGCATTCGGGGTATTTTGCAACATTGACTGAGTATCATCAGAATTTTGACTTCCCGGTAGCATTTCCTGCTACTGAAGTAAAAAATGGCATTGGGGAAGTGTTGTCTAATTTGGGCTTGAAGCAGTTGCGCTTGGCAGAGACTGAAAAATATGCACATGTCACGTTTTTTCTAAATGGCGGGCGTGATAATGCGTATGTAGGGGAAGATCGTATTCTGGTGCCGTCTCCTAAGGTCAAGACCTATGATATGCAACCGGAAATGAATGCGCAAGAAGTCACAGATCATCTGGTGAAAGCCATAAAAGATGGTGAATATGATGTCATTATTTGTAATTATGCAAACTGTGATATGGTTGGGCATACTGGAATATTGGATGCGGCTGTAAAAGCGGTTAAAACGATAGACAGTTCTTTGCAGCAAGTGGTTGCGGCCTTGGAAGAAGTTGGGGGGCAAATGCTTATTACTGCCGATCATGGGAACATTGAATACATGGTGAATGAAAAAACAGGTCAACCGCATACATCGCATACAACTAACTTGGTGCCTTTAGTCCATGTGGGTGGAACAGGGGGGTTGAAAGAGGGTGGCGCGCTTTCTGATTTGGCTCCAACGATGCTTGAAATTCTTGGGCAACAACAGCCAGAGGAAATGACAGGGCGCTCACTATTGGCATGATGAATTAATTAAAAATTTTCATTCTTAGCTGTACAGCCTGCGTTCAGGGTGTGATAGAGATTATACTCGTCGCTGAATGTGGGCTAATTATCAAATGAAGTTTTGTATGCGACTATCACCCGGACTGCTGCTCGGATTTTTGGTGATTTATCATTCAAATTGCTTTGGACAGTCCTCGCTAACAGAAAGTGAAAGAAAGTTAGGGCAAGTTCAATCCAAAATTCAGAAGAAAAGTAAGCAACTTGAAAAACTAAAAGCAGAAAAAGACGCGCTTGTAGCACAACTGAGAAATCAGGAGCTACTTATTGGGCGCTTGTCTAAGGCGGTAAAAAAAACCGAAAATAATATTGCTGAAAAAAGAACGTTGTTGTCAAAGTTGTCTGAAGATTTGCTTCAGGCTCAGCATGTTTTTGATGGACACCAGGACGTTCTCAAGAAACAACTTCAGGCGGCATACGCTATGGGTGAGAAAGAGTTGCTTAAGCTGATCTTTAGTCAGCAAAGTTCTGTGGTATCCAGTCGAATGATGCGGTATTACGATTATTTGAATAAAGCGAGACTTGCAAAGCTGGATCAAGCCAAGGCGGCGTACCTGGAATTAAAAAGGCTTGAGGCGTTGAAGCTAGAAGAGGAAGTCGAACTTAATGAAACACTGGCTCTCCAACGCCAAGAGCAAAAACAATTACGGAATGTTGCTAACAAACGCGAGTTATTGCTTGCCCGTTTAGATAAAAAGTTTTTTAATGCACGTCAGCAACTTGATCAGCTTCACAAAAACGAAGTCAGGCTGCAACAGTTGATTGCTAAAGTTCAGCGCTCTGAAGTTTCACCTGCATACAATGAATCGATAGGAAAATCATTTTCGCGCTTAAAAGGCAAGTTGCCTTGGCCTTTACAAGGTACGATAGTAAATAAGTTTGGTAGTCGACGATTAGAAAGTCGATGGGATGGTGTGGTGATTAAAGCAAAAGCTGGCGCGCCAATTCATGCGGTCAATCGAGGGGAAGTGGTTTATGCTGATTGGTTGCGTGGCTATGGCTTGTTGACTATCATTAACCACGGTAATAATTTTCTAACGCTGTATGCTTTCAGTGAAAGTTTGTATAAACAAGAAGGTGATAGAGTGGAAGCAGGTGATGTCATCGCTTCTGTTGGTAACAGCGGAGGGCGAGCCACTTCCGCGTTGTACTTTGGAATCCGCAAAAAGAGTAAGGCGGTGAATCCTTTGCGTTGGTGTAAAAAAATTAACGGAAATCAGGTTAGATAGTATTTGATGCAGCCAAATCAATTTAAACCTGTTGAATATGAAAGGCAGGTTTTTGGAGTTTTATAAATTATGGTAATAAGTAAAAACGTGATGGTTCTGATGCTGGGATGTATCTTAGGCATATTAATTAGTGTTGGTGGCAGTGTCTTTGCAGATAAAGAGAGCGCAGCCCTGGATAAGGATATACAAAGCTTACCATTTGAAGAGTTGCGAACATTCACGGAAGTATTTGGCAGAATCAAACGTGATTATGTTGAGAAAGTGTCCGATAAAAAATTGCTTGAAGGTGCTATTCGAGGCATGTTGGCAGAGCTTGATCCGCATTCGGCTTATCTGGAAGGTGAGCAGTATCAGGAGCTTAAAGAAGGTACAACTGGACAATTTGGAGGCTTAGGTATTGAAGTCTCTATGGAAAATGGTTTTGTAAAGGTGGTTGCACCTATTGACGACACGCCTGCTCAGCGAGCAGGAATGAAAGCAGGTGATTTGGTTGTGCGGCTGGACGACAAGCCGGTGAAAGGGATGACCTTGATGGATGCAGTCAAGGTGATGCGGGGTGAGCCGGGCAGTGATATTTTGTTGACGGTGATCAGGGATGGCGAAGAAGCACCTTTAAAAATCAAAATTACGCGTGCCATTATTAAAGTTAAGAGTGTTAAAAGCCGGTTGTTGGAAGAGGATTTCGGTTATTTGCGGATTAGTAGTTTTCAATCAAGAACCGGGCAGAATTTAATCGAAGCTGTGAATGAGCTGGTTAAGGAAAACGAAGGTAGCTTAAAAGGGGTGGTGCTTGATTTGCGCAATAACCCTGGTGGGGTTTTAAATGCGGCGGTAGAAGTGAGTGATGCGTTTTTAACATCAGGATTAATCGTATTTACGGAAGGGCGCATCAAAAACTCAGAAATGCGATTTAATGCATCACCTGATGATGTTGTGGATGGTGCGCATGTTGTCGTTTTAATCAATGCAGGCTCTGCGTCTGCTTCTGAAATTGTGGCGGGCGCGTTACAAGATCATAAGCGAGCAATCATTATGGGGGAAAAATCCTTCGGCAAAGGCTCGGTTCAGACTATTTTGCCCACTAGTAACGGTGCAGCAGTGAAATTGACGACCGCAAGATATTACACGCCGTCAGGGCGCTCCATACAAGCTGAAGGGATTGAGCCGGATGTGACGTTAGCCAGAGTAAAGTTAGAGTCGCTGGATAAGGCTTCCTTTACGCCAATTAAAGAAGCTAATTTGTCCAAGCATTTAAAAAATGGAAAAGAGGATGGTTCAGAGCATGCGTCTGAGGAAGGTGATGAGTCTAATAATGTGGATATTAAAGACTACCCCTTGCACGAAGCGTTAAACTTGTTGAAAGGTTTGAGTATATTAGGTGCCAGTTAAGGCTTTATGCACTTGCATTGTTGAAAGAAAGAGGGCTACATTGGCAAGCGGCTTGTGTAAAAAACAAGCGCTTGCCAGATAAGAATTGAATAATTAGTGGGTGGAGGGTTGGTAAGTCACACTAAAGTCATTTAATGTAGACAGGGCAATTTCCAGTTCCCTATCAAACTCCAGTTGGAATGCGTTGATTCCAACTCGGCTCATATAAAAGGCCTGGTCGGCCATGAATTTACCTATTGCTCTAATTTCACCCTGATAATTGTAGCGTTCTCTTAGCAGTCGAGTTTGTGAAAACCCGCGGCCATCCGTGAAGGCAGGGAAATCAATTTCAATTAAGTCCAGGTTATCCAGGTAATCTTGTATCAAAGAGACGTCGTCTGTCGGTTGCAGGCGAATGCCCTTGCATCCACTCAATTTCTGTATATGTTCCTGGTTATTTAGCCAACGTTGTAATGTCACGCTGATGTTACCGTCCTTTAGGTTTTCGTCATTGTTGATGAAAACCCAGGTGTTATCAGAGAGCTGTTTATCTTTAATGATTTTCATAGACTTCAGTTTTAAAGGGTTCTATACCAATTCTGTTAACAGTATGCAGAAATTGCTCGTCACTGTTTAATCGATGAGAGAGGTACACGCGAAGAATGTCTGCAATAGTTTTTGCGATGTCTTCCTTGGCGACAGCGGGACCTAGGCGTTCACCGATAGCGGCCTCGTTTTCAGATGAGCCACCTAGTGTAATTTGGTACCATTCCACACCTTTTTTATCGACACCAAGAATGCCGATGTGGCCGACACTTTGGTGGGCACAGCCATTCATGCAGCCAGACATGTTGATTTTGATGTCGCCTATGTCGTATAGATAATCCAGGTCATCCAGGTGTTCGTTAATTTCTTTAGCAACGCCGATAGAGCCAGCATTTGCCAAGGAGCAAAAATCAAGTCCAGGGCAGCAAATCATATCGGTTGCTGTGCCGATATTTGGGGTGGCTAACGTGAGAGTATCTAATTGTTGCCATAGGGCGTACAGGTCGCTTTGTTTAACATCGGCCATGACCAGGTTTTGTCGATGCGTACTTCTGATTTCCCCAAAACTATAGCGGTCTGCAAGATCGGCTAAAGCATCTAGTTGTGAGTCGGTAATGTCACCGGGCGGGGAGTCTGGGGCTTTTAATGAAATAAAAACATTTTGATAGCCATTAATTTTGTGCTTAGAGGTGTTATGTTGGTACCAGTGTTGGAACTTACTGTTATCAGCCAATTGCAGGTTTAGGCCATGCTCGTTGGCGGCATCTTCTGAGTAGCTATGGGGTTGGAAATGCTCTGTAATTTCTGAAATTCGTGCGTCGCTTAAAAGCATGTCGTCACGAGTTGCGAGCCATTCACTTTCAACCATGTCGCGTATTTTATCAATACCGGATTCTCTGACCAGAATTTTGATGCGCGCCTTGTATTTGTTGTCACGGCGCCCATGAAGGTTGTAAATGCGGAGAATGGCTTCCAGATAGGAGAGCAGATGCTTTTGTTCAAGAAACGCTTTGATTTCCTGGCCAATAACAGGCGTTCGCCCAAGTCCACCACCAACGAGTATCCTAAAACCAATTTCACCGGCGTCATTTTTGATGATATGAACACCAATGTCATGAAATTGGGTGGCCGCTCTATCCGTCGTGGAGCTGCTGACTGCAATTTTGAATTTTCTTGGCAGGTAAGCAAATTCTGGGTGAAGTGTTGTCCATTGACGAATGATTTCACAAAAAGGGCGCGGATCAATCAGTTCATCTGGGCAAACGCCGGCCAAGTGATCCGTTGTGGTGTTACGCATGCAGTTGCCGCTCGTTTGAATGGCATGCATTTGTACTTCAGCGAGCTCGCCAAGAATGTCCGGGACAGTTTCTAATGCTGGCCAGTTAAATTGTACGTTTTGACGCGTCGAAAAGTGACAATAGCCTTTGTCATAATCGCGCGCGATACTGGCAAGTTTTCGTACTTGTTTTGATGACAGTAAGCCGTAGGGTATAGCGACACGCAGCATGGGGGCATGCGTTTGCACATAAAGGCCATTCATCAGGCGTAGCGCCCGGAATTCATCTTCACCAATTTCACCGTTCAGGTAACGATGGGTTTGGTCGCGGTACTGGTCAACGCGTTCGTTGACAAGTGTTTGATCTTTTTCGGAATATTGATACATCGCCGATTTGAGCTATAGTAGTGAATTACGCAGAGCAGGCAATGATATACCGACTCTGATTAAATGACAAAGTTATTTATATGGGATAACATAGCGAACAATTTGTATTCCAAAATTGATATGACTAATGGGGGGTTGTTTTGTTGCGTTTTATAATAATGATTGCTGGGATGTTGTTTGTTCCGCAAATGGCGTGGGCGGCAGAAGAAGGTTATAAAAACCTTGGTTTAACAGGTACTGAAAGAGGTATCTATACAGTTCTGATTTTTATAGTCGCTTATGGCTTTGTCATGGCGGAAGAGTTTACCGGGTTGCGTAAGTCTAAACCGGTTATTCTGGTGGCAGGTATTATCTGGGCTCATGCGGCCATTCTGGCGCAATCCGTTGGTGTTTCTGTAGAAGAATTGCATAAGGCATTTGAATTTAACCTTGAAGAATATGCCGAGTTGATGTTGTTTTTGTTAGTTGCCATGACGTATATCAACGCGATGGCTGAACGCAATGTGTTTGAGGCTTTGCGCTCATGGATGGTAAGAAAGCAGTTTAGTTTTAAACAGCTGTTTTGGATTACCGGCATCATTACTTTCTTCCTGTCTGCAGTTGCTGATAACTTGACTTCAGCACTATTGGTTGGAGCAGTCGTCATGGCGGTGGGTGCAAACAATGAGAAATTTGTCGCGATTGGTTTTGTTAATTTGGTTGTTGCCGCAAATGCTGGGGGAGCATTCAGCCCGTTTGGCGATATTACTACGTTGATGGTGTGGCAAGCTGGCTATGCTGAATTTTTTGATTTTTTCAGATTGTTTGTTCCTTCGGTAGTCAACTATGTTGTGCCGGCATTTTTTATGTATCTTGCAGTGCCGGATCTACAGCCCGAAGCAGGCGATCAAGAGGTGGTCGAGTTAAAACCGGGAGCCATTCAGGTTTGTGTGCTGTTTCTTGCCACGATAGTGACGGCAGTCAGCTTTAAGCAGTTTCTACATCTTCCTCCATTTATGGGTATGATGGTTGGCTTGTCCTTTTTATTCCTGTATGGCTATCGTTTAAAAACACTCTATCATTCTGCGGCGGATGATGAATACGATATCTTTAACAAAGTACGAGATGCGGAATGGGATACCCTGTTCTTTTTCTTTGGTGTAGTGTTTGCTGTGGGCGGCTTGGGGTATATCGGTTACTTAGAGCTATTGTCTGTTGCTATGTATGATGGTTTGGGTGACACGGGTGCAAATGTCTTGGTAGGGGTCTTGTCGGCCATTGTAGATAATATTCCTGTCATGTTCGCCGTGTTGAGCATGGATCTGGATATGGAGCTGTATCAATGGTTGTTGGTGACATTGACTGCCGGTGTGGGTGGATCAATGTTATCTGTTGGCTCTGCAGCAGGTGTGGCGTTGATGGGACAATCAAAACATAAATATACTTTCTTTAGTCATTTAAAGTGGACGCCTGTCATCGCTTTGGGTTATGTGGCGAGTATATTCACTCATTACCTGATTAATGGTTAAGGGGTTAGTTGTTGATAAATATTCAATGTCCTGTCTGTGTAGCTTGTTAAGTTTCTGGACAGGAAACCTGTAATATAAAAGCCTGATGATAAATTCGCGTTTTAATTTACATCAGGCTTTTTCCGTTTATGCCAAGCCGCGCGTGCTGGCAATGATCTTTCTCGGCTTTTCTGCCGGATTACCTTTTCTACTGGTTTTTTCTACGTTATCTGCCTGGTTGCGGGATGAGGGTGTTACCTTGGCTGTAATCGGCTATTTCAGCTGGGTCGGCGTGACGTATTCGGTTAAGGTTCTTTGGGCGCCTGTGGTCGACCATCTTCGCTTGCCTTGGTTGACGCGCTGTATGGGAAAGCGGCGGAGTTGGATGTTACTTGCTCAGCTGGGTATTAGCGTGGGCTTGCTCGGCTTGGGGCAAGCTGATACTTCACAGCAATTACATTTGATTGCAGCATTGGCTGTGTTTATCGCATTTTGTTCATCAACACAGGATATTGTGGTTGATGCGTATCGAATTGAGGCGGTGGTTGCTGAGTTTCAAGGGGCGATGGCTGCCGCGTATGTATTTGGCTATAGGGTTGCTTTACTGGTCGCCGGTGCAGGGGCGTTTTATATAGCCGAATTCAGTAGTTGGCAGAGCGCTTATTTTGTAATGGCTGCCTTAATGTCTGTCGGCATGATAACCACCCTTCTGGTGTCGGAGCCTGATCATAAAGCCAGTAATGTAAAAAGCTTGCAGGTAAGTGAAGGGAGGGGGGGCAATAAGCTGATGCTCTGGTTTGTTGAGGCAGTAATTAACCCGTTTGTAGAGTTTTTTTCGCGAAATGGCAAGGTCGGTGTATTGATTTTGGCGTTGATTGCTGTGTACAAGCTGAGTGATATTACAATGGGTGTGATGGCGAACCCTTTTTACCTGGATATGGGATTTAGCAAAAAAGAGATTGCAGATATCAGTAAAATCTTTGGCTTTTTTATGACGATCACTGGGGCGGCCTTGGGTGGGGTGATGGTGGTTCGTTACGGACTGATGCGACCACTACTTCTGGGGGCGGTAATGGTTTCGGGGACCAACTTTTTATTTGCACTGTTGGCAGCCAGTGAGCCTAATTTAATGTTGCTTGCAGGCGTGATTAGCGCTGATAATTTGAGCGGGGGGATTGCAACCTCTGTGTTTATTGCCTATCTTTCAAGTTTGACTAACAGTGCATACACAGCAACCCAATATGCCTTGTTTAGTTCGTTGATGACTCTGCCTGCAAAATTGTTAGGCGGGTTGTCTGGGCACATTGTAGAGATATTCGGTTACCAGCAGTTTTTTATTTATGCGGCTGTCATTGGTTTTCCAGCAATTATATTAGTCCTTATTTTGATGAGGTTGAAGGGTGAGGGTAGTCATAATCCATAATCAGTGGCGCGTGATCCGAAAAGCGTTCGTCTTTGTAAATGGATGTTGACGTGATTTTGTCCTGTAGATTTGCACTGGTAACTTGGTAATCAATTCGCCAGCCGACATTTTTTGCCCAAGCCTGTCCACGATTAGACCACCAAGTGTATTGATCAGCATTTTGGTTGATTTCTCGAAACGCATCAAACCAGTTTTTATTATCAAATAATTTATCCATCCACGCGCGTTCTTCAGGAAGAAAGCCAGAGTTTTTCTGATTGGACTTCCAGTTTTTTAGATCTATTTCTTTATGGGCAATGTTCCAGTCTCCACAAATAATATAGTCTCGACCATTCTTAGCGAGCTCTTGAAGATAAGGGTAAAAGCGTTCAAGAATATCAAATTTTACATTTTGTCTTAATTCGCTGGACGATCCTGATGGTAGATAGAGGGAAATGACACTCAATTTACCAAACTTAGCTTCAATAAAACGTCCCTCAGCATCCATGTCGGGCCAACCAATGCCAGGCGTCACTGAATCAGGTTTGTTTTTACAATAAACTGCTACACCGCTATAACCTTTTTTTTCGGCATCATGATAGTAACAATGGTAACCTTGCGGCCAGAATGCCTCAGCTTTAAGTTGTTCTGTTTGAGCTTTGGTTTCTTGAATGCAAACGACATCAGCTGATTGTTGCTGTAGCCAGAGAAAAAAGCCTTTGCGCTCAGCCGCGCGAATTCCGTTAGCATTAAGAGAGATGATGCGCATAAATAATCAGCTTGCAGTATGTTTTAAAATTATCGT
>SPJJ01050370.1_pt1 | contig 10128 bp, 9 predicted proteins | sample 3741741 | NCBI WGS metagenome assembly SPJJ01 (sample SAMN10925908, study PRJNA522277) | cold seep metagenome | isolation source: Elba SIP-enriched marine methane seep metagenome, extraction at timepoint T1 | place: Italy: coast of Elba, Mediterranean Sea | collected 2014-05 | reverse complement strand
CTTTGCCACGCTGCTCGATCCGGCGACCGGAACGGTGACGTAGGCAATGGCTCCCATTACGAGAAACGGTCCGAAGGGCAGCTCGACGTGGCGCAAAGGCTTTGTATTGGTGTCGTTTTCGGCGGCCTCATCATCGTCGCCTTGTTCCTCAGAGCCGTCGCCGTCTTCACCGCGTCGCACCATGAGAAGAACTGTAATGCCGATGACGGAACCTAGTAGGGAGCCGGCGAATAACGAGAACAACACCGCCTGCCAGCCCTTCAGCGCGCCGATGATCGCCAGTAGCTTGCCGTCCCCGTAGCCGAGGCCCTCGCGTTTGGTCAGGTGGTAATAGCCGTCCGATATTGCCCGCACCACCCCGTAGCCCACGGCGATGCCGATCAGGCCCTTGCTCCAGTCCGCATCGGGCAGGGTCAAGCTGAGCCCGTAGAAGATGGCGATGGACGGAAACGTGATCTTGTCGAGGATGAGCTTGTGGTCCAGGTCGATGAACGCGATCACCACCATGACGAAGGTGAACGTGGCGTAAATCGAGAACATGCCAGCACGCTGGCCAAGGGGCAGATCGCGGTAGGCGAGCACGACGATCTGGTAGTACAGGGCCATCCACAACAGCCCCATGGCGGCCTCGACGAACATGTAGCGCGGCGAAAACCCGACCCCGCAATCCCGACAGCGACCGCGCAGGATGAAGTAGCTCAGGATGGGCATGTTGTCGTACCAGCGCACCGCCTTGCCACAGGCAAAGCAATGCGAGCCCGGGCTGACCACGGACTGGCCCTTGGGGAACTCCTCGCTGGGCGGCCAGCGATAGATACACACGTTGGCGAAGCTGCCAAACAACGCGCCCAGGACGAAAACGAATCCGTAGGCGCCAGCGCTAAGCGCGTATGCTTCCAGTACCTCGTCGGGAGGCATGCGTCGGCCCACGGTAGCGCGGTTGACCGCCGCCGTCGAGAAAGCTATGACCTCAACATGAGATCCGTGGCGTTAGCGGGCTGTTTTGCGGCCCTCGGCATGCTGGGCTGCCCGACGGCCAAGCAACCGGACAAGCAACCCAGCGGGTTGGTCAAGACGTCCAAGCCAGTCGTCGCGCCCATCGACGCGGACAAGGCGACCAAGGACCTGGCCGAGCTCATGCGCGCCGTGCGCATGCCCCATCACCGTGTAGGCGCCGCCCATGGCGCCCACAAATTCAGCGGCACTTCCACCGCGGAGATCCTCAGTGGCGATCAGTCATTGGACAAGACCGACGAGAGCGTGGAAATCGCGGTCGACGACAAGGGCAACTACCGGGCGATCCGCAACCTGTCAGATGACAACGGCCGCGAGGTGATCTTCGTCGGTGACACCCTGTACCTGCGACCGCGCCACAACAAGTTTCATCGGCGTGCCCCCGAGTCGAAAACCGAGCCGCGCACGCTGCGCGATCAATTCTTCTCTACCCTGGCGTCGTACATGGAGCCGCTCGCGCACGTGCTCAAGATCGGCGCGGTCGAGACCACTCAGTTCGCCGGCCGCGACGCCTTTAAGATCGGCCTCACCACCGCCGCGTCCCCTCGGGCGCGCACAAAAGAGGCGTTCAGCCAACGCACGTGGCGCGAAACCATCCGCGGCGGCAGCGTCTCCGGTCACATCGTTCTCGACAAGAAGTCCGGCGCTCCACTCGCCGCCAACGTCAAAGGCGAGGTCGAGTTCGAGCGCAACGGCAAACCCATGCGGATGAAAATCTCGGTCAGTCACGCCCTGAGAGAGCTGGGCAAGACCGTGGCGATCGCCGCACCACCGCCAGATCAAACGGTGGATACGCTTCAGCTGAACAAGGAAACCGCCGAGCGCGATCGTCTGTTGAAAGGTATCGCTCCCCCGGCCGGCAAAACGGCGATACCATCTAACTGATGAGCTACGAGCTAACCGTAAGCCGCGAGCACCTATCGGTGAATCGCCGCATGATCATCGGCCGCTCGATCGCCGCGTCCATGGCCGGGGTGTTCCCGGTACCGCTCGTCGAGGACTGGATGTCGTCGACGATCGCCCGTGGCACGGTCAAGCGCATCGCCGACGCTCACGCGGTCGACGTCGACGACGAAGCGGCGCGAATGATCGCCGACGGCCCGGAAAAGCCGCCGAGCTGGACAGAGATGGCGGGTGGCACCCTGGTGTTCAAGGTCATGGGCCGGGCCTGGCGCAAGTTGCTCATCACCTACGTCGTAGCCAAACGCACCCAGGCGGCCGCACGCCACTTTCAGATCGGTACCCTGTTCGATCATTACTGCGCCCGCCTGCACGTCGGCATGGGACTCGACCAGGATGGCGCGCTCGCCCTGCGCAAACTGATCAGCGCCGCGATCGACAAGACCCCCGGCGGGGTCGGTCACAAGATCTTCAGACGGAGCGCCGCCGCCGCCGCCAAGGCCACCGTACGCGCCCCGCTCAATCTACTCAACACGCTCAGCGGTGGCTTCGTGCGCAAGTTGTTGTCCAAAGGCAGCGACGAGGTCGAAGCCATCGCCGAAGTCGACCAACAACTCGACAGCGCGCTCAACGAGCAAAAGGGATTTCTCGCCCGGACTACGTTGGCGGTCGAGTTACAGCTATCGACCGAGGGCAATCCCTACGTAGACGAGCTGATCAGCAACTTCGAAGCCCTGTGGCGCGAGCACCGAGCCGAGTCCGATGAGTAGCGACGATCAGCTGCGCAAGACCATGCTGGCGGAGGCGAGTCGGGTGGTCGTCAAGGTCGGTAGTCGCCTGTTGCACGAAAGCCCGGCCGGGCGCCCCGCATCGTTGGCCGACGAGCTGGTCGCGCTCAAGCGCGAACGCGACATCGAGTTCGTGGTGGTCAGCTCCGGCGCCATCTCGTTGGGCATGCGCGCGATGTCTCTCGACAGTCGGCCACACGAGTTGCCGATGCTTCAGGCCGCCGCCGCGGTGGGGCAGAGCAAACTGATGCAGCACTGGGAACACGCGTTCGCGGCTCACGGTGTGGTCACGGCTCAGGTCCTACTGACCCACGACGACATCAAGAACCGCCGGCGTTTTCTCAACGCCCGTCACGCGCTCGACGCATTGCTAAGCAGCGGTGTCGTCCCGGTCATCAACGAAAACGACACCGTCGCCGTCGACGAGATCAAGTACGGCGACAACGACCTGCTCGCCACCCTGGTGTGCAACCTGATCTCGGCGGACGCACTGATCATGCTCACCGACGTCAACGGTCTGCACGACGACGCCAAAGTGCGCATCCCGATCGTCCGCGACGTGGACAAGGAGGCCGCCCCGGTTGCGGGCGCGTCGACCAGCGGCGTGGGCTCGGGCGGTATGGCGTCGAAGGTTCAAGCGGCTAAAGCCGCCACGCGCAGCGGCGTAGCCACAGCGATCGTGCCCGGCCGTGAACCTCACGTAGTCACCAAGGTGCTCGATGGCGCGGATGTCGGAACGTTGTTCATCCCGCACGACCAGCGCATGACCAGCCGTAAACACTGGATCGCCTACGGTGTGAAGCCCACCGGAGCCCTGGTGGTCGATGCCGGGGCCCGCGCCGCCCTGGCGGCAAATGGCCGCAGCTTGCTGCCCGCGGGGGTCGTAGATGTCCGAGGAAGCTTCGAGCTTGGCGACATCATTAGCCTTGTCGATGCCTCAGGAACCGAGTTCGCACGGGGACTTGCGGGCTATCGGGCCGCGGATGTGCGCCGTATCATGGGTGCGCAATCAGCCGACATCGAAGCGACTTTGGGGTATAAATATCTTGATGAGGTAATCCATCGGGACGACCTCGTAGTCTTATGATTCGCGCCGAAATGCACAACAACCAAAGGGTACGCCACGACTGAGTCGGCGACATCGGTTGTAACGCTCGCGAAAGCCGCACGCCAAGCGGCCCGCCAGCTAGCCAAGACGACAGCGCAGGATCGCACACGCGCGCTACGGGCCATCGCTACAAAGGTTCGAGCGCGGACCGCGGACATCCTGGCCGCCAACGAGCAAGATCTGGCCGGCGCCGGAAAGCGCGGTCTGAGCGATGCGATGATCGATCGCTTGCGACTCACCCCGGAGCGTGTCGACAAGATCGCCGCCGCGGTCGAAGAGATCGCCGATATGCCGGATCTGGTCGGCCGCATCGAAGAGCGGCGCGAGCGGCCCAACGGCCTACAGGTGTCGAAGATGCGCATCCCCCTGGGTGTCGTCGCGATCATCTACGAGTCCCGGCCCAACGTCACCACCGACGCGGCAGCGCTGTGCTTGAAAGCCGGCAACGCGACCATTCTGCGTGGCGGCTCGGAAGCGTTTCACTCGAACACCGCCCTCGGCGCCGCTGTGAGCGCGGGCCTCGAAGCGGCGGGCCTACCGACCAAAGCAGTCCAGGTTCTCGGCTCCACGGATCGCGGACTGGTCAAAGACTTGCTCAGCCGTGATGAAGAAATCGACGTCGTGATTCCCCGCGGCGGCGAAGGCTTGATCCGTTTCGTCGCCGAGAATTCGCGCATCCCGGTGCTCAAGCACTACAAGGGCGTGTGCAGCGTCTACGTCCACGAAGCCGCGGACACCGACATGGCCCTGCGTATCTGCGAGAACGCCAAAGTCAGCCGCCCCGGCGTGTGTAACGCAGCCGAGACCGTGCTGATCGATCGTGCGATCGCCAAGACGTTCGTGCCCCGGCTTTGTGAAATGTTTGCCGCAAACGGCGTCGAAATTCGCGGCGACGAAGAAGTCGTCGCCATCGGCGGCGACAACGTTGTTCCCGCGGTCGAATCAGACTGGGGCGAAGAGTATTTGAGCTTGACGGTATCGGCCCGCGTGGTAGACGGATTCGATGCCGCCGTGGCCCACATAGAACGCTACGGCTCGGACCACACCGAGTCGATCATCACGACCGACGCCGAAGTTGCCGAACGGTTTCTTGAGCAAGTCAACTCGTCCACAGTGATGGTCAACGCTTCCACACGGTTTGCCGACGGAGGCCAGCTCGGCCTCGGGGCAGAAATTGGTATCTCCACGACGAAGCTCCATGCATACGGCCCTATGGGGGCCGAGGGATTGACGACCACGAAGTTCGTGGTACGTGGTGAAGGACAAGTACGAACATAAGAGGCACGTGACACAACCCAACACTCAGAAAACGGATCTACGAGAACAATCCTTGCGGCGCGATTTCGAGCGCCCCACAGACGCAGCTGACGACAGCGGCCTCGACACGGCCAATCGCATCCTGGATGCGGCTCTCGACAAGAAAGCCATCGAGCCAATACTGCTCGACGTGCGCGAGCTCTGCGGCTACACGGATTATCTGTTCATTGTGAGCGGCCGGTCCGACCGCCAGGTGGATGCAATCACCGACGGCGTGAAGGAGCGGCTAGGCAAGCAAGGCATTCGTCCGCTCGGTGTAGAGGGCGTGGGTTCCGGCCAATGGGCACTACTCGACTACGGCGACGTGGTCGTCCACGTGTTCCACCATCCGGTCCGCGAGCGCTACGACCTCGAAGGCCTGTGGATCGACGCAAAGCGCGTAGATCTCGACGTTCCTGACGAGGCGCGGGCCAGCGCCGAAGACCTTTACTAGCCAATTCAACTAGGCGATAGTCGCCGCGTTTTGGGTCGATTCGACGCAATTATCGCAGCGAACGCTTTGCACGCCCAGGGCCGGGTCGCCGGCCTGACCCTGGTCGAGCGTGCCCGGCGTGTCGCTGTGCGCGCGGGCGCGGACCGCGTGTTGGTGCTCGACGGCGACACTACCACCTGCGAGTTCGCCCGCTCGCTCGCGCCCAACGCCGGCGTGCTGTTCATCGACGCGCGGGCCCAGGTCGTTCACACGGACCTGGTGAAACCGGTCGCTGGCAGTGATGCCGAGCGCCTGGTGGTCGTAGACGACGCTGGCTATGCCGGAGCCCTGTGGGCAGGTCCGAGCGCGAGCCAGGAGCTGATCGCGGCCCTCAACGACTCGCCGAACGACGGCGATGCCAGCCTGGCCGAGCGCTGGCTGGCCGATCCGAGCGCGCGCATCGAGCTCGAGGCTGGCGCGATCGCCCGCCACCAGGCGACCAACCGCGCCGAACGCAAAGCGGCCGCGCGCATGCTCTACGGCATCATCCACAAAGGCCAGGACGGCCCAATCACCCGCTACATTTACCGGCCGGTGTCGCTGCCGATCACCCGCGTGCTTCTGCAGCTGCCGATCACTCCGAACCAGGTCACCATATTCTGCGCCGCGCTGAGCGCGGTCGGTATCTACCTCACCGCCCAGTACAGCTACGCCTCGGTGGTGTGGGGAGCCGCGCTGATCCAGATCGCTGGCTTCCTCGACGGCTGCGACGGAGAAATCGCCCGGCTCAAGCTGCTCAGCTCGAAGCTCGGCGCCTGGCTCGACACCGTGGTCGACGAAGCGACAAGCGTCGGCTACGTCGGCGCCCTCGGCTATCACGTGTATCTGCACCATGGCGACAGCTGGCTGTATTCACTCATCTTCGTCGCCCTGGCCACGCACCTGATCCCGATCTACGTCATCTACTACTACCTGATCGTGGTTGCGGGCTCTGGCAACAGTCAGGACTACCAGGGCAAGGTGCAGATCGTCGGTGGCAGCGGCGGTGAGCCGTGGCGACTCGAGCCCGTTCCCGAACCGCCCAAACAACGAGGGCCGATCCTGGCCTGGTGCGCCGAGTACATCCCCCATGTGTTACGCCGAGACTTCTTAGCGCTCATGGCCATGGGCCTGGTCGTACTCAACCAAACCGAAATCCTCTACGGCATCCTATTCACCGGCAGTGTGATCGCGGTTTCGGTGTTGACCCCCGAGCATTTCCTGCTGCGCCTGAAGCTACGCAAGCTGAACAAGCTGAAAGCCTGATGAAGATCACGATCATGGTGGTCGGCCGGCTCAAAGAGGCCTATCTCAAGGCGGCCGAAGCCGAGTACCTCAAGCGACTGCGGCCCTACTGCAAGCTGCAGGTCGTCGAGAAGAAGGACGAGGCCGCGCTGCTGGCCGCCCTGCCGGCGGACGCCAGCGTGTTCGCTTTGGACGAGCGCGGCGACCAGCTCACGAGCTTCGAGTTCGCCGAGAAGCTCATCGGCAGCGAAGCCCTACACGGCCGCGGGGCCCCGGTGGTATTCGTCATCGGCGGCGCAGACGGGCACACGGACGCACTGCGCAAGCGGGCCAAGCGCCTGGTGGCGTTCGGTCGCCTGACGATCGCCCATCGCCTGGTCAGGCTGATTCTGCTCGAGCAGGTCTATCGGGCGTTCAAGATCCTCAAAAACGAGCCCTACCACCGCAACTAGGCCGCCACCCAGCCGGCGTGCCCATTGGTAGCCGAGAACGCCCCTACCTGAAATTCTCGGATTCGCACGCAACCTTCACCCGCGCGCGCCGAACACGCCCACATGAACCTGTGGACCAGCGTGTCGAACATCGTGTATCCACCCGCGTGCGCCGCCTGCGATCAGTTGCTTGGCGAAGCCGACGAGGGACTGTGCACTACCTGCCAGCTATCTGTGGTCGACCTGGGCGCCGCGTGTCCGCGCTGCGCCGAACCCCTGGCCGGCGAACGCCTGGTCACGTGCGCGCGCTGCCGCGACGCCCCGCCGGCGTTCGAAACCCTGGTCGCCCGCTACCGCTATGGCGGACAACTCGCAGAGGCCCTGCGCATGCTCAAATTCGACAACCGTCCGGACATCGCGCGGACGCTGGCACCGCTGATCAGCCCGATGCTTCACGCCACCGCTGCCCTGTGCGACGTGGTGGTACCAGTGCCGTTGCACCCGAAGCGCCACCTGGCCCGCGGCTTCAACCAGGCGGAGTTGCTCACGCGCTTCTGTCGGCCCACTGCCACCATCGACACGTGGAGCTTGCGCCGCGACCGAGCTACCCCAGCCCAGTCGGGCCTGGACGCCCGTCAGCGTGCCGCCAACCTCGCCGGCGCCTTCAGCGTGCGTGGCTGGCGACGCAAACGAGTCCGCCAGCGCCACATACTGCTGGTCGACGATGTGGTCACCACCGGAGCGACGATGAACGCGGCAGCGAGCGCTTTGTTGGCGGCCGGCGCAGCCGCAGTATTCGGTTTTTGCGTAGCTCGAGCCGAGTTTTGACCGCTTGTGCTTGAAAACTCTGCCCGGTCCCCTAATCTACGGGGCTCGCCAATGGCCAAGAAGAGAAAGAAGAAGCAGGACTTCGGCCCTGATGGCGTCAAAGTAGTCGTCAAGAACAAGAAGGCACTGCACGACTACCAGATTCATGAACGCATCGAAGCTGGCATGGTGCTGGTCGGCTCCGAGGTCAAGTCTCTGCGCGAAGGTCGGGCGTCCCTGGCCGAGGGCTACGCCGAGATTCGCAACAACGAGGCCTGGCTGGTCGGCGTACAGATCAACGAGTACCCGTGGTCCCACCAGTTCAACCACGAGCCGACGCGCAAGCGAAAGCTCCTGCTGCACAAGGGCGAGATTCGCAAGCTGGCAATCAAGACCCAGCAACGCGGCTTCACCCTGGTACCGCTCGCCATCTATGTCAGTGAAAAGGGCAAGATGAAGATCGAGCTGGCCCTGGCGACCGGCAAGCGCATGTACGAAAAACGCGAGTCGTCGAAAGAGCAGACAGCGAAGCGAGAGATTGATCAGGCGATCAAGCGCCGCAGGTAGGCTTACTTCTTCTTGCGGCGCTCGATTTTCTTTTCGAGCAGGATGAACTCGACGCGGCTGTTGGTGCGGATGGCCGACGCGTTGTTACCTCGGACCAGGGGACGCTTGGAACCGTACGCCTTGATCTCGAGGCGTTCGGGCTCGATGCCCCACTGAGTGAGCCACTTGCGCACGGCCTGGGCGCGCCGACGGCTCAGGTTCATGTCCATGCGGTTGCGCCTGTGCACGTGAGCCGCGATGCGAATGCGCAGGAATTCGCGCCGCGCCCGCAGATGGGCGGCGACCTGACCGAGGATGTTCTGGCTGCGCTTGGAGATGCGCGCACTGCGACCGATGAACCGCACCGGTTTGAGAGTCTCGATGCGGTCCGGCATCAACATGACCAGGCTGGCGCCCTTGTCGGGACAGCCGTCGTCGTCTTTGTTGCCGTTGATCGTCTCGGGCTCGGTGGCGCACTGGTCGAGCAAGTCGGGGATGCCGTCCCTGTCGTTGTCCGGTTCGGCGCAACCGTCGTCGTCCTCGAAGCCATCTTTGTCTTCGGGCAGGTTCGGGCACTTGTCTTTGGTGTCCGGGATACCGTCTTTGTCGTTGTCCAGATCCGGGCAGCCGTCGCCGTCCTTGAAACCGTCTTTATCTTCGGGTTTGAGCGGACACTTGTCGGCTTTGTCGGCGACGCCGTCGTTATCGTTGTCCGGATCCGGGCAACCATCGTCGTCTTTGAAGTCGTCCTTGTCTTCCGGGTCTTTCTTGCACTTGTCGTACTCGTTGATGATGCCGTCACCATCGTCGTCGCCACGATCGATAGGCGGCGGCGGCGGTACTATAACCGCCGGCGTAATCGCACGAGCGGCGGGCGAGTAGCTCACCAGGGTAAACAGGCGCAGCTCCGGCGCACCGATACCGGGCAAGATGCCGCGGCCCAGACCAGCCGCAATGCCGATCTGGCGGGTTACGCGATAACGCACTCCCCATGTGGCCTCGAGCGGCGTCACTGCTTCAGCGGCGCCACCGCCCATGCCGACGGCGCCGAACACTTCGAGAATTGCCGTGATCTTGTCGCCGATGCGGTAGGCGCCAGCCACACCATACGTGAGCTCGTGACTCTGCTCGACGTCCGCCAGGCTGCTGCTGGCGCGGGCGCGAAACCCGGCGTTGGCGGCGAAGCGAATGCGGCCACTATCGACACCGAGAATCGCTCGGCCCTGGGTCGAAGGCCCGTCAGCTCCGGCGAATTGGTCCGCGGTCGCCGTCGGCACGGTGATGGTCATCGACGCCGCCAGCGACACCGGCTTGGCCTGCATCACAGTGGCCTTGGCATGGAGCGCGATGTCGCCGATCGCAGAGCCACTGGCGGGATCCAGGTTGCTGAACAGCGGGTCGTTGCCGCTTTGAGTCAACAGCGGAACCAGTACACCGGCTTCGTACTTGCCGCCAAAGGCATACGAGAACGCCAACTCGGCGGCGGTGCGCGCGGTGATCGGCTTATCGGTCATGCCCTCG
>SPJJ01027463.1_pt1 | contig 10130 bp, 8 predicted proteins | sample 3741741 | NCBI WGS metagenome assembly SPJJ01 (sample SAMN10925908, study PRJNA522277) | cold seep metagenome | isolation source: Elba SIP-enriched marine methane seep metagenome, extraction at timepoint T1 | place: Italy: coast of Elba, Mediterranean Sea | collected 2014-05 | reverse complement strand
GCCAGGGCGCTCCGCGCCACGGCAACCGGAGGAGGAGCGCGAAGCGCTCCCTTGTCTCTGAGCCAGGGCGCTCCGCGCCACGGCAACCGGAGGAGGAGCGCGAAGCGCTCCCTTGTCTCTGAGCCAGGGCGCTCCGCGCCACGGCAACCGGAGGAGGAGCGCGAAGCGCTCCCTTGTCTCTCTCCTTCGCCAGGGCGCTCCGCGCCACGGCAACCGGAGGAGGAGCGCAAAGCGCTCCCTTGTCTCTGAGCCAGGGCGCTCCGCGCCACGACAACCGGAGGAGGGGTCCTAGGAGCCCCTCAGACTCCCGGCAAGCTCTCTGTCCCTCCCAGGGCTGCTCAGGCCTTCAACAAGCTCTCTGTCCCTCTCAGAGTGGCTCAAGGTGCTCCAAGCTTTGCTTCTTCAGAGCCGAGCAGCTAGTGTCACCCTGTAAAGGTGGTCAAAAGGCTTACATGTGCTCCAGAAAAAAGTTCAGAAGTTTGCGATTTCAGATGGACTTCTCGGGTACTATGTGACACGCGTCCCTGTGTTGGCCCTACAGCCAAGTTTGGGATGTTGGAGGTGGAAGGTTGAGAGTCAGCTCAACAACCCTCCCACCCCCGCTAGCCTCGAAGTTTTGCTTCGAGATCTGGAGAAGTCTACAGGCCATGTGTAAGCCCATCTCACCGCTCAAGTCGACTGTCGCTGACGACGACAGGCTTGTCGTGGGTCTCTGCAGCACCCTGACTTCCCAGCCCCGCAAGGGGCGGTCCTTGGGTAGGTCCCGCGCTAGCACGAGTCTCGTGGAAGGTCACGAGACTCGAATCGAGTCCAATCGAGCCTTTGCCTACTGCAGGCAAGGGGGACGATCACCCCGTGCCCAATCAGGGGCGGAGGTGGCCTTGACCCTCCCTGGGAAGACCTGTGCGAATGGTTGGACCAGAGCCACGAAGCTTAAAGCAAAGTGGTAAGAAGGGTTACTCGCGCCCTAACGACACCGCTAAGACTACGACTCATCCTACGTATCCGAATACATATCCTGCATATGCTCCTGATACACTGACCATGCATCACCCTACCCGCTAACACATGACGTTAGCGAAGAGGCTTCCCCACCTAGAACTTGATCACCCTTGCGGACCTCACATCTAAAGACAACCCGTACGGGGTTAGCCTTGGAACCTCCAACCCTTGCGGACTAGGTTCCTACCCCAAGTCATAAGTAGCAGAAGCACTTGTGCTTCGGGCCTCATTCACTACTACCATTCTGCCTGTATTCAACCATGCCCGAGATGTACACGATGCGAACGAGTAAGACACCGGCTGAGCTAGCCAGCGAGCTAGCTTTGCCTGTTCTTCTCGTGCTCATGCACGCTGCTAGGCTCTCATTCGTGAAAACGGGACCTTCCCGGTCCCAGGCACGTATTTCTCCAAACGCTAGCACACTCACCTCCGTTCGCTGCGGCTGCTTGCCAACGTGGTTCACAACGACTTTGGTGATGGCTGATATTTTCTACGCGAAGATCGTCCAGCCTGTGTTGGAGTTCGAGGGGCACAACCCAGACAACCCCATCAACCGAGCCTCGCTTTGTTTTGAGCGAGGAGCCCTGTGGCTTGAGAGGATTCGAGCCATGTTGGAAGACCTTGCCATGGTCTGTTTCGGCGGCAATTCGTGCCCTCCGAACGTTGAATCGGATGTTGACCCTATTCAGGGCTTGCAAGGTCTCTTGGTCCGATACAGCGCGGAAGGGCTTTCTACCACCTCGTTGGAGAGGTGGGAGAACATGCAAGGCTGCACTTACCCCGCAGTGCAGCAGGATGCAACACTGCAACCGGCCTACGAGGAGGCAGGGCTGTCCGGACAACCTACAGTTCGCTTCAACGGGGTAGATCAGCACCTGACAATCCCCCTCCCTCAGCTGGGTCACACCACCCTGGTCGTCGTAGGCGACTTCCAAAGTGGCGTGGTGTTCTCGGCGGAGGGGAGAGAGTCCCCTTTCCCAGGGAAAGACCTAGAAGTGTCAGGGTCGGCACTTTTGGTGCGTCAAGCAGGAGCAGCGCTAGCTGGGCCAGATGTTGACAGGCCTACCGTGCTTGTGGTACGTGAGTCCTTGTCTTCCATCGATGTCTGGGTTGGCGCCCAGACGCAACGTGTCTACACGGGCACGCCTGAATCGTGGGACCCTTCTGTTTCGCTAGGTGGAGAGTCTCCACCACTCCTAGCTCAGCTAGGGCGGAGGGTGGGAGGGCCGCATCTCGCAGGTGCGGTTTCTGAGTTCCTTCTGTTCGACCGAGCCCTCGAAGACGAAGAGATTACGGCTGTGAGTGAGCACCTTACAGCCAAGTGGAACCTATCATGAGTAAGAAAGAAGAACAACCCGTCTACATCAAGTGTAACGTGGAGCGCCCTGGGGGCGCACGTTGCAAGGGCAATCAAGCCCGCATTGTGCGTCGGACACCCCGCTCGGAGTTGGGTGGTCAGTCCGTCATGTACCAGTGCACTACCTGCAAGGGTGCCTGGACCCTAACGTACTAGGCAAAGCATGACAGCACTGCTCTTTCACGGGCCTGCTTCCCTTGAACAGGCGAAGCAGCAGCAGAAGCAGCTCGGGTATGTGGCTTCACCACCTTTGGGTGAAGCAGGGCTCAAGGTGGACCAGGCACGGGAGCTTGTGCAACTGGTCTCGATGCCTAGCATCGGAGACACCGTGGGTTCAGTCATAGTGGGACCCATGGACCTTGCAAGCCCGTCCGCCTCTGACAAGCTCCTCAAGACCCTTGAGAGCCTTGAGGCTGATCAGGTGCAGCCGCTGCTCTGGGCTAAGGACCTCGCGAATGTGAGGTCTACAGTCGTATCACGATGTGAGCAAGTTTGGTGCAATGGGTCGGACACCGCTGAGGTGCCCGATTCAGTGGTTCACTTAGCCTTTGACATCGTCAAGGCCGCCATTGCACGGGATGTACCCCGTGTGATCGAACTGCTCAGTGAGGGCGTCAAGGACGTAGACATTGCCCAGCTGGCGCAGCAGATGTCCATGGCAGTCTCGGTCGAGATGAGGAACCCTGGACCTCAGGCCTTCCGAGTTTGGTACGCTTTGCGAGAGATACTCAAAAGCACGCGAGTGTACAAGGGAGACCTTCTCCTAGCCCTTCTGGAGGTTTGCGAATGACATTCAAAGCCCCTCCTGTTGTCATGATTTCAGGTTCCGAGGCCTTTTTGAGGGATCGACATGTTCGACGTGCTCGTCTCTCTGCCTCAGCTTCAGGCTGGGATGTGGAAGAGTTCCACTCCAAGAAGAACCGCGCTATTTCCCAGTCCCTAATTTCGGCTTCAGGGTTCTTCAAGACCAAACGTCTCGTCGTGGTCAAAGAGGCCAACAAGATCGACGTAGCGATCGTCAAGAAGCAACTAGCTCGCAAGAAGTCTCTGACTTCGCTGGTTCTCGTACACAACGGGGAGCCCCCCAAGAAGGGCAGTTTTGTAGAGCTAGCCAAGCTTGTACCGCAAAGGTGTCAGATCCACTTTGCCTCTCCCAAGCCTTGGGAGAGAGAGGACTTTGCTGTTGAGTTCGTCCGGGGAGAGGCGGAGCGGTCTAAGACCCCCCTGGACGATAGGCTCGCCCGGGCTCTGGTTTCATCTGCAGGCGATGACCTTGGCATCCTGTCCTGGGAAGTTAGGAAGGCGTCCATGCTTGCCAAGTCTCGGGGTTTGGACGAGATCACTGTTGAGGTCCTTAAGGGCACTGCCTCCAAACTGTCAGAAGCAGGGACAAGGCAGGCAGTAGACGCTCTCGCTTGCAGGAATGTGCCCCGCCTTGTTCGTATGCTGGGTCTCATACGGTCCACCCATGGATCGGACCCTACGATGAAGATGGTGGGTTTCTTCACCTACTCGGTTCTGCAGTGGATGCAGGTGGCAGCTCTCTTGGAGCAGGGGAAGAACCTCAAAGAGGTAGCCAATCTCGTACGCTTGCATGAGTACAGGATTAAGACTCAGATAGCACCCCCTGCTCGAAAGTGGGGGTACAAGGCACTTTTCTCTTTGTACAGGCACCTAGTCAAAAGCCGGCAGAACGTTTTGCACGGAGCCCTTGACCCCTGGACAGCCTTCGAGGCTGGTCTGATACAGGAGGCGTCAACACCATGAGCGAGCTGAAAAAGGATCCCTCTCTGTACTCTACGCGAGAAGATCTCCAGAAGCCGGTAGAGGCCGACTTCGAGTCCATTCGAAAGTGCCTCGAAGACGTGCGGAATCAGATTCGTCCCATGGGTCTTGGAGTGCAGGCAGATCGGGTTCACTCGGCGCTTTTAGCCCTAGGCACCTTGCAAGGCCGTATCGAGCAGGCATAGGACGGCTACTGTCGTTTTTGTTCCCCTATCCTTCGATCACTCAAGCCGAAGGAGGCTCTGTTGGGGTAATAAGAGATCCCCGCATGGCGCCTTTGCGGGTTCATTCTCATGCCACACTACCTATACGACGAAGTCCTCCTTGCGACCACTGAATACTTCAAAGGCGATCCGCTAGCTACCGATGTGTGGATGGCGAAATACGCCCTTCGAGATCCGAAAGCTGCCAAGGGGGCAGAGTTCGTAGAACTCACCCCTGACGATACGCATCGCCGTTGCGCTCGGGAGTTTGCTCGTATCGAGGCTCGCTATCCTAACTCCATGTCCGAGGAAGAGATCTACGATCTCTTCAAGGGGTTCAAGTATGTCATTCCACAAGGCTCCCCTCTGAGTGGGATCGGGAATAAATTTCAGGTGCAAAGTTTGAGCAACTGTTTCGTCATTCCGTCACCCATGGACAGCTATGGTGGAATCTTTCGTGCAGACCAAGAGTTCGCTCAAATCATGAAGCGACGTGGTGGAGTTGGCGTGGACCTCTCCACATTGCGCCACTCAGGTGCGGCGACCACGAATGCGGCTCGCACCTCCACAGGGTTGGGCACGTTCATGGAACGGAAATCGAACACGACTCGCGAAGTGGGTCAAGATGGAAGACGAGGCGCCGCTATGATCTCGGCGTCGGTGCACCACCCCGACATCAAACGCTTCATTGAGATCAAGAACGATATGAAGGCGTGTCAGTCGTGTGGGCACGAAGAGCGAGACAAGGTGACAGGTGCAAATGTCAGTGTACGCTACACTGACGAGTTCCTGAAGGCCGTCGATGAGGGGTCAGATTATGAGCAAAGGTTCCCTGTGGACTCTGCAGACCCTGAGCTATCCAGAATGGTCCCGGCCCAGGAGATTTGGGATTCTGTCATAGACAACGCATGGGCTTCAGCAGAACCCGGGGCTCTTTTCTGGGACCAAATTCTCCGCAAGTCCCTTGCGGACATATACGCAGCAGTTGGTTTCAGAACCATCTCTACCAACCCGTGCGCGGAGCTGGTTCTCAGTGCTTACGATTCTTGCCGCCTCATGGTTCTGAACCTTCTCAGTTTCGTACGTGCCCCCTACACTGAGGATGCCTACTTCGACTTCAAACTGTTCCACGAGTACGCCATGAAGGCTCAACGTCTCATGGATGACCTAGTTGATCTGGAGCTGGAAAAGGTGGACCTGATCCTGGAGAAGGTGAAGTCCGACCCTGAGCCAGACGACATCAAAGCCGTAGAGTTAAGTCTTTGGACGAAGATCCGAAAGGCAGCGGCAAATGGGCGTCGCACAGGCCTTGGCATTACGGCTCTCGGAGACATGATGGCTGCACTCGGCATCCGTTACGGCTCCGAGGACTCTCTCAACATGACAGAGTCCGTGTATAGGGCCTTGGCGGTGGCCAGTCACTCCTCCTCTATTCAAATGGCAGAAGAGCGAGGGGCTTTCCCTGTCTTCGACCTGAGATTGGAGGAAGGCCACGAATACCTGAATCAGATTCTAGGGGCCCTTCCCGACGAGGTGGTGGCTCAGTATCGGAAATTCGGTCGGAGAAACATCGCGAATACAACCACAGCCCCTGTTGGTAGTATTTCAATCGAAGCGCAGGTGACGAATGGCATCGAGCCGGCTTTCGACTTGACCTACATGCGCCGGAAGAAGGTCAACCCAGGCGACGCAAACTCGCGCGTGGATTACACCGATGATAGGGGAGATTGTTGGCAGCATTTCCAGGTCCTTCACCACGGGTTTGCAGCGTGGTGCAAGGCGACCGGGAGGGATATCGATGAGGTCCTCGCCCGCATTGCAGAGGGTGATCGCAGTGATGTTGAGGCCTCGCCCTACCACAATGCCCTTGCCAACGACCTCGATTGGGTTAAACGCGTCGAGGCGCAGGGTCGGGCGCAGCGGTGGGTGGACCATGCCATCTCCTCTACCGTCAACCTTCCCGAGGATGTCAGCAAAGACACAGTCCACCAGATCTACATGACGGCTTGGAAGTCAGGTTGCAAGGGGATCACCATTTACCGGCAGAACTGCCGGTCCGGGGTTCTGGTGCAGAAGGACCGAGATGGCGCGTCCGAGATTCGGATCAATGAGGCTCCAAAGCGTCCTGAGGACCTCAAATGCAGGGTTCACCGTATGAAGGTGAAGCATAGGGGTGATCACACAAGCTGGATCTTTCTGGTAGGCCTGATGGGATCAAACCCCTACGAGGTGATGGGGGGGCTCGTGTCTGAGGTGGACATCCCTATGGGTATCAGCGAGGGGGCTCTTCGGAAGCGCAGCTTGGCGAAAGGCGCCAAGTATGACTTCGTATACCAGGACGCTCAGGGTGAAGAGCACGTGATTCGAGATGTTGTCAAGGAATTTGACAACCCAGATCAAGGCCTGCTGACTCGGATGATCTCGATGACGCTCCGCCATGGCGCACCCGCTCAACATCTGGTCGCGCAGTTGGGTAAGGATCGGGATGCTGATTTGTTCAGTTTTGCGCGAGGTCTTTCCCGTGTGCTCAAGCAGTACATTCCGGATGGGGCAGAGCCTGGGAGATCTTCAGTCTGCCCTGAGTGCGGGGCAGAGGGTACGCTGGCTTACCAAGCAGGCTGTTTGAGCTGCACATCCTGCGGCTACTCGAAGTGCGACTGATTAGGGGATTTTTGCAGGTCAAGAGGGGGAGGATGGGAACATCCTCCCCCTCTTTTTGGGGTACTAGGGTTTGTGGTCCGAGCCGCATTCGACGTAATCCAAGGGATCGCCTACTGGCGAGGTGGGTCTTTGCAGGTGGTCTCAGACCATGGTGAAGAGAGCCTTACTGAGCGTCTCGATGCTATTTCAGGGCAGCGGGTGTCTGTCGTGGCGCATCACGATCCTACAGACACCTCTAACGCGGGAGGTCCTGGTGGAGGATCGTGCATGTATCACAACACTCAGTGCCCTGTGGGCCACGAGGAGCGGCCCAAGTGGCTGTACCAGTTCAAGAGTGCGGGCCCGCTCCAGCGGGCGCCTGGAGGCTACCAGGTGGGCTCCAGGCTTCTTGAGTTGGAGAAGCTCAACGGGCACAGGGTACAGGTTGTGTTGGCTGTGGTTCCCTCCGTTGAGGAGTTGACCAAAGACCCCTCCAGTATTGGAGACCTCAAGGAGAAGCTGGGTACACTTCAGAGCCTCCTTCGTCAAGTCAATGACGGGAAGAATGGGTTATGAGCGAGGTCATTTACACTTGCGGGATTGTTTCGGGCCTCATCTACTCGAATGAGGTGAAGAACTTCTACATCTTTCGTCTTCGTCAAGATTCGGATCAGAAGACGGTGATTGCCCGCGGCAATATCACAGGCATGCATTTGGAGGTGGGTACCTGGCTCGGCCTTGAAGGCGTCTGGGAGAGACACCCACAGCACGGTAATCAGATCAAAATCCTCAAGGCTCCGGCTATCCAAGGAGGGTGGAACTCAGAGCGCATCGTGAAAGTGCTGGCCTCTCGCGGGGTGAGCCGCTTGACTCTGTCCTCTTTGGCGGGGGTTTTCAAGGAGAAGCTCCAGGAGGCTTTGGAGGACGTGGAGACCCTCAAGACCGCCAAGGGGATTACGCAGGAAGGTGCCGAACACCTGTCCAAGACGTGGATCTCGGCTCGCATCTACTTCGAAACTCTTGACGTTCTGTCTGAGATGGGCATTCCGCAGAGAACGATAGATGCAATTTGGTCTTTCTACGGGGATGAGACCCGGGAGACTCTGACCACTAATCCCTGGAGGATGGTGGAGGTTCCCGGAGTGGATTTCAACCGGGCCGATGGGATTGCTCGAAAGCTGAACTGCGACATGAATTCCATGGAGAGGGTGGCAGGTGCTGCCCTCGGCTGCCTCCTCAAGGCGAAGAACGATGGGAGTGTCTGCATCTCGGCCCATGACCTTTTGGGGAAGGTTCGGTTCATACTTCCTGATGTGAAGGTTGAGGTGTATGCCAAAGCCCTCTCGTCTCTCAAAGGAGAGAGTCTCATCGTGTTCGACAAAGAGAACGGAAAGCTCGTGTATGAGCCAACTCTGTATGAGTTGGAACACGACTCCTCCATTCTTTTGGCGAGCCGCATGCGTTCACCTGTCTTTGGGGAGCAGGTTTGGAGGGAGCAATATGTGCAGCGGCTCGGACGAGTGGGGTCGAAGACCCAAACCTATGCTCTGAAACACCCAGGAGATGTTGCAGGGACTGCACGGCAGGCTTTGGAGGAATGGCTTTCGGAGTCTCACGTGAATCTGAGCGTGGCTCAGTTTCAGGGGGCTCTGAACGCTCTTAAGGAGCCTGTCTCCATCCTCACAGGAGGCCCTGGTACAGGGAAAACATTCACGCTCAAAACAGTGGTCTCAATCCTCCAAGAGGCCGAGATTCCTTTGCTGCTCACTGCCCCCACGGGGATCGCTGCCAAGAGAATTCAGCAGGTGACAGGGGCTGAGGCCTCGACAATTCACCGAGCCTTTCAAGCTCAGGGCTCCTCCGAAGAGGAGCGCGAGGCTACATATTCGGGCATCGTGGGAGCCTCGGATGGGACAGACACTTCAGATACAACATCCGATTGGGGTTTCGGCCTTGGGAGGACGCACGCCGGAGAGGTGCTTGTCGTGGATGAGACTTCAATGGTGGACCAGCATTTGCTTTACCGTCTCATGTCCTGTACATCCGCGCGCTGCCGTGTGGTATTCGTAGGGGACGACGCCCAGCTGCCTTCTGTAGGTGCAGGTAACGTTCTTAGGGATCTGATTGCCTCGAATGTGGTTCCAACCACGAAGCTGACTGAGATCTTTCGTCAACAAGACACTTCGGATATCGTAATCGCAGCACACGATATCAACTCAGGAGAGTACCCCGAGCCCACCGCTGGGAAGACGGATTTCATTTTCAAGCAGATAAAATCGGAGGATGTCATCCTTGAGAACATCCGCGTGGTGGCTCAGAAGCTCTACACAGCGGGGAAGAACTTCCAGGTGCTTAGCCCGAAGCACCGAGGCACCCTCGGGGTCACCAACCTGAACGACAACCTCAGGGCCCTCCTAAACCCACCCTCTGCGGGCGTGCAGGAGATGAAGGTCATGGGTGGGGTGCTTCGGGAGGGTGACCGAGTCATGGTCATCCGCAACGATTACAATTATGGCATCTTCAACGGGGATGTTGGCAAGGTTGTGAGGTTGGACCGGAAGAGTTCGACGGTTGACGTGAAGATTTGGGGGTCGCCGGACCTCATGGTCCGCATGAAGATGAATGATGTCGGTCGGTACCTGCGCCTGGCCTACGCGGTTACGATCAACAAGTGCCTAGCGGCGGGCACAATGGTGGAGACTCCTGACGGGCTGATTCCAATCGAGGAGCTGCCTCCTGAAGGCTTAATCGCGACCCCCAAGGGGTTCAAACCCTACAAGAACAAGGTGATGAACCCGGCTCGACCCTTGTTGCGAGTTCGAACTCGGGATGGGTACGAACTCGAAGCGACCCGGGATCATGGTCTGACAGTGTGGGATCCTGTGAAGGAGGAGTTCATCCGAGCAGAGGCCGGGAGCCTAGGCAAGGGGGACCTTTTGGTTTTGGACCTGAGACAGGAGGTAGGGAAGGGCCTCAAGAACCCTTCCCTACCTCCTCCCCCTGTTTGTGACGTGCGGGCTCGTCAGTGGGAAATCCCCCGGGCCATGACTGAGGAGCTTGCAGAATTTTTAGGTCTGATGGTGGCGGATGGCTGCATCTCCAAGGGTTTCTTCACCCTTGCCAAAAGACATGTTGATGTCGTT
>SPJJ01057378.1_pt1 | contig 10144 bp, 9 predicted proteins | sample 3741741 | NCBI WGS metagenome assembly SPJJ01 (sample SAMN10925908, study PRJNA522277) | cold seep metagenome | isolation source: Elba SIP-enriched marine methane seep metagenome, extraction at timepoint T1 | place: Italy: coast of Elba, Mediterranean Sea | collected 2014-05 | reverse complement strand
GGACACGTGTGGCGACGGCATCGTGGACGAGGGCGAAGCGTGTGACGACGCCGGCGCGTCCGCCAGTTGCGACGCTGACTGCACCATCGCCGAGTGCGGCGATGGAACCAAGAACGTCGAGGCAGGCGAGGCCTGTGACGACGGCCAGCCGTCGGCCACCTGTGATGCCGACTGCACCTTGGCCTCGTGCGGCGACGGCAACCTCAACGAAGCCGCCGGGGAGATCTGCGACGGGTCGGCGGGCTGCGCCGCAGACTGCCGCTCGTGCAAGCCCACCGCTCCCACCCCGCTGATGAGCGAAGACTTCGGCGGGGCCGCGACGGGCTGGTCGACCGAAGGGCAGTGGTCGATCGGAGCGTCCGAAGCGTCCAACGACACCATCTCGTGCGGCTACGGCGACCCAGGTCAAGACCACACCCCGGGGGGAGACGACGGAATCGCCGGCGCGACACTGGGCGGCAACGTCGGGACGTCGATGCATCCCTACCGCTACCTCACCAGTCCCGCCATCGAGGCCATCCCCGGCGAGCCCTTGACGCTCTCCTACTGGCGGTGGCTCAACAGCGACGACGCCCCCTACATGGAGAACCACGTGCAGGTCTACGACGGGGCCCAGTGGGTCACGCTGTGGGCCAGCGACGCCTGGATCTCCGAGGACGCGTGGACCGAGCACGTGCACGACATCAGCGCCTACGCCAACGACGCGCTGCGGGTGCGGTTCGGGTTCGCGATCGGGGCCGCGGGAGCGTTCGCCTGCGCGGGCTGGAACGTCGACGACGTCCGCATCGACACCCTCACGTGCGGCTAGGGACCTGAGGCACGACGACCGCCATGGCGTCTGGTCCGGCGCCCTACTGCGAGCGCACCTGATCGATGAAGGCCTGGGAGACGCCGAACTCGTACTCCTTCTTGCCCTTCTTGTTGATCTTCGACGTCCACACCAGGTCGTCGAGCGCGACCCCGATCTTCGGCACGTTCGCGAGCTCGCCGTCGATATCGAGGGAGCGCGCCCAGGCCAGCATGCCCTTGACGTCGACCATCATGAGCCCAGTCCCGTCGGCGTACTTCTTGACCCGCTTGCGAGCGTCGCCGAACTTGCCCAGGTTCCCCTTGCCAGACGCGGCCTTCATCATCCGCTCCATCGCCTTCTTGGCCTTGGAGGTCGTGATGACGAGGTACTGCCGGTCGCCCTTCTGGGCGTAGGCCATGACGAGCTGGACCTCGCCGAAGATCTTCTTCATCTCGGCGTAGTCGTCCGGGTTGGACTTGAGCTCCTTCATCGCCTTCTTGGTGGGCGCGACGGTGTAGGTGTCGACCTTCACGCCTCCGGCTGTGAACGCCGCTTTCTTGTAGGTGGTCTTCACGTACTTGGCGTAGGACGGGACCATCGTCTCGACCTTGTAGTCGCCGAGGAACTTGCGCATCACCGCCATCGAGTCCTTCTTGGGCTTCACCGCATAGGCGGCCCCCATCGCCCCCACGCTGCCCTTCATCGGGTAGACCGCGAATGCCGTCGGGCCCGCAAGGGTCTTGCCCATCGCGGTCATCATCTCCTCCATCAGCGCGCCGATGTTCGTGCCGTCGGGCGCCTGGATACCGCCGAGCATGCGGAAGTACGCCCCCATCCAGGGGTCCTTCATGATGTTCGCGAAGTCGAAGCTGACGCCACCGACGAGCCACGCGTCGTCGGGCAGCGCTTCCATCATGCCGACGTCGACCGGCGCGAGCTTGCTGTCCCGCTTGTACTGCTTGGCCGTGGGGGTCCCGTCGGAAGCCGTGCCGCGGTAGAGCATCTTCGTGCGCTGCTTGCCGATACGCATCACGAACTCCGCGGACGTGAGGTCGCCGAAGCTTCGGTACATGTCCATGGCGGCCTTCGCCGACGCCTTGGCGTACTCGCTGCCTGGGTCTCCCGGAGGCGCCATGCTCATGGCCTGCTCCATCTCGGAGGCCGCCTTCTCGAGCTCCTCCTTGGCATCGACCACGATCACGTTGGGCTTGGCCTCGACGTAGACGTCCCGATCCGCCTTGCCGGGCTGGATGACCGAGGACTTCATCGTGGACTCGACCCCGGCGAGGAGCGACGGATCGAGCGCGACGCCGATGTGATCGCCCCAACCCTTGAAGTAGTAGGTGTCGCCACCGAGCTCGTACATCGCGAAGTCGGCACCTCCGGACTGGTAGCCCTCTTGGCCGAGATCCTCGACCAACTGCGGTACGCCTCCGTCATAGCCGGCGGCGCAGGCCAGCGCGTCCTCGTGCTGCTTGGGGTTGACCATCACGCAGCCGAACGGCTTGCTGAGGTCGAGATGCTTGGCCACCTCGCCGCCCCCACCGGGAAACTGCATCGTGAGCATCGACTTCAGCTGGGACACGCTGACCATCGACCCGAGGCCCGGAGGGGCCACCTGATCGGCGATCCGTTTGACCGTCCGCTCGGGATCCGCCATCACGAAGTGGCCCCACACCGACACGTCGGCGGCGGGCTGGCCGGGGTTGGTGCGCTTGGCTTTGTCGCCACCACCCCCCGCTTGCGCATCCTTTCGTGGTGGCTTCGCGACGGGGTCGCCGCCGGTTGCGGGCTGCGCCGTGTTGCCGACCTGCACGCGACAGCTGGGGACTGCGACCAAGGTCAGGCCGAGAACGAGGGACGTCGAGACGAGGGGACGGCGCATTGCGCACCGATCTACCACGTCAGAAAAAATGCCGGGGCACGGAATAGGCCCCCAGCGCCTGGGGTTGGCGCGCTCGATGTCAGCACGGCCAGCCCTCGCTTCCCTCGCGCTTGGTTCGGTTCTGCTCGCCGTGAGTGCGGGCTGCGGCTCCGAAGCCGAGGCCAGTCCCACCGAGCCCTCATCCCCCGAAACGGCCGTCGCCAAAGAGGGGCCCGCGGGCGACGACGCGTTGCACTACGACCCCCGCCAGAGCCTCGCCCCGCTCGTCGAGTCGGTGGCTCCGTCGGTCGTCAGTATCCGGGCCTCGGGCCGCGGGCGCGGCTTCTTCTCGTCCGGGAGCGAGGGATCCGGCAGCGGCTTCGTTTACGCCTCGGACGGCATCATCGTCACCAACCACCATGTGGTCGATGGTGCCGACCGCATCCAGGTCCGGATGCAGGACGGCAAGCGCTTCGACGCCCGCGTCCTCGGATCCGACGCCGCGACCGACCTCGCCGTGCTCGAGGTCGAAGGGGCTCGTGATCTTCCCGCGCTCCAGCTCGGCGACAGCAGCGAGCTTCGCGTCGGCGACTGGGTGGTCGCGATCGGTAACCCGATGGGGCTCGATCACTCCGCGAGCGTCGGCATCCTCTCCGGCCGTGGTCGGGGAAGCCTCGGGCTCTACTCGAACAGCTACCTCGACTTCCTGCAGACGGACGCGGACATCGCCCCCGGCAGCAGCGGCGGCCCGCTGTTCGACCTGCGCGGGGCAGTCGTCGGCATCACCACTGCCGTCGGCGCCAACAGCCGACCCGGTTTCGCGATCCCGGCCTCCCAGGCCCAACCGGTCATCGAGCAGCTTCGCGCGACCGGAACCGTCGAGCGCGGATGGCTCGGCGCCGCGAGCGAACGCGGCGCACAGGAAGGACGCGGTGCGGTGATCGGCGAGGTGTACGCAGACACCCCCGCCGCCGACGCAGGCCTCCGACCCGGCGACATCGTTCAGCGGGTCGACCGCACCGACATCGACGACTTCGACGGCTTGCGGGGCGTCATCGCGACGCTCGAGCCGGGGCACACGGTGCTCATGGAGGTCGAACGCGACGGCAAGCGCATCGAGCTCTCCGCCGTCCTCGGTGCGCGACCCGGCAAACGCGACCTGCGGCGCCTCCGCTCCGCCCCTGTCGACCGCACGCCCGAGCCTGTGCCGCCTCCGACTGCGGGCTTTGGCGAGCGACTCGGTATCGGCGCACGCGCGCACGACGACGGCCTCGAGATCGTGCGCGTCGAGCCCGGAAGCCTGGCCGATGATCTCGAGCTGCAAACCGGCGACGTGCTCACCGAGCTCAACGGCGTTTCGGTGCAGGACCCCGAAGACGTCCGCGACGCGCTCAGCCGCAGCCGCGGAAAGGTCGAGGTCTCGCTTCTTCGCAACGGGGTGAAACACAACGTCACCCTGCAGCGTTCATAGAACTGTCCCCTCCATCATCATCGACCGGCACGAGGCACGTCGGTCCGGCCGCGAGCTCCACCGTCCCTCCGGAGCTCGCGGCCGTCTTTTTTTGGTGTTCCGCCCAGGAACACACGTGATCCAGCGCGTGCTCACGGTGCGATTTTCCCTCTCTTGCGGGCCCACCGGACCGTGCTTATTCTCCGGCGCACATGAGCGACGTTCGGCACTGCAAAGTCATGATTCTGGGTGCGGGTCCGGCGGGATACACCGCCGCGCTTTACACCTCTCGCGCCGAGCTGAAGCCCGTGATGCTCGCCGGCCCCGAGCCAGGCGGCCAGCTCACCACCACCACCGACGTCGAGAACTTCCCGGGCTACCCCAAGGGCGTCACCGGCCCCGAGATGATGGAAGAGTTCCGCGAGCAGGCCGAGCGCTTCGGCACCGAGGTCGTCTACGACCTGGCCACCGAGGTCGACCTCAGCTCGCGTCCGTTCAAGGTCAAGGGCGACTCGGCCAGCTACACCTGCGACACGCTCATCGTCTCGACCGGCGCCAGCGCCAAGTACCTCGGGCTCCCCTCCGAGCAGCGGCTCCGCAACAAGGGCGTCACCGCCTGCGCTACCTGTGACGGTGCCTTCTACCGCGGCCAAGACGTAGCCGTCGTGGGCGGCGGCGACACGGCGATGGAAGAGGCTCTGTTCCTCACCCGCATGTGCCGCTCGGTCCACATCATCCACCGCCGCGACGAGTTCCGCGCCAGCAAGGTCATGCAAAAGCGGGTGCTCGAGAACGACAAGATCACCGTGCACTGGAACCGTCAGGTCAAAGAGGTGCTCGGCGACGACGGGGTTACCGGCGTCCTCATGGAGGACACCACCGGCGGCCCCGATGAGACCCTCGACGTCACCGGCTTCTTCCTCGCGATCGGCCACCAGCCCAACTCGGGCATCTTCAACGGCCAGCTCGACATGGACGAAGCGGGCTACCTCAAGATCGCCCGCCCCGGTACCAGCTACACCAACGTCGAAGGCGTGTTTGCCTGCGGCGACGTGGCCGACAAGGTGTATCGGCAAGCGATCACCGCGGCCGGCACCGGCTGCATGGCGGCGATCGACGCTGAGCGCTGGCTCGCCGAGCAGGAGTAGCGGCAGGCTGTCGAAGCCGACTTGCCGGTATGCTCCGTAGGGATGTGGTCGGCTCTCCTGCTCGCACTTCGCCTTGGCGGTGGCGTGGACGTGCAGTGGGTGGCCCCCCCGCAGTGCCCCGACGAGTCCGACGTCGCAGCACGCGTGGCGGACTTCCTTCAGGGATCGAACGCGCCTCGAGAAGCCGTCGTCGCGCGCGTCGAGGTCACCCGCACCGGGTCACACTGGGTTGCGACCCTCGAACTGACGGTCGGTGAGGACACCGAGATTCGCGAGGTGCGGGACCCCGAGTGCGAGCTCGTGGCGACGGCAACGGCGTTCGTGATCGCGGTCGCAGTCGATCCGGACCTTCCCCTCGAGGACGTGCCGGACCCAGACCCCGAACCGCCTCCGCCGGAAGCGGAGGCTCCGGCACCTCCGGCCGAACCGGCACCAGCACCGGAGGCTAGCCCGTCGCCTGAGCTCCTCCCCAACGCTCCTGCGGAGGAGACTGAGCGCGGGCGCCCACGAGGCCTCGTGCAACTGGGCGGCGCCCTCGACGTGGCGAGCCTGGCCCAGACGGCCGTCGGTCCCCGTGTGACCGGCGGCCTGCAGTGGGGGCGCTGGCGGATCGAACTGCCGTTGACGGTCCTGCCCGCTCCACCGGTGGGTGTCGGCTCGGGCACGCTGCGAACGGTCCTCTGGCTGGCGGAGCTGCGGGGATGCGTCGCGCTCGGGACCGAGACCCTCGAAGTCCCCCTGTGCCTGGGCGTGGAGGCAGGGCGCTTCGACGCCAGCGGGCGTGGTTTCGAAGACGCGAGTGTGGCCCGCGCGGCATGGGTTGCGCCCACAGTCGCCGCGACGCCAACGTGGTGGTTTCGGCCCCCGTTTGGTCTGCGTGTGGGCCTAGGTGCGGTGTTCCCCCTTCATCGACCCAGGTTCGACGTCGAGGGGCACGGGCTGGCCCACCGGGCCTCGGTTGCGGCGTTCCGGGCCGAGCTCGGATTCGCGGCTCGTTTTCCTTGATGAAGTTCGCCGTGGGTGGACAATCGAGGGCGTGGGAGGGGAGTCCGCCGCGACGGAGACCGATCGCGCTCCGGGGTTTCGCGACCTCTTCGACGCCCACTACGCCTTCGTCTGGAGAACCATGCGCCATTTTGGACTCGACGCCGCAAGCGCGGACGATGCCGCTCAGGACGCCTTCGTCGTCGTCCACCGTCGGCTCGCGGACTTCGACGGGCGCACCCACATCCGCTCGTGGCTGTTCGGCATCGCCCGTCACGTGGCGAGCACGCACCAACGCGGCGCTCGACGGGCGCAGCGCCGACTCGAACACGTCGAGCCGCCATCATCCTCGGAGCCGCTCGATGAGGCACTCGCGCGGTCCGAAGCCAACGACTGGGTCGCCCAGTTCCTCGGCAGCCTTCCCGAGGCGCAGCGGGATGCATTCTACCTGGCGGAGATCGAGGGTCTTCCCGCCAAAGAGGTCGCTGCGAGCCTGGGCATCAACGTGAACACCGCCTACTCGCGGGTGCGGCTCGCGAAGGAAAGGTTCGATCAGGCGCTGCGTCGCCGCAACGCAAAGATCGCACGAGAGGAGGTGGGCCATGGATGACGAAGGCCGGCGGCTCCTCGCCGGGTTTGCGCGCTCGCGCGAACCGTCCCCACAGCGGCAAGCCGCGGCGTGGTTGGCCGTGTCCGAGCGCATCGGCGCGGGCGACCTCGGTCCCACGCTCGACACAGACCCCGCCCCCGCGACCGTCTCAGCGACGACCAAGTTGGGCCTGGTGGTCATCGGCGGGCTCGCGATCGCGCTCGCGGTGCTCGGGAAGCCTCGACCCGAGCGTTCGGCCTCGGTCGCGACTCCGGTGTTCCCGGCCATCGTTGTCGACGCGCCCGAGCCTCCCGTCGAACCGGTCCCCCCCGTCCGCGCCCCGCAGGAGGCCGCGGTGCCCTCTGCGCCCGCCGAGCCACTCGCCGCCGACCCGCAACCCGAGGAGCCCCGCGTCCGTCGTCGCCGCCCTCCACGGGCCCGCGAAGACACGACGGCACCGCCACCGGCGTCTTCGCTCGCAGAGGAAATGAAGCTGCTCCGGCGGGCGAACGGACAGGTCAAGGGAGGTCAGCCCGAGCGCGCTCTCGAGACGCTTGCGGAGCACGCGCGGCGCTTTCCCAACGGGACGCTGGCGGCGGAGCGAGAGATCAAGCGCGCCGAAGCGCACTGCCGAAAGGGCGACACGAAAGCCTCCCGTAGGGTCGTCGATCGATTCCTGCGCGACCATCCCGGCACCGCCCTGCGCAGCCGGGCGCAGTCGATCTGCGCCAAAGGAGCCCAATGAGCAGCGTCCGGTGGGCTCTGGCGTTCACATTGCTCGGAGTCGCGTGTCAGGGCCGCTACGTCATCGGGAGCGAGCCGGGCGCGTCGGCGACCGGTGACAGCACGTCATCGACCGGCACCCCCCCGGCCGATGGATCCGGCTCCGATTCTGGCGACGCGGGCAGCGGCGATGCCTCCGAGGGTACGAGCAGCGGGTCGAGTACCTCCGGCTCGACGAGCACCGGAGGGCACTGCGCCGCCGAGCTCGGCGAGAGCCCTTGCGAGACCTGCCTCGCGGAGGCCTGCTGTGAGCTCGCGACCTCGTGCGTCGACGATCCAACGTGCGCATGCATCCTCGCGTGCCGACTCGAGGGCCATTCACTCGTCGCGTGCGAAACCGACTGTGGCGGCGCAACGCAACCCAGTATCGACCTTCACGACTGCAGCTTCGATGCGTGTGATGGTTGCTTCTAGACTCGGGCTGGTCGCGGCCGCCCTCTTGCTCGCCCAGGGATGCCGGGCCTCTCCGCCTCTCTCCCATGACGCGGACATCCAGCCGCTTTGGGACGCCAAGTGCTCCGAATGCCACATGGATGGCCTCGCGTTCGGGGGTCTGTTTCTCGACCGTGGCCACGCCCGTTCCAACCTGGTGGGCATCCCGGCATCGCAGCTCGGTTCGATGTCGCGCGTCGAGCCGGGTGCTCCCGAGCGTAGCTACCTCTGGCTCAAGCTCGAGGGCAGGCACCACGCCGCAGGGGGCTACGGCGAGCAGATCCCCGTCGTATGGACCGACGAGGAGCGGATGCGTATCCAGACGTGGATCGAACAGGGCGCCAATCGGTGACGAGAGTTTTCGGCGAGATTTGTTGATGACGGCGCGGAGCGGCGGCGAATCCTGGGCATGCGACCTTGGAAACGACGTGCGCCTCTGTGGTCCGGGACCGCCTTGCTCCTCCTGTGCGGGGGGTGTCCGCAGGGCGACGACACCGGCGAGGGTGCAACGGGGACGGACACGAGCACCAGCACGGCCCCAAGTTCGGAGTCAGGCGGGCAGTCCCAGAGCTCGGCCGCCGACAACACGAGCGGGCAGGAGACGGCGACGTCCGGCGAAACCTCCGGACCCGCTACGGCGACCGCGACGGGCGGCGAGGAGTCGTCGGGAGGCGAGGAGGGATGCGAAGCGCTTCCGACGTTCGAACGCGACATCGTCCCGATCCTCGAGGTCAGCTGCGGAACGGGGGACGTCAGCTGCCACGAGCGGTCCGCCTACGCGGCCACGTTCGACATGGAATGTCGCGGCTGGCTTGCGCTCGAGAACCAGCCCCTGGGTGCGGAGATCTATGCCGGCCCGACCGCGGGCGAGCCCACCGGTTGCCCGGACATGCCGCTGTACGAGCGCCTGCTCGAGCTCGACGCCTGGACATGCGAAGCCTACGACCCTCGCGCGGCCTATGTGGTCCCGTGCGATCCAGAGTCCAGCTACCTGTTCCGCAAGCTGGTCGGAGACGTGTGCAACATCGACTCACGGGGGCAGAGCAACGTGCCTTCCCTTCCCATGCCAATTGAACCGTATGAGCTCTCGCCGGCCGCACAACAGCTCATCTACGACTGGATCGAAAACGGAGCGCCCCGCGATGGCGAAGGGTGCGATGCCCTATGCGGTCCCGGTGGTGGCTCGAGCGAGTCGGGCAATGGCGCCGCCCCACAGGTCGCGATCACGCACCCCGGCGAGGGCGAGATGCGCGTCGTCGGGGTGCCCGTGCCCATGATCGGCCAGGCCAACGATCCGGAGGACGGCGAGCTGCAGGGCGCGATGCTGACATGGACCTCGAACGAGGAGGGTGCGCTCGGAACCGGGCAGACCTTCGAATGGACTCCGACCGTGGTGGGAGAGCAGACGATCACCCTTACCGCGGAGGACAACGACGGAATGGCAGCCACCGACGCCATCACCCTCACTATCGTCCCCGAATGATGGCGCCGAGTGCTGAGCCTCGGCTCGCGCTACTCGATCACGAACTCGCCCATCATCCCGAGCTCGGCGTGCTCGAGGATGTGGCAGTGGGCCATCCAGCGCCCGGGGTTGTCCATGTAGGCGATGACCTCGACGACGCTCTGGCCGGGGACGAGCACGGTGTCCTTGAGCCCGGGCTGGTCGGTCTCGGGCCTACCGTCGTTGATGATGCGGAAGAACTGCCCGTGCAGGTGAAACGGGTGCTCCGGCCCCGCGTCGTTGACCAGGCGCAGCCGGATCGTCTCCTCGGTCGCGAAGGTGTGGAGCGGCTCGGTCGGCATCGATTCGCCGTTGATCGTCCACTGCAGATCGCCGTCGGGCCCCTGGACGACGTCGAACGTGAGGCTGGCGTCGCCATCGATTTCACGCTCGGGCTCGGGCTCGACCGCTGCCCACTCGAACACGCCGGTGGGCTCGTCCGAGGCGACCACGGTGGCCTGCAGCAGGGGAATGGGCTGCTCGACCACTTCCCCGAGTTCGTCGAGAGCGAGGACGAAGCTGGTCAGCTCGGCGGTGCCGACGGCGTCGTAGTGGACCTCGACGTCGTAGCGCTGCCCCACCGCCATCTGAATCCGATCGGTG
>SPJJ01016539.1_pt1 | contig 10153 bp, 14 predicted proteins | sample 3741741 | NCBI WGS metagenome assembly SPJJ01 (sample SAMN10925908, study PRJNA522277) | cold seep metagenome | isolation source: Elba SIP-enriched marine methane seep metagenome, extraction at timepoint T1 | place: Italy: coast of Elba, Mediterranean Sea | collected 2014-05 | reverse complement strand
GTGAGTTAAAAATTTTCGGGAAATGGGATAGCTGTTATCCCCTTTATTCGGCTACGTAATGATAAACCCAGAGCAGGCCGAGGCTTACGAGGAAATGGCGGAGAACATGCGCGTGGCTGGGTCGATCCATTGGTCCGCCTACCCGGCAATTGTCTCCGGTCTTTCTGCGCTGAACGTCATCTATTATGGCCTGGACAGTGCCAGCCGTGACGACTTCAACCGGGAGTTTATGGTGATCAACGCGGCGTTCCGGATCCTGAATGAGAACCTGACCGCGGGTGAACCTGAGGGCGAATGATGGAAGTGCACCACTTCACGGTGACCGTGGGGGAGCCGGCCAGGCAGTTTGTCCTGCTGGCCGAGGTGCAGAGGAAACTGATGGTGTTGGAGCGGATTGAGTCGGTGTTGAATGAGGCCCTTGCTGGCCCCAGTGACTGCCGCCGGCAGCTTGCCCATGAGGCCATGGAGCATGGCTACAGGAAGGATGACTGATGGGAGGCCGACCCCGTAAGTCTCCCGAGGAGCATGCCCAGAACGGCAACCCGTCCAAGTTGAACCTGGACGATACGGCCCCGAAGCCTCCGCCCGGCGTGGGGGATCCTCCTGGCTGGATCGTCAAGCGGGCGCGCGTCGTGTGGGTTGAGTGGGCGCAGGTTCTGGAGCGGTCCAAGTTCCTGGCCGAGACGGATGCCGCGGTATTTGGGATGTTCTGTGTCTCATTTGCCAAGTACCAGGAGGCGGTGCTGGTGGATGACGAGGCCGGGATCAAGTCCTGGCGCAAGGATGCGGAGGCAAGCCTGCGGCTGATGGGCCTGAGCCCGACTGAGCGCAGCAAGGTTATGGCATCCCAGGGAGCGGATGACCTTAACCCCTATTCAGTCTATAGCAAGACCACCCGAGGGAGGCCGACGAGGGAAGAGGAAGCCGCCAAGAAGGCGCGAAAGGATGGAGCCTAACCATGGCCAGCGAGAACCCAACCGAGAACACCGCCCCCGTGGCCAACACCACGGCAGGGAAATGGACCTTTTCGGAGACGTGCCGCGAGCACATTGCAATCGACAATGACTCCGTGGGTGCTGAGGTCTATGTGAAGTTCTACAGCACCGCGGAGGAGTTTACCAACCGCGGCGCGGCGTCTGCATCTGAGTATGACTACCGGCTGAAGGACACCACCAGTGTCGGCGGCCCCGTTGAGAACATCTACGTCAATGGGGTATTGATTGTGTCAGCCTGGATCGCAACGGGCGGAACTGAGGCTAACTTTAAAATCAATGGCCACTAAGGACTGGATCCGTACCAGTGCTGATGAGGTGGCTGCAAGTCGCGGTTGCTACTTTGACGAGGAAAAGGCAGAGGGTGTATGCAGATTCCTAGCGGAAGAGTTACGCCATACTATGGGCCGGTGGGACGGTCAGCCGTTCGAGCCTCTACCGTGGCAGCGGGACCGTGTGATCTATCCACTGTTCGGGTGGATGCGGCCGGACGGAAAGCGTCGACACAGGGTCAGTTACATCGAAGTGGCAAAGAAGAACGGGAAGTCCACCCTGGCAAGTGCCCTTGCCCTGTACCTACTGGTGGCAGACGGGGAGCCGGGGAGTCAGGTATTTTGCGCGGCGAGCGACAGGCACCAGGCGGGCATTGTGTACCGGGAAGCCTCGGAGATGGTCAAGCGGAGCAGGAGTCTAACGGGTCACCTGAACCTGATCAACTCCACCAAGACAATTGTATTTGGAATGGGGGGCGGTTTTATACGTGCCCTTTCTTCGGATGCGTTCCGAGCCGAGGGCTTGAATATTCATGGCCTTATATTCGATGAGTTGCACGCGCAACCCAACCGCGGCTTGTGGGATGCCTTGCGATACGGCGGGGCAGCACGGGAGCAACCCTTGCTGATCAGCATCACCACCGCGGGCTATGATCGCAACTCAATATGCTGGGAGCAGCACCAGTATGCGCGGAAGATCCTGGATGGCGACATCACCGAGGACATATCATTCTTCCCGTGTATCTTTGCCGCGGATGAGGGTGACGACTGGACGGCCGAGGATACTTGGCATAAGGCCAATCCGAGCCTTGGCGACACGATGGATCTTGAGCAGTACCGGGCCGATTGTCTCGAGGCGCAAGAGAGCCCGACCAAAGAGAACAGCTTTAAACGATATAGGCTCAACATCTGGACGGAGCAGAATAGCCGTTGGTTGCAAATGGCCAAGTGGGATGAGTGTAAGGCCACCCCGGAGATTGAGCCGAAGGCCAAGTGCTTCATGGGGCTGGACCTATCGAGCACAACGGATATCTCTGCCCTCGCAATGTACTTCCCTGAGACGGGGGCGGTGTCCATGCGGTTCTGGATTCCGGAAGAGGGAATGGCCCAGCGGGTAAAGAAGGATCGCGTGCCCTATGACGTGTGGGCGCGCAAGGGATTCATCACGGCCACGCCTGGGAATGTCATTGACTACGAATACATCCGCAACGAGATCAACGATCTGTGTGGGGTGTATGACGTGAAAGAGATTGCGTACGACCCATGGAACGCCACCCAGTTGGCAACGCAACTGTACGACACGGATGGGCTGCCGATGGTGCAGCACCGTCAGGGTTACGCCAGCATGAGTGAGCCCACAAAGAACCTTGAGGCGCTTGTGTTGAAACAGGCGATCAGCCACGGGGGCAACCCTGTGCTGCGCTGGATGGCCTCCAACGTGTCGATCAAGTCGGACCCATCGGGGAATATCCGGATCGACAAGGAGAAGGCGACAGAGAAAGTGGACGGTATGGTGGCGCTGGTGATGGCCACCGGGGGGGCTATTCGGGCAGCCGACAAGGGCCCGAGTGTATACCAATCCCGGGGGATCATGTCACTATGATCAAGAGACTAGGCAAAGCCTGGCAGGCGCTATTCGCACAGGATGATTCCGATGTGTCCTTTGGGGGCAATTGGCATCCGGCCACCGGCATCGGGGATAGCAACCGTGTGTCCAGTTCCGGCCAGCACGTAACGCCCAACAGTGCCCTAAGCGTGGCTGCATACTATGCTGCCATTCGCGCGATCAGCGAGGATGAGGCCAAGCTGCCCTTCCCTGTGTTTGAGTCGCTGGAGCCTCGAGGCAAGGAGCGGCTGCGGGACCACGCCGTTACCCAGTTGCTGAGCCGGGAGCCCAACCCCGAGATGACTGCCTTCAGTTTTCGCGAGACGCTGACGGCGAATACCTTGGGCTGGGGTAACGGGTACGCGGAGATACAGCGCAACGGCATGGGGGATCCCGTGGCCCTTTGGCCGATTCACCCGAGCCGGGTGCGTGTGTGTCGCACCAGTGGCGGCGAATTGATGTATGAGATTGGCAACGATGATGGCAGCAAAGCCCAGATCAACCAATCCAATATGTTCCACTTGCACGGTCTTGGCGGGGACGGCATCACGGGCTGGAGCGTGGCCAAGCTTGCCGCGGACAGCCTGGGGCTTGCGATTGCTGCGCAGAAGTTTGGCGGCTCATTCTTCGCGAACGGTACCAACGTGGGCGCGGTTCTAAAGCACCCTGGGCAGCTTGGCGAGGAGGGGGCGGACAACCTGCGCCGGTCGTGGAACCAGCGTTATAGTGGGGCCAGCAAGGGCAACCAGGTGTTAATCCTCGAGGAGGGGATGGAGTATACGCAGCTTGGGATCCCGCCAGAGGACGCGCAGTTTTTGGAAACGCGGCAGTTCCAGGTGGAGGAGGTGGCCCGATGGTTCCGCATCCCGCCGCACAAGATCCAGCACCTGGAGAACGCGACCTTTAGCAACATTGAGAGCCAGGCCATTGAATATGTTCAGGACTGCCTGACCCCCTGGCTTGTCCGGTGGGAGCAGGAGGTTCAGCGGAAGCTGCTTGGCACCGATGCCGACAACTTCGCGCAGCACGTGGTTACGGCCCTATTGCGCGGCGACCAAGCGGCGCGGTCGACGTTCTACCGTGAGCAGTTCAACATCGGGGCCATGAGCCAGAACGATATCCGCGAGTTGGAGAACGCCAACCCGATTGAGGGTGGGGACACGTATTACATCAACGGCGCGATGGTGCCTAGCCACCTGGCCGCCGAGGGTGCCAACGTGGTCCAGCCTATGGGCAGTCAGCCCGCAGGGGATGACGAGGACGATGTCCCCGCTGAGCCCGGCGTGGACGAGGAGGCGATCATTGCCAGCATGGCACCGGCGTTCCAGTCCGCGTCTGAGCGCGTGGCCACAAAGGCACGCAAGGCTATGGAGCGTGCGGCCAAGAAGCATGACCCGCTCGAGTATTCTAAGTGGCTGGCCGGGTTTGCTGAGGAGTTGCAGGCGGATGCGCTTGTGGCGTTGCTGCCCGTGGCCAATAGCCTGGCGTCAGTGCTTGCGAGTACCCGCGGCGAGGACGTGCCCAGCTATGTTGTTGCCGAATTAACCAAGGTCTGGGCTGATCGCTACGTCCTGGAGTTGTGCCTGGGCGACGAGGGCACCGACCCCGACCCAACCGCGCACTGGCTGCGCGATGCCATTGCTGGAGCCACTGATGATTGATCTACTTATACACCCTGAGTGGCTTGCGGCTGCGGCCAACGGCACACTCCAAGCATTCAACCGACCCGTTGCGGGGGATGGCCCCTTAATCACCGCGGACGGCGTGGCGATTGTGCGCCTGATGGGCCCGATGAGTAAGGGCGGATCCGAGGGGTTCTTTGGCCCCACGGGAGCCAGCACCATTGAGGCCCGCAACCGGCTGTATGAGGCGGTGCAGAATGAAGCCGTCAAGGCCATCCTGCTGCACATTGACAGCCCTGGGGGCACCGTGGCGGGTACGGCGGAGCTTGGCGATGACATTGCCCAGTTCAACCAGGTGAAGCCTATTCACGCGCACATTGATGACCTTGGCGCAAGTGCAGCCCTTTGGGCGGCCAGTGCCGCGGGGTCCATCAGTGCCAACCGCATGGCCCAGATTGGGTCTATTGGTGTGGTGGCTGTGGTGGCAGACCAGAGTGCCCGTGCCGAGATGGAGGGCATTAAGTTTCACGTGGTCAGCACGGGGCGGTTTAAGGGGGCCGGTACGCCAGGCACCCCCATCACCGAGGAACACCTTGGGCACATCCAGGAGCGGGTTGACCAGGTCAACGCCCACTTCATGGGCGCGATTGCCGAGGGCCGTGGGATTGACCCGCAGGCGGTGAGGGCCATGGCGGACGGACGGACGCACATTGCGGCGGATGCCCAGGCCATGGGGTTGATTGATGAGATTATGGATTTTCGGTCTGCGGTTGCCTTTGCGGGAACGCTGGGCAATGGGACTGTGAGACGGGACGCCGTTGCAGCCCGCATCCGTGGACACCGGGTCAAGTAGGAGCGCAGAGCCGCACACTAGGGAAGCCCATTGTGTTGTGTGTTTTTTTCTTTTAGGAGTCAATGATGACCATTGATGAAATGAAGGCTGAGGAAAGCGCCCTGCGCCTCCAGGCCAAGGAGTTGGTTGATCTGGCGAAAGCCGATGATCGCGAACTCACCGAAGATGAGGCGAGCGCGTGCGATACGCACCTTGACCAGGCCGATGATCTGAGTGCTCAGATCCGCGTGGCCGAGGCCAATGCCCGCCGTGACGAGCGGATTGCCAAGATCGAGGCCCCGAAGCCCCGTGCCGCGGCTCCCGCCCAACCGGAGGAAACCCCAGTGATCGAAGCGAACGACACGCCGAAGATCGTCATCCCTGCCCGTGCTCGCCGGTCTGTCCGCAACTTCAAGGACAGTGACCACGCTAGCGCCCAGGAAAAGGCGTACAAGTTTGGCATGATGTTGCAGGCCGGTGCGGCCAAGGCTTTGGGCAACCACAGCCACCGCGCTATCCAGTGGTGCAACGATTATTTCCCGCTCGAGGCTGCCCACAATGAGGGCACGAACAGCCAGGGCGGGTTCCTGGTGCGCGACGAGATTGACAGTGACCTTATCGACCTGCGCGAGCAGTACGGTGTGGCCCGTCAACTCCTGCGCGTGGTCCCGATGATGAGTGACACCATGGTGCGCACTCGTCGGACGGGTGGCCTTACTGCCAACTATGTTGGTGAAGCCACTGCCGGAACCGAGAGCACCAAAAGCTGGGATCAGGTTAGCCTGGTTGCCAAGAAGCTCATTGTGCTGGCCACCATGTCCAGCGAGCTTAACGAAGACGCCGTGATTTCGGTTGGCGATGATCTCGCTGCCGAGATTGCCTATGCCTTCAGCGACAAGGAAGACGATGCCTGCTTTAACGGTGACGGCACTTCCACCTACGGCGGGATCAACGGGTTCCGCAACCAGTTGACCGACACCACTTATCAGGTGGTCCAGGCCAACAGTGGTACGCATACCGACTGGGCACAGATCACCCTGCGCGAGATGGGCAACGTGGTGGCGCTTCTGCCGCAGTTTGCCGAAGGGCCGATGACCCAGTGGGTTTGCAGCAAGGCGTTCTTTGGTCAGGTGATGCAGCCCCTTGCCCACGCGGCCGGTGGTGTGACCTCCGACCAGATTGGCGGCGGGCGGATCCGTTCGTTCCTGGGTTACCCGGTGACGATTGCCCAGAAGATGCCTACCAGTGCAACCACGGCTGAAGTCACCTGCCTGTTCGGTGACTTCCAGAAGGCCGCCGATTTCGGTGACCGTCGCGGAACCACGATTGCATTTAGCCAGGACGCCACCATCAACAGTGTCGACATGTTCGCCACCGACCAGATCGCCGTTCGCGGCACTGAGCGGTACGATATTGACGTGCACAGTGTCGGTGATGCTACCGAGTCTGGGCCCGTTGTTGGCCTGCTGACCCAGTCCTAAGTTGAGTAGAAAAGGAGAATAGACTAATGGCTATTCACGCACAAAAGGAAACCGTGAGCGTTCTCTTGGCCCCCCAGGCCATGACGAACAGTGCCACGGTGACCGCTAACCTCGATTGCCAGGACGCGGCTTATGCCACGATCGATATCAGCCTGGCCGCCGAGATTAACACCAACGCGGTTGGTCCTACGATCAGCCTGCTTGAATCGGATGATACGGTGGTCACTAACTTTGCCACCTTTGATTCCGACTTTGAGCGTGCAACCGAGGACATCACCTCGGCCAAGGTGGTGCAGTATCACGTTGACCTCAAGGGCCGTAAGCGGTACCTGCGGTTGAGCGTGTCGACTGACACCACGACCAACGATGACGTTACCGTCAACGCCAACGGTCGCCTGTCGCGTCAGCGCGATATGTCCGGTGGTGCCGACGTGCGGGTTATCGGCTAGTAGTATTTGGGAACGGGTGGCCCCCTTCGGGGGGCTGCCCCAACCCTCAAATAAGTTGAGGTTTTATGTATCACGCGCAGTTTGGTGAAGACCGCTTGATAGAGCACGAATTGCTGCGGATTACTCCGCGCAATCAGTGGTGCTTTGAGGTTGGAGCCGGGGATGGGGTCAAGTTCTCTAACGTGAACTATTTCATCCAGCAACTGGGTTGGAGTGCCGCCTTGATTGAGGCAGACCCCGACCAGTTCCGCAAGCTGTGCCAGATGGACCGAGAAGGGCTCCACCTGTTCAACGAGAGGATCGGCCCCGATAGCCTTGACGGCATCTTGGCGCGCGCCGGGGCTCCCGTTGACCTGGATTTTGGAGTGATAGACATAGACGGGCAGGACTATTACGCATGGCAGGGCATGAAGTGGCACAAGCCGCGGCTGATGCTCGTGGAGTTTTCGCCATACGTAGAGCCGGATCATTTGCCGGGCATCGGGGAGGATGGCTGCGGCGGGTATAACCAGGCGGGGGCGCATCACATTGCATCTCTTGGCAAGTCCAAGGGGTACGAATTGATAGCGCAAACCCGCGTGAATATGCTTTTTAAAAGGGAGGACGCATGAGGCTGAACATTGGAGGCGGGTCAACCAGGATCCCCGGCTTTGAGACGGTGGACCGCAAGAATGGGCAGGAGGCTTACCCGCTGCCCCATGAAAGCGATAGTGTGGAAGAGATACGCGCAAGCCACATCCTGGAGCACTTCTCATTCAAGGAGAGCGTGGATGCCCTCCGCGAGTGGGCGCGGGTGCTGAAGCCTGGCGGGCGCTTGCGCCTTGCGGTGCCTGACGTGGAGAAGGTGCTTGCTGCGGTTAAGGATGGTGACCCTGCGGCAGTGCATTACCTTATGGGCGGCCAGATTGATTCCGATGACTTCCATCGTAGCGCGTGGACCCGCGAGAAGTTGGCCACTTATATGGAGTCGGCGGGGTACGTCAATGTCCGTCCGTGGGAAAGCGATGGCCTCGATACCAGCGCGCATAAGGTGAGCTTGAACCTTGAGGGTGAGAAACCCGAAGTGGCCACCGAGGATGGTGAAGTTCTCAGTGTAAAGATCGCGGCAATCATGAGCATCCCCCGCATTGGGTGGAACGATTCCTGGCTGTGCATCACCGAGGCGCTGCGCCCGTTTGGCATTGGCCTCCGCACCTTCAATGGTGTGTTTTGGGGTCAGTGCATGCAGCGGGTTATGCTCGAGGCGGTTGAAGATGGCGTGGATTGGATCCTGACCATTGATTATGACAGCATGTTTACCAAGCACCACCTGGACGAGATGTTCCGCGTGTTTGGCCAGAACCCCGAGATTGATGCCCTGACCCCGTTGCAGCCGAAGCGTGGGGCCGGGACGCCTCTTTGTACGGCCGAGGGCAAGACGGAGCTGGAGATTAAGGGTGACAGTATCCCGATCACCACTGGGCATTTCGGTCTGACCCTGATCCGCGCGGATGCGCTTAGGGAGATGCCCCTGCCGTGGTTCATGGGGACGCCTGGGCCTGACGGGAAATATGAGGGCAGCGAGAAGTTGGACGAGGATATCTACTTCTGGGCCAAGTGGCGGGATGCGGGCAAGACGCTGCACCTTGCCCCCCAGGTGAGCATTGGCCACTTGGAGTTGCTTTGTGCCCAGATACAAGAGGACGGGACAACGGCCCACATGCACGTGGACAAGTGGCGGGAGGACAACCTGTGAAACTGGAAGTAATCAAGCAACACATGGAATGGGTGCCGGGCGAGCGTATTGACGTTGGCAAGGGTGTGGCGGATGTACTTCTGTCCCGTGGCATTGCCAAGGTGTGTGGGGGCTGTAAGCCCTGCAAGCGCCGTGGCCGCCCCAGAAAGGATAAGTAATGGCTAAGGTTCGGATACTCAAGGCGGTTTGCATTAACCCGAAGGACATGTTTATGCCAGGCGATGAGGCTGACTTGCCGAAGCGGGTTGCCGATGGCTGGGTGAAGGCTGGATACGCCGAGAGAATTCGAGCCATTAAGATCCCTAAGGAAGATGAGCGAGATACCAATGCCCTCTAGCACGTCCTGGCGCGAGTGGCGCAACCTACAGCAGAGCAGTGCACCGGCTACCGAGCCCATTACCACTGCCGAGGCTAAGACGCACCTGGTTATTGACCACAGCGATGATGATACGTACGTGGCTGCCCTGGTTGCGGCTGCGCGTGCCTACGTGGAGAACTATACGGGGCGTCAGTTGGTAACCGCCACTTGGACGGTAGATTATGAGTGCTTCCCCAGCGGCGACACCATTGAATTACCTTATCCTCGTTTGCAGTCTGTAACCTCAGTGAAGTATTATGACCTTGCCGGGACACAGCAGACGTTTGCCGCCAGCAAATACGTGGTGGCAGATGCAGCCCCTGGCCGAATCCGCCTGGTGTCGGGTGAGTCGTGGCCCCAGACCCTGCCCAGCCGGGCGCAGGCCGTTGAGGTTATCTTTATCGCCGGATACGGTGCAGCGAGTGCGGTGCCCGATGATATCAAGCACGCGATCAAGCTTCTGGTGGGCCATTGGTATGAGAACCGGGAAACGGTGATTGTGGGCACTTCTTCTGACTCGGTACCGTTTGCGGTTGAGGCGTTGCTGAACCCGCACAAGATTAAGGGCATGTTGTAATGGTTCAACGGGCTGGCCGCCTGCGGAAATTGGCGGATATCCAGAGCAGTACGCGCACCCAGGACACCGCGGGGGATGAAACCCTGACGTGGTCGACGGATGCGTCTGTGCATGCCGAGGTGGTGCCCATGAGTGGGGCCGAGCCCTTATACGCACGCCAGCCCGAGCCGGGGTTAACCCATACTGTCCGGATTCGCTACCGGGCTGGTACCACCCCTGAGCGTAGGCT
>SPJJ01057439.1_pt1 | contig 10156 bp, 5 predicted proteins | sample 3741741 | NCBI WGS metagenome assembly SPJJ01 (sample SAMN10925908, study PRJNA522277) | cold seep metagenome | isolation source: Elba SIP-enriched marine methane seep metagenome, extraction at timepoint T1 | place: Italy: coast of Elba, Mediterranean Sea | collected 2014-05 | reverse complement strand
CCACCTCATCCACCCTAAAACCTCGGCCCAGAGGCCGTCGCGGGTCCTGGTAGGAGGCCAGCATCGCTTGCACGGCGGCCTTGACCGACTCTTCGTCGGTCTGAGGGTCCTCGATCTGCACAACCTCCACCAAGCGCCCCACCGGGATGGGGTCAGGGGTGATCATCAGCAGCGATTCGAGAATCGAGCGTAGGCGTTCTTCGGGCAGGGCCACCGGAGGGCGGGTGATACGGCCCTGGCCGGCACAGCGTCAAGAACAAGGGCGAGCCCTCGGATCGGAACGATCCTGTAAGAATGTCCAGTATCCGATATAGTGTGGGGCCGTGGCCGCCTCTGCCCTCTCCTTCGCGCAGCCCGCCGTACGGCGTTGGTTCAAAAAGACCTTCAAGGCCCCCACGCCCGCGCAGAGCAAGGGCTGGCGCAGCATCGCGGCCGGTGAGTCCAGCCTCTTGCTGGCCCCCACCGGCTCCGGCAAGACGCTGGCCGCGTTCCTCTTCGCCCTCGACCAGCTCATGTTCGCGCCTCCGCCTGAGGGCAAGCAGGTGCGCGTACTGTACATCTCTCCGCTCAAGGCCCTCGGGGTCGACGTGGAGCGCAACCTGCGCGGCCCGATCATCGGGGTGCACGCCGAGGCGGAGCGGGAGGGCGAGCCCTGCCGACTGCCCGTGGTCGGGGTGCGCACGGGTGACACGCCTCAGAACGAGCGCGCGAAGATGCTTCGCAACCCGCCCGACATCCTGATCACCACCCCAGAGTCCCTGTACCTGCTGCTCACCTCCCAGGCCCGAGAGACCCTGCGCGGCGTGCAGACCGTTATCATCGACGAGATCCACTCGATGGTGGCCACCAAGCGAGGCACGCACCTGTTCTTGTCGTTGGAGCGGCTTGAACGTCTGAGAACGCATGGCCCGCCGCTTCAACGCATCGGCCTGTCCGCCACCCAGCGCCCCTTGGAAGAGATCGCGCGCTTGCTGGGCGGGGGGAGCGTATCCGCCTCGGGCCGCTGGCAACAGCGCCCCGTGAACATCGTCGACGCCGGCCGCAAGCGAGCTTTCGAACTCACAGTAGAGGTTCCGGTCGAGGACATGACCCGGCTGGGAGACCCGCTCGGCCCCGAGGAGCCCGGTACCAAGAGCATCTGGCCCTCGATTCACCCCCGCTTGGTGCAGCTCATCCGGGGCCATCGCTCCACCATGGTCTTCGTCAACAGCCGACGCCTGGCCGAGCGTCTGGCCGCCGCGCTCAATGAGGAGGCCGAGGAAGAGATCGCCCTGGCCCACCACGGCTCGCTCGCCAAAGAAAAGCGCAAGGTCATCGAGGACCTGCTCAAACGCGGAGAGTTGCCCGCCATCGTGGCCACCTCCTCTTTGGAGTTGGGCATCGACATGGGCGCCGTCGACCTCGTCATACAGATCGAAGCCCCGCCCTCCGTCGCCTCTGGCATCCAGCGCATCGGACGGGCCGGCCACCACGTCGGCGCCACCTCCGTCGGCGTGCTCTTTCCCAAACACCGAGGAGACCTATTGGCCTGCGCGGCCGCCTCGACCCGCATGCACAGCGGTCAGGTTGAGGCGACGCACTACCCTCGCAACCCCCTGGACGTGCTGGCCCAACAGATTGTGGCCCACGTCAGTATTGAGCCCAGCACGGTCGATGAGATCTACGACTGGGTGCGCGGCGCCGCGCCCTTCGCGGAGCTTCCGCGCAGCGCCTTCGAGGGCGTGCTGGACATGCTCAGCGGCCGCTACCCCAGCGATGAGTTCGCCGAGCTTCGCGCGCGCATCACCTGGGACCGCATCGCGGGCACGATTGAGGCGCGCCAGGGTGCAAAGCATGTTGCGGTGGTCAATGGCGGCACCATCGCAGACCGAGGCCTATACGGCGTCTTCTTGGCGGACGGCCAAGGCGCAAGCTCGCGACGGGTGGGCGAGCTGGATGAGGAGATGGTCTTCGAGTCCCGGCCCGGAGACGTCTTTTTGCTGGGCGCCTCCTCGTGGCGCATCGAGGACATCACCCAAGACCGGGTCATGGTGACACCCGCGCCAGGGGTGCCGGGCCGCATGCCTTTTTGGCACGGTGACCGGCCCGGCCGCGCCGCAGAGTTCGGGGCCGCCATCGGGGCTTTGACCCGCAACTTGGCCCACAAAGACCGAGACGCGGCGCGCACCCAGCTCACCGAAGCGCACGGCCTCGACGATCGGGCCGCCGCAAACCTGCTGGCCTACCTCGACGATCAGCTTGAGGCCGTGGGCGAGGTGCCCACCGACCGAACCGTGGTCTTTGAGCGCTTCATCGATGAGGTCGGAGACTGGCGTGTCTGCATCCTGTCGCCCTTTGGCGCTCGCGTGCACGCGCCTTGGGCCACAGCCGTGATGGCTCGCCTCGAGGATGAGCACGGGGTCGAAGCCGACATGATGTATGGCGACGACGGGCTGGTCTTTCGTCTGCCGGAGGCGGAGAGCCCGCCGGCACCTGGGCTGTTCTTTCCCAGCCCCGGGGAGGTTGAAGATCTCATCCTGCGCAAGCTAGGCAGCACCTCCCTATTCGCCTCACACTTTCGTGAAAGCGCCGGCCGCTCCCTGCTGCTGCCCAAAAAGCACCCCCAAAAGCGTTCGCCGCTGTGGGCCCAGCGCCGAAAGAGTGCCGACCTGCTCAAGGTTGCGGCCCGTTTCGACCGCTTCCCGATCATCCTAGAGACCTACCGAGAGTGCCTCAAGGACGTCTTCGATCTGCCCAACCTGCAGGATGTCTTGCGCGGCATCGCCAGCCGGAAGATCCGCATCGCGGAGGTACAGAGCAAGACCCCCTCCCCCTTCGCGGGCAGCCTGCTGTTCGCCTATGTGGGCAACTTCATCTACGACGGCGACGCCCCGCTGGCCGAGCGACGGGCTCAGATCCTCTCCATCGATCACGCCCAGCTCAAGGAACTGCTCGGTGAGGCCGAGCTTCGCGCACTGCTCGACGCCGACGCGATCTTCGAGGTGCAGCTTCGCCTGCAGCGCTTGGCGGACGGCACCGGCGCCCGGCACGCAGATGCTGTGCATGATCTCTTGCTCAACCTCGGCGACCTCGACGCGGCCGAGGTGGAGGCGCGCTGCGCACCTGGGGGCGATGCCAGTGCCTGGCTAGAGGCGCTGACCTCCAGTCGACGCATCGTGGAGGTAGGCCTGGCAGGCAGCCGGCGCTACATCGCCAGCGAGGATGCGGGACGCTACCGAGATGCCCTCGGCGTAGTGCCTCCGGCGGGCCTGCCGGATGCATTCTTACAGCCTATCGACGACCCGCTCGCGGAGCTCGTCTCCCGCTACGCCCGAACCCACGGCCCCTTCACCGCTGATGACCTAGCGGCCCGCTTGGGCCTAGGTTTAGGCCCCATTCAGCACGCTCTAAAGCGCCTGTTTGGCAAAGAGCGGGTCCTCGAGGGCGAGTTCTTACCGGGTGGCCAGGGGCGCGAGTGGTGCGACGCTGAGGTGCTCAAACGCATCAAGCGGCTGAGCCTGGCCCGTCTGCGTAAAGAGGTGGAGCCGGTCGAGCAAGCGGCGCTGGCTCGCTTCTTACCTGAATGGCAAGGCATCTTGCGCCCCCGACAGGGTCTTGATGCCCTGCTCACAGTCATCGAGCAGCTTCAAGGCTGCCCGCTTCCCGCCTCAACCCTCGAGTCCGAAATCCTGCCCGCCCGGATCCGGGACTACCGACCCAGCATGCTCGATGAGCTGTGCGCGGCTGGGGAGGTGGTCTGGCGGGGCTTTGAGCCCATCGGCAGCTACGACGGGCGCATCGCCCTGTACCTCACCGATCATCTCGGTGACCTCAGCCCTGCGCCCACGCCTGCCGAAGGTGAGCGCGCCGCACAGGTGCGTGCCCTGCTCGCAGACAAGGGCGCGCAGTTCTTCTTAGACCTCAGCCGTCACCTCGGTGGCTTCCCGCAGGACATCGCCGACGCCCTGTGGCAGCTCGTGTGGGCCGGAGAGGTCAGCAATGACACCCTCACACCGCTGCGCAGCCTCATCGCTAGCGGCAGCTCGGGTCCGCGCAGCGGCGGGCGCGCCTCGGGACCGGGCCGCAACCGCGCCTTCAAAAGCCGGCGGCGTGGGCCGGCCGGCACCCAGGGGCGATGGAGCCTCATGGCGGGGCCGGAGCCCGGGCGAGAGACGCACAGGCGCACCGCTTTGGCCCAACAGTTGCTCGAGCGCTACGGGGTGCTGGTGCGGGAGGCGGCTGGAGCCGAGGGTGTGCAGGGCGGCTTTTCGGCGGTCTATCCGGTGCTCAAAGCGATGGAGGAGGCCGGCAAGACCCGGCGCGGGTACTTCGTCTCAGGCCTGGGCGCGACCCAATTCGCGATCGCGGGGGCCGACGATCGATTGCGCAGCTTTCGGGAGGCGCGCTTTGAGGATGATGATGCCTATACCGCGCTCATCATCGCGGCCACCGACCCTGCCAATCCTTATGGCGCTGCGCTGGCCTGGCCGAGCACCGAGGGCGCACGCCCCGGTCGATCTGCAGGCTCGCAAGTCATCCTGCTCCAGGGGCGGCTGCTGGGATACCTCGGCCGCTCCGAGAAGACCCTGCTCACCTTCTTGCCCGGCGCGGAGCCCGATCGCTCCGACGCCTGCCGCGTGCTGGCAGAGGCCCTGGCCACGCTGTCGAGTCGCGGTGGCCGCAAAGCCCTGCTCGTGACGAAGATCGACGGGCTCGCACCGGATGAAAGTCCGCTTGCGCCTTTTTTACGCGAGGCGGGATTTTCAGCCTCGATCAAGGGGCTGCTCAAGCGGCCCGGGCGCGCGGTCTAGCGGAGGGCTGCGCGCTGCGTTCGTCCCGCAGGCTGTCGAGCAGCGTCTGCATTGAGGCGCGGACCCGGCGATCAAGGTCCTGCACCTCGGCTCGGCTCGGCTCGGCCTGGGCTTGTGGCCCCATGTCCAGCTGGACCGGAGCGCCCAGCTTGTACTGAAGGCGGGTCGGAGGCGGCAGGTGCGGCAGCGGCCCCACTGCCAAGCCCCAAGGCAAGGACAGGTGGATGGGGAAGATCTCGGTGCGAGCCAGCTGCTTGAGGTGCAGGGCCCGGGCGATGCGGCGGCCGCGCGCCAAGACCATGAGCGTTTCATGCGCGCCCGCGTTCGCCACCGGAATGATGGGTACGCCGGCCTTCAGCGCCAGCCAGGCGTAGCCGGTGCGGCCGCCAAAACACACGCGGTAGCGGTCCTTATAGGGCCGCCAGGTATCCAGGTCGCCGCCTGGCATGACCAGGACGTCGCGGCGGTGCGTCTTCAATGCGGCCAGGCCCAGGTCCCGGCGGCCGCGCAGGATGCCGTGCTGAGCGAAGAACTCCCCCACGAAGGGGTTCGCGAGCACGATCTCGTGGGCCATAGCGTGCAAGGGGCGTTGCACACCTTGGTGCCGGTACCAGGCGCTCATAAAACCCCAGGCGTCCGGGATGGAGGTGCCCCCGGAGTGGTTGCTGACCAGTAAGGCCGGGCCGCTCGGCAGGTTCTGCCAGCCCTGCACTGAGACGTCGAAGTAGCGCCCGGGACCAAAGACGCGGCTGACAACGTCCAGAGTCTTGGCCACCACGCCGGGGTCAAAGTCATCGACGCGGGTGCCATAGCTCGGCACCCCTCCGCGGTTGCGGTAGAACCAGTTAATTAACGGGGACATAGGGCTTCGTTGCCTCTGCGTGTCGATGGCTGCATGATCAAAGGGGTAGCGAGTGAGGATTTTACCACAAGGTAAGGTTAATTTGGTGCGGTCGAACAAAAGACCCGCCGCCAACGCCCTGCGCACCAGCAACCGTGTGGCGCGCCGCTACCTCATGATGCGCGGCTTCACCCGCAAAGAGGTGCACACCGACATCGGCACCCTGCACCTGATGGAAGCCAAGGGGCGCGGCCCGCTGCCGCCCTTGGTCATGCTGCACGGGCTCAGCGCCGCCGGTGTGCACTATGGGCCCCTGCTGCCCACCCTGCGGCGCCACGTGCGGCACGTCATCGCCCCGGACCTGCCCGGCCACGGGTTCAGCGACGTGCCCAGCGGGGGCATGAGCAGCGCACAGCTCCGCGCGGGCCTGTTTGAGGCGCTAGATTCGGTGCTCACAGAGCCCAGCGTCTTGTTTGGCAACTCCATGGGCGGGCTGGCCGCGATTCGCTACGCCCAGTCTCGGCCGGAACGTGTGCGCGCCCTGCTCATCTGCTCCCCGGTGGGTGCGCCTATGGCCCGCCATGAGATTGTGCGCTTTGTCGATGACCTGCGCCTCGACAGCCACCAAAAGGCGGTGCGCTTCGTGGGACGATTCTTAAAGCGGGACTACCGCTTTGGGCACCTGTTGGCCCCCGCGGTGCGCCCCGCGATGAACCACACCAACGTTCAGAGTCTGCTGTCCACGCTCGCCCCCCAGGACCTGCTCACGCCCGAGGACCTGCAGGCGCTCAAGATGCCGGTGCACCTTTTGTGGGGAGGTTCCGAGCGTCTGCTGCCCGCCTCCGGCCTGGAGTTCTTTGCCAAACACCTGCCCAAGCACGCCCAGATCATTCGGCCGCAGCACTTCAGCCACGCGCCTTACCTGGAGCACCCTCGACAGGTGACGCAATACATCCTGCGGTGCATGCGCACCCTTTGAGCCGGGGTCAGCGGTAGTCGTCGAGGATGTCACCCTCGAACTTCTTGCCGGTCAGCACGACATAGATCGTCGGCAGCGCATCTTCCTGCCAAGGCTCAGCGTCGGCGCGCGCCAGCGCAGCCTTTTGGCGCGCCTCTTCCCGAGCCTCTTCCTGCTGTTGCTCCGCCTCCATGCTCGCCTCGAGGGCATCAAGCTCCTCGGCCAAGCGCATGGTCTCTTGCAGAGCCCCGTCGGCCTCGGATGGCGCGTGCGCGTCCGCGGGCGGCGCGGAGGCATCGTCGCTAGCGGGCTCGGGGGCCTCTTCATCCGGCTGCTCATCCTCGTCCAGCTCGGGATGCAAGGCGTGGTCGATCTCCTCCGCCTCGGGGGCCGCGACCGGTCGCAAGCCATCCTGCCAATCTTCGACTTGATGGTCGTGGGGCGGCATCATGGGATGGTCCGCGGGGTGCTCCTCGTCGGCGAGGATCTTCGCTAACCCCAGCTTGGTCATCTCGAGCACCGCGATGAAGGTCACCACCAGCTCGCCGCGGGTCATGATGCCCTCCAGCAGATTCACGAGGGTGGCGCGGCCTTCGCGGGCCTCGCAAAAGCCCATCACGTAGCGGATGCGCTCCGTAATGCTGTGGGTCTCGAACTCGATCGCGTGGGCCACCACCGGGGTGCGCCGCATGAGCTTCGCCATCACCTCGACGAGCTTGAAGATGCTGACCGTCTTGAGCCCGCGATCGAGGTCATCCACCGCGTCGAGGTCCGGCGGCACGCGCGCGAAGACGTCGCGGCCCAGCTGGTCGCGGTCCTTGAGCTGCTCGGCCGCGTCTCGGTACTTTTGGTACTCCAAGAGGCGCCGGACCAGCTCCTCACGAGGGTCCTCTTCCGCGTCCGGGTCATCATCGTCGACCGCCTCGCCCTCCTTGGCGGGCAGAAGCATCTTGCTCTTGATCAGCACCAGGTCTGCGGCGAGCACCAAGAACTCCGCCGCAACATCAATCTCCAGGGCCTTGAGCACATCGATGAGCTCGACGTAGCGATCAGCGATGAACGTAATCGGGATGTCGAAGACGTCGATCTCATGTTTTCGGATGAGGTACAGCAGCAGGTCCATCGGACCCGCGAAGTCCTCCATCTCGACATGAAAGAGATCATGCAAAGAGGCATCCATGGGCCGGTAGTCCCGAGGGATGCCCACTGGCGTGCGCACGTTGGGACCGAGCAGGCTCTCGATCTCGGTCTCTTTGCGGAGCTTTTCTTTGTCGGCCTCGCTCAGCTGGGGAGCGTCATCGGCAGGTTTGCTTTCATCAGGTGGCGGCTCGGCAGCCTCGGGCTCGGTCGCATCCGGACGCACCTCACCCTCGGCGGGCGCACCTCCGCTTTGCAACGCATCGGACGACGGGTCGGCTTCGCTCGAAACCGGCTCTAACGCCGCGTCGTCCCGGTCATTCTGGCCTGAGCCCGGCACCGGTCGGCCTAGAATCCCGCATCTACGCCCCGTGGCAAGAAACTAACCAACGCTCTGGGCTAACCCCATACTCTGACGCGGCGACAACCCCGCCCCCGCTGCCTACCCGGGGGCCCTACGCTGTGTTAACCCCCGTCCTATGAGCGCCAGCACCGCCAGCTCCAGTCGCTACCAGGTCCCCGGTCACCCCCTGAATCTGACCGACCGATTCCTGCTTGAGAATCTCCGAGTGGGCCGAGGTTCGAAGGTAGCTGTGGTGGTCGATCACCCCGAGCGTGGCGTGGCCCAGTACACCTACCAAGAGGTCGCCGAGATCACCGCCAAGTACGGGCATGAGTTCCGTGCGCGCGGTCTGGGGGTGGAAGATCGGGTCTTCATCATCCTGGAGGACGGCATCGAGTGGGTGGCCGCCTTCTTCGGCGCGCTTCAGATCGGCTGTACTGTGATGTTCCTCAACCCGAAGGTCAGCGACGATGAGTTGGCCTTTTACCTGGAGGACAGCCGCTGCCGGGCCGTGGTCAGCACTCGGGCCGTCGCCCACCGCCTGCCCGTGCACCGGCCCTTCTGCCGCACCGTGGTCGCGGTCGATGACGAGGCTACGGTCGCCAGCATCTCCGCGCGGCCCCGCACCCTCGACGTCGCCCCCACGCTCGAAGAGGATTTTTGTGTGTGGCTGTACTCCAGCGGCAGCACCGGCGCGCCGAAGGCGGCCGTGCACCGAGCGAAGGACTTCGTCTACAACGTGCAGCGTTACGCCAAGGACATCTTGGAGCTCACCGAGGCGGACGTCACCGTCTCGGTGCCCAAGCTCTTCTTCGGCTACGCCACGGGCAGCAACCTGCTCTTTCCGCTCTTCTTTGGCGGCACGGCCGTGCTCTTTCCCGACCGTCCCACGCCGAGCCGCATGTTCGACTTGGTGTCTCGGCATGACGCGACGGTGCTCATCAACGTGCCCACCCTGATCGCGCAGATGGCCAACGACTGGGAGGCCGCGGAGGACAAGCCGGACCTGTCCTCGCTTCGCCTTTTGACCTCCGCCGGCGAGGCCCTGCCCGTCGAGCTGTACAATCGCTGGATGGCCGGGCCCGGGGTGGAGATCCTCGACGGCATTGGCAGCGCTGAGATGTTCCACGTCTTCATCTCAGCCCGGGCTGGACAGGTGCGCCCCGGCAGCCTGGGAACCTTGGTGCCAGGTTATGACGTGCGCATCGTCGACGCTGAGGAGCGCGACGTGAAGCCGGGTGAGGTCGGCACGCTTTGGGTCAAAGGCGACAGCGCGGCGGCCTTTTATTGGAACCGACAAGCCAAATCGCGCGACGTCCTGAGGGGCCGGTGGGTGGTCACCAGTGATCTGTTTCGGCGCGATGCCGAGGGCTACTTTTGGTACCAAGGTCGCGCGGATGACGTACTGAAGGTGGCCGGGCGCTGGGTCACACCCAACGAGATCGAGGATGCTCTGTGCAAGCACCCCGACGTCGCGGAGGCTGGCGCCGCCCCCTACGATCACGAGGGCCTCGTCAAACCCATGGCCTTCGTCATCCTGCGCGGCGAGGCCCAAGCCAGCGAAGATCTCGCCAAGGCCTTGTCCGAGCACGTCGCCCAGACCTTGGCGCCCTATAAGGCGCCGCGTTTCATCGAGTTTGTGCAAGACCTACCGCGCGGTGATCGCGACAAGCTTTCGCGCAAAGAGCTCGCGGTGCTCGCTCAACAGGCGGCCGGCGCACGTGGCGGGGCTGAAAAGTCATGAGCGTCGTCGAACTTGCAAAGCTCACGTATCCGGAAGCGCAGGCCATCCTGCAACAGGGCGCTGTCGCGCTGTGGCCCACCGGCTCCACCGAAGCCCACGGTCCGCACCTTCCACTGCAAACCGACGTCACCATCGCCACCGAGAGCGCGCGGCGCGGCGGCGCTGAGGTGCACGCGCGCTTGGGGCTGCACGCGGTGATCATGCCCGCGCTGAGCTACACCATCACGGAGTACGCCAGCCCCTTTTCGGGCACGATCTCCATCTCGAAGCAGACCACCCTCGCGTACGTGAAGGAGGTCCTCCTGAGCGCTGCCAGCCAAGGCTTCAAGGCGGTCTGCCTCGT
>SPJJ01043391.1_pt1 | contig 10162 bp, 12 predicted proteins | sample 3741741 | NCBI WGS metagenome assembly SPJJ01 (sample SAMN10925908, study PRJNA522277) | cold seep metagenome | isolation source: Elba SIP-enriched marine methane seep metagenome, extraction at timepoint T1 | place: Italy: coast of Elba, Mediterranean Sea | collected 2014-05 | reverse complement strand
TTCCCGCACTTCCGCGGCCTGCTGCTGCGCCGGACGCACACCGAGCTCGCCAAGGCCGGCGCGCTCATGCACCGCGCGCAACAGTGGTGGCTGCCGCTCGGCGCGCACTGGGACGGCACGAACAAGTGCATCCGCTTCCCGAACGGCTCGACGATCGAGTTCGGCTACCACGCGCACCCGACCGACGACGCGAAGTACCAGGGTGGCGAGTGGCACTTCGTCGGCTTCGACGAGCTGACGCACTGGCCCGACGAGAGCGCCTTCGAATGGCTCAAGACCCGCTTGCGCAAGGGCGACGGCGACCCGGTCCCGCTGCGGCTCTACGGCGCGAGCAACCCGGGCGGCCCTGGCCATACGTGGGTGAAGAACCGCTTCGTCGGTGGCGTCGACATCGCCACCGGCGCGCGCTTCAAGGCGCGCTCGTTCTACCTGCCGGCGACGATCGACGACAACCCAAGCCTCAACCGCGAGGCATACAAGGAAACGCTGTCGCAGATCCACCCGACCCGCCGCGCGCAACTGCTCGACGGTGACTGGAGCGCGCGCGAGCCCGGCGACTACTTCCGCCTCGAATGGTTCGGCCCGCTACTCGACGAGACGGACGAGCTCGGTTCGCGCGTCCGCATCCGGTGGTGGGACCTCGCGGCGTCCGAGCGTGACGACGCGGCGCGCACCGCCGGCGTGCTCATGTCGCGGCTGCAGTCGGGCGTGCGCGTCGTCGAGCACGCCACCGCGTTCCGCGCGACGCCCGGCAAGCGCGACGGCAAGATCGCATCGCAAGCGCGCATCGACGGGCACGGCACCGTGGTCGGCCTCGAGATCGAAGGCGGCAGCGGCGGGCCGGCGCAGTTCGAGGCGCTCGCGAAGCGTCTCGGTGCCGAGGGGTTCCGCGTCGTCGGCGCGCGGCCGCGCGCGAACCGCCCGCAGCTCTCCGAGCTCGAGCAACGCACAATGTCGATCAACACGCCGAGCGATCGAGGCAAGGAAGCGCGCGCCGACCCCGTCGCGTCTTGCCTCGAGCGAGGCTACCAACGGCGCGGGGAGATCGACGACACCGGCGAGCCATGGTGGGGCGTCGACCTTGACCAAGGCGTCACGGCGCAGCGCGACGGGTTGCGGCTCGTCGCCGGCCCTTGGACGCAAGGCTATCTCGATGAGCTCGAGGGGTTCCCCGACGCCACGCTCAAGGACCTCGTCGACGCGACAAGCGGCGCGTGGTCGTGGCTCGAGACGCACGCTTACGGGCAGCGCCGGCCGCCGGTGCGTGAGGAAGCGAAGCAATCGGTCTACGTCTCGCACAACGATCACCCCGACGACCGGCCCGAGGACCCGACCGGGCGCGGCAACGGCGGGCACTGGACCCCCTGAGAAAAACAGAGGCTCAAGGGTTGACGCCCTCGATGCCGATGGCTACTCTGGATCACGTGATGAGTAACAAAGCAACACACAACGGCACTTGCCAAGTTTGCGGCCGCCAACAAGCGCGCCGCCCCAACGGCCTCGCGCAGCACGGCTACACCGTCGACTACGGCTACTTCCAAGGCGTCTGCCACGGCTCGGCGAACCTGCCGATCGAGGAATCGACCCTCCTCCTCGACTCTACGGTCGCGACCCTCCGCGCCAACGCCATGCGCCTTCGCACCGCGCAGACGCCCGAGACCGTCACGACCCTCGGCCCGGTCGCCGCGACCTACCGCAGCACGCCGTGGGCGAGAGACGTCGAGCACGTCCACTTCGACAGCGAAGCGACGTTCAAGCGCCGCATGATCGACGAACCCAACGTGCGCAAGCACCTCGCCCGCTCCTACTACTGCCACGGTGACGACGCGGCCTTGTGGCTCGCGATTGCGGAGCGCGAGGCGTACGGCCACAAGCTCCGCGCGAACGCGCTCGAGGGCCACGCCGCCGCGCTCGCCCACCTTAAAGAGACCCGCCACGGCCAACCCCTCACCCCGCGCGAGGCGCGGGCGTGAGCCCGAGAAAAACAGAGGCTCAAGGGTTGACCCCCACCCAGCCGATGCTATCTTCAGACGCGTGAGGCACGACGCCTCGCGCAACCCATCTCTGATATCTGACATGACTGATCCCAAGCCCACCCACCTCTCCGCCCCCGACACCGCCAAGCTGCTGCGCAAGGTGCTCAAGCGGGAGTTCCCCGGCGTCAAGTTCTCGCTGCGCGGCTCGCGCGGCACTGGCTACGGCTACTACAGCCTGAGCTGGACCGGCGGCCCGTCCGAGAAGGACGTCGACGCCGTCGTCGGCCCGTTCGAGGGAAGCTACTTCGACGGCATGCAGGACATGGAAGTCCGCGTGCAGACCTTCATCGGCTACGGCCCGAACGGCGAACCCCTCAAGAGCGGGTTCCGCAGCGTCCATACGCGCCGCAAGACCACCGAGCAGGAGCTCGCCGCCGCGCGCGAGAAGCTGCAGCAGGAAGGCTACAGCGGCCCCGATTGGGCCATGAGCGGCGCGGCCGAGATGCTGGCGCGCGGCGCCGGCCTGCTGCGGGCGATCGACTACTACCCCGTAAAGCGAGAGGCGTGATGAAAGGCGTTCCGATCCGGTCGATCGCAGACGCATACACGACCGCCGTCTCTCGTGCCGAGCGCGTTGACGGGTGCTTGGTGCAGCAAGGGGCCATCAACTCGAATGGCTACCCTTGCGTCGCCGTAGGGGGCGGTCGCACGATGCTATGGCACCGGCTGGCGTGGACGCACCTGCGGGGTCCGGTCCCCGACGGTTACCACGTCCACCATAAGTGCCACAATCGACGCTGCGCTAACGTCGACCACCTCGAGTGCGTCAGCCCGGCGGAGCACGGCGAGGCGCACCGCCCGACTAAGTGCAAGGCCGGGCACCCCCTCCACGGGGGCAACGTCCACCGCCACAAGAAGGGCACGCGCGAATGCCGTGCGTGCCGCAACACCTACCGCTTCCGCAAGACGCTCACCCCCGCGGAGGTTGCCGCGCGTAGCGACGAGCTCGCCGCCATCTACCTCGCGGAGCCCGACGAGGGTTGAGAAAAAGACGATTGCGGGGGTTGACAGCATCCCCCGCGGCTGCTACTTTCTCTTTCGTGATGAGCAAGTGGTTGCAGCAAGTTCGGTGGTTCTTCCGGGCGTGGGCGTGGGAGCGCCGCGCCAAGGCCGCCGGCATCCCTTCCCTGTCTGAGTTCTACGCGGGACAGCCCGCCTAACCCGATCGAGGTGGAGCGCGTGATGAGTGACCAAGCAAAGCAAGTTCCTTCCCGCATCACCTCGGTCGAGAGCGCGGTCGCGTGGCTCGAGGCCAAGGGGCATACCGTTAAGCTCCGGCCGTGTGGCGAGCAGATCAACGTGCAGCGCGTCTGCAGCCGCTGCGGCGGCTCCGGCCGCTACGCCTTCAACCTCATGCACGGCGATCGGTGCTTCGGCTGCATGGGCGGCCGCTCGCGCTGGATCGAGGCGGTCAACGTGATCGACCACGCTCGCTCGCTGCGGAACGCTGAGACCGCGCAGGTGCGGGCCGAGAAGAAGCGGCGCGAGAAGGTCGAGCAGAACCTCGAGCGTCAACGCGACTGGTGCGAAGCCAACGGCTACGGCCGGGTGACCTTCGACGAGAAGAACGAGAAGCTGCGGGAGCAGCGCAAGGTCGAGCGGGAAGCCCGCCGCGGCGTCGCCCCCGAAGGCCGGGTGACTTTCGAGGGCCGCGTCATCAAGCTGCAGGAGCGCGAGGGATTCCGGGGCGAGTGGGTTCTCAAGGCGACCATCGTGGTCGAGGCCGAGGACGGCACCGAGTGGCTCGCGTGGGGCACCGTGCCGGGGTCGATCGCCCGCAAGGTCGAGAAGGGGCGGACGGTCAAGATGACCGCGACCCTGAGCCACGGCGACGAGCCGCACTTCGCGTTCTTCAAGCGGCCGACCGGTGCCGAGCTCACCGACGACGATCACGGCGAGGACCTCGCGTGATCGCCGGCGGGAAATCGAAGGTCGAGGGGTTGACATCCCGCCCTCGGCCTGCTACCTTTCAACACGTGATGGTCGCCGGTCGACCCCTGCAACAGGGGCACCAACAGACGCCGACGGTAAGGCGGTCCCACTGCCATGGGGCGAAACTGCGCTGGCAGGCGTAGCGGATCGGTTGGTGTTCCCGTTGGAGGGGCCGACCCAACAGAACAGTGACCAGGAGAACCAGCAAATGAACGAGAACCAGAAGAGACGGCACGCGCGGCTGCGCCGGGCGCAGCTCGAGGCGCGGGAGCTGATCCCGAACCTTCCCATGCGATCACGGCGGATCGCCGGCGTGCGGCTTTACGAAGGCGTCGAGCTGCGGCTGCTGTGGTCGAAGGCGTACGACCCCGAGGAAATGGAGGACGGCGCGCACGACGAGATGCTCGACGAAGCGAGCGCGAACCTCGCGTCGTGGCGGCGGGACTACGTCCTGCAGGGGGTGTCGGAATGATCGACCCGAACTACCCGATCGCCTCGCGCGGCGACCTTGTCCGGGCCGACGGCCCTCGCGGCGCCCGGGGCGTCTACGTGGGCGTAAGCCCTTCGGGGGTGTCCTGGGTTCGGTGGCTCAAGAACGGCGAGCTCCGGGGCGCCAAGGCCGTGCAGGACGACGTCCGGCGGATGGCCGCCCGGCTCGACAAGATGAACGCGCGCAAGAAGGGCGTGTTCTACTAGGATGGCGCCATGAGCTGCAACGGCTGCGATCACGCCCCCGCGCTCGACGCGGAGTTCGACGGGGTTTTTATTAGCTTCCCGGGGATGATACTACCCGGGTTAGGCATCCCCAGCGACCCGACGTACATACCCCCAAAGGCGCCGCAACCTACGGTTAACTCGATCAACCCCGGCGCTGCGGTCGAGCCAGCGCCCCCGGCGCCGTTCGAGACCTACCCCGCCGAAGAGGACCCGCTGCCGATCAAGGAGCTCGAAAGCGACGCGGACGGCACGTCGTTGACGCTTCACGTCACCCGGTGCTACATCGAAGGGTGGAACGGTTCGTGCGGCCCCGACGGCGAGGGCGGGTGCACGGGCACGGAATCGTGTTCCTATCGCGTCGTGTTCGATCTCGAGGTGCGTGCGTCGAAGACGTTCACCCCCTCGGAGGAAGCCCGACCACCTGCGCCGACGTTCCCGCCGTCGTTGACGATGGCTGCGCCGAACGGGACGGCCTCGATGACGGAGCCGGACCCGGAGATCCCGCCGCTCGAGGCGACCGCGACGTCGAGTGAGATAACTGCGAACGGGGCAGGCACGCTCTACGTTCGGCCGATCGCCCCCGGCAGTGACTACTGGGTGTCAGTGCGCGCGTTCCCCTACATATTCACGTGGACGTGCACCCCGACGTGCCCTACGCCGGACCAAGAGAACGATTCCGTCACGTTCGAGATCGACTTCTCGCAGGTCGTTTTCGCGGCCGCGGGATACTCGGTCCCCGACCCTACGGTCGCGCCCGAGGACGGCCAGTCGTTTTTCCGGCTGTTCGCATGGTGTACTGGGTGCGAAGAGACCACGACCACGACCACCGGCCAGGGGTCGGGTAAGAACAAGAAGCCGACTAGCATCACCAACCAACAGCTATGACCAAGTTCAACGATTTCGCCAAGCGCCCGCCCGAGGTCACGCCCGACGACGTGCGCGCCATGGAGGATGCCGAGCCGGCACCTCTGACCAACTGGAACCCGATCGCCAACGGCATGGCCGATGCGCAAGGCATGCCGCCGGGCTCGTGGCCGTGGGTGCAGGCCGGCCCGGCAGCGTTCGCTGGCTCGTCCGGCGAGCAGGCTAGCTACGGCTGGCTGCATAACCACAAGCTGTTTGACCACGAGCTGCATGACCCGCTAAACATCTACCGGCGCGCGGTGCTGGCCAACTACGGCCACCGCCGCAGCTACTACAGCGGCCCGCAGGCGCAGTATCGGCAGTTCTCGTATGAGGCCGCCGGCCGACCGCACGGCTGGGAACCGGAGAGCCCTGGCGATCAACCGGACGGCAGCGCGGTTTACCTGACCTCCGCCGGCGCGACGCGCGTCACCGGACCCGACGCCGAGCACATGTGGCTGACGCCTCTGTTCGCGCTGGTGGACGACCGCGATCCGATCCTGGTCAACACCGGGCTCGGCAACAAGCTGCCGTCGAACCTCGTCGCGAAGTGGCTCGCCACCATGCTCGTGTCGAGCGCGGTCGGCATGGTGCGCGATCACCGCACGAAGGACGGCAAGCCCTACCCGTGGACCTACGGCGACCGCGCCACCGGCCGCCTGCTGCACACCATCGTCGAGGGGGCCAAGCGCGGATGCCTACCGAACGCCGACGTAGACACGGCCGCGCGCTTCATCGGCGACATCGTGCTGCCGTTCTATGAGAGGTCACCGGGCATCCACAGCTTCGGTGCGCCGCGTGACGGCCGCTTCCCCCTGGGCTTGTTCAACGGATTGTTCTGGATCATCCCCGCCGTCTACGACGCCCAACGGATCCTCGCCAAGCTCGGCGTGACGGCCTGGGACGACCGCTTCGAGGCGCTGCTGCGCCGCTGGTCGCAGTGGATGCTCGACATGCATACGGTGCTGCCGCACGAGTGCTTCCGCGCCGACCGCATGTTCCTCGACCCGCGTATCTACAACCAGGACCACCCGCCGGCCTCGATCGCGGACTTCATCCGTCCCGAGGACTTCTTGCAGTCCTTCGACTTCAGATCGTGGGCGTTCCGCGCGGTGGACATCGCGGCGAAGGTGACGGGGGACGCGGGGCTGCACGATGCCGTCGGCCAGATCGCGGATGCCTTCCGCAACGACCGCGACAAGCGGCGATGGCTCGTCACCGCCGACGGGGGTTACGTGGCGTGATCGGCCCGCGAGGCTTACGATCGGGCGCCCCCCGGGGTAGACTCTCGGCCGTATGGCTACTATTCCGGGCGTTCTCATCCTCGGCGACGCCGACGTGCAAGGCGGCGACGCGCAAACGGGCCGCACTGAGTTCGCCGAGGTCTCGACGGCGAAGATCCTCGCAGGCACGGCGGGGCAGCAGTGGGGTGACCGGAACCTGCTCCGCATCGTCCCCGACCTCTCGACGGGGGAATCGGCGTCGACCTCGCTGTCTTGGTGGCCGTGGTTCGACACGAACCTAGGCACCTTCTATTCGGTCGCGTCGGCGACCGCGACAACGGTCACGGTGACGCCCGACCCCGGCTGGACCACCAACGAGTGGGTGGGCTCGACGCTCTGCTCGAGCTCGACCGCGGACTTCGGCTTCGAGAACAAGGCGGTCTCGGTGGTGTCGAACACGAGCGACACCGTCACCGTCGGTTCCTGGTCGAGCACGCCGCTCACCGGCGGGCAGATCTGGTTCAACGAGGGGAAGTTCTCGGACTACCACGCGTTCGGCGCGTGGCGCACGGTGACCGAGACGCTCGCGGTGCTGGCGGCGCGCGGCGGTGGCTCGATCCTCCAGAACAACCGCGGCATCGGCTACGACGCGGGTCTGGTCCGCTACCTCTACGAGAACGTGTGGACGGCCGACCCCTACTTCGTTTGCGCGAAGATCATCTCGCTGCAGGATACGAACGCGTTCGCGTCCGCTGGCTCCGCGCGCACGGCCGTTGAGACGGAGCTCGGCCGCATCTCGACCGCGTTCGCGAGCCAATACTCCGGCGACACCCTCGAATGGCAATACGTCATCGACAGCAGGCCGAGCACGGACATTGATTCGTGGATCGCGCAGTATCCGACGCTCACGAAGCTCTTGAGCTACCAGTCCGACTTGCAAGCCATGCATACGTGGCTCCGCAGCGCGACGGCGCTCAACAACGCGAGCGCCAAGATCTTCCTGATCGATCACAACAGCACGCTTCGCGCGGTCGACGAGACCGCCACGTCGGGGGGCACGTCGTGGGCTTACCGGAAGGGCGTGCACAAGACCGTCGCGGACGCTGACGCCAACGTGCGCGTGATCGACTTCAACGGCGCGAAGTTCGACACCCGCGGCGGCAACATGGGGACGCTCGACGTCGACGCCGACCAGGAGTTCTACGCGGCGCCGGTCTACTTCCGCGAAGGCGCCGAGCTGCTCGGCAAGTCGATCGAGCTCTGGGAAGCCGGGGCGGCGACCGCGAGCGATGGCGTCATGCCGGTCTACGTGCTCATCGGCGACAGCATCGAGGTCGGAGAGATCACCGCCACCTACAGCACGGCGCTTGCGTCGGACAACTACACGGGCACCGCGCGCAACACGCTCCAGCGCGTCTACAACCGTTCGAGCGGCGCGCTCGAGACCTACGACGCTCACGACAACAGCAACGTGAGCGGCTCGGTGTCGGCCGCGGCAGGCCCCGAGTTCTCGCTCGTCGAGGAACTTCTCGACCTACACCCCGACTCGGGGTTCGTGCTCATCAAGCGTGCCTCGGCCAGCAGCGCGCTCGCGTCCGAGGCGAGCGCCTACTCGGCGGGCGTCGCCGGGCGGTGGATCGAGGGCATCAGCGCGGAGCACTGGGACGAGCTCGCGGACGACGTCGCGGGAGCCATGCAGGCGATCAACACCACGCTCGGCAAGCAGGGCGAGCTCCGCGCGTTCTTCGTCGGCCTCGGCACGAACGACGCCACGGTCTCCGGCGGCGGTGCCGCGTTCGCGGCTGCGCTGTCGGGCTTCGTCGAAGGGTTGCGCGACAATTACGGTACGGTCGTCGCGGGCAAGCAGACGCCGGTCATCTGGCGGAGGCCGCTGCTCGGCCTCAGCGGCCGCGACGATGACGAGATGCGGGCGATCCGCGCGGCGCTCGACGCCCGGGCCACGGCGGACGCGCAGTTCGTCTCGATGGACGTCGACGACCTCGATCGCAACGCTGACAACATCCACGAGACCCCGGCGTCGAACGTCACGCGCGGGGTGCGGATGCGGGAGGAGCTGGAGCTTATCGCCTTGCCGAATTGCACGGTGGACTAAAGGCCGACGTGGGCGCAAGTAGATGCAGGCCCATGCAGTCGCCGACCCGCAGGCTCATTCGTCTCATGCTTCGCTACAACCGCAACCCGGGCGACCGAGCGCGGCTCTACCGCCTCCGTCGGGAGGTCCGCGAGGCCGAGGAGCGGTTCCGCCGGCGATCCAAACGGCCCGCGGAATAGCTCAGGCGGTCGCGGATTGCGCTCGACCGGGGTAGACTCCCGAGCATGGCGATCTCCAACTTGGCGACGGGCATCCGGAACTCGATGTGCGACGCGGCCGTCGATGCGGTCGACGCCGGCACCACCGACAGCACGGGCGACCTGCTCATCTACACCACCGGTTTCGGCACCCTGCTTGCCGAGCTCACCTTCGCGAACCCCGCTTTCGGCGCAGCCGCGTCCGGCGTCGCTACGGCGAACACGATCACGGGCGACACGGGCGCGAACGCCACCGGCACGGCGGCTGTATGCCGGATCCAGGACCGGGACAACGCGACGTGTTGGGAGGGCACGGTTGGCACGTCAGGCGCCGACCTCAACCTCAACACGGTCTCGATCACGTCCGGCGACGCGGTCGACGTCACCTCGTTCACGGCGACCATGCCGGCGGCCGGGTGATGGCGACGCCGCAGGACAAAGAGGCCGCGGAGACCGCGATCGTCAAGCTCGTCGGTGAGATCGACGTCGCGCGCGAGCTCGGGGACGTCGCGCGCGTCGCGCACCTCGAGGACCGCATCCGTAGGCTCAAGAAGATCACCGGCCCGCGCCGCATTATCGGCGGCGCCGGCACCGCGCCCGGCGTGAAACCCTACAAGGAGGACTGACCCATGGCAGCTCTCTCAGACACAGAGCGCGCCTACTTGTGGCGGCGCTTCATGGAGGCCGGCAACTGCCCCGGCGACATCTCGAAGACCGACCTGCGCGCGGCCGTCGATGCTCTCGACGACTGGGTCGAGGTCAACGCTTCGTCGCTCAACAGCGCGCTGCCGCAGCCGTTCCGTGGTTCCGCCACGCTTGAGCAGAAGGCCATCATGCTGGCTTACGTGGCGCTGCGTCGCGCCGGGAGGGACGTGTAATGCCATCCATCCGACTACCTGTTGAATCCGCCGGGCCCGTCGAGGGCACGGACATGCCGGCCACGAAGGTTGCGGGCACGACGATGCGCACGCGCTCGTTGTCGTTCGACGCCACGACGGAAGAGGCCGTGCAGTGGCAGCTCGGCGAGTTGATGTCCTACAC
>SPJJ01020709.1_pt1 | contig 10163 bp, 5 predicted proteins | sample 3741741 | NCBI WGS metagenome assembly SPJJ01 (sample SAMN10925908, study PRJNA522277) | cold seep metagenome | isolation source: Elba SIP-enriched marine methane seep metagenome, extraction at timepoint T1 | place: Italy: coast of Elba, Mediterranean Sea | collected 2014-05 | reverse complement strand
GCGGTGACCGCGAAGACCGCGAGTCCAAGGGAGAGGTGTTTAAAGCTTGTGGTGCGCATCGCGTTTATCCTTCGTCCTTCTCTTGTCCGAGGGCAGGGCTCGAACAAAACCTATACAAAATCTAACCTGCCGGTGAGATGGATCCCGAATGGCGGCTAAATGCGGTGGATCAAGGGTGTAAAACCCTACACCAACGCTCGACTGGCGCTTTTTCTACACAAAACCTCTACACCGCTCGCAGATGAGCCGGTGGCTGGTGCTTCGCGAAGAGATCGCTACACACTGAGGCGTGGCAACAGCACGCTTCAAAGGCACCATCATCGCTCAAAGCGATGAGACCGAGACCGTGGAGGGCAACCCGTACTTTCCACCGGACTCGCTCAAACGCGAGTTCTTCCAGGACAGCGCGAAGACCACCGTCTGCGGGTGGAAGGGTACGGCCAACTACTATGACGTCACGGTCGATGGTGAGACCGCCGCAGCCGCCGCCTGGTACTACGCTGAGCCCAAACAAGCCGCCGCGAACATCACCGGGTTTGTGGCCTTTTGGGGGGACATCGTCGTCGAGCCCTAGACCGCGCTGATCCGTATTGGGGCGAAACCCGGCACGTTATGCCCAGTCCCGGGGCCTCGCCTCGATCACCTGCCCGCACCGTCGACCTTCGCTGCGGTGAATCTCAGAGGTAAAGTACTGAGCCTCGCGGCGGCGGCCGCGGCAGTGCCCAGCGTAGTATTACTCGTCATGCTCGCTCGGGGCAGCGGGGCGGCGGAGCAGGCCATCGGCGCCAAGGTCGGCGAGCAGCTCCGAAACGACATCTCCCTGGTTCAGAGTGCGATTCAGCACATCGTTGAGGTGGGTGATGACGCGTTGCAGCGCAAGGTCTCATCTGATCTCGAGGTCGCACGCTACGTCATGACCCTCAAGGGGCCCGCACGGCAGGATGCCGAAGCGACCGCAACCTGGACTGCAGTCAACCAGTACACCAAAGAGAGCAAAGAGGTTGTCCTTCCAAACTTCATGGTCGGGGACGAGTGGCTAGGCCAGAACTCGAGCTTCGACAGCCCCACCGCAGTCGTCGACAAGGTTCAGAGCCTCGTGGGAGGCACCGCGACCGTCTTCCAGCGGCTCAATGAAGAAGGAGACATGCTCCGCGTCGCGACCAACGTTCGCAAGCTGAATGACACTCGCGCAATCGGCACCTACATCCCCGCCGTCAATCCCGATGGCAAAGCTAACCCGGTTATCTCCACTATCATGAAGGGGGAGACCTTTCGTGGCCGAGCCTATGTCGTCAACGCCTGGTACATCACGGCCTACGAGCCCATCAAGGACAGCGCAGGACAGATTATCGGCGTGCTCTACGTCGGCGTAAAGCAGGACACCGTGCAGACCGTCGCAACCGCGATTGCGTCCTTGGAGATCGGTGAGTCCGGGCGGGTCTCCACCATCCCCGTCACAGGTCGGGGGGCGGGCGTGATCGCCATGTCGGGCGATGAAGAGCGCGTCGGCAAGTCCGTTCAGGACTTCAAGAACACGGCCGGAGAGGCCTACTTGCAAAAAGTGCTCGACGACGCGCCAAAGCTGGCCCATGGCGAGGTGGGGCAGCGTATTGTGCACCACGCGGGTGTAAACGGAATCACGCAAGAGATCTTGCTATCCTATTCCTACTTCCCTTCATGGAATTGGGTGATTGTGAGCGAGGCCCATGTTGATGAGCACTCGCAGGCCATTCACGCCAGCCAGGCGGTGCTCTCATCGCTGCTTTCCAGCTCCACCGTGCTCGGCGTGCTGTGCCTCTTGGTGGTGATCGTCGTAGCGATCTTCCTGGTTGGCACCATCACCCGACCTCTGGGTTCGGCTGTGCACGCCCTGGAGGAAGTCGCTGACGGCGACGCCGACCTGACCGCCCAGCTGCCCACCGAAGCCAATGACGAGGTCGGTCGGCTGGGTACCGCCTTCAATCACTTCGTTTACAAGCTCGCGAATACCGTGCGCACCGTGGTCACGAACGCGGGAGGCATCAACCAGTCGGTGCTCGACCTGCGCGGCGCCTCAGAGTCCCTCAGCCATCAGGCCAGCGAGGTGCGCGCCCATTCCGCCACCGTGAACCGCTCGGTGCAGGACGTCGCCCAGACCCTGTCAAAGTCGGCGTCGACCTCCGCGCACGCGGCCTCACGTATGGAGCGAATGAGCGGAGCCACCCGGGCCATTGCCGAGGAGGTCCGACAGATCCAGACCCAGTCGGAGGATACGACCTCATCCATGGTCGCGGCGGCTGCCGCCCTCGAAGAGATGAACTCGGCCCTGAGCGAGGTCGCACATGGGGCTGCGGGCACCGCCAACTCGGGGCTAGAGGTGGGTGCTCAGGCCGATGAGGCCATGCAGCGCATGGGCCGACTATCTCAGGCGGCCCAAAAGATCTCGAACGTGGTCTCGTTGATTCAGACCATCGCGGACCAGACGAACCTGCTCGCTTTGAACGCAACGATCGAAGCTGCGGGCGCGGGTGAGGCGGGTCGTGGGTTCGCGGTCGTGGCCGGCGAGGTCAAGACTTTGGCCTCCCAGACCGCCAATGCGACCCAGGAGATCAGCGCAGAGATCTTGGACATCCAGCGTAACGCCAAGGAGACCGAGAGCAGCATTCAGCAAGTCAGCGGTGGCGTACAGAAGGTCACCGCGCTCGCCCAGCAGATCGCCGCCACGACGGAGCAGCAAAGCAGCGCCAGCGCGGAGGTCGCCGAGAACGTGACTCGCGCATCCTCGGCCGCACAGACAATCAGCGGGACGGTCAACACGATTCTCGCCGGCGTGGAGGAGGTGGTCGTGGACTCGACGACCGTCTCAGAAGAGCTGCGGGACATCGCTGATACCACCAGCCAGATCGACCAAGCGGTGAAGGAGGTGGTCGGCAACCTGACAGCCTTGGATACCATCGCGGTCGACGCCGCCGGTGCGGCCGATGTGGTGAAGGATCGAGCGGAGGGGATTCAGACTCAGGCTGTGGCCCTGACGCATGAAGTCTCGCGTTTCAGGACCGAGCAGCCAGCCTAGCGCCTTGTATGTGGCGCAAGATGCATTGCCTAGTATATCAGGTGCCGTCACTGCTGCCCGGCTGCTCAACCTTGATACCCTGGGCGGTCTTAAAGGCGGCCGCCTCCTCCGCCTTATCGATGGAGGCCTCGACGCGAGTCAGGTTCACCTTCGCCCGTGAGTAGAAGGGGTTCATCAGCAACGCCTCCTCAAACGCCTCCCGGGCTTCATCGAGGTTCGAGGCCATCTCGTGGGCCAGGCCTAGGTTGTTGAAGACGAAGTGCGGGGCCTCATCCTCATACAGCTCCACAGAGGTCTCTAGCGCGTCCACCGCATCTCCAGCTCGCTTCATGTAGATGTAAAGCAGGCCTGCGTTGTTGTGGTACAGAGGGTTCGTCGGGTCCAGCTCCAAGGCCTGGCGCATCGCGAGCTCGGCCTGTTGAAACTCAGAAGCTTGGATTGCGCTTCGTGCGTACACATTCCACGCGGCTGGGTTGTCCTTGTCGAGGTCAATCGCGTCGCGTGCGGCGTCCCGAGCCGCCTTGCTCTCCTTGATATCGAGGTACAGGCGGGCCAGCTCGGTGTGAATCTCTGAGCGCTCCGGCAGCAAGGCTGCGGCTTGCAGGAGCGCGGCTTCGGCGATCTCGGGAGTCTTCGTCTGACGAGCAAGGGTGCCGATCAGGAACAGCTCGTCCTGCGTAGCCTCCGAAGCATGAATGTGCATGCGCATGTCGATCAGCGCATCCGCCAGCTCACCCTTATCGATGTGCCGTTTTGCGCTATCTGCAAAGTCGGTGCTCTCATCTTCATGAGCGATAGCAAGGCTCATTGCGGGAGCCTCAGGGCGCATCGCTCCGTGAACAGGGACCTCGAGTTCAATCGTTGGCTGTACAGGGGCGGCGGCCTCAATGATCGCCGGCTCGTTGTCGAAGTTCTGAGCCCAAGCGGGCGTTGTCTTAGTCGGGGCGGTGCTCGCGGCGCTCGCGGCGTGGGCGTCCTCATCTGGCGCGGCGACGATGATCGCCGTGGCCGCGACAACGGTGCCTGCGAGGATGCCGCCGCTGATGAGGTTTTGAAGGCGGCGATGGGTACGGGGAGTGCGAATGTAAGTCGGGTTGCGATTCTTATCTGCCATGGTGTTCTCCTGAGCGCGCTTTGAGGCGCACGCTAGGAGATAAAGCAGGCAGTGTGCCAAGCCTGGCGGACACGCGGACTGTTTAGTGATTTCAGTCAGATACACACCTCAGACATCATCATCCGGGCCGCTGACCACGGGCTGCGGGTAGCTTGGACCACGCAGCTTCACCCCTCGGGTCCTCCTAGGCGCTCGGCACAGCCTCCACCCGCGCCGGTACGTACTTATGCCAAGGTGTGCCGACAAATGGATCCTGATCCTGTAGCGAGGTCAGCGTATTGGGCGCGACCCCATCTCCGCTCTCCAGGCCCATGCCATTGGGCAGCGAGATGTGGCCCGACCGCATCGTCTCGCTGACCTCCACCGTGACCACGGCGGACCCCCGGGCCGTGCTCACCTTGGCTTGCCCGCCATGCGCGACGGCAAATCGCTGGGCGTCGCTGGGAGAAATGCGCAAGGCACCCTGCGCATCCTGTTTGCGCCAGCTGGGGTCACGCACGATCGTATTGGCCGTAAAACCCCGGCGCTCTCCCGCAGACAGCACCAGCGGGAAGTCCTGGGCGGCCGACCCTGGGCCAGCCTCAAGCTCGGGCAACACAGCCAGCAGATCCGACAGCGCCAGGTGCACCTTGCCGTCCTTGGTCGCAATACGGCCAAGCACATCCGACCACTCACCCTTCGCGAAGACCGTGCCCGAAGGACGGTCCAGTATCGCTCGAAAGAGCGCATTGGCGGCCTCCATGGGCGAACCGCCGAATCCAGCCCGCGCGATGGGCTCCGGGTGTTGCATGGCAGCTTGCAAAGTCAGACCCCAGACCACCGCGGCTTGGGCCAGGCCGGCGCCGAGCGTGGGTCCGAGCGTGCGGTACAAGATCACAGCCGATAGCGGCGCTAGGGTACGATCGAAGGCCACCTTGGCGGTGAAGACCGCCGCATAGGCGTCTAGGCCCTCATCTGCAGCCGCCCGTAGTTCGGCCATGAGCTCCATGTCGAAGTCGAACAGCGCCTCGGTCAGGCGCGCGTGGATTTCGGCCTCGGGCAGGGGGCCCTCAGGCGCGTCCATGAGCGGGGCACGCAGGTGGAAGTAGTTGTCGGGAAACTCGAAGTTGAAGAAGGTGGCCTCTGCCTTTTCGTACTGGGTCGCGGCAGGCAGCACGTAGTCCGCCAAGCGCGCGGTCTCGGTCATGGCCACATCCACGACCACCAGCGTATCGAGCGCGCTGAGCGCCTCGGTCATCTTCGCCGTATCCGCGAGCGAGTGCGCAGGGTTCGAGGCCTCTACGATCATGGCGCGGTATCGATCCTCGTGGTCGGTGAGGATTTCGTCGGCGATCGCATTGCAAGGCACCATGCCCCCGATGATGCGCGCGCCCAACACGGGGGAATTGCGCTTATGTTTGCCGTCCGCCACCGCAAGCAGCGGGGTTGGAATGTACTGGGTGCCTGGCCGCCCAAAGTGCCCCGTGAGCAGCCATACGAGCCGATGCAGGTAGCTCACGAGCGTGGAGTGCCGATTCATCTGCACGCCGAGGTCCTCCATTGAGGCGACGCTTTGTGCCTTGGCGAGTAGACCAGCCACCTGCCGGACCTGATCCTCGGCGACGCCCGCGTGCGCGCAATACTCGGCCACGCAGACCCCAGCGAAGGCGGCACGCACCTCGTCCAGGCCCACCGCGTGCTCGTCCAAGAACGTCTGGTTGAGCAATCCTTCTTGCACAATGATCGCGACCAGCGCCGACATGAGCCAAGCGTCTGTGCCGGGCCGGACCTGCAGGTGGATGTCCGCCATCTCTGCGGTCTTGGTGCGACGAGGATCCACCACGATCATGGTGCGCTTGGGGTCTTTGGCGATCTCCTTGAGGGTCACACGAGCGCGAGGGATGGAGTGCGAGTACCAGGGGTTCTTTCCAATGAAGAAGGCCACCTCGCAGTGCTCAAGGTCGCCGCGGGTATAGGCCCCGAGCATGCGCTCACCCACCCAGAACTCTCCGGTCTTCTCCTGGGCCAGCGCGCTCGAGCGATACCTCGAACCCAGCACGCGCCGCGTCGCGGTGGCGTAGGCCCCCGGCAGATGGTTGCCCTGGCCTCCGCCGCCATAATAGAAGATCGACGCGCCGCCGTGCTCGTCGCGCACCTTCGCTAGCCGCGCGCTGATCTCCGAGATCGCCGTGGGCCAATCGATCGCCTCATAGCTGCCCTCAGGAGTGCGACGCAGGGGGCTCATCAGCCTGTCGGAAGAGTTTTGGTAGTAGTCGAGGCGGTGCGGCTTTTCGCAGGCATAGCCCTGGGATGCGGGGTGCGCTCGGTCTCCGCGCAGCCGCACCAGGCGTCGACCGTCTTCACCGCCCAACTCAACTTCAAGCCCGCAATTGCACTCACAGAGGATGCAGGCGGTCGGTTTGTAGCGGTTGTCAGACGTGGTCATGGACTCAGTCTGCATAATATGGTCTTTTAAAGCAACCAGACCACCCCTGGAGTTCAGATGATTCGCCGCAGCTTTGAAGACGAGAACTGCTCGATCGCCCGCGCCATGGACATGCTTGGTGATGGCTGGTCGCTGCTCATCCTGCGCGAGGCCTTCATCGGTAGCCGGCGTTTCGCGGACTTCGAGGCCCACCTCGACATCTCAAAGAACGTGCTCACGCAGCGGCTACAGCGCCTCGTAGACCATGGCCTGCTCGAGCGGCGGGACGCCGGGCAACACGGCCAGCGCTTCGAGTACCACCTGACGGCGATGGGCAAGGACCTCAGCACCATGCTCACTGCGCTACGGCAGTGGGGGGACCGTTGGATCTTCGGCCCCGAGAGGGCACCCGTCCTGGTCGTAGACCGCCGTACGGGCGAGCCGGTGGCGAAGGTCCGCATTCACGCCAGTGATGGCGCCGAGATTCGCGGCCGTGATCTGGCGATGGTGGCGGGCCCCGGCGCCTCCGAACAGACGAAGGCCCGCTTTCGCGCGGCGAGGCAGAAGGAAGTTGGAAAGTGAGCGCAGGCTAACCTGCGCATCGCATCACTGGAGCACGTAGCGGGTGCTGCCGGCCTGCCCGTAGTAGCTCGCGCCCAGCGCCGCGGCGCCGCCGTTGCTATGCAGGGTGCTGGCGCCGGACGTCCAGCCGCCGCCCGTCGTGTAGACGGCCGTGCGGCCACCGCCACCACCGGCGTAATAACCGTAGGCGCCGTCAGCGCGCACGATGCCCGCGCCATTCATGGGGCCGGTGGTGAGCCAGATGGAGCCACCCGCGCCGCCCACATCGTACTGCGCGCCACGAACGCCATTGGCGTCAAACAGGCCGTCGAGTTGCAAGGTGCCGGGCACATCGATGCGCAGGATGCCGCCGCCGGTGCCGCCATAATAACGGCTATCACTCGTATTGTGGCCGCTACCGCCCGAACCCGCGGTCACCGGAGCGTCCGGATTGCCGAAGGTGGGGGTCACGGTCGCTCCATAGCGTCCACCCAGGCCACCGTGTGAGCCGCCCGTCTGGTAGCTGGCGCTGGCATTCACGTTGCCCAAGGTCCGCCCTAGGGCCCCATTTCCACTCTGCCGGCTGCCTAGGTAGCCCAGGCCGGCCACGGTGATCTGGGCGGAGCTGCCCACAGTGAGGTTCGTGCTCATCACAGTCAGCGGGTACACGATCGACGTCGACGGCGCCCAACCGGTGATGGTCGCCGAGCCCTGCAAGGTCTGATTGCTGCCGTTGCTAGAACGCTGGGTCAGCCGGGCTGAGCCCGACAGGTCGGCGTCCTGAAAGCCGAGGCGTTTGAGGTAGACCACGGCGGAGTCGCGCTGCAGGTAGGTCGTCGCGTCCACATCCGTGGCGAGCAGGTTCGAGGTCGCCTCTACGATCATCTGGTTGGCCACGTCGAGGTATCCGGCCTCCACTTCAGCATCACCTTGGATGATGAGGTCCTCAAACTGGGTCGCGTAATCGCTCACGTACCAGGTGGCGCCGTTGCTGGTCGCCGACGACAAGTCACCCTGCACCGTAATGGTGGTGCCGGAGTTGGCGATGATCGGGAAGGTCGCGCTCTCATTCTCTGCGTTGGGCACCAAGGTGTGCCCCACCAGCGCCCCCGGTCGCAGCGGCCGGCCTGACGTCAGCACGCTGCCGCTCACGCCGGTCACGTTGCCAAACTCACCCAGCTGGGTGCGGCCGTAGCGTGAGTAATAATTACCCGGGCCGGCGATCAGCACGCTGGGGCGCGCCGCGACGGTGGGCTGGTACAGGATGGGCCCGGCGCCGCCGTAATAGCTGGCCCCCAGCGCCGAGGCGCCACCATTGGCCTGCACGGTGCTCGCGTCCACGGCCCAACCCGTGAGGTTATTGTAGTACAGCGCCACGCGGCCACCGCCGCCGCCGGAGTAGTAGCCGTAGGCGCCATTGCTCTGAACCCGCGAGCCCGCGTTGCCCGTCGCAATCGTGCCTGCGTTCACCCAGACCGAACCACCTGCGCCGCCTACATCATATTGTGCGCCGCGTGCGCCGTTGGCGCTGATGTAACCGTCGAGCGTGAAGGTGCCCGCGACGTCGACGCGCAGCACTCCGCCGCCGTTGCCGCCGTAGTAGCGGCTATCACTGGTATTGTGGCCGCTGCCGCCGCCACCTGGGCTCACCGGCTGGTGCAGGTCGCCATACTGCTCGGCCACCGTCGCGCCGTATCGTCCGGCGTAGCCGCCGTGCGAGCCGCCGGTCTGGTAACTGGCGCTGGCGTTGACGTTGCCGTCCGTGCGCCCAAAGGATCCGTTTCCGCTCTGACGGCTGCCCAAGTAGCCAAGGCCATCGACGTGAATCCGGGCGGAGCTGCCGAGGTTCAACGTGCCCGCGATGACACGAAGCGGATAGACCGCAGCGGTCGTCGGTGCCCAGCCGGTGATGATGCACGTACCATTCATGTCAAGCTGACCTGCGTCCATCGTATGCAATGTGCTGTGCGAGCCACCCTGCAGGCTCACCTGCGACGCCACAACATCCTGGCCGTACAAGCGCGTGCTGGAGTTCATGGTCAGAGCATTCGCCTGCACGCTCGTCATGTCCAAAGTAGCGGAGTCCTGAATGCTGAGCGTGCCGGCGACCTGGAGGTTGGTGGTATCGACGTGAGCGTCTCCGACCAAGGTCACGTGGTCGAAGGCGCTGGGCACAATCTGAGTGTCCTTGAAGCGCGAGCGATAGTTGCCCGCAGCATGCACGAGCAGGTGGCCATTGGGCTGATTGCTCGAACGGTGCAGGATGGTGCCGGGGCCACCGTAGTAGCTGGTCCCCAGGGCGCTGGCGCCACCGCTGGTCTGAATCGTGGTGTGGTCGATGGCCCAGCCGCTAAGGCTGCCGTAGTGCACCGCAATGCGGCCGCCGCCACCGCCCGAGTAGTAGCCATAGGACCCGTTCGCGGTCATACCGAAGCCGGTATTCGAGCGCTGCACGGTCGACGCTGTCACCCAGATCGACCCGCCTGCGCCGCCCACATCGTACTGGGCCCCTCGGGCCCCATTCGCGCTGAGGGTGCCGTCATTATCGAGCGTGCCCATGAGGTTGACGCGCAAGACCCCGCCGCCATTGCCACCGTAGTAGCGGCTGTCGCTGGTATTGTGGCCGCTGCCGCCGCCGCCCGCCGTGGTGGGCTGGTAGATGTCGCCATAGGTCGCGGCCACCGTGGCCCCGTAGCGCCCAGCGTGCCCGCCGTGAGAGCCACCCGTTTGGTAGCTCGCGGATGCGTTGACGTTATTGAGCGTACGGCCCAACGCGCCATTGCCGCTCTGGCGGCTGCCCAAATAACCCAGGCCGTCCACATGCAAGCGAGCCCCGCTGGCCAGGCTCAGGTCCTGCCCGGTCACCGTCAGCGGGTACAGACGGGTAGTGGTGGGCGACCAGCCCTTGACCTGGCTGCTTCCCGACAGGTTCGCGGAGGTGAAGTCTAGGTTGCGCGCGACAATCACCACGCTGCCGGCCGTATCGAATCGACGGGCCGTCGCATCGTAGACGCTCACGCGGGCGCTGCCGG
>SPJJ01017937.1_pt1 | contig 10166 bp, 7 predicted proteins | sample 3741741 | NCBI WGS metagenome assembly SPJJ01 (sample SAMN10925908, study PRJNA522277) | cold seep metagenome | isolation source: Elba SIP-enriched marine methane seep metagenome, extraction at timepoint T1 | place: Italy: coast of Elba, Mediterranean Sea | collected 2014-05 | reverse complement strand
TCGGTTCACGGCCGCTACCCCGGCACCGTCGAAGTCAAAGACGACATGATGGTGATCAACGGCGACGCGGTTCAGGTGTCCGCCCAGCGCGATCCCTCGCAACTGGCGTGGAAAGACAACGGCGTCGACATTGTGATCGAAGCCACCGGTCTGTTCCGCACTCGCGACGACGCCGCCATGCACCTGAGCGCCGGCGCCAAGAAGGTGCTGATCAGCGCACCGGGCAAGAACGTCGACGCGACGTTGGCATGTGGCATCAACCTGGAGACCTACAAGCCAGCCGAGCACCACATCATCTCCAACGCGTCGTGCACGACCAACTGCCTGGCGCCCGTGTCCAAAGTGCTGCACGAGACCTTCGGCATCGTGTCCGGCATGATGACGACGATCCACTCGTACACCAACGACCAGAAGATCCTCGATCTGCCCCACAAAGATCTGCGTCGCGCTCGCGCCGCGGGCATGTCGATGATCCCGACCACCACCGGTGCCGCAGCAGCGCTCAAAGAGGTCATTCCGGCCCTCGAAGGCGTTCTCGATGGTATGGCCATCCGCGTACCCACGCCCAACGTGTCGCTGGTCGACCTGACCTGCAAGTTGAGCAAGCCGGCCACCGCCGACGAAGTCAACGCCGCGTTCCGCGCTGCCGCTGCCGGCCCGCTCAAAGGCGTGCTCGATGTCAGCGACGAACCGTTGGTGTCCATCGACTACAACGGCAACAAGTTCTCGTCGACGGTCGATGCGGCAAACACCAAAGCCATGGGCGACATGGTCAAGGTCCTGGCCTGGTACGACAACGAGGCGGGCTACTCCCAGCGTCTATTCGACCTGGCCAAGCACGTAGCGTCGAAGCTGTAGAGTCATGGCTGTACAGAGCGTCAAAGACCTGGCACTCGAGGGCAAGCGCGTGTTCATTCGCGCCGACCTCAACGTGCCTCTGACCGACGACCGCAAGGTCGCCGACGACGCGCGCATCCAGGCGGTGCTGCCCACCCTGAACCACTGTATCGATCAGGGTGCGCGCATCGTGCTGGCATCGCATTTGGGCCGGCCCAAAGGACAGGTCAAGCCCGAGCTGTCCATGGAGCCGGTGGGAGCGTATCTGGCCGAGCTCCTCGGCAAAGACGTCGTGCTCGCCGACGAACCGGTCGGCGATGGCGCCCGCAAAGTCGTCGCGGACCTACGCGACGGACAGATCGCACTGCTCGAGAACCTGCGCTTCCACCCTGGCGAGACCAAGAACGACGAAACCCTGGCGCGCACCCTGGCCTCGTACGCCGACGTGTACGTGAACGACGCGTTCGGTACTGCTCATCGCGCTCACGCATCCACGGCCGGCATGGTCGAGTTCGTGAGCGAATGTGGCGCGGGCCTGGTGATGCTCAAGGAGATCGAGTTTTTGTCCAGGCTACTGGGTGACGTCGACCGGCCGTATTTGGCCATCGTCGGCGGCGCCAAGGTCTCCGGCAAGATCGAAGTGCTGGACGCATTGCTCGATCGCGTGCAGTCGATCGTCATCGGCGGCGCCATGGCCAACACGTTCCTGCTGGGCAAAGGCCACTCCATGGGCAAGAGCCTGGTCGAGGAAGAGCGCCTCGCCGTCGCGCGCAACTTCTTGCGCAAGGCATCGGAGCGCAAAGTGGACGTACACCTGCCGACGGATGTCGTCGTGGGCACGAGCCTGGACGATCCCGAAGGCCGAGCCGTGGCAGTCGACTCGATCCCCAAAGACGCAATGGCCCTGGACATCGGTCCTCAAACCATCGAGACCTACGCCGCCGAGATCGATCGCGGCCGTACCATCTTCTGGAACGGGCCCATGGGCGTGTTCGAGAAGGAGCCGTTCGCTAAAGGCACCCTGGCGGTCGCCCACGCGGTCGCCAACAACAAACGTGCGCTGACCGTCGTCGGTGGAGGTGACAGCGCCGCCGCCGTCAACCGCGCCGGCGTCATCGACGACATCTCCCACGTATCCACCGGTGGTGGCGCCTCGTTGGAGTTCGTCCAAGGTGCAACCCTGCCCGGCATTGCCGCCCTCGAACGCTAACACCGCCAGCGAGATGATAAGCTGGCTTCATGCCCGCGGCTGACGACCGGCCGTCCATCCTCATCGTAGATCCAAACCGCACCTCGGCCGCCGAGCTCGAGGACAAGCTACGTGCGGCCGGCGCAGAGCCGATGGTCGTCGGCAGCATGGCCGAGCTCGAGGTGGCCATGTCAGCCGACACCCAGGCTGTGCTCGTGTCATCGAAGCTCGCCGCGGCTTCGGGGCCGCCGGGCCACAAGGGCCTGCGACCACCGTGCTACGTGTTGTGGGACAGCGTCGCGGTCGGTGACGGTATGGCCGACTGGGACGGCCTGGTCATGCGCCCGGTTTCGGATGCGGCGGTGCGCGCGCTGACCTCGGCCGAGCGCACCCCCGAGCCCAAGGCGGCGGATCTGGTCAAGCTACTCGACGTCAGTTTGCTCAGCGCGACCAACGTGGCCGCCGCCGACACCCTCACCCGCCAGACGGCCGCGGTTTTCGGCGTCGACCAGTGTTTGTGGTTTGGCGACGAGCGCGTCCTGGCGGGTGGCAACGAGCGACTCGATGCCGTGGCCGAAAGCTGGTGCACCCTGGCCCAGGCCGCGGCGACGACCCTGTTCACGTCGGCGGGAGACAGCGAATCGTCGGTGCTCGCCGAGGCACTCAACGTCGACGGCGATGCGATTCTGGGCGTGATCGCACTCATCGACGCCGACGGGCGCACGTTTTCGGCCGACAGTCGACGCGCGTTCCACGCCTTTGCCGGGCGAACGTCGAAAGAGCTGTCGTGGATGTCGGCGCATCACCGCCTGGTCGAAGAGCATCGCGAGCTGCGCGAAGCCGCACAACTCGATCGCCTGTTGGGTATCGCTTCGCGCGGTGCGTTCGAGACGACGCTCAAGACCGAGATCGCGGCGGCCCAACGGCGTGGCGAGAAGCTGTCGCTGGCCCTGTTCAACCTCAAACAGCTGCGCCAGATCAACGATCGCTACGGCCACCTCGCCGGTGATGCCGCGCTCACCCAACTGTGCAACACCCTGCGGGCCAACGTGCGCACCAATGATCTGCTAGGTCGCTTCGGTGGCGATGAAATCGCGGTGTTGCTGGTTGCGACGGACCTACAAGGGGCACGCACGGCGGTAAACAAGCTGCTCAACGTTCTGGTCACCAGCTCGTTCGAGCACGATGGCCAGCACATCGGCATCGAGGTGCGTGCAGGTCTGACCGCAATCGAGGCAGACGAGTCCACCGGCGCGGCCGCGCTCGCCCGCGCCATCGCCGCCGTGCGCTCGGCCAAGTACTCCGACGACCGACTCGGCGTGATCACCAAAGACGACTCGGGGCCGATGACCCACGACGAGTTCGGCCTCGACGTCATCGGCGACGTGAGCTTGACCGCCGGCGACACCCTGGGCGGCATGTACCGCATCAATCACGAGATCAGCCGGGGCGCCATGGGCGTGGTCTACCGCGCCGAAGACCTGGGCTTGGGCCGGCCGGTGGCGATCAAGATCCTGCGCTCCGATCTGGCCAACGACAAACAGCTGGTCAAGCGGTTTCGCGAGGAGGCGGCCACCCTCGCCGCCCTGCACCACCCCAACTTGGTCCAGGTCTACGCATTCGGCGCTCACCAGGACGAGGTCTACTTCGTCATGGAGCTAGTCGAAGGCCAACCGCTGTCCGACGTCATCGATCGTGTCGCCGACGAAGGCGAGGTCATCGACAACGAGGCGATCATCAAAATCATCGACGAAATCGCCGATGCCCTCGACGTCATGCACGCGGTGGGCCTGATCCACCGCGACGTAAAGCCCGCCAACCTGTTATTGGACCACGTGCACGACCGCGCTGTGCTGGTCGACGTCGGCGTGGCCAAGCGTCAAACCGATCGCCGGGAAGCCGCGGGCACCCCTGGCTTCGCCGCGCCTGAGTCGTTCACCGAGATCGCCGAAACCAGCGCGACGGATGTGTACGGTCTGGCGGCGACGGTCTACATGATGCTGACCAACGAGCTGCCGTTCACGGGCTCGGACATAGGCAAACTAGTCGAACGCCAAATGTACGAAACGCCGCGAGCCCCCACCGAGATCCGCTCGGGCTTGGCCACCGCCGTGGACCAGGTGTTGCTCAAAGCGTTGGCGCCGATGCCCGCGGATCGCTTCAGCTCCGCGTCCGCGTTCGCCGTGGCCATCGCCAGTGCCTTGCGCCGCGCCCCGGACGCCAGCAAACCGGCGCCCGCGCCCGAGCCTCCCAGGCGGAAACCAAAGCCAGCCCACCGCACGTCGAGCAGTCTGCACGTGCACACCATGGAGCCGCGCACCGCCGAACGCCGCGACCGCAGCGGCCGAATTCGGGGCGTGTTCTTCCGGGTGGCGTTGCGCATCCTCAACCATCAGCTCGGTCCAAACTGGATCGCCCGGGTCAAGCAAAGCGACCAGGCCCTGGCGGGCGTGCTCGAAACCAAACTGGCGCCGATGAGCTGGCAGCCGGTGGACAAACTGATCGCCTTGCTGTTGCGGGCCGCCGAGGATCATCCGCAGCCGGAAACCATGGCCCGCGCTATCGGCAGCACCACGATGACCGCGACGTTCGCGCGGTTCTTCGGCGCCGACCCGCAAAGTCTCGCCCCCGACGCGGTGCTCGGCGCCGTCGTCGCCTATTGGTCGCGCTATCACAAGTGGTCGACGGCGGCCATCGACATGCAAGGCGCCGACAAGTGTACCGTCGTGCTTTCCGGCACTCCCGGGCACCAACTGATCGAGCTGCTGGTCGAGGGCTGCCTCACTCGTATTCCGGAGCTCGCTGGCGCGACCAATGTTCAGGTTCGCCACCTACGCCAACCCGGCGGCGACCACGTCTACCAGTTGAGCTGGTCAAACGAGGCCAAAATCGCGTCTGCGGACACGATCTCGAAAAATAAATCGTGATACACCCGGGACATGACCACGCGGACCCCGATCGTTTTCGGTAACTGGAAGCTCAACAAGACCATCGCCGAGGCTCTCGCCCTGGTCACCGATCTGCGCAACCAACTGGCGGCGGTGCGCGACGTCGACATCGGCGTGGCGCCGGTCATGGTGGCGCTGCACCCGGTGGCCAAGCGACTCGAGGACAGCAACATTCTGGTCGCGGGTCAGAACTGCCACTCGGAGGATCGCGGCGCATGGACCGGAACGGTCAGCCCGAGCCTGCTCAAGGACGCAGGAGCCAGTCACGTGATCATCGGGCACAGCGAGCGACGCACTCACTTCGGCGAGACCGACGAGGGCGTGGCGAACAAGGCGCGGCTGGCGTTGGACAGCGGCCTGGCCGTCATCATTTGTATCGGCGAGACCGAGGCCCAGCGCGATGCTGGCTCCACCATGTCGGTGGTCGAGGCCCAGCTCAACGGCGGCTTGTCGCTGCTGACCAACGACGATCTCGACCGCGTGGTGCTTGCATACGAGCCCGTGTGGGCGATCGGCACCGGGCGGACGGCCACCCCGGCCCAAGCCCAAGAGGTTCATGCCCATATTCGCGGCTGGCTCGGCGAGCGCTTCGGCGACGCCGGCACCGGGGTTCGCATCCAATACGGCGGCTCTGTAAAGCCTGGAAATGCTGAGCAACTTCTGGCCGAGGCCGATATTGACGGCGCTCTGGTGGGCGGCGCCTCGCTCAAGCCGGACGACTTCGTGGCGATCTGCAAAGCGGCGCGACCATCACGGGCGTAACTGAGCTTGTCATGGCAGGCTAAATAGGCTAAATACCGCCGACTATGGGTACTCTCGTAACCATCCTGCACGTACTCGTGTGCTTCGTCCTCATGCTGACTGTGCTTTTGCAGAGCGGCAAGGGTGGCATGGGCGCCGCCTTCGGTGGCGGCGGCGGCACCACGACGGTCTTCGGCGGCTCTGGAGCCGGCGGCTTCTTGCGCAAAATCACCGTGTTCGCCGCGGTGACCTTCATGCTCACGTCGATGACGTTGGCGTGGATCGGCAGCCGCGCCACGACGAAAACGGACCCACTGTTCCGCATGAGTCGTAACCAGCAGGCCCTCGCCGACAAGAACCAGGAGCTGCACAACGCCGCGATGAAAGACGCCGGTGTCGATGACGTCAACGATGACGGCACCAGCACGGACGACGGCACGGACGACGGCACCAGCACCGACGACGGCACCAGCACCGACGATACGAGCACCGATACCAGCACCGACGACACCACCACCGGTACTGACGACGCGACCAAAAAGGACGACGCCACCAAAGGCGACGCGACCAAAAAGGACGACGCCAAAAAAGACGACGCCAAAAAAGGCGATCCCAAAAAGGCGACCGCTCCACCGAAGAAGCCGGCTACCGCGCCGGTGAAAAAGCCGGCCGCCGCACCGGTGAAGCCCAAAACGACTACGACCGCGCCGAAGACACCGGCCGCGGCACCCAAGACCACGACCCCGGCGAAGCCGAAGACCACGACACCCTAACGGAGGCGGCGTGCTCAAATTCAAGAAGTACCACGGCCTAGGCAACGACTTCTTGGTAGCTGACCTGCGCGGCGGCGGCGATATCGCCGAGCGCACGCAAGACCCCGCGGTGGTACGTCACCTGTGCGATCGCCGCTTCGGCGTCGGCGGTGACGGCGTACTCGCCGTGCTGCCCGCTAAGACCGACGGCGCAGACGCGACGATGCGCGTGCTCAACGCCGACGGTAGCGAAGCGGAGATGTGCGGCAACGGCCTGCGCTGCGTGGTCAAGTACCTACACGATCACGACGACAGCCTACGCAAAGACGCGCTGACCATCGACACCGGCGCCGGCCCCCTGCGCTGCGAAATCGTCGCCGAGGACAAGCTGGCCAGAACGGTCACCGTCGACATGGGCGCGCCGCGCTTGGAGCGCGGCAAGATTCCCATGACCGGCCCGGAGTCCGAACGCTGCATCGACGTACCGCTCACCATCAAAGAGCAGGCCCTCACGTGGACCGCCGTGTCGATGGGCAACCCGCACGTGGTCGCGTTCACCGACGCAGTCGACCAGGCGGCGCTACGCGAGCTCGCCGAAACCGTCGGTCCTCACGTCGAGCGTCACGACTGGTACCCCGAACGCACCAACGTCGAGTTCGCGGTCATCCGCGACGGTGGCAAAGCCATCGACCTGGTGGTGTGGGAACGCGGCTGCGGCATCACCCTGGCCTGCGGCACCGGCGCGTGCGCGACTGTGGTCGCCGCCTGCCTCACCGGCCGCGCCGAACTGAACAGCGAAGTCGAGGTCCGCCTGCTCGGCGGCCCGCTCTACATCACGGTCGCCCCGGACTACAAGACCGTATACATGCGCGGCCCGGCCACCTTCGTCTACGACGCCGACATCGACCTGGCAGCTCAGCAGCTCAGCTAGGGGCGGGTTTCCCCCCGACCGTACGGCGCGCCCGACACACCTCGGGAGGGGGATACCTCCCCGACCTCGAGCGCCCGTTGTCAACGCTGATGACTCCCGCGGGCATGCGCCGTAAGCTAGATGGGTTGATTCGACGTAGGGGGATGCTCGCCGCTGCTGTCGCGCTGGTCGCGGGCGGCTGCACTGACACGCTAGAGGGCCGCAGCTCTGTGGCGCAGCCCATCGTCAACGGCACAGCCATCAGCGGAACCGACCCAGCCGTGGTCGGCATCGGCGGCCGCCGCACCAACTGCGAAGCATCGACCACGCTCAGCTGCACCGGCACCCTGATCGCGCCGCGGGTGGTACTCACCGCCGCCCATTGCGTGCCCCCGGGTTTCCGCCGCGGAGACGGCGAAGTATTCTACGGCGATGACGCCAGCGCCGGCGGCAGCGTTCAGATCGTGCTCGATGCCGTCATCCACCCGGACTATGTCGATGCCACCAACACCAATGATGTAGCCCTGCTGCTGCTGTCCGAGCCATCGAGCGTTCCCCCCCACGCCTTGCCCACCGGTAGCGTCGACGACCTGGCCAGCGACGCATCCCTACGCGCCGTCGGCTTCGGCGCCACCATGCGCGACATGCCGGACACCGGCATCAAGCGCGAAGGCGCGCTCCAGCTCGGCGACGTACGAGCCGGCGCCTTCGACGCTTCGGCCGACCCGGCTATGACCTGCATCGGCGACAGCGGGGGTCCGGTGTTCGCGACCATCGACATGGCTGAGCAACTCATCGGCATCACCTCTGAGGGTGACTTCGCCTGCGAAACCCTGGCTACCAACCAGCGCGTGGACGTGGTGCTGAGCGGATTCATCCAGCCATACCTGGCCACCGCCGACAGCGAGCCAGTCGGCTGGCCGAGCGACGCCCCGGCCGTCACCGAGCTCGACACGTTCACCTGCGCCTCCGACGAAGAGTGCCCGGCGGCGATGATCTGCGACAACCCCACAGGTGGCGACAAACGCTGCCAGCTGCCCAGCCTGGGCCCCGGTGACTTCTCCGACGTATGTGCGACCAATACCGATTGCCCGGCAGACGAGCAGTGTGCGCGCCTGTGGCCCGATGAATGCCGCTGCTTCAAGGCCGACGTCATGGTCCCGGACTTTCCCGACGCCGGCGACACCACGCCACCGGATCCGGACGGTTGTTGTGCAGCGAGCTCGTCGCCCACCCCAGGCGAACTGCTGTTGGCGCTGTTGTGTATGACCCTGATCGCGCGCCGCCGCAGCCGCTGAGCGAGTCACTGTGCGTCACGACCGTAAGGCAGCAAACGGCCCATGAGGGGCCCTACAGGAAGTTTTCGAGGCAACTCGGCGAGACCACAGGCGTGCCCGGGAGTCTCCGAATTCCGGTTATAGGCGGCTCCGAAGGCCGCCGCTAGGCTGGGTGAATGACTCAACGAGCCATGATTCATGCGCTGGTGTTCGCCATCAGTGCGACGTTCATTCTGGTGGTGCCCTCGGGGCTCGCGTACGCGCGTAGCTGCCCCCGCGGGTACCTGGCCATGGGTGGAAAGTGCAAACGCTCGGTGGTGCGCCGCAAACGCCGCAAGGTCCGTCGCGTACGTCGGGTTCGCCGCGTTCGCAAAGTGCGCCGCGTGCGCCGCCCGGTCCGCAAGGTCCGCCGCGTCCGCCGCGTGCGTCGCCCGGTCCGCAAGGTCCGTCGCGTGCGTCGCGTGCGCCGCCCGGTCCGCAAGGTCCGCCGCGTCCGTCGCGTGCGCCGCCCGGTCCGCAAGGTCCGTCGCGTCCGTCGCGTGCGTCGCCCGGTCCGCAAGGTCCGTCGCGTGCGTCGCGTGCGTCGCCCGGTCCGCAAGGTCCGCCGCAGCCGTCGCGTCCGCCGGGCGCCGCGGTATCGTTACGTCACCCGGACTCGCTATCGCACGCGCCGGCTGCCCCGCTACCGCTGGCAGCGCCGCAAGGTGTGCAAACGCTCGCGGGTTACCGGTAAGAGGCGTTGCGCCTATCGCCGCACCAAGGTGCGCTACTACAAGACGGCGCGGATTCCGTACCGCGTTCGCGTCCGGGTGCGCATCTAAGCCGCGCCGCTAGAACAGCTCGCCCTGGCCTTTGCCGCCGGCGTTGTTGCCCCGGGGGTTCTTCTTGACCCGGGTCACACCCAGGTGTTTGAAGGCCAGCCCCGTGGCCATGCGGCCGCGGGGTGTGCGAGTGATGAACCCCGCCTGGAGCAAGAACGGCTCCACGACTTCTTCCAACGTCCCCCGCTCCTCGGACAACGACGCCGCAATCGCATCGATCCCCACCGGGCCGCCGTCGAACCTCGTGATGATGATGTTGAGGTACGACCGGTCCAGGGTGTCGAGCCCCATGTGGTCGACGTTGAGCTGGTCGAGGGCGTAGGCCGCGATGTCTCGGGTGACCCTGCCGTCGCCTTTGACCATGGCGAAGTCGCGCACCCGGCGCAGCAACCGATTGGCGATACGCGGCGTGCCCCGAGCGCGCCCGGCGATTTCCTGGGCGCCGTCTTCCTCGATGGGCAGCTTGAGTAACGTGGCCGAGCGCATCACGATGCTGCGCATTTCCTCGAGCTCGTAGTAGCCGAGCTGCCAGTGGAAGCCGAAGCGATCCAGCAGCGGGCTGCTGAGCAGGCCCATACGGGTGGTCGCGCCCAGCAGGGTGAACCGGGGCAACTGCATGGTTACGGCTTTTGCGTGGGGACCGTCCCCGATGAACAGATCGAAGCGAAAGTCCTCCATGGCCGGATACAGG
>SPJJ01004937.1_pt1 | contig 10170 bp, 9 predicted proteins | sample 3741741 | NCBI WGS metagenome assembly SPJJ01 (sample SAMN10925908, study PRJNA522277) | cold seep metagenome | isolation source: Elba SIP-enriched marine methane seep metagenome, extraction at timepoint T1 | place: Italy: coast of Elba, Mediterranean Sea | collected 2014-05 | reverse complement strand
GCTTTTAATCCGTTAACGACATATTTTCCACCGATAGAACAGACGTTTCCAGATTAAGCGTCAGACGTAAGCTGGGTTTGGCTGTGGTGGGTAAAGTAATGAGTAAAAATGGATCAGCTTGCAGTGTCTCTCATGCAAATACGGTAATGATTATAATAAGGACTGTGGTCTACCAGTCTGTCTAGAGTAAATGTTTCCAGAATTGCTGATTTGATCTGTGCACCATTTGAAAAGGTAGAACCTGGTAAATAAACCTCTGGTAATGTACCTATTTTTTGAATGCAAATCATTTTATTATCAGTTGTTTCCGGTGACTTAACCAGGAGTAGAAAAGGATGTCCGCTCATTTTTTCGATAAGTATATGGATCGTCCCTGACTGATTGGTTATTCTGGTTTGTCGAATAATGCCGAGTTCATGATGTGTGTTGCTGGTACAAAGCAATGTAATATCACCAATGTGACAATTGATCGAATGCGTTTCGGCAATAATAAACTGAGGTTGCTTGGTTTTTATTATTTTGACTGATTTGGTCTCAGCCAGTAATTTATCCAGGCTGCTTGAACTCTGTGCTGGTATTGGAGGCGAATCTATGATGTTTTTTGTAAAATCCATGGGCTCTTCTTTGCCTGTTTTATGAAAAGAAGAGTGTTCCATTTGAGAGCTAAGTTGTTCTATCTTGTTTAGTTTTTCTACTTTTTCCAGGTATTCGGTAATGGTATGAAAGCCTACCACCATTCTATTGATTAAAAGAGCTGAGGCCTGGGGTTTTTTAATGACGCTAAAGCCTGATAGTTTCTCGATTATTGTTTTCAGCGTTTCCTGCTCTAAAGCAGATTTAAAAGAAGTCGACTGGATTAATGCGAGTAAAGAGCTGGGGTCAATTTTTATAGATGTGTTGTTATAGGCCTGTATGCTGTTTATTACGACTGGAGGCGTCTGGTTTTCCGGTTCCCAGTCAAATATATTGTTTGACGAGTTATCTCTATTAAGATTCAATAATGGAGCATGTTGTTCTGAAAGGGTAAATAGTTCTTTGGTCTGATCGCTGCTATGTTGATAAGGCGATAACATGCTAAAAAGTAGATTTCGTTTTATTACTGTTTCTATTGTAGGTAACAGTTTGAATTCTTTAATTTTAATATCAATTTGCTGATGCAAAATATGCCTTTGATCTGCAAGTTGATAAAGTTCGCTTATGACCTGCCATATGGAATTCGAAGAAAACTGATGAAAAATGGCTGCTGTACGTTGTGTGTAACCGAGGAGTTGCAGTGCTGTATATAAAGCCTGATTTTGATTGTCAACTGTTAATGCTTCATTATCCGTAAAACTGTAAAAAGCCAAACTTAAATTTCTTAACAGTTGTATACACAGCTTTTCAATTTTTTGCGGATTAACGCGGGTTTTTGTTTTTTCTTTGAGCAGTGAGGATTCAATATTAGCTGTAATGAAAAGAACCGTAGGAGTAAGCCTGGTTAATATTTTAAATACTTCATCTGACTCTGAATTAATTGCCCTAAGTTCCTTAATGACTTTATTCAGTTGATTGGCTGCATTTACACTGTTCGAGTGGCTTAGTGACTGTAGCCATTCAGTTGCTGCATGTGTAGATAATTCAAATGGAAGGCTCATTTTTATTTTAAAATTGTTACAGAGTTGTTTTAATTCTAGTCGTTTTTAATAAATTTATTGCAGATTAAGTCAAGTAATCAGGATTTTATTCGCCGCTCCGGCCTGTTCCCGTACTAGTTTAGGCACCAGATAACCGGGTAACTGTTGTTTGACTTGATTCATCAATGCTATGGCTGTTTCCTGATCAACTTCAAAGTGACCTGTACCCGTTGCTTTGTCAAGTAAATGCAGGTAATAGGGCATGATGCCTAAAGCAAACAATTTTTCACTTAATCGACACAATTGTTCAGTACTGTCATTGATATCTTTTAATAATACCGATTGGTTGAGTAAGGTGATGTTGGCTTTCTTTATTTTTTCACAGGCCAGATGAACATTAAGGTTTAGTTCATTGGCATGATTAGAATGAACAACTAACACGATGGGTTTGCTGATCTTGCTCAGCATATCGCAAAAATCAGTTGTTATTCTGCTGGGTAATATTACAGGTATGCGGCTGTGTACTCTGATTCGTTTGATATTCTCTATCTGCTCAAGTTGGAATAACAGCTTATAAAGTTTTTCATCGCTGAGGAGTAATGGGTCTCCTCCACTTAAAATGACTTCTGTGATGTTCGGATTGTTCTTGATGTAGCTAATGGCATGCGATGTTTTATTGTTACTAAGCTGAAATTCCGAGTAAGGAAAGTTTCTTCTGAAGCAGTACCGGCAGTTGATGGCGCAACTGCCAGTCGTGATCAAAAGGACTCTGTCATGATACTTGTGTATGACACCGGTTTCGGTGATTGCGTTAACATCACCTACCGGATCTTTATTAAAACCGGGGAGTGTAATATTTTCATCCTTAAGCGGTAACACCTGCCTGAGTAAAGGATCGTTAATATTACCTTTTTCCATTCTGTCGACGAATTCAACTGGGACTCTTAAAGGAAAATCAGCTGTCGTTAAAAAGTTATCATGGCTGTGTGAGATGTTTAAATACTGACAAAGCTTCTGAATATTGTTAAATCCTTCTGCAAGTTCCTGTTGCCATGTTTTATTGTTTTGGATCAAGTTTTTTCCTATACATTTAGGTTTAAGAATGCACCGTTTACTCAGCTCTATTATAATAAGCTCTTTACTGTTTGTTTACATGAGAAAAAATGGCTAAGTATAGTACTAACGAGTTTAAGGCAGGTTTAAAAATCATGCTGGATGCAGATCCTTGTGCGATCATCGAAAATGAGTTCATTAAACCGGGCAAAGGCCAGGCTTTTAACCGCGTGAAAATAAGGAATTTAAAATCAGGACGAGTAATAGAACGTACGTTTAAGTCAGGTGAGTCAGTTGATGGAGCGGACGTCGTCGATTTGGAGACTCAATACCTTTATACAGATGGTGAGTTTTGGCATTTTATGGTTCCTGATACCTATGAACAATATCAAGCCGATGCCAATGCAGTTGCTGATTCAGTCAAGTGGTTAAAGGATCAGGATATCTGTACTATGACGCTGTGGAACGATGCTCCGTTATCAGTTACGCCTCCTAATTTTGTAGAACTGGCCGTGACTGAAACAGACCCGGGCTTAAAAGGCGATACTTCAGGCGGCGGTGGTAAACCGGCTACTTTGGAAACTGGGGCGGTTGTTCGTGTTCCGCTATTTGTGCAGATTGGTGAAATGATCAAAGTGGATACACGCACAGGGGAATATGTCTCTCGTGTTAAAGAATAGTATTAAATTTATTGCGTTATAGGGAAACCATTAATGACTGAGCAATGGAAGCCGGCATGTGAAATTGAAACATTGCAGTTAAGAGCACAGATGTTGGCATCAATTAGATCTTTTTTTTTGCAAAGATCGGTGCTCGAAGTTGAAACCCCACTACTGTGTCATGCGACAGGCACAGACCCACAATTGGATTTTTTCTCAAGTTATTACCATTGCTCACCGGAAAACAGGGAAATGTTTTTGCAAACATCACCAGAGTTTGCAATGAAAAGGCTAATAGCTGCCGGAAGTGGTTCTATCTATCAAGTTTGCAAAGCATTTAGAAATAGCGAGTTTGGGCGTCTGCATAATCCGGAATTTTCTATATTGGAATGGTACAGAATGGACTTTTCTTTAGAGCAGTTAATGGATGAGGTCGCCGAACTCATCATGACGGTTATACCTGGTCACTGTTTGCCTGACAGTGTAAAGAAAATGAGCTATGTGAGTTTGTTTAAACAGCTTACCGATCTGGATCCACTGGTTTTCTGTCGTGAACGCTATACTCAGTATGCTGTTGAAAATGGTATACCAGATGCTGCTACATTATGTGCCGATGATCACTCTATGTGGCTGGATTTTATCTTTAGCTATAAAGTGCAGCCTGCATTGGCAGATTTTGCCGTTTGTATGGTGTATGGATATCCAGCAATACAATCTTCTTTAGCAAGATTGAACCCTGACAATCCCCGTTGTGCGGATAGATTTGAGGTGTTTGTTAACGGTGTGGAAATAGGCAACGGTTTTTTTGAATTATCTGATGTGTATGAGCAGGAAAATCGTTTTGATCAGGAAAATAACTCCAGAATCAAACGCGATCAACTGCCGGTTCAGAAAGATCAATTGTTTTTAGATGCTATCCGGTCTGGGTTGCCTGATTGCAGCGGTATTGCTCTGGGTTTAGACCGGCTGTTGATGATAGCGACTAATAAAAACTCACTCAATGATGTTTTGGCATTTCCTTTTGATAGAGCCTAGCCAGGTTGCTATTTTCATAGCGGTTGTTAGGAACAAGGGGTGGATTTATTATCCGCTTTAAGCTAACGCTGAATGATTCAAACCTGAGGGAAAGGGTTTATTCGTTTTCGTCTGAAAAACCCAAGCATGATATACTTCGAACTTTTAATTAAGATAATATAAACTGGTAAGCTTGTGATAAGAAAACTGTTTCACCCAATGATGTTTACAGCAGTATTGGTCTCCCAGGCTGTTCAGGGTGAGGAAAACTTTTTAGTTGAAAATATTCAGGTTAATGGCTTGCAGAGAATTTCTGCAGGTACCGTATATAATTACCTGCCTGTTAGAGTGGGTGAAAAATTCTCTTTGGATAATGCAAAACCAGCCATTAAAGCCTTATTTAAAACAGGTTTTTTTAAAGATGTGGTGTTGGAAAGAGAGGGTTCAACACTCGTCGTCAATGTAGTTGAAAGACCTTCAATTGCTAAAATTGTGTTTGACGGAAATAAAGACCTTAGTTCCGATGACCTGACGTCGGCGCTAAAACAAATTGGTTTAGCCGAAGGTAAAGTATTCAACCGTCAGATACTGGATAAAGTTGAACAGGAGTTAAGACGTCAATATTTCAGCCATGGCAAATACGGATTAAAAATCAAGACCGAAGTGGCCAGGTTAACCAGAAACCGGGTTGGTATTAATATTCAGATTTCAGAAGGCCGTGTTGCAAAAATAAAACAAATAAACATAGTTGGAAATCAGGTTTTTGATAATGAAACCCTGATTGACGCGTTTGAATTAGATACCACTGGCTGGCTATCTTTCTATACCAAAGACGATCAGTATTCCAAACAAAAGTTGTCTGCAGACCTTGAACGTTTACGGTCGTATTATATGGACAGGGGTTATATTAACTTCACGATAGAATCAACACAGATTGCCATTACGCCTGATAAAAAGGGAATTTATGTCACGGTCAATGTCAAGGAAGGTGATGTTTTTGTCCTTGAAAAAGTGAAGCTTTCAGGAAAACTGGTGGTAGACCCTGAAGAATTGATTAAATTAGTTGCAGTTGGGCCAGGTGAAATATTTTCACGAAAAAATGCAACTGAAACATCTAAAGCGATTTCTGACCGTCTCGGTGATGAAGGTTACGCTTTTGCTAATGTAAATATGGTTCCCGATATTGATAATGAAGCAAAAAAGGTAGACATGACCTTTTTTGTTGATCCGGGTAAACGCGTTTATGTGCGCCGGATTAACATGAGTGGAAATACCAAAACCAGAGACGAGGTCTTAAGAAGAGAATTAAGGCAGATGGAGTCAAGCTGGGCATCGACTGCAAAAATTGAAAGATCAAAAACAAGGCTGGAGCGGTTGGGCTACTTTGAAGAGGTCAATGTCGAAACGCCCCCCGTTGTAGGTACATCCGACCAGATAGATGTGAATTATACTGTCGTTGAAAAATCGTCGGGGAATCTATCAGCTGGTGTAGGCTTTTCTCAAACCCAGGGTATTGTTTTTAATGCCAATGTATCTCAGGATAACGTGTTTGGTTCAGGGAAAAGAGTCAATGTTGCCTTTAATAACAGTGACGTGTCTACACGGTATAGTTTTGGCTATCTTGACCCCTATTTTACTCTGGATGGCGTGAGTTTCGGTTATGATCTGGGATATAGCGCCAGAGATGCAGAACAGGCAAATATATCGAATTATTCAACCGATGTGATTAACAGCAGCATGAATTTTGGCTTGCCGTTGAATGAATATGACCGGTTGCGCTTTAACGTCGATCTCAGACATACTAACTTAAAGACATCCAGTTTTTCATCAAATGAAATTTTGAATTTCGTAATGAATAATGGGAATAAGTTTTTAACGTTATCTGGGTCAGTTGGTTGGACGCATGATACGCTGAACCGGGCCATATTCCCAAGTGAAGGTGGACAACAGCGATTGTCTGCACTTGCTACGGTGCCAGGCAGTGACCTGGAGTACTTTAAGGTGAGCTATAAGCATCAACATTATTTTCCGATAGCAAAAGATCTTACTTTTCGTTTGTTAGGTGAGGTCGCTTATGGCGATGGTTATGGAGACACTAAAGATTTACCTTTTTTTGAACATTATTTTGCCGGTGGTGTCCATTCAGTTCGAGGTTATGATGACAATACCTTGGGCCCTAGAGATACCGTTACTGTAAACGGTGTATCAAGCCCTGGTCGTCCGTTCGGCGGATCAAGCAAAATTATTGGTAAAGCAGAACTGTTTTTTCCAGTGCCTTTTGTAGAAGATGTTAAATCAATCCGAATCGGATCATTTGTTGATGCGGGTACGGTGAGTGATGGCTTTGAAATAGATAATATGCGATATTCAGTCGGTCTGTCCGGGGAATGGTTGTCTCCGTTTGGAGCTTTGTCCGTCAGTTTTGCCATTCCTATGAATGCAACGGAAAACGACGAAGAGCAAAGCTTTCAATTCTCTTTTGGTTCGGGTTTTTAGATTGCTGTATAGGTGTTGTTTAATTTTAACTGCGTGTCTTGTGCAATTATTTTATCAAGCAAATCAGTGACTATTAAGGTTACGTGTTTTAAGCTGATTTTATTTAGTCGCTATTTTAAATTATAATCAACAAGGTTTATTAGAACTACATTAAGTAGTAGTATTTTTGGAGCGGGTCATTTGCCTGCGCTGTTCACACAAATTGTATAGATGGAATCATAGATGAAAAAAAGAATTTCTTTGTTTTTAGTGCTGTTGCTGGCGACAAGTGTAAGTTATGCTGAGTTGAAAATTGGATTTGTTAATGTCCCGGTAGTTCTTGAAAAAGCGCCTCAAGCTGAAAAGGCAAAAAAACGATTGGAAAACGAGTTTTCTCCAAGAGACAAACATTTAGTGTCGCAAAATAAAGAGATAAAAAAGCTGGAAGAAAAATTATCGCGCGACGCTTCTGTGATGGGTGAGTCTGAACGACGTAAGCTGGAAAGAGATATCGTCGCCAAGAAAAGAGAAGCGAAACGCTCTATGCAAGAATTTAAAGAAGACTTCAATATGCGCCGTAATGAGGAGTTAGGTAAATTACAGCGTCGTATACTGGAAGCAATCAGAGCGCTAGCTAAAGACGAAAAATTTGATTTGTTATTAACAGAAGGTGTTATTTATGCCAGTGAACAAATCGATGTGACAGCACAGGTTCAGCAAAAATTAGCTTCTTTGTCAGATTAATTCATAAGGCGATATAAATGACCGGGCAATTAGATATATTGCAAATTCAACAGCTTTTACCGCATCGATATCCTTTTTTGCTGGTAGATAAGGTAATAGAGTGTGAGCCTAAAGAGCGGTTGCTTGCATGTAAAAACGTGACGTTTAATGAATCCTTTTTTCAAGGACATTTCCCTGATAATCCAGTTTTTCCAGGCGTGTTGATGATAGAGGCATTAGCGCAAGCGACAGCTTTGCTTACATCTCAATCAGATGATCAATTCGGTACAGGGACGACTTATTATCTGGCCGGCGTTGATAAAGCCCGGTTTAAGAGGCAGGTGGGCCCAGGTGATCAGTTAATGCTGGAAGCTTTGTTTGTTAAAAGTAGACGCAATATTTGGTCGTTCGAATGTCGGGCAGAAGTAGATGGTGAACTCGCTGCCAGTGCGAATATTATGTGTGCAGCTGTGGTAGGTTAGTTTGATAGACTCTAAAGCGATCGTTGATATAAATGCTGAAATTGCTGATGATGTGGTTGTAGGCCCTTTTTCTATTATTGGGCCTGAGGTACAAATTGATTCAGGCACAGAGATTGGTCCTCATGTTGTTATAAAAGGACCAACCACGATAGGAAAAGAAAATCGTATCTATCAGTTTTCGTCCATAGGCGAGAATCCTCAAGATAGAAAGTATGCAGATGAAGTCACCCGTCTTGAAATCGGTGATAGAAATGTGATTCGTGAATTCACAACCATGCACAGGGGTACCTTGCAGGATCACGGGTTAACATTAATTGGTAATGACAATCTTTTTATGGCCTATACCCATGTCGCTCATGACTGCATCATTGGTGATAATGTAATCATGGCAAATGGTGCTTCGATAGCTGGGCATGTACATTTAGGTGACCATACGATTCTAGGCGGCTTTACCTTGGTACACCAGTTTACCCAGATTGGTGCTTATAGCTTTGCTGCCATGGGCAGTGCCATTACCCAGGATATCCCGCCTTTTGTGATGGTGGGAGGAAGGCCTACGCGGCCTCATGGTATCAACTCTGTGGGTATGGAGCGTAACGGCATTTCACCTGAAGTTGTAAGACAAATCAGAAAAGCCTACAAAATTCTGTATAAAACCAATATGCGTCTGGAGGATGCCATTGAAGAAATGGAAGACCTGGCCGGTGACAGTAAGGAATTGTCTGATATGGTTAGTTTTTTACGGAATGTAACCCGCGGTATTTTAAGATAAAAGTAATAGCAGGTCTCGATGAAGTGGGCAGAGGCTGCATAGTTGGGCCGGTTGTGGCTGCTGCGGTAATTCTGGACCCGGATAAGCCTGTTCAGGGTTTGACTGATTCAAAAAAATTGACCGATAAAAAACGCCGTCAGTTCGCCGCTTTAATCAAAGAAAATGCAAAGGCCTGGGCAATAGGCAGAGCTGAGGCCAGTGAAATAGATCAGCTTAATATATTACAGGCAACTTTATTAGCCATGAGCAGGGCTTATTCCATGCTTGAGATACAGCCTGACTGGGTAAAGGTTGATGGTACATTTTATCCAGATATAGCCAGTCCAGGTGAAACCATCGTTCAAGGTGATTCTAAGGTATCAGAAATTTCGGCCGCTTCTATATTAGCCAAGGTTGCCAGAGATGATGAAATGAATACGCTGGGTGAGTTATATCCTGGCTATGATTTTTCAAAACACAAGGGATACCCAACCAGGTTTCATTTGGAAAAGTTACAGGAACTTGGTGTAACTGTTCAGCATAGAAAGTCATATTCACCGGTAAAAAAACTATTATAACGTCGTTCTGTTACCCGAAGAGCTGCAAATACACCTCGGAATTTAACTGATAGTCTTGAGATTAACTTAGCACGGTACGGTAGATTTTGATTAAAGCTATCAGGTTGCCAGGCATTAGTCTTAAGGGTACTATTGCAGATCAAACAAAGCCACTGCAACATATTTATAGAGCCCCATGAAACCCGAGTTTGTCCATCTGCGCGTTCATTCCGAATTTTCATTAGTTGATGGAATTGTCAAAATTAAACCGCTGATTCAGCAATTAGCGGCTTTTAACATGCCTGCTGTTGCGATCACCGAGCAGTCCAATCTTTTTTCTCTGGTTAAATTTTATCGAGCGGCCCAAGGCCAGGGAATTAAAGCAATCGTCGGTTCTGATGTCTATGTGTTTAATGATGAAGAGCCTGCCAGTCCTTTTTGTATTACCTTGCTGGCGCGAAACAATAAAGGCTATACCACATTAACAGAGCTAATTTCTAAAGCGTACCAGGAAGGTCAGCATCAAGGCATTCCGATGTTGAAAAAAGAGTGGATAGAAGAGAATCACCAGGGGTTAATCGCTTTGTCTGGTGCCAGGTACGGTGATATCGGTTTAGCATTGTTGGCAGATAATAAAGCCTTAGCCGAGCAATATGCCAAGTATTGGGCCGCAATGTTTGAAGACGCTTTTTATCTTGAAATTCAGCGTGTAGGCAAAAAAGATGAAGAAAACCTGATTAGTGCTACCGTCGATTTAGCGATAAAACATGCGCTTCCTGTGGTTGCCACCAATGATGTCCGGTTTATAGACAGTTCAGACTTCGACTCACATGAAATTCGGGT
>SPJJ01028587.1_pt1 | contig 10173 bp, 8 predicted proteins | sample 3741741 | NCBI WGS metagenome assembly SPJJ01 (sample SAMN10925908, study PRJNA522277) | cold seep metagenome | isolation source: Elba SIP-enriched marine methane seep metagenome, extraction at timepoint T1 | place: Italy: coast of Elba, Mediterranean Sea | collected 2014-05 | reverse complement strand
TGGACGAGAACCTGGCATTCGCCATCCCGATGATTCCGGCGGTATCCATGAGCGAGCTGATGTGGCGTCACGGCTCCAAATCGCCGACGCGCCGCCTGGCCAAGAAGCTCGGCGTGGACAAAGACCTACTCGACGACGCATTCGCCGTGCACGCTCCGCTGTCGCGCAAGGTGAAACTCGACCGCGAACGCTTGCTGATCATCGCCGGTCGCGGAGATCGCATCACGCCGCCGGACCAGGCGCGCAAGCTCGCCGAGCATTGGGGTGATCCGCCGCTATACTGGTTCCCTGGCGGTCATCTGGCCCAAATCGGCCGCGGCGACGCGTTTCGGATGATTCGCAGTCACCTGGACAAACTCGGCTTGATCCAGCGCTCGTCCGCGCGCAGGACCAAATAGCCTTGTCCCTGCGCGGGTTTCGCAATAGCGTTCGCGTGTGAAGCCTTTCTTAGAAGCACTGGCCAGTGACCCGCTCCTGTTCGACGGAGCCATGGGCACGCTGCTGTACGACCGTGGGGTGTTTCTCACCCACTGTTACGACGAGCTCAACTTGTCGCGGCCGGCGCTGATCAAACAGTTGCATCAGGAGTATTTCGCCGCCGGCGCCGAGGTGCTCGAAACCAACACGTTCGGCGCCAACCGGCTGACCCTGGCGAAGCACGGTCACTCGGCCAAGTTCGAGGAGATCAACCGGGCGGGCGTCGCCTTGCTGCGAGACGTGGTCGGCGATCGCGCCTATGTCGGCGGCGCAGTCGGCCCGACCGGTGTGGCGTTCGGCGTGGCTACGGTGAGCGACCGCAGGTTGGCGTGCAAGGCCCTCCGGGATCAGATCACCCTGCTCGCCGAGTGTGGCGTCGACCTGATCATCCTCGAAACGTTCACGTCGATCGTCGAGCTCGAAGAAGCGATCGACATCGCCAAGACCAGCACCGAGCTCCCGGTCGTGGCGCAGCTCGTATTCGACGCCGAAGGCAAAGCCGAGGGTGGCCTGTCCCCCGAGGAAGTTGCCGAACGCCTGGTCGCAGCCGGTGCCGATGTGGTCGGCGCCAACTGCGGTATGGGTCCGCCCGAGTTGTACGAGGTCGCCAGCAAGATGGTCGGCCACGGCGCTCCGGTATCGGTACAACCCAACGCGGGTCTACCCAGCAAGGTCGAGGGCCGCACCATCTACGTGGCCAACCCGGAGCACTTCGGGGTTTTCGCCCGACGCATGCTCAAGTCGGGTATCCGCGCCATCGGCGGTTGCTGCGGCACCACCCCCGCACACACCCGCGCCATGTTGGGTGCCGTGCGCATGATGAGCGGCAACACGACACCGAGCGCCACCGTGTCGTCTGCGGCCACCAGCGAAGCCAAGACCGTCGAGCACCGCGAGGCTATCGTGCCGTTTGCCGAGCGCAGCCGCCTGGCCAATCGCATCGCCAGTGGCGAGTTCGCCGTGTCCGTGGAGCTCACGTCGCCGGGCGGCACGAAGGCTGACAAGTTCCTCGACCGCATCAATATCTTGCTCGACGCCGGCATCGACGTGATCAACATCGCCGACGGCCCGCGCGCCACCGCGCGCATGGGCAACCTGGCAAGCTGCGCCCGCGCGCACCTGGACACCGGTGTCGAACCCATCCTTCACGTGTGCTGCCGCGACCGCAATTACCTGGGTCTGGTCGCTCACTTGCTCGGCGCCCACGCCCTGGGCCTGCGCAACCTGGTCATCATCACGGGCGACCCGCCCAAGATGGGCGACTACCCGTTTGCCACTCCGGTCTACGACGTGGATTCCATTGGCCTGTTGCAGATCGCCGCGGGCCTCAACGCCGGTATCGACCCGGCGGGCAAAGAGCTGCAAGGCCACACGTCGTTTCTCCTCGCCACCGGTGCCGAGCCTGCCGCCGCCGACTACGAGCGCGAGCTTCGGCGCATCGAGCTCAAGAAGAACGCCGGGGCCGAGTTGATCATGACCCAACCGGTGTACGACCCACACACCCTGGACCGCTTCCTGAGCGACGTCGAGCCCCTCGGTTTGCCGGTGATGGTCGGGCTGTTGCCCCTGGCCTCGCACCGCAACGCGGAGTTTCTGCACAACGAAGTGCCGGGCATGAAGATTCCCGCCGAGTACCGGGAACGCATGGCCAAGGTCGGCTCGGGGCCGGACGCCCGCGCCGAAGGTGTGCGCATCGCCCAGGAGGCCCTCGAGGCGGTCAAGCACAAGGTCAACGGTGCGTACATCATGCCGCCGTTCAACCGGGTCCAATCGGCGGTTTCGATCATGGACGTCGCCAAAGACCGCTGGAACCCAGCGCCGCACCCCCAACGCGTAGCCGTTTAGGAGAGGCCATGGATCTGCAAGAAGCCCGCGCGCTCCACGACGAAGTCCCGGTCATCGACCTGCACGCCGACACGCCAAAGCTCATGGAGCGGCGGTTCGACATCGCCAAGCGCCATAGCCACGCGCCGGAGCGGGTCAACTACGTTGGCCACGTCGACCTGCCGCGCATGCGCGAGGGCGGTATGGCCGCGCAGATTTTCGGCATGTGGACGTTTCCGTTTCCCAAGCGCGGCTGCGTGGCGTCCATTCACGGCCAGCTCGACGCCATCGATGCGGCGACGTCGAAGTACCCGGACCAGTTCACCTGGGCGCTGACCCCAGAACACATCCGCGCCGCTCAACGCGACGGCAAAGTGGCCGCTCTCGCGGGCATCGAAGGCGCCCACGCTCTGGAGGGCAACCTGGACCACATCGCCACGTTCGCGGGCCGCGGCGTGCGCTACCTGGGGCTTTCGCACTTCTCGGTCAACGACCTGTGCTCCCCGGCCCTGGGCCGCGGCGCCAACCACACAGACGGTCTCACCGACCTTGGTAAAGACGCCGTGCGCGAATGCAACCGCGTCGGCATGGTGGTCGATCTGGCTCACATCAATCGCCCCGGGTTCTTCGAGGCGCTGGAGCTCACGCAGCATCCCGTGATGGTCAGCCATACCGGCGTCACCGGTGTGCACGAGCACGGCCGCAACATCAACGACGAGCAGCTGCGCGGCGTGGCCGACAACGGCGGCTGCGTCGGCGTGATTTTCTGCCGGCGTTTTTTGGGCGGCGACGGCATCGATGCGTTGTGCGACCACATCATCCACATCATGAACATCGCCGGCGAAGACGTGCCGTCGTTGGGCTCGGACTTCGATGGCTTCGTGATTCCGCCCAAGGGCCTCGAAGACGTCGCAGCGATTCCCAAGCTCACCGCCGAGCTGCACCGACGCGGGGTCAGTCGCCACGCGCTCAAGAAGATCCTCGGCGAGAACGCCCTGCGCGTACTCGGCGACAACACGCCCACGTTCGCTGAGGCGCAGTTGGTGTGATGCGTTGGTTCGGCGTGATCGGCTGTGCCCTGATGCTCGGCTGTGGCTGCGGCGGGGGCAAAAAAGACAGTAAGGACGAGCCCAAGAAGACGGTGTCCGATGCGGCGCTGTCGGCCAAGCCGCTGCCCAGCGATGCGGCCGCGACCAAAGGGCCACGCAAAGTCGTACTGGCCAAGGCGCCACCGGTAGCGCCGGCGCCACGCGGTCTACCCGAAACCCCGTCGCCCAAGTACAACCCGACCACACCGAACAAGGTCGTGCTCGGCCGGCTACTGTTTTTCGACAAGCGCCTGTCGGACAAGCTGACGATGAGCTGCGACACTTGCCATATCCCCGAGCACGGTTGGGCGGATCGCAAGGCGCGGTCCAAGACCGCCGCTGGCACGTTCAATCTGCGCCACACGCCATCGCTGTACAACGTGGGCTACGTCAAGGCCTACCGCTGGGACGGCGCCATGAAGTCTCTCGAAGCGTTCGTGCTCAACCACTGGCGGGGCCAATACGCGACCAAACCGCGCAGCGCCATTCGTCGCTTGCGCAAGATTCCCGAATACCGGGCCCACTTCCGGCGCAGTTTCGACGGCGGAAAAATGACCTCGCGACGCGCGGTCGAAGCGATCAGTGCGTTCGTGCGTACGATTCGCAGCGGCAACTCGGCATGGGACAAGTACGAGCTCGACAACGACGAGAGCGCCGTGACCAAGCAGGCCATCGCCGGCGCCAAGTTGTTTCGCGACACCGCCCAGTGCGGCCTGTGCCATCCGCCGCCCCACTACATGGACAGCCTGTTCCACAACAAGGGAATCGGCGTGGCGGTGCAACCGCGGGACGACGGTCGCGCGGCGGTTACCAAAAACGACGCCGACACCGGCGCGTTCCGCACGCCCACGTTGCGCGGCATCGGCCACTCGGCGCCGTACTTCCACGACGGCAGCGCAGCCACCCTGGACAAGGCCGTCGGCTACACCCTTAGCGGCGGTTTTCGCACCAACAACAAGTGGCTCGACGCCAAGTTGCAAGCGGTGCCGCTGAGCGCCGGCCAGAAGGCCGACCTGATGGCTTTTCTGGCGGCGCTGACCCCGAAGCTGGCACCGTACAAGCGGCCACAGCTGCCGCCAGACCCGAAATAGCCGCTTGCCAAGCTAGGGCTCCGCCCCCACAGAGGGAGCATGATCGAGCTGCTCACCGCACGTACCCCGAACGGTTTCAAAGTCTCCATCGCGCTGGAGGAGCTCGGCCTGCCCTACAGCGTGCGCCGCATAGACCTGCGCGGCCTGGAGCAGCGCGAAGACTGGTTCTTGAAGCTAAACCCGAACGGCCGCATCCCGGTGATCGTCGACAAGGACAACGACGACTTTGCTGTATTCGAATCCGGCGCGATCCTCATCTACCTGGCCGACAAAGCCGGCGCCCTGCTCGCCCCATCGGGCAACGACCGCTCCGTGGCCATCCAGTGGCTGATGTTCCAAATGGGTGGCATTGGCCCCATGATGGGTCAGGCCAACGTGTTCTACCGCTACGCGCCGGACAAGATCGACTACGCCATCGGCCGTTACCAACGCGAGTCGCGGCGCCTGTTCGAGGTCATGAACACGCGCCTGGCCGACGCCGAATTCCTGGCGGGAGACTATTCCATCGCAGACATCGCCAACTTCTCCTGGGTACGCAGTTACGACTGGTCGGGGGTGAGCATCGATGGACTGGATCACTTGAAGCGCTGGCTCGACGCTATCGCCGCCCGGCCCGCCGTGGTTCGCGGTTTGAACGTACCGGAAAAGGTCGAAGACAAGCCGGCGAAAGAGCGCGCCAAGCAGGTCGGCACGATGCTCGCGTAGGTAGTTCGTATGAGCTAAGGTCGCGACCATGGGACCGTTTCGCGGCGCCGGGTTTCACCGCTGCCCACGCTGCAAGGACATAGCGCTCAACGAGGCCAAGTCCTTCGGCGTGCATCGGTTCACGTGCAAACGCTGCTTCGGCGCGTGGCTGGCGTGGGACGAGGTGCTGCGTCAATTCGAGGCCAACGAGCTATCGAACGCGTCCCGCGTGTTCGCCAGCGTCGAAGCGCCGAACAAGCTGCGCTGTCCCCACGTGCGCTGCAACCGCGTGATGAAGGCGGTGGTAGTCGCCGACAACACGGTCGTCGACTATTGCGTCGAGCACGGATTCTGGTTCGACCGCGGAGAGCTGTCCGAGAGCTTGCGCGCAGCCGATCTGGATCCGGCGATGGACGACGTCGACGAACCGGCGCCGCTGTCCACCAAGCAAGCGCTGGCCAAGTTCGCCGCCGAAGCGCCTACGCCCGAGTACGCCTGCGATGTGTGCTCGGATAACACGCCACTGCGCTGCGGGATGTGCGCCCAATACGTGTGCGCCAAACACCTGATCGCGGACAACTGTCGCGAGTGTCTACTCACGCAGGTCGACTCGATCTCGTATCGCTGGAACGTGGCCGGCGGCGCACTCCTGGCGGTGGTGCCCTCAATCCTACTGTTCGGACTGTTCAGCCCGTTGGTCGGCGCCGTGTCCTTTGTCACGCTCGGCGCGCTAAGCGCCGCCTGGCTGCACAAACGCGACGTGACGAAGCAGCGGCAGCTACTCGACGAGCGGGATCGCCGGCAACCAACCGACTGATCGCTCGTTAGCGATCACACAGTTTGTTTGGCCCGAGTGCCACGCTCTGCCGAAACGACGAACCATTTGCGCTTGGCAGCAACCGACCCCGCGATTTAGGGTCGGCGGATGTACCGTAGCTTAGTTATCGTGGCAGTGGTTGGGATGGCGTTGTGGTTGCAACCGAGCGCGCCCCAGGCGGCGCCGTTGCGCACGGAATCGCCTCGGGTATACGTGCCGCCGGCGAACCCTGTCGGGCCGACCGCCGGCGTCGTGTCGTTGGCAGGTCAGGTCGTGGTCATGGAAGGCGACTCCCAGATCGTCACCGACCTCGGCGCCGGAGCCTACGGCATCGACGACATGGCCGCGATCACCAATCGCTTCTACATGCACTACGGCGACGAATTCGACGCCATCACCGTGTTCACCACGTTCCCGGACAACGCTCAGGGCGGCGCCGCCTACGCGCTGCTGCTCGACCATGGGTTTTCCGGTGCCGGCTATCCCGGTGGCCAGGGGCCGACCAACTTCGGCTCCGCGGGCAAGCTGATGTCCGTCACCAACATGAATACGGTCGACCAGTACCAAAACATGGACGAGTTCGACACGTTCTTCTTCACGGTCATGGGCCAGGAGTTCGGTCACAGCTGGCTGGCGTTCGCCACGTTCATCGATTCGGTGAGCGGCGCCGAGTCCGGCGAGCTGCTGGGTCGCGACGGCTCCCACTGGAGCGCGATCTACGATGCCGGCGGCTCGGTCATGGACGGCATCGAGTGGACCGACAACGGCGACGGCACCTTCACCGCGGGACAAAACTCCGTGCGCTACGGCCCCCTCGACCTGTGGGCGATGGGCATCTACCGCGACGACGAGGTCGGCGACATGTTCATCATTCGCAACGCGACCTACGCGGATACCGGCGGCAGTGTCGGGCCCACCGACCACTTGTTCGGAGAGGTCTCGGCTGGTCGCGTTGTCCGCGGCGATAAATTCATCGTCACCATTCAAGACGTGATCAACGCCGGCGGTCCGCGCGTGCCAAGCCAGGACGCCAGCAACGAGGACTTCCGCATGGCGTTCATCCTGGTCACCAAACCGGGCGAGACCGCCGCCGACGTTCAGGCCCAGATCGACAAGCTCAACCGCGGGCGGCTCACCTGGGAGAACAAGCACCGGGAATGGACGTTCAACCGATCGACCATGTGCACGGACGTGGAAGCCCAGTGCCCCCTGGCATTCGCCGAAGTGACCGGCGCTGTGGTCACCGAGGATCCCGACGACTCGGACAACGACGGCATCATCGAGCCGGGCGAAAAGGTCAGAGTCGACGTCACATTCCGCAACGAAGGCGCCGAGCCGGCGACCACGGCGGTCGCCGAGATCACATCGGCAGCAGCGGGCGTCAATCTGCCCGACCCGGTGGACCTGCCGGAGATTCCGGTCAACGGCATGATCACCCACACCTTCTACCTCACCATCAGCGGCGAAGCCTGTGGCAACACCGTGGATCTGGACGTCACCGCCAAGATCGACCATCGCACCTGGCGCGCGGCGGCGTTCTTTCAGCCCGGCGTGCAAGACGACGTCGAGCCGGAGCGCTTTACCACCGACGCCGGTTGGGTGGCCAACCCCGCCAGCACCGACACGGCGACGAACGGCGCCTGGGAATTCGGTGTGCCCGACTCGACCTTCTTCGCCGGTCGTGAGCTTCAGCCCAACGGCGGCGCCGATGGCGGCAGCGATGGCGCGTGGTTTACTGGCCCGACCCAGGCCTGGGACGCCGGCGAGGTCCAGGGCACGACCACCCTGGAGTCCGCGGACTACGACCTGACCGGCGTGTTCGCCCCTACCCTCAAGTACAAAGTCTGGTACCTGGCGCTGGACCGCACCCCGGCGTCCCTGAACAACTCGCCGTTGGACCACCTGGTGGTCGAGGCCTCCGACGACGGTGGCTCCACGTGGGTGGAGATCGACCGGGTCGGCAACGACCGGCTGCGCTGGGATACCCGGGAGGCCGCACTCGGCGACAAGATCTCGTCCACCGACACAGTGCGTTTTCGGTTCACCGTCACCGACGACCAGGGCCCCGACACCCGACTGGTCGAGGTGGGCATCGACGATGTGTCGATCATCAGCCTGAGCAACAGCTGCACCGGCGACGGCGGCGGCGGCGGTTGCGGCTGCACCCTGGAGCGCAAGCAACGCCCCGAGGGCCTGTGGTTGCTGGTGCTGTTCGCGTTCGGCCTGCTCATCGAGCGCCGCAGACGCCGGCGACGCTCTGTCGTCGGCTGAGACACCCGGTGTCCACCGCTGGTCAGCTGGCCGTTCTGGCTACGCAAACCCTGAACTTTCCTCACAGTCAGACTGGTCCCTGGCGTGCAATCGGGGGGTGGCACCTATGCACTCTCGATTCGTTATCTGCACCCTTGGACTCTTGTGGCTCGGCTGCTCCAGCGCCGGCACGCCCGGCCCCGACCCGGTTGGCAACGCGGACAGTGGCCCCGACGATGTCACCATCGCCGATGCGGCCAACCCGGTCCCCGCTGTGGACGCCGGGGTCCTTTCGCCGGACGCCGCGGTTGCCAGCGCCACTCCCGTAGCCGACTGTTTCGCCGACGCCTTCGTCAGCCCGCCCGAAGTGAGCCTCGACTACGACCAGTTCGGACCCGCTGTGGGCTCGCATTGTCTGGGCACCGACCACCAGGCCATCACCGGTGTGCAGCGTGTGGTGTTTCTCGGCGACTCGGTCACGGTGGGCACGCCGCCGAGCTCGTGGGACCAGGTGTACCGGGCCACCTTGGCGCAACAACTCGCCAGTCACTTCTCCCTGGAAGCGCCCAACGCCCTGTGGGAGATGGCCAACCCGATCGATGGAACGGCGCTGGTCCGGGACTCGGGGGACTTCTCCTCGTGCGCCAAGTGGGGAGCGCGCACCGACGACCTGATGGAAGACAACAGCCAGGTCCAGGATTGTTTCCCTGAGGCCGAGCGCCACAAGATCACCCTGGTGATCATGACCGTCGGCGGCAACGACATCGCCAACATCACCCAGGACGGCCTCGACGGCGTACCGCTGGCCGACCTATGGGCCGAGACCACCAGCTTCGTCGACAAGCTACGCGACGCGGTCACCTGGATCAAAGAGCCAGGGCGGTTCCCCAACGGCGTGCACGTGATCTTCGCCAACATGTTCGAGTTCACCGACGGCAGCGGCGAAACCAGCGCGTGTCCCGCCGCCGGACTCGCCGGCTTCGGCGCCGACTGGGAAGACCCCGACGCCCTCGCCGACATGGTCGTCTACGCCAACGAACAGTTCATGAAGATCGCCGTCGACACCGGCAGCGACATGGCCTTCGTCCTCGAGAACTTCTGCGGCCACGGCTTCCGCAACGACGACCCCACCGCCCCCTGCTACCGCGGCCCCGCCACCCCCCGCTGGTTCGACGACACCTGCATCCACCCCAACCCCGCCGGCCACGACGAGCTAACCCGCATGTTCATGAACATCGTCACCGAATGAGGGACAGGCTCCCCTCTGAAACCCCACGTTATTAAAGGTGAATTCGGCCGACCCGCGCAAACACTCGACGAGCTCGGGGCGGTTGGGACAGACGCTGCCCGCCGTGATTGTGTTTTGGCTTACCGGTCTGCGAGTGTTTGCGCGGGTCGGCGTATTTCCTCAATGATCACGAGGAGTGTCAGAGGGGAGCCTGTCCCTCAGCCGGCCTCGGCCGCCCTCAGCCGCCGGCTAGGGGGGCTAGTAGGTACATCTCGTCGCCGTCTTGCATGACTCGGTCGGCGTTGTCGGCGACGGGGCAGCGATCGCCGTTGAGCATCAGGGTGTCTTTGAGATGCGGGCTGTTTTCCAGGGCTTCTTGGAAGGGGATGCCGCGCTTCTCGGCGAGCTGGATGAACTGCGACAGGGTGATGCCTTCGGGGGCCTTCACCGTCTCGTCAATGTCGTACCAGCCGGGCCCAATGCGCCCTTTGACCACGACACTGACTTTGATCTTCTTTGTCCGAGAGAACAGGCCCACGCCGGCTTACTTGGTGAAGTCGTCGACCAGCTCACCGATGCCGAGTTGCTCGGCCCGCGCCTTGTCGATGGCACCGCTGTCCGGGTCCCAGCTCATCGCGTCGTAGTAGTCGCGCTTGAGCTGAATCAGCGGCGGCTGCTGGCCCTTGAGCGGTCCGGCCTGGAGCAGACCATCGC
>SPJJ01018113.1_pt1 | contig 10175 bp, 7 predicted proteins | sample 3741741 | NCBI WGS metagenome assembly SPJJ01 (sample SAMN10925908, study PRJNA522277) | cold seep metagenome | isolation source: Elba SIP-enriched marine methane seep metagenome, extraction at timepoint T1 | place: Italy: coast of Elba, Mediterranean Sea | collected 2014-05 | reverse complement strand
GTATCGTCGAGGCCCGCTCAAACTTCGGCCGCGAGCTGGGCATCCAGTGGGGTGGTAATGTCAGCGCCACGCAGGGCTTCGGCACCTCCACCGGCCTGACCTTCCCCAACAACATCTCCATCGCGGGTGGTGCCGATGACATCGCCAATAACGTGACCACCGGCGTGGTGAACACGCCGAACTACGCGGTCAACCTGCCCGCCGCCGGCGTTGGTTCCGGTGGTGGTGGCGCCTTGGGCTTCACCTTCGGCTCCATCGGTGGCGCGGCCCTCATCAGCCTGCGTCTGTCCGCCGCGGAGACCATGGGTAAGGTCAAGATCATCTCGGCTCCGAAAATCGTCACCCTCGACAACAAGGAGGCGAAGATCGTCTCCGGTGAGAAGGTTCCGATTACGGTTGTCACCGCCAATGGCCCCACCACTCGATTCATCGACGCGAACCTGGAGCTGATTGTCACCCCACACGTGACTCAGGACGGCTCCATCCTGCTCCGCGTCGCCGCCAAGAAGAACGAGCTGTCGGACCGTCGTGACCTGCTGGGTGTGCCCGGTATCATCACGAAGGAGGCCGAGACCGAGATGATCGTTCGGGACGGCGACACCGCCGTGTTGGGCGGCATCTATCGGCGCAATGCCACCGAGAACAAGAACTACGTGCCTTGGCTCGGCAAGATTCCGGTCTTGGGCTGGCTGTTCAAGCGCTCCGTCACCACCGACGCGCGCGACGAGCTGCTGATCTTCATCTCACCGCGCATCGTGAACCGCAGCGCCGCGCTGGTTCAGTCCTCCTGAGTTCGAGCGAAGACCACACGTCATGAGCACTTTGGCCACATCTGCAGAGAGGACCGCGAGCGCATGTGTGCTCGCGGGGCCCCCGGGCGTCGGCAAGACGTCCGTGGCCCCCCTCGCCGCAGCCCGGCTCGGTGTTCCGGCGCTGGATCTCGACGAGGTCATCACGGTCCAGGAGGGCCGGGCCCCGGCGCAGATCATCGAGACGAATGGCGAGCCCAGGTTTCGGCAAGCCGAGCTGCACGCGCTGCAGTCCCTGTCTAAGGGCTCCGCGGTCTTGGCATTGGGTGGCGGCACTTTGACCACCGCCCAAGCCCGCGGCGCGGCCCGTCGCTTCGGCCCTGTCTTTGGTCTGCAGGCCTCGCAGGACACCCTGCAAAAGCGTCTGCAGTCCGGAACAGGACCGCGACGACCTCTGCTCGATCAGGGTCTGCAGGCTCTATTGCAAAGCCGTGAGGCGAGCAGCCTCTCCGTGGATCTTCGCATCGACGCGGAGGGCTCGCCGGAGCAGGTCGCGGACGTCGTGGCCCTCAAGGCCCAACAGGTCACGCACATCGAGGCCCCGGTTGGTCCTGAGCATACCCGCGTTTTGGTGGGGCACGGCTTGGACCACGCGGCCGTGGGCGCCCTGGCCCATCTGGAGCCCCAACGACCCGTGCTGGTCCTCGTGGACCAGGGGGTGCCGGCCGACGCGCAGGCGCGCATCCTCGATCCGGTTCGAGCCCACTTCGACACCCACGTGGTGCCGGTCCCGGGCGGCGAGTCGGTCAAGCAGTGGGCGTTTGCAGGCCAAGTTCTGCAAGATGCTCTGGCCGCAGGATGCGGTCGGCAGAGCGTGGTGCTCGCCCTGGGCGGCGGCGCGACGTGTGATCTCGCCGGCTTCGTCGCACATCTTTTGGGGCGAGGCGCGCCCCTGCTGTTGATGCCGTCGACCCTGCTCGCTCAGGTGGACGCATCGGTGGGCGGCAAGTGCGCGGTGAATATGCCTGCGGGGCGCAACCTGGTGGGCGCCTTTCACCCGGCCAGCGATGTGCTCATTGACCCGTCGCTTCTGCAGAGCCTCGATCCTGCGGAGTACCGATCAGGGCTCGCCGAGCTGCTGAAGATCGGCATCATCGGTGACGAGCAGCTCTTCGAAGCGCTCGTGCACCAGCGGCAGGCCACTCCCGAGCTGATCAGCCGCGCGGTGCGCCTCAAGGCGGCCATCGTGGCCCGCGATCCCTATGACCTTGGGGAGCGCAGAACCTTAAATCTTGGCCATACCCTTGGCCATGCGCTTGAGACCGCGAGCGCGCACCAGCTCCGCCACGGCGAAGCTGTGGCGATCGGCATCGCGGCGATGGCCCGCTACAGCGCAGCCGCCGGCTGGACGAGCGAAGCGGTGGCCAAACGGGTGATCGGTGGGCTGCAGGCCCTCGGACTGCCCACGAGCGCCGAACCCAACCTTCTACGTCAGGCCGCTGAGCACATCGGCGCCGACAAAAAGGGCGCCGCGGGCAATGTGGCGCTGATTTGCATTCACGGGGTAGCGCACGTCCAAGTGCGGACGCTACCTTTGAACGAGGCAAGGCAGTGCCTGGTCCGTCACGGAGAACCTCGATGATGAACACCAAGACCCTTTGGATGACGAGCAGCATTTTGCTCCTGGCCGGCTGCAATAGCGTCGATCTCGGCTTTGTGCCGCTGTACGCCATTCAGCCCGAGGCTGAGGTGGACATGACGACCAACCTGGTCACGTCCTGCACCTTTGACTCCGGCGGGGACCCTATCCCCTTCATCACCGTGGACGTGGCTCAGCAGAACGCCCTGGCCCTGGTCGTGGCGACTGAGAACCGACTACAGGAGATCGAGATCGAGCTGAGCACGGCTCGAGACGAGATTCTTACCATCCCGAACCACATTCAGCCGGTGCGTTTCGACTACCGCTGGGAGTGTGACTCGGATGGCTTTACCGCCGCCCAGGGGCCGCTGCGTGTGCCGGCCTTCGGCGCGGACCGCGCCTTTTGCTTGGACAAGCGCGACGAGGCCACCGGGGACTTCTCCGGGCTGAACGTGGTGCCGGCCAGCGGCGCGGCTATCAGCCCCGGACAGACCGGCAGCATCGAGGTGCGCATCGCGCCGCCCCAGCTGTTGGCGAGCATTCAGGACTCCTTTGAGATCTCTTCGTTGGCCGACGCTTGCTGCAACGACGCTCTGGGCTGCGACAACGCAAACTCGGGGATCACCTCCTGCGCGAGCCTGCTGTCCGTCTTTGAGCGGGTCGGCTCCAATCAGACCCTGGACGACGCGGCCAACCTGGCCCAGTGGCGCTCCTTCGTCTACCACACCTCCGCTTCTCCCAATAATGCCGGTACGTTGGGCAACGTGGTCCCCTACAACATGCGGATCCGCGGGCGCTTCGAAGGCCTGACCGCGACGGGTGACCTGATCACCTCCACGGACTTCGTGCAGGACATCGGGCTGTGCGAGGGCTGCGGCTCCCGGGCAGACATCGTGTGCCTCGACCGCTAGAGTCGGCCCATGATTGACGAGATCCACAAACCCCTCAAGGCGATCTGCGACGCTGTGCCGGGTGCGCTCGGCGCGACCGTGATGGGCTTTGATGGGGTGCCCGTCGACTCCTACGAACACCGTGAACCAGACGGCGAGACCGACGTCGGTGCGCTGCTCATCGAGTACTCGAACCTGCTCGGACAGGTGAAGAACAGCGCCCAGATGTTCGCCGCTGGGGATCTCGAAGAGTTCTCGATTCGCTCAGAGAACCTCACCGCGGTGATCCGCCCGCTGAACGAGGAGTTCTTCCTCGCCCTCGCCCTCTGCTCCCCGCTGCACGCCGGCAAGGGGCGTTACCTGCTGCGCTTGCACGCGCCTCCGCTGGCCGAGTTCTTGGGATGAGCCGGGTGACGGTCCTGCACGGACCCAACCTCAACCTGCTCGGACAACGCGAACCCGACATCTATGGACGGCAGACCCTCGACGAGGTCAACGCCGAGCTGAAGGCCAAAGCCTCGACGCTCGGCCTGTCGGTGAGCATTCACCAAAGCAACCACGAGGGTGTGCTTATCGATCGCGTGCAGGACTGCCTCACCGATGGCACCGACGTCCTCATCATCAACGCCGGTGGTTACACGCACACCTCAATCGCCCTTCGGGACGCCGTCGCCGCGCTGAAGGGCAAGGTCATCACCCTGGAGGTGCACCTCAGTGTGCCTGAGGCGCGCGAGCCCTTTCGGCACCACAGCTACCTCGCGCCGGTCGTGGTGGGGCGCATCGAGGGCCTCGGCGGCCTTAGTTATCTGCTTGCGCTCCAGGCGGCATCGGAGCTAATCGGCGGCCGTGGCCACGTTAGAGACCAGCGACCTTCGTAAGGGTGTGAAACTCATCCACAATACCCAGCCGTTCACGGTGGTGGAGTTCCAGCACGTCAAGCCTGGCAAGGGCAATCAGTTCACCCGCACCAAGATCAAGAACCTCGTGACCGGTGCGGTCCTCGAAGTCACCTACCGCTCGGGTGAGAAGATCGAGGCGGCCGACGTCGAGGACAAGACCATGACGTTCTTGTACGCCGACACGGACGCGTTTCACTTCATGGACGCCAAGACCTACGACCAGGTCGAGCTGGGCGCGGACCTCATCGGGGACGCGAAGAACTACCTGCTGCCCGACATGACCTGCGGGATCGTGTTTTGGAAGGGCCGCGGCATTTCGGTCGACATCCCCATGCACGTGGAGCTGAAGGTCACCGAGACGGAGCCCGGTGTGCGCGGCGATACCGCCACCAACGTGACCAAGCCCGCCACCCTCGAGACCGGCATGCAGGTCGCGGTGCCGATCTTCATCAACGTCGGCGATACGCTGCGCATCGAGACCAGCAGCGGCAACTACCTCGAGCGCACCGGTCGAGGCAGCTGACTCCGTGTCCAAGAAGAACAAGGCTGAGACCGCCCGCGACGTCGGACTGGATCGGCTTCGCGAGATCGTGAAGATCCTGGAGCAGTCCAGCTTGAGCGCCTTGCACTTCGAGGACAAAGACATCCAGGTGCGCCTCACCCGCGGCGCACTGCCCCCAAAGCTGCAGGACAGCCAGGGCCTTGAGCCGGCCGACAGCTCTGACGACTGACGCCTCCGGCGGCCATGGGACCGCAGGGTGACTTGCGCACCGCGGGCGCCCGAGGGCTTCAACACCCCGACCCCCAGACCGGCGAATATGGTAGGACCCTCAGGTCCCCCATGCAGAGCGCGTCATGATTACGGTTGTCCACGTCATCACGAGACTGGAGCTCGGCGGAGCCCAGGAGAACACCCTGTACACCTGCCAGCACCTGGACCGCTCGAGGTTCCGGGTCGCCCTGGTCTATGGCCCGGGGGGCATCTTAGACGATCAGCTGCAGGCGATGGCCGAGACCACCACCTTGGTCCCGGTACCCGAGCTGGTGCGCGAGGTGCGCCCGCGCGCGGACGCTGCGGCCTTTTCAGCGCTGAAGTCCGTCTTTTGGCGGCTGCAGGCGGACCATTGGCAGCACGAGCATGACAAGTCAGCTTTCATTGTGCACACCCACAGCTCCAAGGCCGGAATCTTGGGGCGCACGGCGGGCAAGGCCGCCGAGGTCCCGAACCTGGTGCACTCCATCCACGGGTTTGGCTTTCACGAGGGCCAACATCCCATCAAGCACGCCCTCTTTTTGAACGCAGAGCGCGCCGCGGGCCGCATCACGGACGCCTTCATCGGCGTCTCCCAGAGCAACCTCGACGAGGCCCGGCGTCGCGGCATCGTGCCCTATGGATGCCGCACCGAGCTCATCCGCTCCGGCATGGACCTCGACGAAGTGCGAAGCGCAGAGGGCGCGCGGCGATCAACACGAGAGGCGCTGGGTTTTGACGCCGAGGACGAGGTCATCCTCGCGATCAGCAACTTCAAGGCTCAAAAGGACCCGCTCACCCTCATCCGAGCCATGCGCATGGTGGCCGATAAGCGCCCCCGCGCCGTGCTGGTGGTCGCCGGAGATGGCGAGCTGCGCGGCGTCGTAGAGACCGAGATCGCTCGTGGCCAGCTGGAGGGCCGCGTGCGCCTGCTGGGCTGGCGTCGCGACATTCCGCAGCTGTTGGCGGCCAGCGATGTGGTCGCCCTATCCTCGATCTTTGAGGGCCTGCCGCGCGCCGCCGTGCTCGCGGTCGCGGCCCGACGCCCCTTCGTGGGCACCCGAGTAGATGGCACTCCGGAGATCATTCGAGACGGCAAAAATGGGTACCTGGTCCCCTCGAGGAACCCGCACGCGCTGTCCCAGGCCCTGGCTAAGGCCCTCGTGACCCGCCCGATCGACCCAGAGGATGAGACCCTCATCGAGCAGTGGGATGCGCAGACCATGGTGCGCCAGCAAGAGGCCCTGTACGGCGAGCTGGTCTCGACGGGCTGAAGCGGACCGTGGCACCCTGGCCGTGTGCAGCGGCTCTTCCTTGTGCTCCCCCTCATGTCGGTCGCCTGCGGACCCACAGCGGCTGACTCAGGGTCAGCGCAGACCGGCATCACTGAGCGATCACCGAGCCGCTGGAGCGCGCCCGTGCGGGCTGAGCATGACCTTCGCTGGGGTCTGCTGGCGCCCGCAGACAGCGATGTTCCACAGCAGGCGGCCCGCAGCCACCTGCGACGACTGAGCGCTGGCCAGGGCCTGCCGAGTGACACGGCCACGCAGCCTGTCTTGCAGTCTCTGCATCACATCCAAGATGTGGGCTACGTCGCCCAGCTCAGCCGGGAGCACGACGCCCTGCCCGTGTATCCCAGCGAGGTCCGCCTGCTCATGCGGCAGGACCTGTCGTTGGTCGCCAGCTCAGGCCCCCTGCTCGGCCATCTTCAAACGGCCAGGCACGACGCCTGGACCCTAGACCACGCCGAGGCCCTCGCGGCCGCCCTCAGCCACGCCACCCGACGGCCGGTGCTGGCCTCCGAGCTGCGGCAGCGGCCCGGCGCTGAGAGCATCCTGCACTTCGAGGTGGCGGCCCCCAGCACGCTGGTGCTGCCTCACGGGGCCCGGGTGCAGCCGATCTATGACCGCGCGGGCGACGTGCTGCACCGGAGCTACCGCATAGACTTTTACCTAGGCCAGGCCCAAAGCACCGACGGACCAGCCCTCAGCTACATCATCCGGGCCAACAACGGGCGGGTGCTCCAAGCGCGCAACCTCACTTTCGACGCATCCTTTTCCTACCGTGTGTGGGCAGAGAACACCGGCGATCTGCGTCCGCTCGATGGCACCGTGGCCGACTTCACACCCCACCCCACCGGGGTGCCCGACGATACGCGCACCGCCTTCATACCCGCGAACCTGGTATCGGTAGAGGCCTTCAACGCAAACCCTCTGGGCAGCAGTGACCCATGGCTGGCCAATGACGCCACGGACAGCCGGGGCAATAACGTAGACGCCTACGCAGACCACAGCGAGCCCGACGGCTTTAGCAACGGAGATATTCGGGCCACCACGACGGGGGCCCGGACTTTCGACCACGCCTTTGACCCTCAGCAGGAGCCCGCAGCCAATGCCGAGCAGACTATGGCCGCGGTGACCCAGCTGTTTTATTCGATCAACTGGCTGCATGACTATTGGTATGACTCTGGGTTCGATGAGGCGGCCGGCAACGCCCAACGGGATAACTTCTCCCGGGGCGGTCAAGGCGGCGACCCTCTGCTGGCCGAGGCCCAAGATAGTATCTTCGCGGGGTCGCGAAATAACGCCAACATGTCCACCCCCCGCGACGGCCTGTCTCCCCGTATGCAGGTCTATGTATGGACGGGCCGCCGAAGTGCCTCTGCCGTGGTCACACCTGGGCCCTCCCCTCAGGCCGTCGGCACCGCCGCCTTTGGCCCCTCGACCTTCAATCAAGCGGCCGGCCTCGTCTTGGCCGATGATGGCAGCGGCACCGGCAGCGATGCCTGCCAGGGGCTCACCAATAGTGTGGTGGGTCAGATCGTGCTGGTCGATCGCGGCTCCTGCTCCTTTAGTACCAAGGCGCTCAATGTGCAGGCCGCAGGCGGGGTGGGCATGCTGCTGGCCAATAACCGGGCTGGCAACCCACCCAATATGGGCGGCACTCCGCCGGCGCCTGTGACCATTGCCACCCTCTCCATCACCCAAGCGGACGGAGCCGCCCTCAAGGCCGGGCTGCTTTCGGGCGCCCTGAGCGTGACCCTACAGCGAACCCAAGAGCCTGAGCTCGACGCAGCGTTCGATAGTTCCTTGGTGGCCCACGAGTGGGGGCACTATCTGCATAACCGGCTCGCCGACTGCGGCAATATTCAGTGTCGGGGCATGGGTGAGGGCTGGGGGGACTTTTTGGGGCTGCACACCCAGATGCGCTCCGGCGATGACCTCGAAGGCACCTATGCCGGCGCCGGCTTCGCGACGCGCGGCCGCGTAGATGGCAGCTACTTTGGTACGCGCCGCTACGCCTACTCCGTGGACCCCGCCAAGAACGCGCTATCGCTGAGGCACATCTCCGACGGTGAGGCCTTGCCGGCCGGCTTTACGGACCCCAGCGGGGCCCCCAACTCAGAGGTGCACAATACGGGAGAGATCTGGGCCAGCATGCTCTACGAAGGCTACGTTGCCATGCTGCGCAGCACCCAGACCTCTACTCAGGGGCGCAGCTTTGAAGACGTGCGCCGAGACATGGCCAGCTACATCGTCGCCAGCTTGATGATCACGCCCGATAACGCGACCTTCATCGAAGCGCGAGACGCGCTGCTGGCGGCCGCCCTGGCTGCGAGCCCAGCCGACTTTGAGATCCTCACCGAGGCCTTCGCACGGCGGGGCGCCGGCACCTGCGCCGTCGCACCGGACCGCGACAGCCGGGACAATGTGGGTGTCACGGAGGACTCCAGCACCCACCCCCAGCTGGTGCTGGCCTCTGTGCGCCTCAGCGATGAGGACTTTTCCTGCGATGCCGATGGCGCGCTCGACGCCGAAGAGCGAGGGCGCCTGCACCTGCTGATCGACAACCTCGGGCACACTCAGGCGATCGGCGGCCGCGTGGTACTCACGAGCACCGTGCCTGGCCTCAACCTCGAAAACGCAGGCGTGATTGCACTACCGCCCATCGAGCCCTTGAGCCGCGCCGAGCTCAGCCTCGCGGTCCAGGCAGACGCCAGCCTGCAGGGTCCCTTGCACCTCACCCTCGGCATCCGCCTCGAGACACCGGATGGCTGCCAGCCCGTGTCGACGAGCACCACGTACATACGCCTCGATGTGGATGAGGCGCCGGGCGCACAGAGCGACTCCGTGGAGGCCAGCAGCACCGTATGGATTGCGGGCGGCACCCACCCTGCGGAGGTCTGGGACCGCGTTGAGCGCGCGCCCTTCAACTCTGCCTGGCATGCCGCTAGCTTCGCCAGCCACTCGGATACCTGGCTGGCCTCACCGCCTCTGCAGGTGAGCGCCAATCAGCCCTTCGTGATGCACTTTCGTCACCGGTACGACTTTGAAGCTGAGGCCGAGGATGGCAGCAGCACCAACTGGGATGGCGCGGTCATCGAGCTGAGCGTCGACGCTGCAACCACTTGGCAAGACGTCAATGCCTGGGCCGACCCCGGCTACAGGGGTGTGCTCACCGACCGCTCGGGCAACCCGTTGGCGGACCGAGACGCGCTGGTCGGTACAAGCACCGCGTGGCCGATGTTCAGCGATGTGCACCTCGACTTCGGTACCGCCTTGGCGGGCGAGACGGTGCAGGTCCGCTTCCGCGTGGGCACGGACGCGGCGGCCACACGGGTGGGCTGGGACCTTGATGACTTGAGCTTCGAGGGCATCGATAACGCGCCCTTCATCCAGATCCAGCCAGACCGCACCCCATGCCCCGAGGAGCTGACCGCGGACGCCGGACCGGACCAGACCGCAGAGCCTGCCGACGCCGTCGCCCTCGACGCCAGCGGCAGCAGCAGCTTCGCGGGCCGGCCCCTGAGCTTCACCTGGACTCAGGTTGGGGGTCCGCAGGTTGCCCTGCAGCGCGCGGACCGCGTGGTCGCCATCTGGGCCGCGCCTGCTCTGCCGCAGACCACCACCTATGAATTTGAGGTCCTGGTGGACGATGGCGTGCTGCAAGCCACCGACCGAGTTGAGGTGACGGTGGCGCCCTCCCCCCTCGGGCCCCTGCAGGCCGTGGCGGGAGCGCCCCAAACTGTGGACGGGGCAAGCGTGGTGCTGCTCAATGGCGCCGGCAGCGTGGGCCCCGCTGATATGGTGCTCGAGTGGACCCAAGAAGACGGGCCGCAGGTTGTCTTGCAGCCTCAGCCGGGCGGAATAGTCACCTTTATTGCGCCCGTAGTGTCTGCGCAAACGCAGCTCACCTTCCTACTCAGGGCCCGGTCCGCCGACCGAAGTGATACCGACCAGACCACTG
>SPJJ01042873.1_pt1 | contig 10177 bp, 5 predicted proteins | sample 3741741 | NCBI WGS metagenome assembly SPJJ01 (sample SAMN10925908, study PRJNA522277) | cold seep metagenome | isolation source: Elba SIP-enriched marine methane seep metagenome, extraction at timepoint T1 | place: Italy: coast of Elba, Mediterranean Sea | collected 2014-05 | reverse complement strand
CGGTTCTTGAAGAAGATGATGTCTCCAGGCTTGGGCGTGCCCTTATGGAACTTTCCCGCCTTCTTCATCTGGTCCTCCATGTACTGCACGCTGGCGAGGCTGCGCTGATTGCCGGGCAGCGGCTTGCCTGCCTTGCGATGGGCCCAGGAGACAAAGTTGGCGCACCAGGCCTCCTTACGCCCCTGACTATAGCGTTGCGCCGGCACGCCATCGTTGCGGCCGGTTCGCTCCCGCACCCCAATCTGGCTGCGCGCCGCGTCGAGCGCCTTTTGATTCGTCGCGCTGACCCGGCCGCCGCGCACCCCGCGCGTGCTGCTGGCCTCGGTCGGGGCCACCGCGCCCCCGCCAAATAGGGCGTTTTGCAGGTGAGGCATGGCCAGGTTTTGGTGGATCTGTTGCAGCATCGCACGCTCGGCGATCGACCTGGCGTCCTCGGTGCTGGTGCCAAAATTCGCGGACCGGTGCGTGGGGGCGCGAAGCCCCAAGGCGGCTAGACTCATTGTATTCTCCTCTGCCCCGTCGGGGCCCGGTGTGCCGGGTAGCCCAGCGCTCACACCGTGATGATGAACACGTTATCGTTCGACCGCAGAACAGGTTGCGAATAAAAGCCTTTTATTTCCAATACTTACAGCGTCGGCATCATGACTACATGAGGCCGCGAGGCCACGCGACACCCACGCCTCACAGAGACAAAGAGGTCCCACTGTTGGCGCAGAGCGGCCAACAGTGACCGCCTCGGCGCCGCCAAGGCCCACCATGACGGACGCGAAAACAGGCCACAGGGGCCGGGGTCCGAGCGCCACACCTCAGCGAACCAACATGAGCGACGCAGATCACACGAACTTTTTTTCCGACTTTGAGGCTCGAAAGTGGCGCTGGACCCGCTACGGTATTCAACGAGTCGATCAATGCCCGCACCTGAATCCGATACCTACACCGCGTCCCCCTCCATAGTCGGTGACCGGTACACGCTGGGCGACATGCTCGGTGAGGGGGCCAGCGCCACCGTCTATGACGCGATCGACCAGCAAAGCGGCGCGCGGGTGGCGGTGAAGATCCTGCACCCCCATATCCAGCGCAGCGCTACGAACGTGGTGCGCTTTGAGCGGGAGATCGAGATCCTCAAGCGCCTCGCCCACCCCGCGGTGGTGACCATGCTCGATTGCGGGCGAGACCCGAACTGTGGCGCCATGTACTTGGTGATGGAGCGGCTCGAGGGCGCAACCTTCGATACTCACCTCGACGAGGAACGCCCGAGGTTAGAGCTGCTCAATACGATGCGGGCCGCCCTGCCCGCGCTCTTCGCGGCCCACCAAGCGGGCATCGTGCATCGAGACCTCAAGCCGGCGAACCTCTTTGTGCCGCGCCCTGGGCCTGGCCCGGGCCTCAAGCTCTTGGACTTTGGCATCGCCAGCCTGAGCGGTCAGGCCCGTGTGACGCTCACCGAGGTCACGGTCGGCACGCCCTCCTACATGTCGCCGGAGCAGGCCACCACCCCCAAGGATGTCGACGCAGCCACAGATATCTGGTCGGTGGGCGTGATGCTTCATCGCATCGTCGCCGGCAGCCTGCCTTTCGGGGGCGAGGGGGCCTACGAGACGGTGATGCTGGCCTGCGTGCAGCCGCACCCCGGCCTGCCCGAAGGCGCGCCGCCCGCCCTGCAACAACTCGTCGACGACTGCCTTCAAAAGTCACCCGAGGACCGCCCCAGCGACGCCCGAAACGTCGCTCAACGGCTCGATGCTATCCTGGCAGACCGGGACGTGCAGGACTACCTGCAGGCCCTGGACGAAGGCCGTGCGCCGGTCGTATTCACGGCCCCCCGTAAATCCATGGGCCCCCGGTACACCCGCTACGCCGTGGCCGCAGCCCTACTGATCGCGAGCGCCGCGACGGCCTGGGCCCTGCACGACACGACCGCCGGTCCTGACACGCTCGCACCACAGACGGCCCAAGCTCACACCCAAACGCCCCCGCCGCCCGCCATCGAGGTCGCGGAGCCCCAGGGCCCAACGCCTGTCGAAACGGCGCCCGAGCCCGAGCCGCGACGCGAGCCTGCCTCAGCCTCCGTAAAGACGGTCAAAAAGAAGCGTCGGGCGCGCCCCCAGCCCCTGGCGGCGGCCCTCAGGACAAAGCGCAGGGCTGAGACTCCGCAGCGCCCCACGGCGGCACAGCAAGAGCCCATCGAGCCTGCAATGCAACCTGCAACGCCTCAGCCGGAGCCCCAGCCGGAGTCCGAGCCAAAGCCTGAGGCCGACGCGCACAAGCTCGACGCTGCGCGAGATAAGCCAGAGCCAGAGCCCAAGCCAGAACCGGAGCCCCCGGCCGCCGTGGAAGCACCGAGCGAGACCCCAAGAGCGCCGCCCGCGGCCACCGTGCAGCCGACGCAGCAGGACAAAGCCGCGGACGCCCAAGCCGAGCCCCCCAAGGAACCCAAACAAGCCCCGGCCCCGACTGAGTTCCTGACCTTCTGATTGCGAGCTACGATGCGACGTTTTGCTACTCTTGTGGCGCTGCTGCTCTTGCCTCAGCTCGCCGACGCCTCCCCCTGGACTCTGCCGAAGAACAAACTCGTCGTCTGGGCGAGTGCAGACTATCAATTCGCGCGCCAAGAGTTCCTCGACTCCAATACCGCTCAGAACTTTCCTCTGCGCGGCCAACTGGACGCGAGCTCCATCTCTGTGGGTGCACGCATCGGCCTGACCGACCGGCTCGAGTTAGAGGTCTCCTTACCCTTCCGCGTCGTATCCTATCGGTCGGACCCGGTCCTATTACTGGCCCAACCCGAAAGCTCGGCGTTGAGCAGCCTGGACTTTTACCAAGAGAACGTCATCGACCTATCTCGGACCGTCTCGGGTGTGGGGGACTTTCGCTTCACCCCAAGAGTTCGACTGTTCAAAGCCCCGGTGGCGGTGGCCTTCGAGTTCGGGGTCAAAGCCCCCACCGGATACGATGGCCCGGCGGGTACCTTCGGAGACCGGCCCAGCTCCCAAGAGGCCTTCCTAGCGGAGGTCGGGCGCTTCGTTTCGCCGGAGAACGTGCAGGATGACGTCACGTTGGGAGATGCCCAGCTCGACCTGAGCCCTCGCCTGCTGCTCGGCTATGCGCTTCGCACCGGCACCTTCTTCCGAGGGGCCCTCGGTTATGACCTGAGGCTGGGCGGTGCCGGCGACCAAATATACGCAGAGTTCAAGGCGGGCCAGGTGCTGCACCCCCGGCTATTGGTCTACGCGGGCGTCAACCTTGTCTATGCTGTGCAGACCGGTCGGGTGATCGGCGTGAGCGTCGCCGCGGACGACCCCGACCTGCCGGCACGGGACTACGGTGGACTCGACAACCTGCGACTGCGGGAAGTGACGCTTGACCGCGATGCGCTCGACCTCAGCGGCGGCGTCATCGTTCGCATGAGCCGCGCCTTCGAAGTGAATATCGGCCTTCAGCGCACCCTGTGGGGCCGCAATACATCCGTCATTACCGCGGTATCCTTGAGCGCAGCCTTCCGCAGCGACATCGGCTCCTAGGCTTGTACGGTCCGTAGGCAGAGCGCATAGAGTTCGTCGTCGAGTGCATCGCCGGCCCGGGTGCGCTTCATAAGGTGCGTGGGCGCGAGGGCGCGATCGAACCAAAAGCGTGCCGTCTCCTGCTCAAGGCGCGGGCAGATACAGAGCCAGATGACGGTATCCGCGCCCTGCTCCGCTGTTCTCAGGATCCTTCGAGTCACCTTGTGAAATCGCGGCAAGGCCAGCTGCACTGAGTTTGTATCTGCCCATCCAGGGTGCATCGCGTGCACCGCGATCCCCGCTCCCGCAAGCTCTCTTGCCATGCGTTCGCTGAGCATCACCTCGGCCCGCTTGCTCTGGGCGTAGGCCTGCACCCCATCGTAGGCACGGCTCTGCCAGCCCAGGTCATCGAGGTTTAGGGTCTGGGTATACATGCCGCCTGAGGAGACCCACACCACCCGGGCCTCCTCAGCGCGAGCCAGGCGCTCTTGCAAGCAGCGGGTCAGTAGGAAGGGGCCGAAGACGTTCGTAGCCCAGGTCAACTCCAGCCCTTCTTCAGTCATGGTCCGGCGGTGCACCATCACCCCTGCGTTGTGCACCAGGCGGTGCACGACGGGCTCCGAGAAGCGGTCTGCGAAGGCCCGGATCGAGGCCATCGAACTCAGGTCGACGAGCTGCAGGTGTACATTGGGGTTGCCCGTGGACTCGCGCAACTCGTCCCGAGCCGCCAGACCTCGGCCCTCATTGCGGCACAGCAGGTAGACCGTGGCGCCGCGCTGAGCCAGGCCACGAGCCGTCTGCAGGCCAATGCCGGCGTTCGCTCCCGTCACGCAACAGATCTTGCCGCTGAGGTCCACGTCCAGGTCGCCGGCCACGAAGTCCTGCGCGTGTCGCCGGTAACCATTGGCGTCGAAGGACAAAAGCACAGATGCATCCAGCGCGCGGCTGAGTAGGCCCGAGGGCGAACGGGACCATTGGCTTTGACTCACCGCATAGTCTTAGCAGCCTGCCTTGGGCATGCAATGCGAGCCACCCGGTGAGCGATGCCGATTCTTCGGCGGGCTGTTAGGCTGTGCCATGGTCCGGCACGACTCGCCCACTTTGAGCGCCCAAACCCGGGCCTGGGCGGACACCGCTGCGCGCAGCGACGATGGCACCTTGCTGCCACCGACCGTCACCCCCAATACCGGGGAGGCGCTCCTGCTCAAGGGGCTGCCGCGCGTCGACCGGCTCAGCAGCTCGGCCGGCCTGGAGCTGGGTTCCACGATCGGTGAGGGCGGCATGGGCATCGTTCGCGTCGCTCAGCAGGCCTCCGTAGGCCGCCCCGTCGCCGTGAAGACCCTAAGGCCAGACAAGACCGGCGCGGAGCTCACCCTTCATCTGCTGAGGGAGGCTTGGATCACGGGGCGCCTGGAGCACCCGAACATCATCCCGGTGCATGACGTCGGCCTCGATGTGGATGGCCGCCCCTTGATCGTGATGAAGCGCGTCGAGGGCCGGGCCTGGTCGGAGCTCATCTATGAAGAAGACCACGACCTGCGTTGGCACCTGCGCATCCTGGAGCAGGTCTGTCACGCCGTGGAGTTCGCCAGCGCCCAAGGCATCATCCATCGGGACCTCAAACCGGCCAACGTGATGATCGGTCGTTTCGGCGAGGTCTATGTTTTGGACTGGGGCATCGCGGTCAGCCTAAACGATGACGATGCCGGCCGCCTTCCCCTTGCTAAGGATGTGGTCGGGGTCGCCGGCACGCCGGGCTACATGGCCCCGGAGATGGTTGCCGATACCGGCGAAGACCTCTGCCCCGCCACCGACGTCTACCTGCTCGGCGCCGTGCTCCATGAGCTCATCACCAAGCAGAAGCGACACCAAGGCGACAGCCTGCATCATGTGCTTGTGTCGTCCCTGCGCTCCTCTGCCCACGTGTACGAGGACTATCTGCCCAGCGAGCTGACCACGATCGCCAACCGCGCCACTATGGCCGACCCCGCCGCGCGATATGCCTCGGCGGGCGCCTTTCGACAGGCCATCGTCGACTTCTTGGAGCACGAGAGCTCGCGGGAGTTGAGCGATGATGCTGGGCTGCGCCTGCAGACCTGGGCCAACTTAGGCACCGAGGAGGCCGAGGCGGACCCATTGGTGGTGCAGGACCTCTTCAGTGAGGCCCGTTTTGGCTTTGAGCAAGCCATCAAGGCCTGGCCAGACAACCAAGAGGCCCGGCAGGGGCTTCAGCGTTGCCTGGAGCGTAAGTTCGAGCACGACCTGGCCCGCGATGATTTTGAGTCCGCCTCCGTCGTCTTGGCCTCGCTGGCGGAGCAGCGTCCCGACCTCGTATCTCGGCTGTCAGATCTGAAGTCCAGATTGCAAAGCCGCCGCTCGGAGTTGAAGACCCTCAGGCACCTTCAGCAGGCCCGTGATCTCAACGTCGGGCGCAGAACCCGGGCCTTCCTGATGCTGGTCAGCGCCGTCGCCTTCGCCTTGGTCGCCGCAGGGGGCGGCTGGCTGCGTGACGTCGACGGGGTAGAGCTGTACACCTACTTCTATGTCACCAGCGCAGCGAAGCTGGTGGCGGCGGGCCTACTCTTTGCCTGGGCCAAGGAGAGCCTCACCAAGACCCAGGTCAATCGCCAACTCACCGCGGTGACCTTCTTGCTGATCGTGATGGAGTTGGCGGTGCGTCCCTTCGCCGACATGCTGGGGCACCCTATCGAACACTCCCTGCTCATCGACTTTGGCGTGTACGCATTGGTCAGCGCGACCTTGGCGATCACCGTCGACAAGCGGCTGGCCTGGTGCCCGGCCTTCTACATCGCGGGGGTCGTGGCCGCGTCATGGTCGATGGCCGCAATCTTCTACCTGCTGGCCCTGGCCCACCTGGCCTCCTTCGTATTCATGGCCGCGGCCTGGCGCCCCGAGACCCTGCTAAGATCAGCCGAAGAGCGGGCCGCAGACCGCGCCAAAACGCAGCGGGCTGGCGGCGGCCGGTGAGCGGGTGGATAGTTCATTGACGGCGGCCACCTCGCGGTGTGGGCCGCACTCAAATTCAGCCCGGAGCCCCTGCGAACTGCATCAGGGCCTCCTTCAGGGCCCCCGGCGATAGCGGCTTGGTGAGGTAGCCATCCAGTCCGGCCGCGAGCGTTCGCTCTCGATCTCCGGCCATCGCGTGCGCGGTCAGCGCAAAGATCGGCACCCCAGCCCAAGCCCCGCCTGAGCTTCGAATTTGGCGGGTAGCCTCAATTCCGTCCAACTCCGGCATCTGCACATCCATCAGCACCAGATCGAAGTCTTCCTCCGCCACCGCCGCCACGGCCTGCAAGCCGTCCTCCACGACGCGTACAGAATGACCGAGACGCTCCAGCATCCTGCGGACCACCATTTGGTTCACAGTATTGTCCTCGGCGACCAATACCCTCAGGCCGCCGCCCATAGGCAGACTCATCTGAGTGGCCGACGAGGCCCGCGGCGCGGCGGCCGGCTGGGGCTCCCTGAGACGGGTGAGCGGCACTTCGAGCGTGAAGGTAGATCCCACGCCCAACTCGCTGTGGACCTTGAGTTCGCCGCCCATGAGGGTGACCAACTGCCGACTGATCGTCAGCCCCAGTCCCGTGCCGCCGAACTCCCGAGTGGTCGAGCCATCGGCCTGCGTGAACTTTTCGAAGATGCTGTCCTGCTTTTCAGCTGGAATGCCCACGCCAGAGTCCTGGACGCGAATGCGCAGGACAGCCTGCGGTGAGTGCTTCGCTTCGGGCTCGGGCAAGTCAACGACCACGCGCACAAAGCCAACGCGTGTGAACTTCACCGCGTTGCCGACCAGGTTCATGACGACCTGGCGAAGACGCCCCGCATCCCCCGACCAGCGATCGGGTGTATCGGCATCGACCTGCACAGCCAGGTCGACATTCTTAGCGTCGGCGGCCAGCGCTTGGCTGCGCCGTACGCCCTCGACGAGCTCGCGAATGGACATGGGCGCGACATCCAACTCCAGCCGCCCGGACTCCATCCGAGAGATGTCGAGGATGTCATTGATGAGCTGCAAGAGCGCTTGCCCTGAATATTGCACGGTCTCCAGGTACTCCCGCACCCGGGGCGAGAGGCTCTCGTGCAAGGCGAGTTCGGTCATACCAAGGATGCCATTCATCGGCGTCCTGATCTCATGGCTCACGTTGGCGACAAACTCACTCTTGGTTCGGTTCGCGGCTCGCAGCTCCTGATTGCTGGTCTTGAGATAGTCCCGGGTCTGCTCCAGCTCTGCCCTGTGCGCCTCGAGCACCGCGGTGCGATCGGCCACCATCTCTTGAAGGCGACGGTTATGACTTGCCAGCACATGCATGCGCCACCGGGCGCCGCCGTAGACCAAGCCGCAGATCATCAGCCCCCAGCCCACAAGGGCCCACCAACTGCGCCACCACGGCGCGGAGACCTCAAACGTGCGGGAGGCGACGGGTGACCAGGCTTCATCGTGGCGCCGGGCTTGAACCTGCAGAGTATAGGTACCCGCCCCCAGCATAGGCACGGACCACGTGGGATTGGACAGCGACATCCAACGTTCAGACAGCCCCATCAGACGCAGCCGAATCGAGCGCCGACGGGGGTTACCAAAATCGACGACCTGCACTCGCACTTTGAGCGCGTTGTCTTTGTACCCAACCTGCTGTCCGTCTTCAGTCACATCGACGGAGGCCAGCCGCACAGACCGCAAGCTCACCTGCAATGGCCTGCGAGGACTGAGGTCCAGCTCCGGGTCGTAGCGTGATAGCCCCTCCGCGGTACCGAACCAGATCTGCCCATTCGGCTCACAGAAGAAGCCTCCGGTATTGGACTCTGTGCTCGCGAAGCCCTCTTGGGGGCCATAGTTACGAAAGTAGGTGCCATCGAAACGGTCGACGCCGCGCGCCGAGCCCACCCAGAGCACGCCATGATTATCAAAGCCCAAAGAGTAGACAGAGTTGTGGGCGAGGCCGTCCTGGGTCGTCCAGGTGCGAAACTCCTCGCCATCAAAGCGCGTGAGGCCAGCGCCCGAGCGATAACTAAACCAGATATGGCCGTGCTTATCCTCCACCATGAAGGCGGGCGAGTCATGCGCGAGACCATCCGCGACGCCATAGTGACGGACCTCGTCGCCTTCGAGCACCAGCAGCCCGTCGTCCGCCGACAGCCACACCCGACCATCTCGAGCCATCAGGATGCGGGGGAAAGAGAAGGTATGATCAGCGATGGGCACCAGCTCGGAGCGGCCCTGAGCATCAATCCGATAGATCCCGCGGTCCGACTGCCCCACCCAGATCCGACCATCGCTGTCCTCGACGATCGCGCTGACGGCGCCATCTCCTGGGCTCGGCCCGAGGCTATGCGCCTGAAAGTCCGCATCCGCCGTCTTAACCGCCAAGCCTCGGTCCGTGCCCACCCAAAGCCGGCCCTGCCGGTCCTCGGTGAGCGTCATGATGTACCGTCCTGGCAGGCCGTGTTGCACACCGAAGGCCTCAAAGCGCTGCCCCCGACGCCGAGCCAGGCCGTCGGCGGTGCCCACCCACAGCGTACCGTCACGGGTGCGCAGGATGGGGCGAGTATTGGCTGATGGCAGGCCATCATCCGTATCGAAGGTGGTGAAGGCCTGGCCGACAAATTGCGCGAGACCGCCGAATCCACCCACCCAGATCTGCCCATCGCGCATGCGTGCGATGACCTGCACCCCGCTGAGTTTGAGCTTGTCCGCGGGGCCTACCCGGCGACTATGGACACCCTTTCGATACGCCAGGCCCACGCCATCGCCCCACCACAGCCCGCCGCGCGCGTCGACGTAGATGGCAAAGACCACAGGCGTGCCGGGCGTATCGGTGGAGAAGCGCTGAGTGACCGCATCGTGCTCAATCGTGAAGATCTCTCCCTCTCCGCCTGCGTAGATCCGGCCATCCGGCCCCTGCGCCAATGCGGTGACGCCGTTGCGGGCGGGTACCGCGATGGTATCTGCGCTGACGGGGGTGACACGCCAGACCATGGTCGTGGCTGTGGCGACCCACAGGGCGCCATCCGAGGCGACGAGCAGACCATTGATGCCGTGGGCCTGAAGGTTCGGAGGGTACTCAAAGCTGTCGTTGCGCAGCACCGCGAGGCCGCCGTCGGTCGCACACCAAAGCGCGCCATCGGGCGTCATGGCCATGGCGCGCACGTCGCCCGGCTTCAGCCCGCGCGCTGCGCTGAAGGCCTGGAGGTGGCCGTCCCGAAAGTGGTCGATGCCAGCGTGCGTGCCCACGTAGACCCCGCCTTCGGGGTCCGCGACCAGCGCCGTCACCTGGGAGTGGGAAAGCCCTTCGGCGGGTCCAAAAACTTCAAAACGCTGACCGTCGAAGCGGTTGAGCCCAGCCTGAGTGGCCACCCAAATCTGGCCATCGGTGTCCTGAACGATGCCCTGCACCGAGAGCTGAGAGAGGCCGTCCTCACCCGTAAAGGTGCGGAATGTCTGGTGCTCGGACCAGGCCGTCGACGGCCCTAGGCCGCTCACGCATAGCAGGAGCGCAGCTGCATGCGGTGCCCGCATCAAACCACCCCCTCTTATCGGCGAGAATCGAGAAGAATGAAAGCCCGCGCGCACCTAAGAGTTGGAGCCCCGTCAAGTCGCCATGACTTGCCGAAGGGACGCGCAGCAACCTGAAAGGTTGCGGAGGGCGACCAGGTGAGCT
>SPJJ01039495.1_pt1 | contig 10191 bp, 4 predicted proteins | sample 3741741 | NCBI WGS metagenome assembly SPJJ01 (sample SAMN10925908, study PRJNA522277) | cold seep metagenome | isolation source: Elba SIP-enriched marine methane seep metagenome, extraction at timepoint T1 | place: Italy: coast of Elba, Mediterranean Sea | collected 2014-05 | reverse complement strand
ATTGGGCATGACGATGTACAGGAAGGTGAAGAAGGCGCAGGTCAAAAGCAGCGGCCCCAGGTTGAAGAGCAGGCGCAGGCTGGGCGCAAACTCCACGAGCTGCTGCACGGTGGGGCTGGCCTCGACCGCCGCGCTGGTCGACAACGACAGGCCCAAGATGATCGGTCCCAGGGTCACCAGCGGCCAGTAGACCTGAAAGCGCTGAAGCAAGGTGCGCGCCCGGCTCACGCCCCAGATATCGTTGAAGGCCCGCTCAACGTTGGTGAGCAGGGAGATCGCAGTGAGCAACACGAAGACGGTGCCCACACTGCCGAGCTTGCCGGCGCTGGTCTGCGCCACAAACCGGTCCAGGTACTCCATCACCACCTCACGCTGGCTGACGGCCAGCGCGTCGATGAGCACGCCCTTCACGCTGTGCTCCACGTCCTCAAGGCCGCCGAAGGCGGTGAACACAGAGAATACCACGGCCACCGCGGGTACCAAGGACAGCAGGCTCACGTAGGTGAGCGAGGCGGCCCGCAGTCGGATGCGCTCCCGGCGAAAACCGGAGACCACGATGTAGAGGCTGCGCGCGAGCAGGATTCCAAAACGTACCGTGAGCGGCAGGTCGGTCTGCACACGATCGATGCGCCACAGATCGTGGGACAAAAAGCGGTCGGCCTTGGTGATGAGGCGTTGAATGTCAGCCTTTTTGATCACGATGGGGCCCTCGCGGCTCAACCCGCAGCCTACAGACAAAGCGCGGCCGCTCGCCACTTTCGGGGCGCACTTGTCGAGCCGCCCGCCTCAGGCGTGCAAGCCCTGACACCAGGGCGCGAAATTCGCCCATCTGGGGGGTGAGTGAAATTCATTGAGCAAGCGCCCAAACGTTCACTTCCCGCCGCGTGCATGGCAGCTTCATACGCATGTTCCGCGTGCGCCTAGGACTCGCCCTCGTCTTCGCCCTGTCGGGGTGCGTGCGCTCGGTGGACCTGCCCGAGCAGCTGGAGGGCGCCACCATGACCGGGCAGGTCGTGGCCCGCGACGCGTCCACCGGAGACTGGCGAAGCCTGGCCGGCGTATCGGTCTCGGTACGGGGTAGCACCTTGAGGACCCTGACCAACGAAGACGGCGCCTTCAAGATCGACCGACTGCCGCTCGGGGTGCCGCTCAGCCTTGAGCTGGTGGGCCCGCGCGACGCCGGGCAGCCCCCCCGTCGCCGCATCCTCGACCCGGAGATCGCGCTCGTGGATGGGCAGGCTTTGAGCCTGGGTACCCTGCGGCTGGCCCCAGCCGGCACGGTGCAGGGCCGAACGCTGCTGCAAAGCGGCAGCCTGCCACCCACCGGGCAAGGCGGCACCTTGGTGGTCGCGGTGGGCACCGCCTTCAAAGCTGTGAGCGACGTGACCGGCGCCTTCGTGCTCAGCGGACTGCCGGAGGGCACCTTCGATGTCGCCGCGTTTCGCCCCGGCTATCGCCCGGTTCGGGTCGAGGGCGTGCCTATCTCACCGGCCACCGCCACCACGCTTGAGGACATGGTGCTGCTCGCCGGCGACACATCCACCATCACGGTCACGAATACCGCGCGCCGGGCCGATGCCCCCAGCCTGGACTCCGGGCACGTGGGCATCACCCTCGACTTCGTGCGGGAGCCCGCGACGCTGACCGATGAGCCCACCTCCATTCGCGCCATCACCACGGACGATGGCACCTACCGGGTCGAGCTGCCGGTCGGCATCTACTCCCTCACCGCCTCCGAGCCGACCCTCAACCCCATCACCCTGACGGGCATCGCGGTGCTTGAAGAAGGAGTGCTCGGCCTGCCCTCGCTCACCCTCTCCGCGCGGACCACAGGCGACACAGACGGCGACGGCATCCCCGACGCCGACGACCCCGACGATGACAATGACGGGTGCCTGGACGCGGTGGACGCCTTCCCGCTGAACCCGGCGTTCTGCTTCGATAACGCCGGCGACGGCATCGCGGATGAGGTGGACCTCGACGATGATAACGACGGGCTCAGCGACGCCGAGGAGGTCAGCGCCGGCGAAGACGGCTGGGTCACATCCGCGACCCGCGCCGACACCGACGACGACGGCGTCAACGATGCCGAGGACCTATGCCCCACGGTGGCCGACGACCAGACCGATGCCAACGGCAACGGAGTTGGCGATGCCTGTGAAGACCTGGACCCCACCGTCATGCTGCAGCGTCCCCGGATCACGGGCTTTGCGCCCGCCGAGGCGGGGGCCGGAGACACCCTCAGCATCTTCGGCACCAACCTGCACAACGCAGACTACCCCACCTTGGTGCAATTTGGCTTGCCATCGACGACCGCGGGGCTCAACGCCCCCTACGAAGCCAACCCGGAGCTTTTGCGGGTCATTGTGCCGGACACTGCCCAGACCGGCTTCATCAAGGTCTTTGCAAACGGGCTTGCCGTCACCAGCACACGGACCTTCATCTACCGACCAGGGCCCCGCATTGTGGAGTTCAGCCCTCGTGCGGGGCGCGTCGGCTCAAGGGTGCGCATCATCGGGCAGAACTTTTCTCGGCAGGGGCTGCTCGTGGATCTCAACACGGAGCCTGCCGCCGTCATCAGCCAAGGCGACGGCAGCAGCATCTATTCGGTCGTCCTGCAGGGCATTGAGTACGACGCCATCGATGTGACCGTGCCCAGGGTTGGCAGCGGACCGTTCACGGTGCGTACGGACTTCGGGGCGGGCGCCTCCCCCTTGGATTTTCAGGTCGCCGACGCGGGTATCGAGATCACCCAGCTGCTGCCGGCTACAGTGCCCACCGGAGTCACGCTGCGTGTGCTCGGACACGGCTTTTCAACCGCGGACCTCGTCAACCCTGGCCCGGTCGAGGTCATCTTCAACTATGACGGCGCGCGAATTCGGCAACCCATCTTGCCGGGCAGCGTCGATAGCCAGATCCTCGTGACGGTGCCGCCCGGCGCGCAGAGCGGCCGCATCGCGGTGGACCACCCCTCACTCGATCAGCCCGTGCCCTCGATCGACGCGCTGAACATCGACCCCTTGGTGCCGGCGATCACGGGGGCCAGCGACACCGTCATCGCGGTCGGGGACACCTTGGACCTGTATGGGGTCAACCTCGGCAGCACCTCGATGGTGACCTTCACCGGTGGGGTGCAAGCCAGCACGCCCACCATCATCGGCACCGGGCAGATCCAGCTGACGGTGCCTGCGGGCATCGCGCCTGGGCCAGTGACCGTGACCACCGCCAACGGCAGCTCGCCCAGCCAGGTGAGCTTCGGCGTTTTGACCGAGACGCCGCCCTTGGCTTTGCCGGGCAACCGCAGCGCGTTGCCCGGCGGAGGCATGAGCAGCAATGGGCAGGAGTTCTACGCGCTCGAGAGCCTCGCTCGCTCGGCCTGGGTCATCGCCAACGGCCCCACAGATCTGCAGCTGACCACCGAGATCGACATGACCTCGGTCTTCGGGCTGGGCGCCAACCTGTCCACCTTTAGCGTGGCGCCCTCAGGCACCGTAGGCGTGGTGCGCGGAGGCGATCGGGCGTGGATCGTGGGTCTGCCGGGCTTTGAAGTGCGCGGCCAGTGTCTGCTGGCCGCCAGCACCGTCGGCGTTCGGGCCAACCGGGTGTACTTCGATGAGGTGCTCAACGTCGCGTACGCCGTAAAGAGCCGCTTGAGCGCCACTTCGGACCAGGTCGGATTTGTGCGCATCGACCTCGCCAACAATACCTGCACAGAGTTCGACTATGCCCAGGTGGGTGTGGGCGGTGCGGCCGCTACTCGGATTCTGCCGATGGCCAATCGGGAGCTTTTGATCACCAGCTCCGCCCTGGGCTCGGCCACGGTCGACGTCGACCCGGCCAGCCTGACCTTTGGTCAGATCAATACCCCGTGGGCGCTGCCGCTGATCTCGACCTCGGGCCTGGTGCCCGCCCTCAACGGGGACATCCTGCTGCTCAATACGGGCGGCATCAACCTCAAGTACTATGAGCCCTTCGTCTCCACCGCGCTGACCGACGTGCCTCAGGCCCCCGCCACCAACGGCCGGTTGGACGGCGTGGGCCGGTTCTTGGTCATCGAGTGGAATACCACGTCGCGGATCGTCGATACCGCCCCCCAGCCGCCGATCGTGGTCCGGCGATCGGTCAACGGGGCGCCTGACATCTCAGCGCCTGTGCCCGGAGCGACCTCCTGGATCATTGGGGACCGGACAGGCCGGAACCTGCACCGCGTCGATATCCTCGCCCCCTGACTGCACCGGCGCGCGGCGGCGCCTGTCGCGGCAAAACAACTGTGCTACAGCAAGCGCTCGATGAGCCCGAAGCCCGCCTCGATGGTCGCGACCCAGCGCCCCGCGGTGCAGAGCCTGCTGGAATCCCTCAGCAAAGGCCGCGCCCTGCCCGCAGAGCCCGCGGCGGCCCTGTCCCGCCTGTTGGGCGTGGAGCCCAAACTTGAGGGGCTGTCCCGCCTCTTTCAGCCCGGCTTTCCAGGGATCCGCACCTTCGTGGTCGACGTGCACGCGGAGCCCGATCAAGCCGTCGCCTTCACCCTGGTGGGCGTCTCGCGCAGCGGCCGGCCGGTCTGGACGGGCACTCGGGCCTTCGCCTTTGGCCGGGACGGCTCCCTAGAGATCCACCGGGGCTTCGACGAGATCGCGCAGGAGTACCGCTCGCGGAACATCACCGTGGACCTGATGCAGCGCGAGATGGACCTGCTCGCGCTGCTGCAGCGCGGCCCCAACCCGCGGCTCACCATCGACGCGGAGGGGGTCGGGCGATACATCTGTGCCCTGCACGGCTTCCTGTTCGCAGACGATACGGATGAGGGGCCGCCGGTCCGATCGGTGCGCGCGTTGGAGCCCTCGGGGGACCGCGAGGCCCTCGCAGAGGCGGCCCGCTTCTTTACCCGCAGCTTCGCGGAGCGCAAAAAGGTGGGCCGAATCGCGGTCGAAGAGGCCCTGAGCCAGATCGACTTCGCCGAAAACCCCTGGGACTTCGCACGCCTGTCTTTCCCGGGGGTGCACGACGCCCTCGCGGACACGGATGAGGGCGAGATGGGGGTGACCGAGCTGGGGCGCGAGTTCCTGCTGTCCAAACACGCCCCCGCGTGGCGCGCCGCGGCCTACGTGACCCGCCCCCTGCCGCGCAGCGCGGAGCTGGGAACGGACTACCGAAAGCGCAAGACCGCGGCCTCCGAGCGGCGGCTCGCCAATGAACTTCAGGAGGCCCGGGATGGGCTGAGCGCACGTCAGCGCACGGTGCGCCTCAAAGCTCTGGATACGCTGGGCATGCTGGCCCCCAGCTGGATCGCCGGTGAGATCCGCCCGCTCACCGAGGGCGCGGACCGCCGGGTCGCCGCGGCGGCCCGAGCCGCGCTGCGCCAGATCAGCGGCAGCGACCTCGCCGAGCGCATGCTGAAGTTTGCCGGCGATGCTAAGCACCGCGCCTACCTTCGGGCCCTCGCCTACCGCGTGCTCGCCGAGCACTTCCCGGACAAGCTGGCTCCGGAGGCCGCGATGCTCCGCGTTAACCCCGATGCCCGCATTCAACGCGCCGTGGTTCCGCTCATCACCAAGGGGCCAGATCAGGCCGAAGATGTGGCCTCGATGCTGGCCGCAAACCCCTGGGAGAGCACCTCAGAGGCCCGCCCCGGCCTGCTCAACCTCAGGCTGGAGCTCATCAATCATGTGCGCATCCGGGCCGACCCCTCGACCCTGCCGTGTTTGATGGAAGCCTTTCGTCACCACCCCAGCCCGCCGCCGGCGGAGCAGCTGGCCCTGTCACGCGCCCTGGTGGCTTTCGCTGACCCGCGCGCCCAGACCGTGCTGAGCGAGGCGGCCCGCCGACTGGGTCGCCCCGCTATCCCTTGAGGAGGCAAACTTGACCCCAGGTTGGGCCGAATGGAGACTGGAGGCGGCCCAGCCCCGATGCCCACCTACAATTACAAATCGCGCGAGCTGATCGCGAAGATCGTCTACTACGGTCCCGGTCGCTGCGGAAAAACAACGAACCTGCAACAGATCCACGCCCGGATGCGCCCCGAGACTCGCAGTGAGCTGCTCTCGGTCGCCACGGAGACGGACCGCACGATCTACTTCGATCTGCTGCCGCTCAATCTCGGCACGATCAGCGGCATGAAATTCATGGTCCGGCTCTTCACGGTGCCCGGGCAGGTCTACTACAGCGAGACCCGTAAGCTGGTGCTTAAGGGCGCAGATGGCGTGGTCTTCGTCGCTGACTCGCAGGACCACATGGCCGACGAGAACCGTCAGTCCCTGCAAGACCTCAAGGTGAACCTCGCCGCCAACGGTCTGGACTACAACACCATCCCGATGGTGATGCAGTGGAATAAGCGCGATCTGCCGCACCTCATCCCTGAGGCCGAATTGGGCGCCATGCTCAACGAGCGGCTGATGAAGACGGTTCCCTCCGTCGCCTCTCAGGGCGATGGTGTGCTGGAGACCTTGCGACACATTACGCTGGGCGTCTTCAACCACATTAAGGCCGGCGGTAAAGTGGGCGGTGCCCGCAAGCCAGCTTCCAGTCCGATCGTTGCGCCGTCAACGGGGCCCGCAACCTCACCTGCGGCGGCGCCCATCGCGGCGGCGCCCGCGGCTCGACCGCCGGTGGGTAGTGTAAAGCCAGGCAGCTGGTCCGCCTCCATTCCGAAGACCAGCTTGCAGGGTCCGGCGGCCGAAGCCGCTGCAAAGCGGGTTGCTCCGCTGCCGAAGGAAGGCCCGGGGCCGATGAAGATCGACTCCAACATGATCATGGACGAGTTCCGCAATCTCGCCGTGATGCACGGCCAGCTCACAGAGCGGGTCGCCGAGCTGGAGTCTGAGATGTCTCGTCTTGGGCGTCACCAGCAAGAGATCCAGGAATTTCTGGCCCGCCAGTCCCGGCATTAGGCCGCGCGTCTAACGTTCTGCTTTTGGCGCCGTGCCCTGTGCTACACTGGGGACAGTGTCGTCAGAACGGCAGAGCAAAGCTTCGACCGTCGTACTCTCGCGCCCCCGTCATGAGCGCCCTAGGGCCGACAGCGCCGACATTATCGATCTCGTCCGCCTACCGAAGGGTACCCGCCCCACCCCCATCGCGTCGGTGCACTTCGAAGAGGTCGAACGTTTGCGCGTGTTGGAGTGCGAGGACTATCAGGGTTGTCTCACTTTTGTATCAGAAGTGAAGTGGCGCAGCTTTCACTGCCGGCAATGCCCCAAGAACCCGGATCGGCTCGGCGCCACGGCCCCTCAGGAAGAGGTCCGGGCGGCCGGCCATAGCGCCCCGATCATCAAGCTGCGATAGGCGCAAAGCCCGGCCTGGCCCGGGTGACCGACAGGCCGGAGGCTGTTAACGTGCCGCGGTCCATGGAGCTCAACGACATCCTCGGCATCGCGGTCAAAGGCGGCGCGTCAGACATTCACTTGAAAGCTGGCTTGCCCCCGATGTTCCGAGTCAACGGGTCCTTGGTGCCACTCAAGGATGGTCCCCGGATCTCTCCCGAGGAGCTGTCCCGTATGGCCCTGTCGGTGATGAACAATTACCAGCGGGAGCGCTTCAAGCAGTTCAATGAGCTCGACCTCGCTTACGGCGTTCCCGGCCTGGGCAGGTTTCGCGTCAACGTCTTTCAGCAACGCGGCACAGTCGGCATCGTGCTGAGGACCATCCCCTTCAAGGTGCAGAGTCTCGATGACCTGCGTCTGCCGCCCGTGCTCAAGCAGATCGCGAATGAAGAGCGCGGCTTGATCTTGGTGACCGGCACCACAGGGTCCGGCAAGTCAACCACGCTTGCGGGCATGATCGACTACATCAATACGAATAAGACGGTGCACGTGATGACCGTCGAGGACCCCATCGAGTTCCTCATTCGTGACAAGCGCTCAGTTGTGAACCAACGAGAGGTCGGCGTCGATACGATGTCCTTCTCGCAGGCCCTGAAGTCTGCCTTGCGGCAGGACCCGGACGTGATTCTCGTGGGCGAGATGCGAGACCTCGAGACCATCGAGACCGCGTTGCTCGCCTCGGAGACGGGCCACTTGGTGCTGTCTACCTTGCACACCCTCGACGCTTCCGAGACGATCTCACGCGTCGTCTCAGTCTTTGCCCCGCACCAACAACGGCAGATTCGCTTGCAGTTGGGGGCGGTGCTCAAGGCGGTCATCTGTCAGCGCCTGGTGCCCACAGCCGACGGCAAGGGGCGCATCGCCGCGCTCGAGATCCTTCGAAATACGCCCCGAATCCGAGAGATGGTGGAGGACAAGGATCGTACCAAGGAGATCGAGGACGCGATCTCCGAGGGGCACATCTCCTACGGCATGCAGACCTTCGATCAGGCCCTCATGCTGCATTTCAAGAACCGCCTCATCACCTACGAGGAGGCCATGCGGCAGGCCAGCAACCCCTCCAACTTCGCGCTGCGTGTGCAGGGCATCGAGTCCACCTCCGACGGCAAGTGGAGCGACTTCGAGACCACGGAGGCGCCCAGCCCGCGCCCCGGATCTGTGCGTGCCCCCCGCGGCCCCAGCCACGGCTGAGCCGCCGCATCGGCGGTAAACCCGGCCTCAGCCAGCGACATTGTACTAAGCAGAGCCACCCGGGGCGCTCGCAGCCCCTCACCACCGGCCACGGCCCATGCCAGGCTGAAGATCTTGGCCCCGCCGTCGACCGAGACACTTTGTGGTGATGAGGATGAGCGCCCAGTTAGGACAAAAGCCGGCTTCCGCGCATAATGGCGAGGTGTTGGAAACTGCGGGTCAACGCGGCCGCTATGAGATCCTACGCGTCGTGAATCGCGGCGGCATGGGCGAGATCGCACTCGGCCGAGTCACCGGAACGAAGGGCTTCGAAAAGCTTGTCGTGCTCAAGCGTCTGCGCGCCGACGCAGAGCGCGAGGACCACATCGCGATGTTCGACGTGGAGCAGGAGGTCATGTCCCGGCTCGAGCACCCGAACATCGTGAAGGTCTTCGACCAGCCTGTGCTGGATCACATCCCCTACTTGGCGATGGAGTACGTGCGGGGCCGCAACCTCGACCAGATCATCCGCAACGCCACCCATAACGGGCGCCAGATGTCCGTAGAGTTCTCGCTCAGCGTCATCTCGGAGGTCCTCAGAGGGCTGGCCTTTGTGCACCGGCTCAAGGACACCGAGGGGCACGCGCTCGGCGTGGTGCACCAGGACATGACGCCCAGCAACGTCATGGTCTCCTTCTTCGGGGAGGTGAAGATCACCGACTTCGGCATCAGCTACGTGACCTCCCGCGACGGCGGGCTGCGTAAGGGCGTACTCAAGGGCAAGCCCCGCTACGTGGCCCCCGAGGTGCTGGCCGGTAAGCGCGTCAACAATACTGCCGACATCTACGGCGTAGGCGTTGTCTTGTACGAGATGCTCATGGGTCAGGCGCTCTTTGCGCGGGCCAACGTGAAAGAGACCTTGTCAGCGGTGGCCAAGAACGAGCTTCCAAACTTCGCGGAGACCCTCGGCGAGTTTGGCGAGGGCGTGGTGCGCATCATGGAGCGCGCCACCAAGAAGGACCCCACGGAGCGCTACCGCACTGCAGAGGCGATGGCCGCTGAGGTGCTCAACGAGCTGTCCAAGCGCGGTGGCCCTGTGCCCTCCGCCACCTTGGGCTACCAGGTCCGTCAGCTCTTCCCTGAAGACCCCGATGTGCCGGAGATCGACCCCGAGCTGGAGGAGATCATCGTCAAGGGGCCGGGCACTGCCCAACCTGCGGGCATGGCGCCCGCCGACCTCGATCAGACCCTGCATGAGCTCGATCGCCTGCTCGGCAAGAGCGATGGCAGCGTGGACCTGTTCGACGTGCCCCCAGAGATCCATCATGACCTGATGGACATGACGGACATGGAGCCCTTCTCCGCGAAGACGCCCATTCCCGACTTTGTCTGGCAGGCCAAGAGTGATGACGAGATCTTGGCCAAGGCCAATCAGGTCTACGGCATGGTGAGCGAACCGACGCCGCTGTTCCCGCCCGCTCCGCCTGCGGCCCCCCAACCCGATGTGCCGAAGCTGGTGCTCGCGCCCAGCCAACCTGCGGCCCCTGCCCAGCCGCCCGCCCGCCCGCCCGTGCCGCCGGACGCGCCCCAGGCCATCTCCTATCCGGAGCTGGATCCGATCACCTCGGCCACGCCCCAGGCGGCGGCGCCAACGACCGCCCCCGAGGCCAGCGCGCCAGCCGCTGCACCACCGAGCCCTGCCGCT